>JAAUXT010151486.1_pt1 | contig 15891 bp, 19 predicted proteins | sample 7278171 | NCBI WGS metagenome assembly JAAUXT01 (sample SAMN14350112, study PRJNA611818) | marine sediment metagenome | isolation source: surface marine sediment (1.8m) | place: French Polynesia: Moorea | collected 2018-08 | reverse complement strand
TGATTTTAAGACTTTTTCAACAAGTCCTGCTGAAGTTGATTGTTATTGAGAGTAAAAAATCTTGAAAATAACCTCAAGGAGACAACTCATTTCTCAGCCACAGAGAGAGACAAATTAAAGTTATACTTTATTTGTTGCACACTTGCAATGATTTCTCCTGAAAACTTTTATGTAAGAATGTTGTATTGCTATTGGTCTTTTATCACACAAAGATCTGAGCAACTCAAATTTGTCATTCTTGAAATACGACAGCCAATCGGTCACTTAAATTTTCTGCCTCGTACCAATGGATAGAGAGAAATGTAGGACAACGCAAACTTACTGCAAAAGGACTTCCAATGTGCAGCGGCTCTCGCAATGAAACAGAGGTGAATGCATTTAGGTCGCTCAGTGGAAGTGCTGTGTCAAAACTCAGGGCACCACCGTTGCCTGAGGGGCAGGACTGCGACGACGCAACGCCCGCCGACGCTGCACACGCGTCACAACGCGTACATCTCTGCTCCACCAATCAGGGCTCAGCGATTCTTTGGGCAAAATCAGGTTTTGACCTTGATATATTTGGGGTTTCGGGATTCAAAGAAATCAAGGCCTGTCAAAACAGTTTCAATTGGCTGAGCCTGGGTGCAACGCACGCCTTCTTTGGAACTGCCGCATCAAGATATTTTTGGTGCTCCAGAATGAGGTCAGCATTGATGCCGTTGGCCGCAAGTTTTCAGTGTCAAGAAAGACTTGTCACCATTGGGCGTCAAGTTTCTCTTAGCCGTTGGGAAAAAGGCCAAGAAAAATTTCTCGACGCAGCCATTCAGTATGAAGCCCCCTAAAGTGAGTCCGACCGGACGGAAAACACGAGCGACAGACGCACCTTGATCAGGTTTCTGTTTTTCTTCTTGTTATTCTGGAGACGCTTGGGTTTGGCGATGGCAGGAGGTAGAGACGGGAGCACCTGCAATCAGACACACACGTGAGACGCGTCACGTGTTCTCATGCGAGCACGTGGCCTTGCTATCAGACACACACGTGAGACATGTCACGTGTTCTCATGCGAGCACGTGGCCTTGCTATCAGACACACACGTGAGACATGTCACGTGTTCTCACGAGACCACGTGACCTTGCTATCAGACACACACGTGAGACGTGTCACGCGATCTTATGCGAGCACGTGACGTAGCCGACATAATCCGGATATTTTCCTTGAAACCAGTCCGCGTCCGCATCAGCAAAAGTGTACAACACCACTGATTTGAACGAAACGCACCAGGCCTCACGTGCTCAGCGCTTATGTGACTTTCGGAGTCCATTCCAAAATTCCTTTGCGCGGGCAAAACTCAATTCGTTCCTGCCACAACACCTGACACTGGAGTGATCCTGGGATGAGCAGACCCTCGCAACAGAACTCCACATGTTTCCGACTCGAAAGGCCATGTTGCCCATGGCAACACCAACGGAGCATGATTCCTGCCGAAACGCCCCAACCCTGCAGACCCGCACAACGCAGAGGATTTGGTTCCAGGATCTGGTTGACGAAGCAGCCCAAATCCAAGGCGGACATTAGTGTGGAGCACTTCTTTTCGGGCCCGCCCCGCGCCCTGGGTCCGCACACCCGCCATGTTGGATTTGCGCTCACCTTGAGTTTGTCGAGCATGCGCTCGGCCGCGCGCTTTTTAGAGATTTTCTTGCCGTTTCCGTCTCCGTCGGTCACGAAATCTCCCACAGTGCAGCGCGTCACGAAAGTGCGCATGTGCGGAGGCCCCGACTCACGCACCACCTGGTGGAGAAAGAAGGGAAATATTTGTGTGTGTGTGTGGTGTGTGTGTGAGGGTGGTTCGCGTGCTGGAAACTTCAAAACTGTTTTCAGATTGGTGTCGACAACAGAACTTCCCTCGGTTCAACACATTGTTGTCCTTGTCACACAAAGTTCTTCGTGTCCCCGGGTCACAACGCACCCCGCATTTCCTGCCAACAGGCATCGCGCAGAAGACAAGAGCGCGTGGCTTGTTCCCTGCATTGCGCGTGCATCATCAGGTCAGCAACGCAGCATGACTGGTCACGTGGTACAGTTGAGCTTTGCCGTTTCAGCGTTTTCCTTCCCAGTCGCGTGACGCACGAGAAAGCGCGTAAACTGCGCTGGTCTCTGCGCATGCGCGCTGCGCCGCTCACCTCGAAGGCGACGGAGAGGTTTCGCTTGAGCGCGATCTCGTGCACGAGGCTGATCTCCGACTTGAGCTCGTCCTTCCCGCCGCCGCCGTCCTCGGCGCCGCTGTCTGAAACACGTGACTCACGTGACTCTACCAACTGAACAGAAGCTCAGGTCAAGGTCGATCCGGGTCATTTGAGTCAAGATTCAAACTCCAGTGACTTAGTTTGCAAAAAGAACAGAGTTCATTTCACGCGTGACGCCATTTCTGCAGCGCTCTCCGCTCGACATGCTTCCCACGCTGACCCCACGACACGAACCTTCGCTGTCGGGGTGGTCGGACGACGACGCGCCATCTGACGACGCGCCGGCGCCCTCTAGCGCCGGGGACCCGTCAGCAGCGGCGGCGCCGTCACCACTTCCGTTCGCTTTGGGCGCCGCCGCTGCCGCCGCCACTGTGCTCGACTTCTGGTCCGGGGGAGGCAAAGCCTGCATCACCTGACACAAACAAGAACACAGTGTTGAATACGCGCGCACAAAGTTCAAGCATACGCATAGATGTTGCACTCGAGGGGCTTTCAAAACACCCACACGCCATAAAGTACAACGAGTATTCGACGTATCACTTCTTCTCGCGGGTCAGAGCTGCCCCAGGAAGGAAAACGATCGCGCTCCAGCGCAAAGGACGAAAGGGAAATGTTGTGGCCATGTTCGATTTTTGCTCCATCTCGCACCGCGCACATAGGAAAACGAACGCCGCCGCCGCGGTCGCGCACCTTGAGGGCCTTGGCGGCGGCGTTGTGGCGCGCCGCCTGACGCGTCGGGCCCTGCCCGATGAACTCCCGCTGACCCACGCGGAGAGACACGTAGAAAATGCGCGGCATCCGGGGATAGTGGTACCTGCAAGAGAAGCGACACGCACAATTCTGACGCCCGCATCCAATTCCTTGCTTGTCATGCTGCCATGGTCATGTTCGATGTGCCCCCGGTGCACCGAGTCCCAGTGGAAAAGGAACGGTTCGTTTTGAGCCCGTCAGTCGCCAAATCGAACACGGTGTCTGTCGCGAGTTTCTTGTTTCACAGTACGTCCCGAGCTCCAGGCTTCAATGCGACAAGTTTACAGCGCAGGGAAAACGGCCAAAATCACGTGACTTTCACTTGCGTACCTGAACAAAACTGACCGCAGCGCCGCAAGCGACAACGCAGCACCCACGGGATTGTTCAAAACCTGACGCATCCAGCGTGAATCAGGTGAGACCCACGCTGTGAACGCGTGACACTGAATATCAACACGAGTGAGACAGGGAAGCAGCCCCAAGGTGTCTGTACCTGTGGTTGTAGATGCCCCTGCACTCCATACTGGGCGTGGGATAGAACTGAGGCTTGGGGCTCTCTACCGGTCGGTACGTTACCAGGTGACCCTGCTTCATTGCCAACGCGTTCAGCTGCACCGTCGGGGTCAGGGAGCCTGCAAAACGGCGGGGTGGGCCGAGCTGCTGCAGCCACGCCCAGCTGACGTGGGGCGGGGCTCAAACAAAACCTACAGGGTGTTTGGCGGGGTGTTGCTTCAGGCGTGCATGACGTGCCACATTCAGGCCGCAGGGGGGCGCTTTGGATGCGGGGAGGTGGAGGGGGTGCAGAGGCTCACACTCACACACGTGCATCCACCACCACACCTCGCGCTACACTAACCTTTGGTTATACATGCCGCGGAAGTCATAGTTGGGCGGGGTCTGGTAGTAGCCGCCGGGGCGCCCGGGCGCCTCGATCGGCCGGTAGATGGCGGGCTCGCCGCGCTTCATCGCCAGCGCGTTCAGCTGCACGGTGGGGGTGATGGTCGCGTTGACTGCAACAACACAAAGCGGTCGCTCAGTGGGGCGCGCAGCGTTCCCCGCGGATCCAGGGTCGGGGGGGGGGGGGCAGGGGGAGGGGCGCTCTCAATCGCAGCAGGGGCCAGACCTTTGAAAGTAGGACAGGGGCCACAACTTCAGCGCAAAAAGAAAATTAGTGGGTGAATTGATGCCTCGTGGTTGAGGGGCGGCCCCTGGATCTGCGGATGCAACACGCACTGAGCCTGTGCATCGGAGACACAGGCAGAAACCAATGAACGCAAGCGCGCTGGCGTCAGACGTGGCGTCTCGCAACGTGTGCACCACGAGCACTGAAGCCTTTCGTTATTCACTGGACAGATTTATTTTTTGCCATTCCATTTTTTGCCACGCCACCCCCCAACTGAACTTCAGCTCCACCTTTGGAATACCAGTGCAGGACCGCGCGAGATTCCACGTGGTTCCACGTTCCTGTTGCCGGAAGTGCGCACTGCGAGATGCGCAGTGGTTGGTTGCCCCGCCCTCGGACCAATCACGAAGCCTCAGACATGCGCACACGGGACGCCTCACACACTGCGTCCCGATACAATAAGGGTTTTCACGTTGGTGACGCGCGCATCAAAAATTGACGCCCGCGTCAAAAATGTGCCATTGGGCATCATGTTGAATTTTGACGCGCGCGTCAAAAATTCTGACGCCGCCCAACCGCGCGTCACCAACGTGAAAACCCCAAATCTCAATGGTCGCTGTGAGACACAGCGCTCATTGTGCAGAGACGCAGCACATGGCGCCACCCGTGTGACAGCTGTTCGCTACGGGTCAGTGAAGCGGCAGTCAATGAGCTGCATGCATCAGGAGGGTAGGGGAGGGGAGGGGCTGAGAGTGAGCATGCCAGTCTACAAACTGCTGCTATTTCCGGTTTGTCCACAGAAGCAACTCGCGAGGAGCCCACGTGACACGCACGCCTCTTGGGGCCAAACAAAACCACGTGCACGGTGAACAAGCCGACATGACACGTCTGCACAAATAAATTACGCAGCTCGAAAAGTGGCGCTCTGAACAGTAGCTTTCCACGACGCGTGTTGCGAAAAGAACAACTGCAGTCACGTCGTTTGCTACACTTGCGCCTTGCGAACACGTGTTCCGAAAAGTCTGGTCAATTTCATGATTCAAATTGAACGTGGCGGCTGCCGCCTGACACATACTGTTGGTATTGGCTGGGTTGGCGGTTTTTGCCGGCGGGTGACGGTGCTGCGTCTTCTCGAGCGCGATGGCGGCGGCGGCGTGCTGCGCCTTCTTGATGGAAGGCCCTGCAGAGAGAGGTGCGTCTCACACGGGGGCGTCACGTGTTGCGTCCCGGCGCAAGTCGACGTGGCGGCGCACGACTTGTGCAAGGACGCAATGCACAAAGGGACCAACATGGCCCATGCGAATAGAATGGAAATAGCCTTGCTCCCACGAGATCGGATAAGGATTTCTCAACCAGCGACAGTCACGCCTTGTCTGTTGCTGAACAAGAATGTCGGTTCGCGTTGCCACGCGTCACCACGCGTGTGTTATTTCTGTCTGCTCAGTCGCTCCAGCAGATTCACCCCCCCCCCTCCTCGATGATCTGTCTAGATCAGCCAGTGGGTGTCCTCACCGTACGCAGAATACTCTTCTTCGCCCATCTTGAGCTTGACGTAGAAGGTTTTCTTGTGGGCGGGGCCTTGCTCGTCCGTCAGCGTGTACTGGTGCTGGATCTGAGGGCGAGAGAAGCTCGTCAGAGCAAACCGCACAGAGCCACGGCTCCGTAGGTCAGGGTCACGTGAGAACGCGCAGTCAACACAGCTTGATGACGCGAGTTACGATCGATTTTTTCGGCAGGTAACAGCTGCTCATGACACACACGTTGACTTATCGTGTGTGAGTTCGTTTGTTTTTATTGTCAATGATTATTTGGAGTCAATAATTTTCCGAATTGATCATGAGTTGAGACGAAGACGCTGAGTCGAGTCGGAAGCTGCTGCACAGGGAGAAATTCACACGGAACTGTGCAAAAATCCCATTTTCACAAGGAGGCGGATCCAGGATACGGTCAACGGGTGACCCCCCCCCGTGACCCCCCCCCGTGTGTGTGTGTGTGTGTGTGTGTGTGTGTGTGTGCCTGTGTGTGTTTGTCTATACGCGGTAGACACAACCAAGAATGCAACTTGTGTGCGAAATACTCTTGTCGTCCGTGTGACACACCAAGCAGTGTACGACTGGGAGATCGCAACTCGTCGTCCCCGCGCACAAATTTTGATCAACGCCTGTTTGTTCTTCGCATCTCATATCTCCAGTCTGACGGCAAAACACGAAGGTCCCGTCGACGGGTTCGCGCGATCTCCCAGCCGTCCTTCACTCAGCAGTGAAGACGAACAGGACTCACCTTGTTGTAGCGCACCAGCTCGTTCACCAGACACATGGGGGTTTTCTCTTTTGTGTTTGCCAAACCGGAAGCTCCTTCGGCGCCGTCGTCCTCGCTCGTGTCCTCGTGACACAACGTCGTCGTTGTCATGGCAGCCGCGCTGCCGTTGATGGTCGTGGAACCGCCCAGCATCAGGTTCTGACCTTCCAACGTCATCCCGGCTGTGAGAGAGAAGCGGTTTCCAGGCCTGAATGTCTTCATTCCCAAACGCCATTTGGCCCCCCCCCTGCCGAGTCATCGGGGGTTCATGACTATTTGGTTGAAGTCAAGTCCACCCCTCAACACACTCACTCACTCACTCACACACACACACACACACACACACACACACACACACTCAAGGGATTCGCTGACTGCAGTAGACCGTGGGCCAGTGCAAGCCCTTGAGGAACGCAGCGTTACCTGCGAGGTGAGGCGACTGCGCCGCGGTCATCGTGTGACCCGGAGGCAGAACGATGGTGCCGGGCATGCCGGCCGCAGGCGCCAGGCCCAGTCCCCGAGGCTGCAAACCACAAGGGCGAGGAATGAGTGTTGTGAACCAGAATCGCCACAAGCGTTGCAATCTTGCTGTCTCTTCAAAAAGACCTTTTTCCAAGAAAGCAAGAGTATTGTTCTTTTCTGCTGGGGAAGGAGAGGATGGGGTCTGACCTCCCTCCCACCCCCATCCCTCTGTATGAAACTTTCTGCACGGAGCTTGCAGCAAGCCCCCCCCCCCCTCACAAGACAAATTTATTTTCCTGATCAAGGAACACGATGAAAAGGGGATTGGAGCCACATGTCCCCCCCCCCCCAAACCCAAGGCCGGACCAAGACGGATGGAAAGAGCCCGCCCCCTCCCAATCCTGGTCCGCCGGCCAGGAGACCGGATTTTGTGGACCTGCTGCTGACCCTTCTGCACCCACCTGAGGCTTCTGAAGGATCTGGGTCGGAGACGGCTGCGGCGGCTGCGGAGGCGCCACGTTCAAATTTTTCATCATCTGAGCCATTTCTGGGCAGTGGAAAACTGCAATGGACGGAACATGGCTTCCTCAAATCCAACGTCTGTTGAACAGTCCGACAGAATTGAACGTGTGTGTTCGTCAGTGCGTTGCTGAAAAAAACAAACGCACACACGCACGCACACACACACGCACGCATAGATCTACCCGTGCACCTGATCCAATGTGGATTCCAGAAGCACAAATTGTTCCGACGTGAAAACGTCCAAGAGGACGACGTTCATCTTTCTCTGACGTCGACGGAACTGGCAACAAGTTGGTCGCTATTTCTCTGAAAGTACCTTTCTTAGTGTCAAGTCTCCTGTCCAAGACAAGTCTTCGAATGACCAGAAATCAGTTGATGCACACAACAAGTCAGAAAGGTGAAGGGTTCGTCAGATATTCATTGGCAAACAGTAAAGAAAATATCAGACCAACATGGCCGTGTTGGTCTGCACCCGAACTGGCGACACCTGTCGTCGCGGGGGAAACCGACGCGACCGTCGCGCCACCTTACTGCGATACCTGAAGCAGTCAATGTAAACTAAGCAAAATCAAGCACTTTTCAAGTGATTTTCTTCGCTGTAGCAACTGTATTGTCATATCGAAATGGATTTTGAAAGATAGAAAGATGTCTGGATTTGGGAAAACGCAAGTGAAGAGTGCGTGGACCCCTCTGAACAACGAGAAAGCCAACCACAGGGTGAGTGCCTTTCGTTTGTGATGGCGAAGCTTTCGGGACCTGTCAAAACTCATTTATTTTCCTTCAAATATTTGAAACACCTTTCCAGCAACAACGATGAATTTACAGTGGGTCGTGGCACAGTGTGTGAACCTCTAAAGGACCTGACCCCGGGGCACACAGGCTGTAGGGACGGAACAAGGCCAGGCCTGCTCCACCGCACCTGTGGGGCGGGGCGCAAACCTCGGCAACACAGGCGCGAAATGTTGAATGTGGACCTACGCATACAAACCGGACAAACCTCTACAAGTTGGATTTTGGCCGACCCCCCCCCCCTCAGGTCCGATGGTCAGGCTCTGGTTATCACTCACCCCCACCCCCTACCCCGTCGTCCTGACCAAGGATCCGCCAGAGACCTGAACAGAGATGCGTCACTCGACAAGGTGTCGATTGATTGAAATAACTCACAAGCAGCTCTGTAGTCGCATGGATTTACCTTTCCCCCAAGGTCGAACTGATTTAGTCGATGCATGGACCAGGTGCATGTGCATTACGAGGTGATTTTTCTTTCGCATGACGTCACAGAGGGCCAAGGCAGATGACTCCAGTCAGAAGGGGTCACAGCAGGTTGTATGCCAAACTGCAGTGTTCTCTCGTTGGCCAGCATTGCAATGTCGCGAGCACTGCTTTCGTTGGTTGAATGTTGTTGCGTCACTGCCCCATGCAACACTGTGACAAGAACGGAATAATTAAATTGCACATTGGATGGTGTTTTGGTGTGTGTGTGTGTGTGTGTGTGTGTGTGTGTGTGTGTGTGTGTGTGGTCTCTGTATCAGTCTCTATGTCGTGTGCGTGTATGTCTTCAAGTGTGTGTGTTTTTCTCTCACAACTTTCTCCTGCCACTGTTTTTTGTCCGCACAAATTCCGTAACATCATCACTTTTGAATACTTGTTTTGTTGCGTTACCTATTTTTAGTCTTCGCGTCTTTGCACAAAAGCTCTTTTTGTCTTCGCACAGAAACACAGATTTTTTTCGAAAAAAAAAAACAAATTTGTCTCCTGAAATCCATGTGTTGCGAAAATGCGGAGCACAGTTGTTTCCGACTTGACCCAACGCTTTCTTTGCAGTTGTTCGACGAACGAAGACATCTGATCAGCAAATGGGTGAGTGAAGCACCTTTTGCACCTTTCCATTGGTTGTACACAGAGCCCCAAGGTTCTGACATTGAGACGTTTTCCGTGGATGGTCTTGGGCGCTGAACACGCGAAACTCGACTTGTTTCAGTTTGACCACTGGACAGACGTGCAGCGAAAACGGGTCCTGGAAGACCTGCTGTCCAAGTGCAAGTCGAAGCAGCTGGAATTCACAGGTGAGGCCACGGAGCGAAGGGGAAAGGTTTGAGGGTTTGTAGTTGAGGGGGGGGGGGGCGTTTCAGTCGCGCACGCGCACTCTCATGGACGAGCGTGTTGGTTGGGAGGGGCGGGCGTTTCTCAACCTCACAAAGCATTCTACAAGTCGAAGTTGTCGAGACAACATTATTTTCTCGAAACAGCTGACGGATCTTTTCTTGACCTGAAGGGTCGCTGAGGTGTATTTCGCAAAGTTCTGATTCAACTGTTTCGAATCTCTTTTTTCAGCGAGCCAAATCAGAGGTTTGTCATTGGGTTGTTTTCCAACGTGTTCTCTGTTTCCCTGTTCTGATCTTTCGCTTTTCTTGTGGGAGTCGCCGTCGAGTTACGTTTCTCAGTCACGCTGTCCTTCGTACGTTTCGTTCTTTTGTGCTGTCATGGTTGCTCATGATTTCAAGTGAGGTTGTGCTGTAAAATTATGGTTCTACATTTTCTGTCTGTTATTATTCTGTGAAAACACTTGGAAAACGCTTGGAAAATCACAATGATAGACCGACAGCGAAACGTTTCGGGGCTGACCCCACCCAGACGCAGACGCAGTCGGCATCCTCTGCTGCCCCTGAAAAAAAATGTTGTCCACAACAAGAGATTGTGCTCTCAACACAATCTGTGGCAAGCTCCCGCTGCCTCTGGCCTGGATCCTCCCCTGACAGATCCCAGCCCCCTTCCTGCATCATTCCTGGCTCTGGATTGGTTCAGTGGCGGGGGCGGTCCAAATCCTGGTCCCCTGACCAGGTCCTCGTTCTGCCCCTGAAGCCTTGGTGCGACAAATTGGCCAGACGCGCTGAAGCTGCAGACAGCAGAAAAGGAAAAGAAACGGACACACACTCAGCAAAGTTCCACCCATTTCATAAACCACACAGACACGGATCTCGGGGCATTTCAGGTTCAGCATGATTTGGCCAGACAAAGAGTGGCTTGTGCCAACTGACACCAACGAAAAATTTGGTCCAGCTCAACTTTGGAAAATTTTGCGTGTTAAAAGAACACCTGTGCACAACTCCTCACAGCTTCGGCCTTGACTTCGAACAGCACAACAATGAGTTGGGCTCGGAGACTCCATCACTCTCCCAGGACCTGGAACCCCCCCCCCAACCCCCATCCCCTGTCCCTTCCCTTGATGAGCCAGAAACCAGTGTCAGGGGAAACCCATCTCTCGTCGTTTCACTCGGCCTGCTCTCCTTGCGCCGGTTCACTCGGCCTGTTCTCTGTGTGCTGGTTCACTTGGCCTGTTCTCTGCATGCCGGTTCACTCGGCCTGTTCTCTGCGCGCCAGTTCACTTGGCCTGTTCTCTGCACACCGGTTCACTTGGCCTGTTCTCTGCGTGCTGGTTCACTCGGCGTGTTCTCTGGGCGCCAGTTCACTCAGCCTGTTCTCTGCGTGCTGGTTCACTCGGCCTGTTCTCTGCATGCTGGTTCACTCGGCCTGTTCTCTGCGCGCCAGTTCACTCGGCCTGTTCTCTGCATGCCAGTTCACTCGGCCTGTTCTCTGCACGCCGGTTCACTCGGCCTGTTCTCTGCACGCCGGTTCACTCGGCCTGTTCTCTGCACGCTGGTTCACTCAGCCTGTTCTCTGCGCACCAGTTCACTTGGCCTGTTCTCTGCATGCCAGTTCACTCAGCCTGTTCTCTGCGCGCTGGTTCACTCGGCCTGTTCTCTGCGCGCCGGTTCACTCGGCCTGTTCTCTGCATGCCGGTTCACTCGGCCTGTTCTCTGCGTGCCGGTTCACTTGGCCTGTTCTCTGCATGCCAGTTCACTCGGCCTGTTCTCTGCATGCCAGTTCACTCGGCCTGTTCTCTGCGCACCGGTTCACTCAGCCTGTTCTCTGCATGCCAGTTCACTCGGCCTGTTCTCTGTGCACTGGTTCACTCAGCCTGTTCTCTGCACGCTGGTTCACTCGGCATGTTCTCTGCATGCCAGTTCACTCGGCGTGTTCTCTGCGCGCCGGTTCACTCGGCCTGTTCTCTGCATGCCGGTTCACTCGGCCTGTTCTCTGCGCGCCGGTTCACTCTGCGTGTTCTCTGCGCGCCGGTTCACTCGGCCTGTCCTCTGCCTGTTCTCTGCGCGCCGGTTCACTCGGCCTGTTCTCTGCACGCTGGTTCACTCAGCCTGTTCTCTGCGCGCCGGTTCACTCGGCCTGTTCTCTGCGCGCCGGTTCACTCGGCCTGTTCTCTGCGCGCAGGGAACCTGGTGCGGTGGAGGCGGGGCGCGGCGGCGGAGGACTTCACGCGGGCGCTGCCGCGGGTCCTCTCCCTCTACGTGTTCTCCTTCCTCGACCCCCGCAGCCTCTCCAGATGCGCGCAGGTGAGCGCTTCTCTGCTGAGTCAGCAGTTTCTGGCTTTTATTGCAGAAATGGTCAGATGACGGAACTGTGCTTCTGTGTGTGTGTGTGTGTGTGTGTGTGTGTGTGTGTGTGTGTGTGTTTGCTTTCTTTGTGTGGTGTGCGTGCGTGCGTGCGTGTCTGTCTGTCTGTCTGCTCGTGGGCATACTTGTTGGTTTCTCTGCTGAGCCGTGTGTTCTTCCCGCAGGTGTGCTGGCATTGGAAATACCTGACGGAGCTGGACCAGATGTGGATGCGCAAGTGTCTGCGGCTCGGCTGGGTGCTCACGTTCACGCCGAGTCCCTACGAGCAGGGCGTGTGGAAGCGTCTCTACGTGGAGAACGTGTCCAGCCTCAAGTTCGTCACGCCGCAGGTCAGTCATGTGACCAGGGGACGCACTGAGCTGTGGAGGCGTTTCTTTCTTCTCTCACTGATAAATCCAATAAGTAAGGACACACCTCACACGTCACGTTTCGTGTACACTTTTGAATGCGCGTTTCATCACTGCAGGATCTGGGCATCACGCCACGCTCATCGCGCACGGACGCCGGCGGCGGGGAGCGGCGTCGCGCGGGCGGCGGCGGCACGCCCCGGTCCCGCCCCGGCTCCGCCTCCGGACGCCGCCGGCGCAACAGCACCGGTGGCGCCGCCAAGCGGAAGCCGTGGCGCGGGTCGGACCCGAACCCGACGGACATGTGGAGAAACAACTACCTCGACAATGACGACGAGAAGGGGCGAATTGACCGTCTGTGAGTGTGTGTGTGTGTGCGCGCGCGCGCGCGCGCGCGTGTGTGTGTGTGTGTGTGTGTGTGTGTGTGTGTGTGGAGTGTGGTCAGATGTGTACATGTGTGTGTATTTGTGTGTGTGTGTGTGTGCGTGTGTGTGGAGTGTGGTCAGATGTGTACATGTGTGTGTATTTGTGTGTGTGTGTGTGTGTGTAGCGTGGTCAGATGTGTACACGTGTGTGTGTGCGTGTGTGTGTGTGTGTGTGTGTCTGTCTGTCTGTCCTGGCTATCCACCAGTGTCCCGCGTGGAAATTTGAATGTTTTGTATCTCACAATACAAAACTGGGCCAGGAATGTCACGAGTCAAGGAACGAGACGCAGCTGGTGTTTTCAGCGACTGTGCTGTCGGGTCTGAGTGAAAACTTTCCTCTGGCTGAGCGCGCTGTTCTCTCGCAGGCGGCGCACGGGGCAGCTGCCGCGGGAGATCGTCGAGCTGACACAGACGGTCAAGAGCAAGCTGAACACGGGGCAGCAGAGCCGACCCAGCAGCGCCATGAGCATTCCGGTGAGAGATGGGGGGGGGGACGTCAGGGGGCAGACCGGTCAGAGAGAGGGATGGCTCGACAGGGAGCACGCCGGGGGGGGGGACTTGGGGGACATGCGAGGGGAAACAGCTGGGACCCCAGGAGAGGGTCAATTGTACAAGGAGGGGTCTGTTGAGCAGGGGGCTGGGCGTCCCACCGGATCAGTGGCACTGTCAGCTGTGGGGAGCCGAGCCCACATTACACAGGACGCCCGTGTTTGTGTTGTGGGGCGTTGCACCTTGTTCTTTCCTCTGTTCGAAAACTATCCATGACTGTGATGCAAGGCTGTTTGTGCTTTGCGTCACGTGGGCGGATACAGCGCATGCGCATCTCGTTCCAGGCCAACTCAACACCCGCGGCGCCCAATTTCAACCGTATTTCGTTTCCTTGTTTTCTGCAGAGATCCAAATCGAGCACGGGGATCTGGGACAGCACGTTCACGGGCGTCAGGCCCGACTGGGCCAAAACGCCCTTCCAGGAGCAACAGGCGGTAACCAATGGCAACGGAGTCCACAACGGCACCGCGGCGGCGTCGACGACGGGTGTGAACAGGTGGGAAGGGTTATGACGTTCAGTACCACACTGTGGGCAGCGCCTCGCCAACGTCAGGGTCTGAAGGGGGGGGGAGGGGGTGCGGTGCATCAGTTTTGAATTTGTTGCGATGACTGAGAATCTGAATTGGATGGGGAATCCTGGTTTGAAGGTTGACAACTTTGAGAAAAGGGCCCACCAACGAGAAAGACCTCCATCTCAATCCATCCCGGTCTTGCCGCTGATGTTCGGGTGTCGCCACTTGCAGCGCCACCATCACTGTGAAGAGGGCGCATCGAGGCGCGGGAAACCGAAGCGCGGGAAAATCTACGCCAATGAAGGCGACGCTTCCGCTGAAGGCGGCGTCCAGGCAACAACCGCCGCAACAAGCAACAACAGATGGCAACAACGCCTACCATCCGAGCGAACGCAACACTGAAAGTAAGCGCCTTCGTGTAAAAGACCGTGCGAATTTGAAAACCAACGTTCTAGTTCACTGCCCGAGAGCCTGGCCTCGTGTCCTTGTCCGCTCTCCACCCCCACCCCCCCCCCCCCCACACACACACCCGCAAAACAACCAGGACATCAGGGGCCACTGGCAAACATGCCTCTGAAGTTAGTGTCAGGCCCAGGTCGCACCTGCCCCGCTAGCGTCAGGCCCAGGTCGCACTCCCCCGCTACTGTTCCCCCATCCTCGGTACCCTGGAGGCTGCTGCGGTTTTCTGTATCGTGTTTCACTTGCAGCTCCAGATTTCTTCGCGGACACGACGCCATGGCGGGTCCAAACGGACGACAACGACTCCGACACGTAGCGTCACGTGACGCTGAGCGTGAAACGCTCCAGATGGCGCTGCAGCTCCCGACGTCACCGTCCCCGTCTCTACTGGTCTAAACTGCTATATTCTTGTCAAGAGGACTTTTTTCTGGGGTGGAAGGTCGTTTTGTGTGAGAATCTGACGACAATGACAAACCTGCCGCGTGACGTCTTGCAAATTTGGAGCAAGACATGATTGACACTCGCCCCCCCCTGCCGCACAGATCTTGCAGTTGCAAAAATGCGCGGCAACATGAAGATATTTGTGGCCCAACACAAGTCAATGGGCGTTGTGTCGCTGAGTTTGTGCGTCGCTTTTTGACTTGTTAATGAACAGGGGTCGCAATGCGTCACGTGACTCTTGTCGTCAAAGAGACGCTTTTCGAAGTCAGCACTTTACAGCATTAGAATCGCACTGATCTCTTTGTCAGTCTCCTGGAGAAATCATGTCAATGGTTCATCCCAGTTGCGCCGCAGGGACTATTTTTCCTGTGCAAGTGAAAATTTGAAATGTCCTCCTTTTGGGCGCCACCCCTGAACAGATCCTGAATCCCATGTTGCCTGATAATTCTCCATTCGTCATGACATGGACATCGAAAATCCAGCATTGACTGATTGAACATTGTGTGCCTTTGTATGGTAGTTTTCGCGCGGTTGTGATGTGTGCCTGTGTGTCTTTGTCTTGAACCGTCCTGCTCACGTTGCTTGGCAACCACACCGGGCACGTCAGCGTCGCACGTCGCGACAGAAAAATGTCACGCGCGTGCTTCAGGCTTCTTACAGTCACGTGATACGCAACAGCTCACGCCGACGCGCCCGCGTGCGGTTGTATAGTTTGAATGGTCACGTCGCCCGATGACGTGTGCGTCCAGATACGTTTCACTCTGGGTGCGTCAAGCATCACGTGCCTGTGTCAATGAACGCTGCTTCGAAGCCTTGTCACTGGAACGGGATGGTTGACGCTTCCAGAATAACGAATGCCGTATTCACCCAAAAACAAGAGCTACTGGTACCTTGCTGTCTGAAAATGGAGCATCAAAAGAGGGAATGTGTTACGTGGGTGCGTCTTTTTCTTGGGTGAAATCGGCAGGCGTCGGAGCCATGCGAAGTGGTGGGGCGATCGTTGGTTGGACGAGCGTGACGCACAAAACCTTGTGAGGAACCAATCAGGTGCTACCGTTTTGAGTCCGTTGTATAAATGCCGTCCAGTAGCGTTTGTTGTGTCGATTTTTGTAAAGATTTCGTTGGCTGTGTTATTGCTTCACATTCCCACCGTCCAGAATGGGTGGAGCTGTTTTTGAACCTCCAGCAGATCCAGGGGGCTCCAAGCACCCGCCTTCCCAATCAACGGGGGGGGGGGGGGGGGGGGGGGGGGGGGGGGGGGGGGGGGGGGGGGGGGGGGGGGGGGGGGGGGGGGGGGGGGGGGGGGGGGGGG
>JAAUXT010078337.1_pt1 | contig 15898 bp, 18 predicted proteins | sample 7278171 | NCBI WGS metagenome assembly JAAUXT01 (sample SAMN14350112, study PRJNA611818) | marine sediment metagenome | isolation source: surface marine sediment (1.8m) | place: French Polynesia: Moorea | collected 2018-08 | reverse complement strand
GTCACACTGCTTCAGTGTAAATGTCAGATTATAGCCAACACAGCCAAAAGGCAGACCAAACTTGTCTACCTATCTAGATCTACCTCTCTAGATCCAGGACAGGGTCAGTCTCTTGTTCTGACACCAGTGTGAACCAAACAAGAGGAATACTTCCTTTTGGTTTGTGTATACGTTCTGCCGATCAACAACGTCCTGATATTATTGTGATGCTGACGTCACGCTTACACGTACACGAGCCAAAAACAAAGTGCCTGTTGGATCCTGAAAGATCCCCCCTCCCCCAAGAAAGCTTACAGGATGTGAGGCAAGATTCACATGATGCTGACTGTCTTCTTCGATTTCCAAGGACTGATCCATGTCAAATTTCTTGAGAGGGGTGAAGCATCATTACTGAATGTCACTGTGAAGGATTTGGAGGACATTCAAGTACAGAGTGAGAAGGAAAAGACCCAACTTGTGTGAGCAAAATGAAGAAAGCTGCAGGAAATTCTTGCTGCATCAAGACAACACTTCTGTTCTTGTTGCTGTGGAAGTTCTGACCAAGTTTGCTGATTGGGGAATCGAGCTATTGCCCCACCCACTGTACACACTGGACTTGCCCTCCGGTGACTTCACACTTTCCAAAACTGAAGGAACAGTGTTTCGTTTGTAACCAGGCATGTGGATGTTATTCGCTGCTCATTTGGAGACAAGTTTGCCAAGTTCCTGTTGATTGAAAATAAATTTCCTGCACTCTTCATCCTTTGTTTGGAAGGTTTTCTTGGCTGACATTGAAGCCACAACAATCCTGCTGCAGAAACCGTTGTCTTTTTGGCAATCAGTCAGTCACATAAATGACAGGCCTAGTATCAATACGGTGTGAATATGAATCAATTTTCTGTCATGGTTGTGCACGATTCTATTCCGGATGCCCCACCCCGCGAGTCGGCTTGGGTATGCGAGATTCCTCTGATCACCTGCTTTCTGGCATGAGTCTCACGGCCAGTCTCACGCCTTTCCCCGTGAAGTGGAGTCTCAGGTGCATGGTGGATCGCACCGAGATGACTCCACGTCGCAGGTAATGACCAACGGAAGTTCGACGACGTGAGGCCGCAAAATGTTCTGTTTTTGCTGATATTGCACATTTTCCCGTACAGAACCGTCGACAGAAAATCGAATTTTGCTGCACGTTTTGCTCCTGTGTTGCGAGAAGAAATGAACATGTCTCAGACAAGGCATTGAAATGGTTTTCTGAAAGTTCTGTATTGATTAAAGCACACATTTAATTATCTAAGTTCAGCAAAAGGCTGGCGGAACTTTGAGACCTTTTCATTTTTCTGACAAGCACCTACTGGATGTGCAATGCGTCGTTTCGAAGTGATTGAGAGCACATTTTGAAGTGTGCTGTTCGATCGCAACCAGAAATAGAAGTCTGTCTACCTTTTCCTTGTTGCGACACAAGGCATCAGGCGCTCTGTTTTCGTTTAAAAACTCTGTTCTCATTGCCTGCAGGTGCTTTCCTTGTGCCATACACCATTATGCTGCTGGTGGGAGGGATTCCGCTTTTCTACATGGAACTGGCGCTGGGACAATACAACAGGAAGGGAGCCATCACGTGCTGGGGAAGAATCTGTCCGCTTTTCAAAGGCAAGAAAACGCACACCAAAAGAGGAAATCTTTTTGCAAATTGTAAAATATTTTGTCTCGTGGGTGGTTCCCTTGAAACATGTCAAAGCCTTGCAAGACTCCAGGGACCAAAACTGATCCAGGGGAAATTTTTTGGGAAAACATCTTGCGTCCGTCACACCACAACACTTCAGATACTTGGAACAGATCAACTGGAAAAGACAGAAAACACCTGCATTTACCTTTTCGTGAACAGACAATTCAATGTTTGGAGAGTTAAACTGGAGACTGCTACTCGTACATGAATTGAGCGTGAAGGTATATATGATGGCAGTTCAAGACATGAGAGCTGATCCGAATTGTAGGGCACCATAAATCTCTCGCAAGGAACTCAACGCAAACGACGCTCCACTTTTACAAGTAGCTTCCATCAAGAAGTCAAATTCTGGACTAAATCACAGAGAAAATTGCATGATTAGGTCATATTTCTACCTGCAACGATTTCTGGCGTCCTGATGGAAAGCCACTCCATAAATCACCCCCAAACTTGCAGTCGGATCATTATGTAGACAGAGCCAGCAGATGTACATATCAATCATCTGCAAGGCACTCCACACAGACAACTTCATCTAACATAAGTGATTCGTAAACCTCGTCGCCAACAATGTATCCACTCGCGGTAAAGTTCTTCAGCGAAGACAAATAGGTATGAAGAAGAGAGTCGTTTTATGCACAAACACATCAAACCCATTATGCGATTACATTTGGGAGAAATGTGTAAACAAGAAACACAGGTATAAAATTGTCGATGAAACAACCAACAGGAAATTAATCATTCACCTCGAGACTTCAGGAGAACTGTGTGCGAGTCCGCACAACTCATGTCGCGCGGGCGCCATATCCCACAAAGCAAGCGGCGTACAAGTTTGTCCCCAACGCTTTCCCAGCAGAAAGAAACTCTTGACAAATTCCAACAAACTCTGTGGCCTCGCGGCTGAGCGCCTTCACTCGAACAAGAAGGAAAATTCTCTGCATGCAACGGCTGCACGCCCGCTGGTGTGGTGTCTTTGCATCCATGACCAGTGGTCCCAACTTTATCCGAACCACTGAACCTCTCATCCAACTTTGGATTGATAATTGAGTCAGGAAAATTTCCTGCGAAAGTCCGCCTCAGTGCTTTTGTCCTTCTCAGACAAGATCTTTCCGTATATTGTTTCCTTTCAGGGGTTGGCTACTCAGTGGTGTTGATAGCATTCTACACGGACTTTTTCTACAACGTCATAATCGCTTGGTCTCTGTACTTCTTCTTTTCGTCTTTCACAAGAGGTAGGCTTTCAACAAATGTCTTCCACAAGACAATTACCATGCAGAAACAGTTGCCTCAGAAGCGTTCTTCTTGTGGGGAGTTTGGGCCCCAAGCATCAGGTCAGAACAGCAGCAAAACGAGTACCGAAATCCTTGTTCCCCACAAAAGTCACAACTTGTGTGGCAGATTTACCGTGGACAACCTGCAACAACACGTGGAACACGCCTCTGTGTTACGACTCCAAGATGCGGGAGGCGGACATCGCAGCCGGGCGCATCTTCCTCGACAACGGCCACATCAACAGAACCTACAGCGCTACAGCCAAAACACTCAACAAGGTACAGCAAGAACAACATGCATGTCATTGGCTCTCAGACACAGAATTTGTTCTGCACAATTGAACATGTCGCGCACTGCAGGCTGTGGGGAGTGGTCCCAGGCAGGTGGTGGATGTGGTGACGACTGTTGTCAATGGTTCGTCAGAACTGAAGAAAAACTCTCCAGCCTTGGAGTATTTCGAGTAAGTCTTCCCAGTTCCTTCTGATCCCTGTAGCCTTCAGTTTCTTTTCTGACTTTTGCTCGTGTCCTTTGAGATCTTTTAGTAAATGATCCAACATTCACCTGTTCCGGATGCACCTTCACTCTCCCATTGTGGTCAATTTCAGGCGCAAAATGCTCGAGTTGCATGAAAGTGACGGGTTGGAAAATGTTGGCATCATCAAGTGGGAGTTGGCGCTGTGTTTGCTGACCGTGTACTTGATTTGCTACTTCAGCTTGTGGAAAGGAATTTCAACGTCAGGGAAGGTGAGTTCTGCACAAACCTCGAGGGGGAAATGAATTGATTGTCTGACCCTTGGCATCGTGTACACGTGAAAGTGTGTGTTGATAAAAAAATGTCGTGTGAGCGACGCCGAAGCAGAGCCTCAGTTCCTCAGATCTGAGTCGTTCTCGCTGCTCGCTGCTCGCAGGTTGTGTGGTTCACGGCGCTCTTCCCGTACGTCGTGCTCTTCATCCTGCTCATCAGGGGAATCTCTCTGCCCGGCTCCCTCAAGGGCATCAAGTACTATTTGACGCCAGACTTCTCGAGACTGGGAAGTTCTGAGGTGAGTGTGTGGCTTTGCACACAAGAATTTGCAACTGCGCGGACTGACTGACCATTTTTTCCATTACATCTCATTTTCTTTCAGGTTTGGGTTGATGCCGCGACTCAAGTATTCTTCTCACTTGGCCCAGGCTTCGGTGTGCTTTTGGCTTACGCGTCCTACAACAAGTTCCACAACAACGTCTACGCGTAAGTGACAGCTGCGGGTGGTTTCGCGTGGCATTGAGAGAAGAGAATCCATGTGGGGCTGCTCTGGTTCCGAAAATCCCAGACCTTTGGTACGTTTTCAGCAGAAGCCTTGAAGCAGCTCCGCTTGTCAAAGCAATTTGTGAGGAATTCCGATGGAAAATGGATGTTTTGTCGTGATTCTCCTGACCTGGCCAACTCAACTGCTTCCTCGAGTTCTGCCTCGAATAATGAGACATTATGACCCGCGGTGTCATCTCCATTCAGTGTTGGAGACAAGATCAATGGTGCTGAGAAGTTAGCGCGAGACTCTCACTGGTGTTGACAACATGCCTCCACTGCGAGCATTTGTGTTTGAGAAATCTTTCAGGGCTCGTCCTTCGGCCAAATGTTCAGCAAATTTCCACGGGATATTTCCACCAACAGGGGTATTACCCTGCCCGTGTGTCCCATCTCGCAGGCCCAAAATATTTGGGATTTCCCGAGGGGTTTGAATCAGCGTCTGGTTTCGGTGTTGACATCTGCGGTGACATTTGCAGCGACGCGCTCGCGACGAGTTCCATCAACTGCGCGACGAGCTTCCTCTCCGGGTTCGTCATCTTCTCCGTGCTCGGGTACATGAGCGAGCAGTCGGGCAAGCATATCAAGGACGTCGCCACCGAAGGTACGCCGAAGAGCAATAAATTTATGCAAGTCCTCAAGGCCCGTACGTCGTATTGGAAAAGACCCCACGTGCATGGCGCGCTTGTGCCGCAGGTCCTGGTCTGGTGTTCGTCGTGTACCCGGAGGCGATCGCGACGCTGCCCGGCTCCACCTTCTGGGCGCTTATCTTCTTCATGATGCTGCTTACACTCGGACTCGACAGCTCAGTACGTGCACCTGCCTCGCCACGGAGAATGAAACTCTGTTGGTGCCTGTTTCGGATGTGTGTTTGATAGACAACGAAGCCTTGTGAAGAAATGCGTGCAAAATCTGCTGCCAAGGGCTCAAAGCAACTCAATTGTATCGGATTGCAGTTTGGGGGCTCGGAGGCGATCATCACAGCTCTGGGGGATGAGTACCCGATCATCAGGAAGCACCGGGAGATCTTCGTGGCCATCCTGTTCACCTTCTACTTTTGTGTTGGACTCGGCAGCGTCACGCAGGTTAGACACAGGCGACTCCGGAGACTTGAGAGACAAAGATAGCGACTTCTGTCAGAGATCCAGAAATACGTTCTTTTTTTGGAATTTGTCAAAAGTGGTTCAAAGTGCAAGCAGGAAGGCTCCTCTTGGACGCCGTCTGCGAAAGAAAAGAACTTTTGACCGGAAAGTGAACCTTCACATGCATACATGCAGGGAGGAGCGTACGTTGTGACCTTGATGGACAGATACGCTGCGGGCTACTCCATTCTGTTCGCTGTCTTCTTCGAAGCTCTGGCCGTGTCCTGGTTCTACGGTAAATCGCACATGCAGGCTTTGGGTTAAAATTTTCGCTCGTGAACAGAAATCAGCGGTGCTGTTGCTCAACCTTCTCATTCTACAGGCACGGACAGGTTTGCACAGGACATCAAGGACATGTTGGGATTCGCCCCGGGCAAATACTGGATGATCTGCTGGAAGTTCATCGGACCCGTCTTTATTTTGGTATGAAGGGCTCTTCAGGTGGGCCTGGGCAGGGGTAGACAGTTGTTTTTTGGTCCTGCTTTCACTGCCAACAGCGCACCTCGGGAACATAGCAAGTTGACAATCAGTTCGGTAGCCATGAAAACAAGACCACTTGACAGTGTAGACACAAGCCGAATCGGCACGGCTGGGACGTGACCTCCAACTTTGAGATCCACAAAGCACGCAGGAAGATCTTCCTGGACAAAAGGTATGCACGACTTCGACAGCAACGGAGACAAAAGCAGGCAACAGGTTCAGTTGAGCTCTCGAACATTGCAGAGCATCATGATTTTCGGGTTCGTCATGTACGAGCCGATCAAGTACGAGGACTACGTGTACCCGTGGTGGGGCAACATGCTCGGCTGGTTCATGGCCGGATCATCCATCCTTTGCATGCCCATCATGGCCGTCATACAGATCGCGAGAACCAAAGGATCTTTGCCCAAGGTAAGGCACTCGTTTCATGTTTTGGACATTTGGGCCGGTTGTTGGTCACCCTTCAACCTGCAGTTTGAGTTACCCTAGATTCGAAGTTGACATTATTTATCATTTGCAGAGACTGCGGATTCTGACAACGCCCTGGAAGGAGATGCAGAAGCGCAAAGTGATCAGCAACGGGAAGGAGCCGCTAGGGGACGGCGCCGCCGTGTGAGCAACACCGCGCCGCGTCCAGTTCGGGCAACATGCAGAGCAGAACATGCAGAGGGGAACAGTGTGTTCTTGACTCAATTTCAAGAAAACGGTCACTGTTGTTGCAATTGTTGCAAATCAGAATCACTAGCGAATAGAAGCAATAGGATCAGGAACGTGAGTACTGAGACAGAAAAGTGTGTTGTGTCTTGTTGAAACTGGTGTGAAAAGACAATGTCAGGCAGTTTGTACAGCTAAAGAATCTGGTGTTTCCTTGTGCACGAGATTGAGAATTGTTTGTCCTTAACTTTACCAAAAGTGTAACATGAGCTTATTGTACATGAAGCACAAAACATGCAATTAATTACCTCGCTACCACACTGCACAACGCTGAACTGTGTCGCAAGCTGTTTTCTGTCTCATGAGTGCGTGCAGGTATACGCAAGCTTGCGGAAAACCCTGCAGTGCATGGGACCAGACTTCAGCATTTGTTGTTCGCACACCTGTAGAACGAACAGAAGAAAACTGCAGTAAATCTCTCAATACCAAAAGAGCTTTCACATGTGTATCCCAGACTAGACATGTACAGATTCCAAAAGAAATAGAAGTTCAGAGCATTTTCTTTGCGCTGCGTTGAAATTATTTCATACGATGCAGACAAAACAGGATGGGTTTTGAGAATTTGTTTCCCGCAACCGATGTCTGTGTTGTTGACATGTTATTCGTTGTTTGACTCTGCTCAGTCTAAAGGACAGTAGGCGTAAAATGAAGTCAATTTGTGTACATATGAAGAACATTTTGTACAAAGAATGCTGAATTTGGATGTTGCAACTGCACGACGTTGTGTCAAATCGCCAGGTGTGTTCGTTTTCTTTGTGGCAGGCAGACGTGGTTCAGGGGCTTCGAGCCCTTCCTGCTCCGACAAGTCTGGCACAACCAGTCAACCTGCAAGATACACGTCGAAGGTTCTGATCCCCGATTGGAAATATTGTTACAATTGGGAAAAAACCCGCCTTTTTTATGTCTAAAAGCGCAACAAGGGGTCCATTGAGAAATTCTCAGGAGCCAGGCGGGCGAAGCCCCTGTCTGCGGATGTCTGGAGCACATCTTGGACAGCCCAATAACGCAAAACGGTTGCTTTCTGTTTGCTCCTTGATGCAGTTTTCGCAATCAATTTTCACCTCACAGAGAGAACGACAAGCTCTGCTTCGACTTCTGCCATCTTTGCGGATCATTTGTCGGCTTTGTACCGGGTGCGCATCGTGGGCTAAAAGTCATGACCTACCAGACGCAGTGTACAAGAATTCAGTGTGGGAGAACACCACACTCAGTGGTTGAAAGGAGAATAAGGCCAGATTCACTTCACTTCCAAGTTATCTCTTTGCACTTCAAGCAAGTTCACTTCAGGCCGAGTTTGGCCTTGGCTTGTCACAACCATGGACTGTTTGCGCAACTCGGAACAGGTCATTTTGCTTGATATTGATCAGTTCGTTTGTCGTGTGTATACCTCGTACCTGCAACATAACCTTGCAATGAAATTGGTTGTTGTGCATCTTGTACAGAAAGGTGACTGTAACCAAAGAAGTGCAACCGTAACTTGTGTGAATAGTTTGTCAGCTTTGTGGTAAAGCCTGAGATTTTAAGTGCCTAAAATAGCAGGCAGCTTATTTGCAGGCTGTGTACAAAAATGTGATGATGTTTTGTTTTTGTCTTGTTTTGTTTTCATTGTGAAGTAGACTCTGCATGTTGTCCGAGGCTTTGAGAAAAGTGAGTGGAAAGACTCTGCTACACTCTCAGAAAACAACCCAAGTCGCAAAAATTGAATGTGTGCAACTGATGTTCTTTCCTTGTTCCTCCTTCAATGTTTTTGTTGAAAGGCAAAATCACGTTTGTAAAGAGAAGACGCGAAATATCCAAACCTGACCAAGAAAAATTTCCGTGCAAATTGTGCAGATGTGCTCAAACATGCAATGAACAAGCACACATGTCCGTGTCAACGTGTTTCCAAACCAGGTACGATCTCTGTCCAAGAACCTGAAGCGAACAGCGAAAATAACTACTCGTACATGGAGCAGATTCCCGTCTTCTGAGTGCATGAGAGAGAGAGGGTGATGTCAATTTTGGCAGCATAAAGAGGAAAATCGTTTTTCTGCAATGATAACGGGAGCATGAGAGGATCGGCCGTGCATGCCAGGTTGAAAATTTTGCCTTTGCGGCGTATTTGGACCTGCAGTGAACATCATCTGTCCACGCAGATGTGTGTGAAGGAAGAAGCTCAGTCACCGGGCCCCTGTGGCTGCATGAGCGGAGTTCAGGACACACCTGAACAAAAATTAGCGGGGCAAGTGTCTTCAGTGATTTTTGTTCACACGCTATAGAATGTTTTGTGTTGTACTGGACGCACTTTAGCACGCAAGTTTGATGTTTGAAAAATGTTTTGTTGTTTGGTACAGCTTTCTCCCATACACATCCGCAAACCTCATGCCATTGTTCTGAACGAGTTGAAGAAAAGAAGCAATTCTTGGTTTGTTCGACTGTCGATTGATTTTGTGCCTCCAAATCAACATCTGTATGTGTGGACCCACAAATTTACTTTGTTTGGTTTCGTTGTTCGATCTACTCTCCGTTCAAACGGTCAAAAAGGGAATCAAAAATAAGCGACGCTTTCTTTCTTGCTTTGTGTCTGCGAAAACTGAAAGTCCCAAAGTTTGGTGACTGTGAAAAAATTCAGGAAACTCCATGCACGCACTTGCAAGTGAACTGGTTCTTTTTGAGTCAATAAAGACTGTTGTACCAAAGGTCCATTCTTCTGCGCTTCACAGATCAGTTGCGTTTGTCCGCCGAGCTAGAGTAATCCTGCTCGCAGCCCAACTTTGTGTCGACAGAAGCAAAACTTCGCAGATTCTGCTCTTGGATGGAGGAAGAAACTTCTTGCGCTCAGCTCAGAGACTGAAAGACATGAGTCTTTCCACCCATAATCCTTTGCACTCCCTTCGTGGCAATTGTCGATGCTTGTCTAATGCGATGCAGCCACGGTTTGTCCTTGAAGTTTGTTGCAAGCAAAAGGCATTTGGAGGCGTACTCACTGGATGACAAACCTCTGTGTCGCTCATATTCGCCAAAAACCATGTCAGACAGCTCACTGTTCCTCAGCACCCTTGTTTTGTGTTGATGGATCCTTGGTGTCAAAGACGTCGGTAAGAGCTGACCAGCAACAATGGAGTTGTCTTCATGTCTGCTCTTGTGGCTCAATCGACTGTGGTACGTGTAATTTGCGCTGTGAGACAACTCGGGCAGAGGACCTGGACGATCGTCAATGCGCGACACGGATTTTCTGCTGGTTCTAATCACGTTGATCTCTCTCTTCAACGGGGGCAGCTTCGTCCCAACACCAGTGTCTTCTTTGGATCTACCTCTTGACGATTCTTCCTGGGCCGAACTGTCTTTGGTGTGCTGTGATATCTTCCTCACATTCAGGGTTTGTTTGCTCGGAGTTCGTGACAGGAGGCTAAATTTTGAAGTCCTTTTGACAAGGCCTGCGTGGAGGAACGAAGCTCGATGTGAACTTGCTGCTCGACGTGAACGCTCGCCGGAGATACGCCGGAGTATTCGTGTGCAATCCTGAACATCAAATGTCGGGTGATCAGGGCAGGGGGTCACGGGCATCACCCAACATTAAACATTCAATGTCACTCAAAATTTGGAAATTTGATGTCACCCTGTATCAAATGTCAAGTGACTGCAGAGAGGGTCACCTATTTAAAAATTTTGGATGTCATACACCCAACATTAGAAAATTTGGAATCAACCCAACTTAGAAATGTTGGTTCACGATCCCCTTTCCCTGGTCACCTGGCATTTAAAAATTTGGTTGTCACCCAACATTAATATTTTCATGGGTGGTGTTTACCCGACAAACTGAAACTTGTAACACACAAGCACAGAGCAGTTCGCCTCCGGCGAGTGTTTCGAGCACAACTGAAAATCTGCCGTCATCAAAAGCGAGTCCAAGTGACCTTCTCCCAGATTTACCTGCACGAGGAGCTCCATTCATCGAATCAGACAGAGCGGTAAAGTACGTTTCAGGGTCAATTTGTGATTTTTGCCAAGGATCCTCCATTCGATCAGACCTGGAACGCAAAACGACAAGTACAGGTAGGATCGTGCACACACATGTGACCTTCTGGTTTGGCAGACTGTCTCTCCTCAATTTCGGCGTGTTTATTCACCTTTTCTTGAATTTCTTCTCCTCTTCAAGAACTTCTGACAACGGTTTGGACATCATTGGCTCCTTCGCGCTTCCGTTCACGTTGACTCCCATGCTCACCAAGGGAATGTTTGGTACGTAGTTACGAGTATTCTGCAAAACAATCTCTTCTGTTCTGCATGCGGAAATGAACAGAAAGCAACTGAGGCATGTGTTCGTCCGTGTCAATAAATACCTTCAATGAAGATTTGATGGAACTGTTCTTCTCGAGTGCCGTCTCGCGAGCTCTTTTTGCCCACTTCTTCAGTTTTGCGTAGACGTACAGTGGAAGTGTCTGTTGGGAGCTTCCAAACGACACAGTCTGATTGGAGGAACCGTACGGAACGGTGGACCATTGCTTGCTGAGGAGAAACGAGACGACATCTTTCTGTTTGTTCCTCAATGCGATGTTGAGTGGCTTCAGTCCGATCCCATCAGCGGTGTAGATGCAGCAGGGGTCGATGTGAACGAAGGCTCTGAAGATGGCGAGATGCCCGCGCTCGGCTGCCACGTGCACGGCGCACCGCAACCTGTCCACGTGTCGGTTCTCGTCCTGACACCACAACCTGGAAGGACCAAACCTGCGGGTCGCTTCACACGTTTATAAAGTCAGCTTTGTTGGTGCATCTTTTGCCACAGAAAGGGAATAAAACTGTGAAGAGCTGAAAGCGAGTTGAAACAGCAAACGCGAACAACACGAGTACAGGGTCTGTTGAAAATTCTCTCGTGGAAACAGCAAGAGAACACGAAGTGGAGTTCGGGTACCTGGTTGGGTGTTCCCCGACCGGCTCATCGGGCTTCACACCACTGCGTATGAGGTGAGTCGCCAAATCCACGTGGCCAAAATGTGCACAGATGAACAAAGCCACCTTCATTTGGTATCTGCATGGAAGCAAATCTGTTGCACTTACGGAACACAACTTCGCTTGCAAAATTCTGCCTTTCACGAACCCCTAACCACAGCAGAAAGGATCCAGCCAGCATGCACGCAATGGAGAACCTGCAGAGCACGTCGTCGGGGTGGAGGCAGCTGAGCGCGAGCGCCTTGTTGCCGGCGGCGGCGGCGCGGATGAGCTCAGCCGTGCCGTCCCACACCTGCAGCAGCAGCGTCGCGCGCACCTCGACCCCGTACTCGCCCACCGCGTGCCCGTCAAACAGCTCGAGACCTCCGAGAGTCACCAGCCGGAAGGCACCTGAGTTAATTGTTGGAGGTTCGTGAACTCAACGAAGTTTTCTTGCGTGTACTTGTACAAGTTCTTTTCGAGTGAACGTGTGGTCACTAAATTGCTCGCCAAATGCTTGTCGTTCTTGGAAATCCACGGAACCTCCGTCCACAACCTTGACGCTGGCATATCGCACAGACGCAAGCGCGAGAAACCTCGTTTGGAAGATGCGACTCACCGATCGGCAGCCCAGTTTTTCTCGTGGCGATGGCCCTGAGCTCAGAGACGTCTGCTGTGGACACCCGGAGATTCGCCTCAACCGGGATGGTGTTTCCATTGTACACGCATTTGAGATTCAGAACTGGATCTGCTTCTTCCCTCACAGAAACACTCAACGTGCTTCCTGCGTTGGTGACAGAATCAGGGAAGGAGAAACTAGAGCTTTGAGAATCGAGAGTTGCATGAATGTGAACAACAAACCGATCACAGCGGATGCTGGTGCATGTCTGTCACGACTGCAACCAGAGACGTCTTCTTTTTGGTTCTGAAACTTTTTTCCACGATTACGATACGCAAACTTTTTGCACCTGGAGGAATGCCAATATCAGCGACGGGCCAGTGCCTGCGCATGTCTGCGCCTGCGTGGTGCAGAGTGAGCACCTGGCGCGTGCACCCCTCCAGTCCCTGCGGTGCCTGATCCGCTCCGATCCGGAACTGAGACCGTACATCGTCCAGAAAATCCTGCGAAGAGCAGAGAACTCTCCTGATGTCAAGGTGTCTCAACGGGGACTTCACACATGCAGAAAACACACGCAAGTGCACTGCAAAGGACAAGATCCGTGCAAAGGTTTTCTATATTTGTGAATTTGTCCCCAAAACTTCGACGATTTTGTCACCAGCTCACCTTCACAGTTTTGTCATCATCGACGAAGAACAGTTGTCGTTGCTTCTCAAAAGTCACGAAGAACCACATCATCCAAGACCCGTCCGGTGAAGATTCTTGGTAAAGATGGAGTTTTTTTACTTTTACAACTTTCTGCAGATAATATCGAGCGGTGAAAGATCTAATCTGTGGAATAAATACCAACCTGGAATCATGATGTTCTTCACAGGCATGACAATACAATGTGCTTTAGTTGAAGCAACGGATCTTTGATGACTAAATTGTGAGTTATCTTCTCTTCACAAAATGTTAACGTTTTGACCAATTTTTAGATTGTAAATAACTGACCAAAGTGTGCTTCAGAAGATAATCAAACGCAGATAAAAGGCGTCGTGCACGCAGGAGCGGAGAGACTACACTCCTCGTCAAACTAAAACTCTTTTTGTCATTCAATATCACCATGGATGAAATCGAAACAGCGCCAAAACGGACTTTCTTTCTTGCACAACCAGTAAACTGTTTCGAAACCAGAATCTAAAATTTGAGCGGAAAGAAAAGACAAAAGAGTCGTACCTGACTTGAACTTCACGATCACTTTGACTGGCAAAGTGTTCAAAACTGCACGCATGCGTGCGTGGGCTCTCTGCTTGGGACGGTATGCATGGGACAGAATTCTCTGGTTCTGGATCCCACGGTGTCGTGTCTCACAGCGACACGAATCGATCGGATCGGGTGTCTCACTGGACACAAAGTTACATTGTCAATCGCCACTTCACACTCACATGCAGCTTTTCGATATTCCACATTTCCAGCATTCGCACGATTTCACTGTCTAAAGGAAGTTTCATCCCGCAGGTGCAGCTTGCACTGAAACCATCTTTGTGGACAGTCTTTGTGGACATCTTTGTGCACAGTTGTGCTCCCAACAACACGGAAAATGAACCACAACGTCCCAAAATGGCGAACTTTTATGAAGAAATGAGCCCAGCATGGTTCTGGGCATGTTTTCTTTTTCCAAAATCCAAGATGCATGCCAAAGCATTGACAAGATAAGTTTTACCTGAACGTTTGGACATTCTGCATGCAAATCATTGCAGACTTGAGTTAGCCTTTATGAATTGTTATCCTCCCTGGGTAACTCAGCGAGATTTGTACAGATAGATAGATATACAGAGACCAAAGGCACTGAGCCAACGGTTTCGGCCTGCGGCGACCGCGGGTTTGAAAACGCAACACATTTTGAAAGGCCATGGGTAGGTGCCCAACAATTTGAAAACCATGAATTGTCACATACAAGGCCAGAATCGCAAAGTTGAGTTCCTGAGGACCCTATTCATGAGTTCAACTGTGCATGCACAGACACACATACAGACAGTGATTGCACCAAGCCCAGGCCTGTCCGGCTTGTTGATGCATCTGGATAGATATTTTCAATGGACCCAGCATCGAATATTCTTGTCATATTCGAAGGTCTTCGAAGAGGACAAACATATATTTGAAGTACTTAAAATGCCTGTCTACGAAACCTGCGAACAGGTGCGTTGCTCGCAGAAAGACAACCCCAAAACGAAGTTCACTGGAAGAAAATCTTTTGCCTTGTGAGATTTTATTCAACAGGCGCTCAATGCATATTTGACTGATGATTGATCTGTTCATCCTTGGGATCATAGAAGCTGAATGTAACAAAACGACAACAGTTCCTTCACTTTTTCGCCACTTCCACCACTGAGCTCTTCCGCGGTTATTGCCATGGAATGGAAATCAAACGGAATTTTTGCGACACTCGTGTCTTACCCTGACTACTGCAATGCGCTCAAAGAATTTTCCCTTCTTTCCATACAAATCATCGAAATGTCAGAGTTCAACAAAAAATGCGATTGTTACGCCAAGAACCGTGGGATTCCAAACTTGCCCACATGTGCATGCAGCTACAAACACATCAAAAAGTTTTCAACGGAATGAATGTATATGGCACATAGTTGTTCTTACACGACTATTTACATTAATTCTTTTTGTTTATGAAAACAAATCTCAACTACGCATGTTTGCAAAAATTATACAGTATCAGCAGGTTGGGTGGCATAGATATGAGTGCGCAAATTCATGCAAGTAAAATATCACATAACCAATGCGTTGTTGTGCGAGATCACCAGTTGAGGCGAATTTATCAGCTACCAACGCTGACCGTTGCTGGGTGGCCACTGTGGGAGAGGTATGTACATTTGGAAAGTTGACACCGATATACTGCAGCGCAGGCCATGGCTGAGCGAAGACACCGTCATCAAAGCTGTGACTCGCAAAACCCAAAGCGCCCCCTTTTGCGGCTCGTACCGAATTCATCAACAAAACGCTTTCCAAGTTCTGGTGTTCCGAAAAGATTTCTCGAGAACAGAACAAAAGATAAAGTGAAAACTGCGTGTTCTCCCCGACACAAAAACAAGAACTCTTTCGAATTCTTTCTTTGAAACAAATGACTAGAAAGAAATGAACACAATGTGGTTGCTTGAACAAACGACAAGGTTAATCGATCGTCACATTCGACCCGCCTCGTACGTCCACGTTCTGCCAAGAATGGCTCTTCACAGAGTGCTGTACGAGAGTATTCTGAACAATACCAACTTTTGCAAGAGCAATCTCACGCACATTCACGTTCACGATTCAAACTCTGGATTTACAAGTCGGTCCAGAGTGCAAGATGTTTGTTGTCCACGAGCACTGAACTTCCGCCGTTCTTCAGATTTGCATCTGTTCTTCCTCACAACAGGTGAAGAAGTTCCAAATCACACTGCTATCGTCTTGACCAAGGACACCAGTCGAGTAGCCACATAATTCACGCATGCCGGTCCCTCGCATTACTCTCGATAGTTTGTGTTGTGTGACAGTGTCACAAACAAAACAAGAAAAATCAAGAGAAACACAAGCAAATTACGGATCCAATATGAAATCTCTGTTCAGCCAACCGCGCTTCCAAGTCGAGACTTGCGAAACCAGGCAGGACAGTGTATCCCCCAACGACGACAATGCGAAGGTTTTCTGCTGGGGCCGTGAATAACCTGCAAATTGGGGGTGCCTTGACTAGGATAATTTATAATGGCGTACTTCTGTCCAGATTCTGATGCTGAGCGTCAAAG
>JAAUXT010125152.1_pt1 | contig 15904 bp, 20 predicted proteins | sample 7278171 | NCBI WGS metagenome assembly JAAUXT01 (sample SAMN14350112, study PRJNA611818) | marine sediment metagenome | isolation source: surface marine sediment (1.8m) | place: French Polynesia: Moorea | collected 2018-08 | reverse complement strand
GTGTAAAAGTTCTGTTTGGTTAAATTTGTTCCATTTGCATGTGTGCTAAATGAGTTCCCAAATTATGAATGTTGAGTGAAAAAGTAAGAATTTTTGACAAAACAAAGTGAGCAAAATCAGAGTGAGCAAAATCAGAGTGAGCGAAATCAGAGGGAGCAAAATCAGAGGGAGCAAAATCAGAGTGAACAAAATCAGAGGGAGCGAAATCAGACTTTCCTCAAATCACCGTGAGCTCCATGGAGCTATTTTTCCTGATGACTCACCAGTCCGCACACCACGCAGGAATCTAGGGGCCCTGCGGTGGTTGCACATTTCAAGCCGACTGATCACTTCTTGTAGCTCAAACGGCAAGTGTTCGCTGTCGTTGAAGACCAAGTCCCTCTCAGGTGCCTGGCAGTATTTGTGTGCCGTGCTGAGGCCCGCGCTGCTGACACAGTGACTCACCAGTTCCCGCAGCGCCGCGCTGATCTCAGGGACGCGCATCACGTCGAGGCTGACGTCCTCGTCGTACGGGACGTCGCCCGCGTCGTAGAGCGCGCGATGGAACTGCCCCCTGGTGAGCAGCAGCGCCGCCGCGTCACTGCGCAGCTGCAGCAGCCGGTTCTGCGCGCGCGTCACGTGCGTCTGAAGTCAAGGTTCTGCTCTGGTGAAAGATTCCGTGAACTCGAAGACACACGCTGAATCAATTTGAAAATCCGTTGAGGTGTACACGCGGGTATCATGCCTTGCTCTTCTGAAAGTGCGCACGCAACCTCAGTGTCATCCAGTGTGCAGAATGAAAATGGTTCGCACCTCACATCCCATGGAATCTTTGTCATGTATGAAATGAAATGTACCTGGAGCTTCACTGAAAGTCTGGACAGTTTGGTAGGTATCCGCGTAATTTCCAGGACCTGCTGCAACAGCTCCTTCCGCAACTCCTCCACACCCTGCAGAACAAACACGATCGTAACTGCTCGACACCCTGCAGCATCTCCGTCCGCAATGAAATGTGCCAAAGGCCCCAAAACACTTGACCCTCTCTGTGATATTTCGTCATCAAGACACTCGTACATACGCAGAATCTTTTTTGTCCCCCAAACAGTTGGTGAGGCCATACACGCAACGGTCCCAGCATGATTGTGGAGACTCCCAGGGTCCGGTCCTGAGGCAACGAACCGTGGCGAGACGACCCGCCCTTAGGTTTCGTTGCAACAGTCAGACTCCCTGACACCAAGCTGACACCCGCATTTCATTCAGAAATCCCTGTCCCCCAACACAGGCTCGCACCTTCCCGGTCAGGTTGCTGATGACGTGCACGCGAGTCGAGATCCTGGGCCGATACTTCAGAAACACCTCCAGCTCCTCGATCCGCCGCACGATCTTCTTGTCCTGACCCAGGTGACTGCGGAGCACAGGAAAATCCGTTTCTTTGACTTGTGGCGGAAGCGTACGACAAGCGTTGCCACCTCCATGTGCGGACCGAGAGGCGGAGTTCTGTGCATGGGCCAAGCCCCTGGGCCCCTCTGCCCGCGGAAGTCTGAACACAAACAAAAGTCAACTGACAATGCGTCACTGTTTGACGCAAAAACCACGCAGAGCATGAGTTCATCATGCACTGCAGCACTGGGACAGTCTGCACGGCTGATGGATTTCGCAGCGCAGTGAGGCAGCCCCGCCACCTGGTGGGCGAAATCTCGAGTTCTTGTGTGCCTCAAGCGGACGAGACGACAAGGCACGCGAGAACTATGTGCGTTCAACACAATTTGTGTGAGAAATGTTTCGAGGTCTCACGAGAGTCTGGTGATCTCCTTCTTGACTGCGGCCTGTGTCGCCATCTCGTGTTTGACGGCGGCGCTGAGCGCGCCCTGCGCCCTCTTCTGGCGCTCGTCCTCGCTGAACAGCTGGTCTGCGCGCGTCGCGGCGAGGAGGATGGCGCTGCCGGGCACCTGTCGACACACACGACGGCGCGTCAGAGAACGAGAAACGCGGACGGATCGTGCGTCGAGTCCCAGCAAGCGACAAAGAGGTACTGTGTCAAAAGCGACATCGCCCACTGAATTGCACATGCAAGGACGACCCACGACACATGGGAGTTGTAAATTTCTGTTGTCGTAAATTTGTGTACGAGTTTTGCTTCCTGAAGCCATGGATTCGAAGATTTTTTTCTCATTGACCATGCAGGCTGGCATTGTTGGCCATCAATTGCATTCAGATCTGCGTGTAAAAGATTCGTTGCATTATCGTTGCACATGTCCACGAACGAGCGCGTGAACGCATCGGGATTCAACTTCGGTGCAAACGAGTACGTGAAGCGCAGCGCGACTCACCGAGGCCTGCACGGAGCCGATGAACTTCTGCACAGACTCGGCGGCGCCCTTCCGCACCAGGCTGAACACGACGACGAACACAGACCCAGGGCTGTACACGTAGTGGTAGAGACCCTGACAAATCTGAAACAATTCATGGCACAGACCCTGACTGCAGCTGTGAAACGTGCAGCGGTGCAGGGGACGAATGCACAAAAGGAAGCGATGAGAAGGCGTGACGACGCACCGGTCTCCCGGTGAGGTCGAGCAGCTCGAGGGTCGTCGTCTCCTCCTCCGGGGAAACCGTCTCGTCGAACTCGCTCTCTGCAACCAGAGAAGGGTGGCCAAAGGCGTGGAGACTGGGTGCGAGGGTGTGGGAGTGGAGAAATGGTGGGAGGACGGTGGGGCAGGGGTCCGGTAAACGTAGATTTTTTGAGTGGGGCCAGAAAGTGAGATTTTCAGTGAAGTACGGCAGTGCTGAGTGTAGCATACGAAGAAGCGGGTTGGGTGGGCGGGAGAGAGGTGTGGCGAGTTGGGAAGAGTGGGACGACATTCTGTTCAAATTGACTCCGCTCACACCGAAAAGCTGTTCACCAGTGCATACGAGGGTGTGAAATCTGTGCGAGCGTGCGCGTACCGTGCTTCCAGTTGGCGTACGGCGTCCAGTGGTGCGCGCACAGGGCGTCGGTCGGGCGCACGGGCGCGGCGTCCTCTTCCATCAGGTTCTGAATCAGCGTCGTCTTCCCAGCGTCCTGCTCCCCGAGGAAGATGACCCGGATCCTGGGGGAGCAACAGAGGGAGATCATGCGCATCCTGGGGAAAAAGCGGGAGATCACGCAGGTCCTGAGGGAGACCACATGGATCCTGAGGGAGAAGCAGTGGAAAGAAGAGCACTTTGATCCTTAGTTTTTGGCTTCTCAATTTCAGGAAGTGTAGATTGTGCCCTCTTTCTCTGGACTGAAGTACGCAAGAGGGTAGTTCTGTTGTTCGGGGGTCAGGAGCACCTCCCCTGGATCCTCTTCTCGCGGCGCTGTGCGCGTGACCCCGGGAGACGGTGGGAACGAGGCAGCCGCGCCGGTGCTGACAAGGAGACATTGACGAGTGCGTCCCGCGCCTTATCGACCGTGCCGCGTCTATTTCTATCCTGATCAATCGTGAGTAACTCAGCAATCTGCTGTGGAAACGGTTGCTATGATATGCTTGGAAACACAGCAGTTTTTACACGTGGAGATGGAGGCGTTGCTTGGAAACGAGTTGGGCGGACGTGAGCGCGCTCACCTATCCTCCAGAATGTTCTGTGAATCACCACAAAGGGCTCAGAAGTGAAGTTCTTTGACCCAGCCCGAACGAACTTGTGGGACAAACACAGGTCTCCTGGCTCGCTGCTGGTTCCAGGGACGTGGAGCCCTCGGATCCCTGTGGTGAACACCAGCAGACGGGCGCCGAAGGTCATGCTCCTCCAAGTTGACCATACATGAACGATGTGTTCAGGCCTGCGGTCCGGGAATCTGTCTGTCTGTCTGTCTGTCTATCTGTCTGTCTGTCTGTCTGTCTGTCTGTCTGTCTGTCTGTCAAGACTTACCTCCTGGACAGGGACAGGGTCTCCTGGGGGTCGGGCGATCCAGTGAGCTCCGAGTCCAGTAGATCCGGGATGGCGTCTCCGTTCTCTTCCTTACACATCCTGCTGCGCGTCTACCTGTTCCCTCTTGTCTCAAGAAAACATTGTATTCGTTCCGTCCGAACTCGCAATTGAACAGAACAGCACAATGAATCGCGCTTGACGGCAGGAACTCCTTCTCAGACGCAGGGAATGACGGGCCGTAAATTTCACAAGAAACAACTTCCTCCCTGATCAACCGGAAGTGACCATGGCGACTCGGCGAGGCGGCACCGTCACTTCACAAGGGCGTGACACACGACGGGCGTCCAGCGTGTATATACATCGTTTTGCGGAGGCAACGTCAAGTCCTGTGCACACGGCGCCATCTCTCCAGGGTGACTCCGGTGAAACACTCCGCCTGCATGCCATGGCGCCAATATTTTTGCCCTCGTTATTTTTTGTCCGTTTTACGTACTCCAGGTCAGTTTTCAGTCCCTCCTTTCAACTTCCTTGGACATCTATGGGTCTGAGACAACAAAATATCAAGCATGCGAGTCCGCTTGCGTTCTGAATCTTCGCGAAATCCTGTTGTTCTGATAAATCCAGAAGTTCATGCAGTACTTTCTCTTTTTCTTTTCTTGTTTGTCCACAATTCCAGTGCATAAGTTGTTGTTTTTGTTTGAAGTCTGCTTTGTGAAACAAAATCAGGTTCCGTGAGGCGCCGCCGCCTCCTGCATGTGTCAGGTGTACACACGCCTGGATTATCCGTGAACAAACAGATCTCGGTATATTCTGCCAAAACAGAGCAACAGGCGGAAAATAACGTCTCGTCTTCAGCGAAGCTGCGCGCTTCTGCTCAGGGGAGGAACGCGACTCGAGTCTCGGCGATTCAGTCCACGGTGCACTGCCTGCTCTGGGCGAACCTCTGCCTCAACCGCTTCAACTCCAGCGCCCGTGCCCCGGACACGATCGGACGTGCACCGTGGTGGATTAAGGGGTCTCGCTCACCCACTCAATGCACCGTTTTTGCAGAAACGTCGACAACTTAAAAGCATTGGTGAAAAGCAGACAGACCAGGATGGGCTGGGTGCATGTAGGGTACCAGGGGCCAGGGAGGCACACCTCACCAACTCTCTTTCGCTGCTTTGCCGCCCTTTTCCAGTTTCCCCTCTTTTCCGGCACGTGCGGGGTGTGTCCACACCGACAGGTGTGCTTGTTCAAAGTTGAGATCTAATCCGCCCTGCGTGGGTTCTTTCTGGTAGACACCCCCTGTTCGATGAGCCTTTTAGTAATTTCGCTTTTGACCAAGTTCATTTTTTATTTTTGATGCGACAAAATGAGTTGAGTGGCCACGCAAACTTTGTTGATGGTGCTGAGTTGTCACTGCATGGACTGTGCACGATCCTTCGTTTTTGAGCGACATGCGTTTCTGAAACTTGCGTCTTTGACCAGCTGAACACGCAGAACTATGACACACTTTATAACTATAGTGAGCGCACAAGACACGTTACGAACACTCCATGCATCCATGGGTGCCCAGAGACGCCCGCGACAAAACATTTTCATATTTTTGTGCTTCACGTTCTCCCGAAATTGGAGCAGGATCCGTTTGTAAATTTGTAATCTTTTCAGGCAGCTTCAGAGCGCGCGTTCCGGGGAGGGAGGGGCGCGTCAGCTGCGCGCGCTCCCAGCCGCGTCGCTTCGACGCGCGCCCGCGCGGGGCCTTGTTGCCAGGGAGACGCAGGGTGGATTCACATTGCACGAGTCGTGCGTTACGTCTGTGCATGTACATCTCCTTTCCCAAGCACTGAGTCGCTTCCACGTGCGCAGTGGGCCCTTGTCGCCAGGGAGACCAGCAAAGCCCGCCTCACACTGCGTGCGTCGTGTGTGTTTGCAATTCAATCTGTGTATACTTCTGCGTCACGAGTTTGATGTGAAGGACCTTGCCAACTATGGCTCCTGTAGACAGACGAAGGGTTTTGCGTTGCACTCGTGTGCCTCATGCATGCAGGTGTTGCGTCACTGCATGCCTCGTGCGCTGCCGCGGGGACCTTTCGAGGACGTATACTGGAAGCGTCCGGACTTTTTCTGCACAACTCAATGGGCACATGTGCTTCGCAAGTGACAGCGCAGCGCTTACCAACCTGAACATCGACACAACGCGCGGCGCATGCAGCGTGAAATGACCCTGAATCGAAGACGCGACAGCCTTGCAGCGACGAGCACAGAAAATCAACACACGGCGACTGAAGTCCACATCAAGGGAGAAGTTTTGCAGATCGCAAGGGTCGGTTCACACTGAACGATCATGTCGCGAAGACGACGCGACGCGTCTTCCGGTTGCGAACGTCATCTGAACACAGGTGTCAAAAGAGCTTCTTGGTCAAAAAATTTCCCCCCGTGTACATAAACACAAATCGGTGAGCGGCGTAACGCACAAGGTCACGTCAAACAGCGCTGATAAGTTTGGGCACGTTCGATTCTTCCGTTCTGCAGGCGAGGCGTGTCGCTCACTGGATGTCTTTCCTGGACGCAGCGATCATGGACGTCTCAAGCGGATCCAAGGGGGGGGGGATCGTCGGGCCCCTGCCACTGAGAAACTTACTTCACTCCCAACTGCATTTGGAGTTTCCGGGGTTCGGACTCGGTGAAGACTGAGGATGCTCCGGACCTTGCATTCACCAAGAAGGGCGTCCAGCGGCGTCACGCATTCGGAATGAACAACCGTTGCTCAACATGATATATGCACGCGTTGGTCCACGCATTCAATACAAGGATCCTGCATGCAAGCGGAGGTAGTCTCAGCCCATTCGCAGCTTGAGATTCGTTCTTTCCATCACCGCAATCCCTGTCCTGATCGCAAACGCGTCATTCGTCAACGAGACAAGCGTCAGGCGTGGCGCACAGTGAACGGAAGAAACCTCGTGTGTTTCAATATTTATTTCTACGTAATTCGTTTAAATTTCGTCAGATGTGCATACATCGTCACGCTTTCAACACTGACGCTTCCTACACAAACCCACGAGGCGTGTTCGATTTGACGTAACAATATGACTCGCCAAATCGAACACAGCCCCAGACAGAACTGCTTCCTGTGGCTGAACGCAAAACGAACCAACGAAGCAAGCAGGAAAACGCGTGCTCCAGTGATCCCGAAAACACGGGGAAAATACAGACAAAAGAAAGCGTACAAACACACAAAGAAACCGCATAAATTGTAATTTGTGATCAAACATGTCCGAGGTTCTTTTCCCACAAACTCGTTGGGATCGAAACAGAAGCCGGTTTCGCCCAGAATGCGTCAAGTATTTTACTGTTTCAGTCAAGGCGTGATGAGTGGGCTGACCTCACACAGTGACCCTGGCAAAATCTGTTTGATAGAAAAAGTTCAATTTCACGCTCCAAGGATTGTCCTGTGACTCTCCGAACCCACGTCCGTCTCACCCAACCCGAAGGGGGTATCGTTCCCAGACATTGGCGCCAGATGCCAACAAAACACAAGAAATCTACCCTGTCGAACTGAAGCAACCAGCTGCAGTTTTCCACAGAAAAAGCGTCGATCCCTGAAAGCCGATTTGATTTTGGCAGCCACAAAAAATGTAGCGTACCAACCGTTGCGCCAAATCGCTCCACCGCGAACTAAACTGAGCATCGCAAACGGATTCAAGCTGGACTTTGAAATCAGGCGCTCGCCGCGTACATCGCCTGCCGACTGCACCCAACACATTGAGATAGTCAACTCACATGACAAGTCATGTCTTGAATATAACTTTTTCACACAATATTGTTGGAGAAGACCCACGCGACAGGTTCAAATTTTTTCACAAGTTTGGGTAAACCGGACAACTCAGCTTTTTTGGACTTTTTTTGAGACAAGACCCTTGGTGGACAACGCATAAAATGCGTGTGGTCCACACAAACGTTCACAGTTCAAAAATGCCTTCAAGTTCCCATATTCTGGCTTTGTTTTATAATTGTTTTTTTATGGTTTTAAAATGTTTGGTGATGGTCAGTGGTCATTTTGAAACCAATATGTGGCCTGGGGTAGGTGGGCCACATATTCACAGGAGTTTTGGACAAGACCCCAAATGGACAAAAATGATAAGTTCAAATTACAAGACCTAAAATGAACAAAAATGACAAATTCAACTTTTTTTTGCAACTGGTGGGGTGGGGTGTAAACTGGACAACTAAGCTTTTTCAGACAAGACTCAAAATAGACAAAAATAACAAGTCCAACTTTTGGACAAGACCATGGGTAGGGGTGGAGTGAGGAGGCAAGAGGACATCGGACAGGTGCCTGACATGCGGGTGAAACAATAGCAGCGCAAGCAGCTGATAATTATCATGATAGACTTGTGAATGTAGATGACGAGGAACGTTTTCAGTGCCACAAACCGGCTGCGAACCCTGTGTAGGTCTGCAGATTCATTCACACAAAATGAGTCACGCGATGCGCCCGTCAATGCTTCGTGTGAAGCCGGCCATCGCTCGTATTGCACGTGAAAAACAATCTACTCGTTCCCTCTCACACTCTCCCCAACATACGATGCTTGTCACCTTTTGCACGTGTGGCCGGCACAGTGCGCCACATGCAGAAAACAAACAATAAAACGATACGAATCACGCAGTCGAGCACACTTCCGTTCAACGACCAGAGCCACATCGCTCGGCACAGCGATCCCCCAGTTCTGTCCCACCATCCAGGTTCAGTGAAAAATCCCGCACAAATTCCTTACGTCGATTCAGTGTCCAGTGGCCGTCCATATTGCGCGTGATCATGAAATGCATGAAATACCCTGTCACGTTCACGAATGTTGCTTGCGGCGGCCCAACACAGGGGGGGGGGGCGTCTAGAATGGCCAGGGAATTTCAGTCAGAAGTCTTGACAACAAGCCAAATATCGCTCATCGTCAGTCGTCGATGCAGATGACGTCACTGTCAGCAGTGTTCTCCGCCCCCGGTGGCGGCGTGGTGCGGGAGGAGGCGGGCGGAGGCGCCGACTTGCGCGGAATGTCCTGCACGATGGTGACGGTGGTCTGCCCGCGCGCGTCGACGCCCTGGTGCAGCCGGATGTTGTGGACGTTGTGTTTCAGACTGAAGTGTTCTGCGATGAAGTCGGTGGAGCCGAGCTGACCGTGGATCTCAGTCGAGCACAGGTGGCACTTGAAGCGGATAACACCGCTGAGGGCGCCACCGCGACCACTTCCGGTACCACTTCCGGCGCCGTCTGAGGTCGTACTCGTGACCTTGGTGTCACTGTCGTCGTGTTCCTCATCGGATGAAATGCAGATCATGTCGTTCTCGCTGCCCTTCCCGCGCGGCTTGATGTGACCGTTCAGCTGTGACTGCGCGAACATGTTTTTGGTCAAGCTGTCCCCGCTGCCCCCAGACAGCATCTCCGGCGTCAGGACGGGCGTCGTGACCTGGCGCTGCTGCATCTGCTGCAGATGTTGTCGGAGCAGATGGCGCTGCTGGTGGTGCGCGGCGCGGAGGTGCTCGGGCACCGGCTCGGGCAGGTTCGCCAGCGGGTACATGGCGTAGAGGGCGCTCAGGGAGAAGTTGGGCGGGAAGTGGCGCTGGAAGGGCCGCGGCGGGCGTCGCCACTTGCGCACGTCCGCTTCCGTGATGCGCTTCAGACGCACGCTGCACGGCTTGACGCGACGCACGAGCCGACGCGCACGCGCAGTCAGACCCGTCTTCAGCACCATGAGGAACTCTTGGCGTTCGCGCCAAGTGAACTTGATCCAGTGACTCTGGTAGTCATGGATACGGCGGCGTCGGTTGAACGTGATTGGGTAGCTCTCCTGTTCGCGAGTGCGCAGCCGTTCCAGGAACCTGGTGGCGCCGCGCTTTGGGGTGTGACAGTACTTCTCATATCCATCAACGCCCTCCTCGTCGTCATCGACGGCGTTGTCACCTGGGTCCCCACCCGATGCCGCCGCCCGCGGGCGTCGGTACACGTACTTGTCCTTGATACGGCGACCCAGGGGCGACGTGACGTCGATGGTGAACAGCGCCTCTGCGCTGATTTTGATCGGCATGAGCGACTGCACCCAGATGGGCTTGTCGCTGAACGATTCATCGCTCGCGTCCGAGTCGGTGTCACTCTCACTTTCACTGTCAATTTTGTTTTTCTTCTGGTTCTTCTTTTTGTCGCGTCCGTCGTCGACAGCGAACGTGATTTTCGGAGACGCCAGCGCGGGCGGGCTGAAGTCTCGCGCCGCCGTTGGGGACGACAGCGAGAGGAGGCGTCGCGACGTGCGCGTCGGCGTCGTGGGCGGCGCCGCGTGGTGGTGGTGGTGGTGACGGTGGCGCCCCGCGGCGTCCACGTCGATCACCAACTCGTCCACCTCACTCGACTGCAAACAAAGCAGGATTTGCAATCTGTGCAAAGTTCAGTCTTCAGCTTGGGTGCTGTAGATTTGGTTGCTTTGGAAACGAAGCGTGACGCACCTGTTTGCGCGGAGTCCGCGGAGCGCCGCCTCCGTCCCGGCGACACAGCCCCAGGAAGTCCGCGAGCTCCGCCTGTGAACGGCGCGGCTGGTCGTCCGGGTGAATCGGCTGCAGCCGGTGCCTGCACCAGAACGCGACAATTATACAAGAACACCGATCAGAACTAACACTGACCGCGCCCCTGACACGAGCAGCCGTCTTGAATCCGTGAGACGAAAAAGCAGAGAAGCCCCAAACCACCGATCGCTAGAAAACTTGACGACAGCTGGACAGTACCTGCGCGTGTAGTTTCTCGGCGGGCGTCGGGGTTGCGCGGGACCCGAAGCAGCGTCGCGGCCTCCAGGGGCCGCCTCGGCCGCCGCGCCGGCTCCGGGGACGCGCCCCGCCCCCTCCCCGCTGCTCTCCTCAGGCTCCGTCACCGCGCCTGCACAAACAACATTTGTGGATGAGGACTGTGGCGTGTGCCTCTCGAAAACAAAACAACTGAACCGTAAAACATGAGGCCAAGAGTTATGTCGTGCACAAGACAAGAATACCCAAGATAGTCTTTCGGGCGGCCCCTCTAAGTTCGAGAGCGTGTGAAGAGTCGAAGTCAGTGAAGGGAGCGCGTCCAAACACAGAGAACAACAACATGGAAACGATAGCAATCCAGCAAGTCCCCATGCGCTCACTGCTCACCGTTCGCGCGCGAATCTTGCGGCGTTGTCGCGGTTTTCATGACAACGTCGTCGTCCGTCAAGTCGATGACCTGCGACGGAAATCAACACCGGCTTTACCTCAGTTTTTGTTTTCTCTTGACTCCATCAAATCATTGTGCTGGAACGAACGGCGCCGCAGTTATGAGTACAAGCCCTGTCCTCGTTCGCGCATTGATCGAGTCCCGGTACGGAACACAGCGAGAAAAGACCGTGATATGCACCATGCTCGTTGCTTTCTGTTTTCACTGCCGCCGTCTTGATACAACCGACTCGTGCGCTGCCCATTCCTCAGACACACTGAGAGATTTGACGGACTCGCGTTACCCAGCGGTTCGGTCCCACCCGACGCGTTGTCCGCACGATTTTGCTCCAAGTGAATACGTCTCACCTGCTCGGGTTCTGAGCTCACAGGACGCGGCGGTGGCGACGGTGACGGTGACGGTGCCTGCGACGCAAGAGGCGCCATCTTCACTCCGTCCGCCAACTGCAATTTGAGTTCACGACAGTCAAGTCTGAGTGGGTGGCCACAACAGTGGAAGAACACAAAGTCGAACATCAACCTCTGTTCTCACGCAACTGCCAACAAAACTGGAACTCAGTGGGAAATCTTCGCACCACTTTCACACAGGATGCGTCAAGTCTTGGGTCACCACAAGACACAGTTGACTGAAACACAAACGCCCTGGCCAAGGTGAAACGGCGTGAAACTTGAACTCTGTCTTGCAACACAACGCACACACACACACACACACACACACACACACACACACCGGCACGCACAAAGCTGCAGACATTCAGTCACGACCAGGACTCACCAAGTTGTTGTTGCTCTGTGACCAGGTCTTGGCAGCTGCTGCTCTCGAGTCGTCCATTCCACAGACGACGCTCTCCAGACCCATGAGAACCTTCGTCATAGCGACGCAGCGCGGATTTCTGAAAATAGCAACACCACGTCAACCGAGTTCTCCCGGAGGCGGCAATCCTTCTGGAGTCCAGGACACAGCCGAAAGGCGTTTTGCCTAATCTGGCAACACTATCACTCAAGAAAGCAAAGTGACGACACTGTTTGTTCGAATGCACGACTGCTGCCTCACAATGTTTCTTGTGCAAAACTGTAGGTGAGAACTGGACTTTCAAGTGGTGTGTGTGTGCGAGTGACACAATCCAGAATTCTGACAATCATAAATTTTATAATCTGGATATTCCAAACTACATGGGGGGGATGAATCTGTGGAAATTTAGATATCCAGAAATTATGAATGAGTGCAATCAGGAAATTCTGCATTGAGGGGGTAAACGGGAATTCTGCAGGGGGGGGGAGGAAATCAGGAAATTCTGAACAAGGGGGATATCTGGAAGGTCTTAATTTCCAACTTAAATGATTTTCTGTGTTTGGGGGAGGGGATACAGCTGTAATCCAGAAATTCTAAACAAGGACAGCAATCAGGAAATTCTGTTTTCAGGGGTAATCCGTAAATTCTGAGTTTCCAACTTTTGCACCTGGGGGGTAATCTGGAAATTCTGAATTGGATGGTGTTCTGAATTTCCAACTTTGCTGATTTCCTATGAGAGAAGGGGGTGGGAATGTACAGTCAACCAGAAATTTCCAATTGGGGGAAATTCTGAATTTGGGGGCAATCAGGGAATTCTGAATATCAAACTTTCCTGATTTTCTGTGAGCAGGGGGTGGGGGTGGGTGGTTGATCTGGAAAATGCCAGTTCGTCACCCACACTTCCAACCAGCCAGTCGGTGAGATACAGGGTGTTGGGTAAACCAATTATCATCCCGCAAGTGGCTGACAAAATTATTAGAAGCTTGAAACAGGGTTCCCACTTCTATCAAGATTTTCTCCTGACTTTGCCAAAAAAGAACAAAAAAGTTGCCCATTTCACATCTCACATTTTTTCATTCTGTTTTGCAAGTGGCCTTTATCCACATACAACCTGGAAGTGTTTGCAACTGAAGTTTGTTTTTCGTCACGGAAACGCGACTTTTATTGTCAGTGTGTCCATTGCACTTCGGGGGACCGCCCCGCCTGTGAGCATCATTTATGCTCAGGCCAGGGCACATGTGCAAATGGCCTGGAAAGCAGCATAACTATCATTGTGCAAAGTCCCTTCAGGGCAAAGCACCTCATGGTAGTGTGCTATAGGTAGCCTGGGCCAGAAATCCCCCCTTTGTCTCCCCCCATGGACTTTGTCTCCCTCCTGCACACTTTGTCTCCCCCTACAGACTTTGTCTCCCCCCATGGACAAAACTGAATTGGTCATATCTCAGCTTCAAATGAAGATAGAGCATTGATGTTTGGTTCACATGAAAGGTCTCTGAAAGCACTTTCAGAATTTTATAATTTTATAATTTGGTTGCTGCGGTAACCTTTCTCCAGTAACCATGAGTGCAGAAAGGCCAAAAAATTAAGAAATTGCTATTTGCAGCCTGTTTTTTTGGTCAAAATAGGATTTTCAGTGTTAGAATACTACAGTGAAGAGAAGCAGGGCTCAAGGCAAAACTTGAGCTGAAATTCTAAAGTTCCAAATAGGTCTCTATGGCAACCAAGCAAGCAACTAGATGAAAATTGCTGTGTCTCAGCTTCCAATTGAGATAGAGCTTTGATATTTGGTTTATATGAAAGGTCTTTGAAAGCACTTTATGGATCCTACAATTTAGTTGCTGGGCAAGCATTTCCTTGGTAACCAGTTACAAATTTTGGCCATATCTCAGCTTCTAATTAAGATAAAACATGTGCTACTTGGGACTTCCCACTGCAGTTGCCTTGAGCACTGCTTCTTGTTTCAATTCTGGAGCTGAAGAAGAAACATCTCTCTCTCTCTCTCTCTCTGTGTGCATTCTGATTGGCTAAGCATTTCATTATTTGTGCTTGCGCCAAGGCACAGGTACAAATGGCCCTGGAAGAAGCAAGAAGCATAAGTATCATTTTGATTCTTGATACCAAACAGGCAATATCTCTCTCTGCACATTCCGATGAGCTGAGCTTTACTTGTGCTCATACCAGGGCACATGTGCAAATTGCCCTGGAAGAAGCAAGAAACAAGAAGCAGAAGTATTGTTTCAATTCTGGATGCTGAAGAGGCAACATCTCTCCATGCATTCTGATTGGCTGAAGCAATTTTGGCACCATTTCTCAGCTGAATCACTCGGGATTTGCTGGAGTGAGAAGCCTGGGCCTTGCCGAGGTCACACATTCATTGCTGTGCGACCGACCACAACAATTTCACGGCTCAGTGGCTCTTTCGAGGGCAGGAGCCGATTGGTCGCCAAAGGGTTCTCTTGTGCACATCTCCACGAATGACGAATGGCGGTAAACGTCCTCCCCCCTTTGGCTAGACAAGAGCTGCGTTGGCTGTGCCGCAGTGCCCATTGATTTCACTTGCACACAGCACTCGACACACCCAGAGAACAGAAACAAGCCACTTGCGGACGCGCGGTCTGGGCTTCATTGCAAACACTCGAGTTTGGGGGTCTGTCACGCATTTGAAACACGTGATGTTCTGAATGCACCTCGCTGGCCAGTTACTCAAGGCAGAAATTCTGACACCTCCCGACCCACCACTGCCTCAACAAACTGAAATGAGGGCACCCATCAAAGTCTGTTTTCTTTTCTCACTGAACTGCAAGGCCAAACATTCTGATGAAACTCAGAATAACCCTTTCTCAAAGCTGGCATCTGTTCAAATGGTGATTGTCTCTGTCTTGGCTGTGAAGCTATGGAAGCAAGTTTTCTTCCCTGTTGACCTGGCTTCCAAAGCTTCACAAGCATTTCCAAGTCTTACCTTTTGAGAACAAGAATGCTACGCATAAAAAGCGTGTGGTCCATGGAAATGTTCGCAGTTCATAAACGCCTTGTTAAGTTGCCAGGAAATCCAAAATGGCTACCAAACAGCATGACCTACATAGTACCCAACACATTTACACATGGGGGACTACAGACCATACAAGTTCAAACATGCTGCGGGCAAGTGTATGTGAGTTATGGGCTTTGTTGAGTTTCTGCAGAATCCAAGATGGCTGCCAAACCATGTGACCTACATAGTGCCCAATACTTGTGCATGAGGCACCACCAGACCACTTGACCATGCGAGTTTGAATGCACTGCAGGTGAGCATTAGCAAGTTACAGGCTTCATTGAGTTACCACAGAATCCAAGATAGCTGCCAAACCACATGACCTATATAGTGCCCAACATACTTGTGCTTGGGGGACCACCAGACCACTTGACCATACAAGTTTGAATGTGCTGCAGGCAAGTGTAAGCAAGTTATGGACTTTGTTAAGTTACCATGGAATCCAAGATGGTCACCAAACCAATCAACCTACATAGCACCCATCACTCTTGTGCATGGGGGACCACAAGACTACTTCACCCTGTAAGTTAAATTGTTGTGCCAATGACCACCACTGACTTATTGGTAACATTGAGTTGCCTGGGGGGTAACTCAACATACCAAAAATGCTAATTTTAAAAAGGCCTAAAAATGATCCTGGCTGATTTTCACAATGTCAAGTTACCCCCCCTAACTCAACATTCACACACACACACACAAAGACTGATGGTGATCACACAAAGCGTGTGGTTCAGCCCTATGGGACCATGTGCTTAATAATGGACAGTGAAAGGTAGTTTTGAACTTTTTAGGTGATTTGAGGAGCTTGGTCCGATTTGTGAGCTTTTGGAAAAAGTGAGCGAAATCAAAGCAAGTGAAATCAAATCACATAGGCAGGGTCTTCCAAAAGTATGTCTACAGCAGTTTCATAGTCAAAATGAACATCAAGTTTGGATCTTTTGGGCTCTTTTGGTTCAATTTGGGTTGGGGATAATGCACCAGGAAGGATTTCAGGAACT
>JAAUXT010019249.1_pt1 | contig 15905 bp, 17 predicted proteins | sample 7278171 | NCBI WGS metagenome assembly JAAUXT01 (sample SAMN14350112, study PRJNA611818) | marine sediment metagenome | isolation source: surface marine sediment (1.8m) | place: French Polynesia: Moorea | collected 2018-08 | reverse complement strand
GTTGTGAATTCTCAGTCTCAACACAGTAGTCTTGTGAAAGCAATGAGGTCAACTGTTATTGAAGTCAGTTCACACACTTGAAGTGAAGTTTGACTGCCAGATCGCACCACTTGAGGCTTTGCCTCTCGTGATGCGATCTGCCAGTCTCACTTCACTTCGCGTGTGTGAACCTATACTTCCGCATTTCCAGGTTCAAACTGAGCGCTGCGCGTCGTCGGAATACCTGACTCACCTGACTCACCTGCCACGTTTGAAAAGAGGACTTGAAAGTCGTTATTTCGTCCACAATCCGGCATTCTCCGCCGAGTCTAACAACCCGAAATTAGTTGCCTTCGTCCCCGTGCCTTCCCGGGGGAGGCGGAGGGAATGTCTTTGAGGTGAAGAGGGAGCGAACTCGGAGGGAAGGTCCGGAGTTGAGCCGGGAAGCCTTCCCCCTTTCTGGAGCGTACGGTCTTGAAAGGTACCGGCATGTGCCCAGTCACACGGAAACAATGGCATTAGCCCCTGAAATCGTCCACACTGAGCATTACCCACAGCCGAGTGCAGCTAAATTGCCAGATCTAATTGATGGAAAACTATTGCTGCGCTGTTTGGTCCACCTTTTTTTCGGTGGGAAACTTTCCGCCGCGGTGTTCTGGAGGCAGCGGTGAAGGGCCAACAATGGTCGCCTCAAGTGTGGTTGAGATTCCGTTCCGCGATGCAGCTTTCAGGGATTTCAAGTGAACTTCTGACCAGGAAAAATGATGCTCTGTGCACCAGAAAACATATTTTTGCGGAGTTTGAAAAATTCCACTCGAGATGCAGGGCGAAGTGAAAAATTTGCTGCTTGAAGAGTCTCTCTCCACTGGAGCACACACATTTGGACCAACGCTGTTGCTATTTTTTGCCCAAAACTGGTTGTTCAGCAATGAAGGTCCTTTTGAAAGACAGTGGGCAAGTTGACGACAGCCTGTTTGTTTTTGCCGTGCAGTACCCAGTGACCCGAATAGGATGTTCGTCACTTGTTCTCTTCAAAATGTTTTTGGCCACCAAACTGCAATTGGCAGAGAACACGAGGGTCTGTTGAAACTCTGAACACACTGCATTTTGGTGCCAAGAATCAATTGCTATCTGTCTGTCTGTCTGTCTGTCTGTCTGTCTGTCTGTCTGTCTGTCTGTCTGTTCCCAACAAAGCAGCAAAAACACAGTCAGGATAAAAAGAAGGCAAATGCGTTGTTCACAAATCCGCTTTGGAAAGATTGTCATTTTCTGCACGTGAGGTTTGCGGCCCTGGTCGGCCCTGGTCGAGTGAAGCCCCGACTTCGCCCCATCCTGTGTCTTATTGCTCGGAACCACTTCATCGAGCAGCGAGGCGCGAAATCCGCCCTGAGGCCCTGACCATGTAATTACTAATCACCTCGCTGAACCCGCACAATGAATACAGACCCATCCACAGCCAGTCAATGCAACCGCTAAACAAAAAGTTCAAACAAACAGAAGAAATTTTAACACTAACTTTGTATCTGAGTCCTAATGAGGGTGCCTCGGGGTGGGGACAAGTGGGGGACTCGGGGGAGCGACGCGCAAGAGCCGAGCTCCAATATGGTGGGAACCTTTTCGAAAACTTATCTGGCAATTTGTTTGAGATATTAGCCTGTATTTTTTTTTCTTCGTACAACTGTCTTTCAAATATAAATTTATCTAAATTTGTAAAATGGCGCGTATTTGCAAGATTAAAAAAAAGTATTTGGCGCACACAGTTGTGAAAACGCGATACGGTGATTCATAAAGCTGCTGCAGTTTTGCTGTGACAAAATGAGCGAAACTGAGGAGTCCACTGGCTGCATGCCCGAGACGTGCAAATTTTATTTCCACCTTTTTGGAGGTGAATGAGCACGCAAGATTCGAATTGGAAGCGAAATTCAGCAGGGACTGGTTTCTCTTTCTGTTCACATCGGCCGCGATTCCGAAAGGCAAGTTTCACTTGCACATCCCTCGAAAACATGGGGCACGTCCGAGAACGTGGGTACTCGATGGTCCAAACAGTCTCTTCCTTTGCCCTTTTCAATTGTCGTCAAATGGACAAAGTTGTGCAAATAATTTCAATTTTTGCACACAGAATCACTTCTCTCGAATTGGTTTCCTCTGCACATGCACGTGCCGGGCTCGACAACCCGGTGGTCTCGTCAAGACGTCTTGTCCGGGTTCCAGTCAACCGCAGAAAAAACCGCTGTCGGACTGACTGACGTTGCCACAATTCTGAAGACTTGTGAATGGAACGCGTTGTGATGGATCGGAGGTGTGACGCCTGTCTGTGTGAACCTTCAGATGTCGGATCCCTCCCTCTCGGCGGCGGTGCTGCCGGTTCATTGTGGGTGGTTCTCCTCTTCTCTGCGCTGCGATCAAAGCGTCAAGTTGTGCGTCACCTGTAGGATCAAGAAAATAATGAACATAACCATTTACTTTCTCTCCAATTAGTCGTATTTTAAACTGTGGCAAAAAGATGGAAATAGTTCATTTCTTTGTGTGGAAACCGCGTTTTCTTTGATAATGACAAAAAATGACGATTTGTACTGATATGAGAGAAACTTTTTCGCTTGATGCGCCTGTGCGTCCACATCTCAAAGGGTTTCCAACCCCGACAAACTCGAAATTCAAGAACGATCTCTTGCACTGATGTTAAAGTTTCTTCACACTTCCTTCAAGCCCCAATCAAATCACTTCGAACAAAAATCATCGAAATGCAAATTTTCCTTCTTACAAACATTGTGTAAGTTTGGCAGGTCTGAGGTCTCAGCAAGACTCCCTCCCCGGTTGTCCACAGTAACCAGTGTTGCTATAATGGGATGACACCTTGGTAACAAAGCCAGTACCCTGCAGCACTGATGTCACGGGTCGCAGAGGGTGGAAACTCACGCTAAATTGATATTTTCGCTGAGCGCATTTCTCGAGGTCGTCGAGAGGACTTGAGCTGCGTGAGAGGGAGGAGCAGCACCCGACTTGACGCGCACAGACACCGCTTCCAGGAATCGTATTTGTCTTGTGTTCGACATGACAGCTTTGCTCGAAAGCGTTCGATTTTGTTCAGTCAAAAACAAACACACACACACACACACAAAATAACACACACACACACACACACACACACACACACACACACACACACAACAAAAAACAACGAAAGACGGGTTTCCACTCCAAGAACAGTTTTTGGATGAATTCTTTGAGTTTCAACCAGAATATTTGGCATTCCGTTCTTCTTGCGGGTCTCTTTCTGTGAACAAAATTGTTGAACTTTCAGGTCACACGTACCAAGTCACGCATCGGTTTCAGTCCATTTTGAAAAAAAGAAGCCACATCACGTCACTCGAACAAAAGGAATCCACCACTCGTGACTGTGAGTGAGTATTGTGCGCGGGATGCCTCTCACCGCAGAACAGAAACTCGTGAACACGACAACAGCTCATAATTGCGACCAAACACAACACTAATTGCATTGTGAGAAAAGATTACAGTGGCTGACAACAGATTATTACACAGTTAAATGATCGACAAGTTGTGAGTCGCTCGAAACTGAGGCAAACCTCACGTTTCCCTTTGTGGACGAGGCTGTTGAAGAAACTTGGCGTCTCCCCGTCACTCACTGTGTGATGGTCGCTAATCAGGACCGCGGAAGGTAGTTCTGTGTGCAATCACCTGCAGGGAAACTCAATTAACCCCTCAGAAGGGCGTCACACCCGGAACAAAGGGATTATCGGCGCGCTGCGGGTTCGGGTGTGTTCTGATCAGCCTCGTTTCGCCCAGCTCCGGTCCGGCGTCTGAGCGAGGTTCACGCTGGAGATGACGCGCGTTGGGCGTCTGTGCTGGGCAACGGACGCAGCGTCGCAGGTGAAGCCGCAGCGTCCATTGAATTGTGCCTGGATGAAACGCACCATGTATTCAGTGTGAAGCAGGTCGGAAATTCGCAGAGATCGTTCTCGTTGCAAAACGCTATTCCGTGGTTGTTTGGAGTTGCTGGTGTCAGAACGACGTGTGTTGAGGTTTCCTGCAGCAGCCTGGGTGTTCACAGCGCAAATCCGTTTTTGGAGTTGGAAGGGAAGAGACAGTTAAGCAGCGAGAGAAGATAGCAAACAGCTATTCAGGGCATCACGCGCCATTAGGCCCTTAATAGCAGTTACAGCGCATAATATAACCAATATGTGTCGGAGAGATGTGATAAAAAGGCACTTCTGTCCGTCAATTATAACTGCATTAACTATATCACCTGCGGCGGCGTTATTCCCTGCAAATCACTGGCTCCCCGCACGACGAGGGAGAGGGACACGAGGGACGCAGAGATTCCTACCGCTCTGAGCTTCAGTGTGTTGGCAGGTTTGCGCACATTCAGGATTCTGTGCCATTTCTGAAAAAAAAGAAACGAAAACATTCACAGCTCTGGTCAACTTCGACGCAAGAATTGGGAATGATTTGCTTTTTCGATTTCGAAGTGTCACAACCTGCAGGATTTTTGACGAACTTTGTGTGTTTGAAGAAGAACGGACAATGTCCATTCCTCACCTCGCTGTCAGTTGATTAGGTTTGCAAAGGAAATGTTTTCGGTGGATCCAAGAATGCTTGCGATGCTGCCCTTGTCCCATTCGAGAGAGCCCACCTTCAGCTTTGAAAGCGTGCCTTGTCAACGTTTCTCACTTCGTGCAAACTAAGCAACATAATCGCGACAGAAAACAAATAACTCGTATGTGTTTATCAAAACTGTACTTAGGTGGAAATAAAGCACCGGAGCATAACGTCAAACTATATGCAGTTCTACTTGATGTGCAAAGCTCATGCGGTTCTTCTTTTCCTTCTCCACTCAATCACATTGTTTGTGATGGCAGCGGAGACCAAGGTCGTGGTGAGCATCAGCCAGTCAGATCAGCCTGAAGGCTGAACCAGCAGTTGGGTCGCAGACCTCCAGCTTGGTCAAAACATTCACTTGTGAGTCCCAAGCATTGAAGAACGAAGCTCCGCTTCTGGGATCTCAGTCGACAAAGAGGAGCTTCCAGGGTCAGGGTCAGGGTTTGGAGTGGTGTTGGATTGGGTTTGGGTTTGCTTTGGGGTTGGGGTTGGGGTTGGGGTTGGGTCATGGGGTCAGGGTCAGGGTAAGGGAGCGTTGGGGTTGGCAGTTTGTTTGGGTTGGGGGAAAACATTTGGGGTGCGGTGGAGTAAAAGTGAGGTTCTGGTCAGAACAAGGGTAAGGAGGTTCTTTGAGTCAGGGTTGGGGTTGGGATTGAGTCATGCAGGGTTGGGTCAATTGGTCGAGATTTTGGTGTGGGGGCAGGCTTCGTATTCGTTTTGCAATTCTTTTATGACTTGCTGCACCAAAACCAAAGCCGGAGACCCAGTAGAACTCAGTAGGCGTGCCGAGTTCCTGTCCTCTTCACAGTGAAAAAAGACAGCTGCGAAGAAGGTTGTTGACAGCTGAGCGTGGAGCGCAATTGGCTGTCACCTGTTGCTCAAACGCTCCACGGAACATTCACAGCGCCTTGCGGGGTGTTGATTGGTTTCAGAAGTTGGCCATTCTTCCTTGAACAGATGAGAGACGGACAAGTTTCATCGTGCACGCAACTCATTGAAAACTGCGTGGAACCCTGGTTGTACCGTGTTTCTCTGTCTGGTTGTTGCTCCGGTGCAGAGTGGATGAGGTTTCTTGTGAAGACAGAAGCTGCTGGAGGCTTCCAGGGCTTCCCCTGGGGACTACGCAACAAATCCAATTTGACACGACCAAGTTCGCCCATTGAAGACTGGTGACATAAGAGCTTTATCTCTCGCAAGAAGTTTGTGGAACCTCATTCACTGCTCCGTCTTGTTGAGCCCAACTCAATTTTCTGCCTCAATACGAGGTTAACTGCGACGTCCTTCCGAATGCACTTTGTTGACAAGATGGCAAAAGGAGCAGGAGCACCGTCTCACAGGAAGATTCAGGCAAGTTGTACATAACTAACTGGCTGCAACATGTTTGGAGCCCAACGCATTCAACACTTTTTGTGCCCAAAAGAGCACGAATCTGCACATCATTATGACACTAGCTGTGAACGAAGCAAACCTGCATGAAGCGGGTACAGAGTTGAGCTCCAGCAGATCAAAGATTGAGGTCAGAGGGGGTCAAACAAGGGGGCAGCTTCAATGCAGAATTGTGTGCCTGTTGTACAAAGTCAGGGCAGGATGGGGTCAGGGGGCAAGACCAAGGCTGTTCGGATCCGACAGGGGTTGAGGTACAAGGAAGGCAACCCTGATAATTACTGCCAGACGGTCCTGCAACAGTCAGGTCTTCAGTTGCTCCAGGAGAGAAAAAAACTTGAATGCACAACGATCCCACAATTTTGAATTCAAACAATTAACGCACTCAAAATGATCCAGGAATCTGAAAGTTTTTGCACTGCCAGGCCCCGTTTCACACTGTTGGTTTGCAAAGTTAGTCTTGTCTTCACAGGTCCTCGATATCTGCAACCGAAGCCTCGTGCACTTTGTGGGAAGAACATCCCAAAGGAACATGTGGCAGCGACACGTGTGAACAGCTGATTTCAGAGCAAGGAAGCTTCACTGCAGGCGCAGCCGTCTCCCATTCTGTGTGCATGGGACAACCGCCTCAAGAACTGTGCGCGCATTGGACGGAGTGCTGCACACTGCAGGGGAAGTTGTTTTCCCCACCCACCCACGGATCCACGGCTGCAGGACACACAGCGGTCCAGGCGCAAAACTCGAGTCACGTCGGCTCCCGTGTGGCGCGCTAACTCAATTGTCGAGTCGCGCCTCCGCGGTCAGGAGTCTCCATCTCAAATTCACTTCGCATCGCCCCGGAGCAGAAAATCACGCCAAGCGCACGACAACGCGGGGAGACAGCGACAGCTTCGCTTCGGCGCAACTTCGTGTTGCTTTTGCTCACTTGTTGTCACAATCTGCCCCCAGCACAGATGATTCATCTGCTGCACCCAAAAATAGTTGCTTCATTCTTCGCGCCGCAATTTGTTCCACGAGAGATTGCGCGAAGATGGCTACATTAGCTCCCAATCATCGGCCGAGACATGTTGCTTTTGTTAATGAAATGTACCACAGGCAGCGTCGGTGCATCACGCGTTGTCTGTGTTGAGAACCCAGAGACGGATCCAGAGAGGTGGGTCCTTGGGATCCAGCCTACCATCCCCGAAGAAAAACACCTCAGCACACAGGCGGTCTCAAAGTCCTAAAACTTACATGCTGTTTCTGAGCCCCTTCACCAGCATGCCCAAGCTGCAACATTCAGTGAAAATTCTGATTTTGAGGCGCGCATGGCAATTAGACAGTTTCAAGACACGACAGCACTGCTTCGTGCTGCAGGGAGACGGAAATCTGCCGCGAGTTCCCCCCGATATCAGAGACGTTCTCTGCCATCTGCTCTGAATGCGCGACAACATGGAGCAAAAAGAGCTCCGCACTTCGCTCCCGTTTCGCTTCCCATTCCCCATGTTCGAAACAATTTCATTCGCAACGACCTGGCTTATAAGTTATGTATATTTTTATTGAAAAAATACTTTCAGAAAATTGGTATGTGGATTGCAACAATAATTACATTTACAAAAAGGGAAGCTGGTAAATACATTTCTCAATCACCGCGAACAGTTCCTGTAGGTTGGGCAACGAGAACTAGACAGGTTATTTTTTCTTTTTTTTTTTGGAATGACAAGAAATCCATGAGATTCGGCTCCATCAACACTTCCGCAACAAAAAAGATGGTCACAGTCACGCTTCAAGACACCATTTTGCTTCCGTTCTTCTCAAAAGACACGAGTACGCCGTGAGCCGACAGGCCTTGGCCACTGAACTCATCACCAGCGTCGGTGATTCACGAGCACGCACACAACCGACCCCGGCCGTGAAGAACAGCCAGGAAAGTTTCACAACTCAGACACGAAATACTCTGTTTGAAATCAGTGTAAAAACCACAACTCACTATTTTCGCCAGATCGTCAAGGCCAAGGCTGTTTGGCAATGAGGCGAAGTTAACGCGAAACTTGGTTCGATTGGCACACACATCGTCGATGTCGGACAGAAAAGAAAGCCGAAACGAAAACATGAAGCGCAGAAGAACCTGTGTTTCCTGGACAAAGAGTCCGAGGAGACAGACACCTTGTGGCGCCGACATTGGCAGTCCGTAGCAACAGCGTCTGCGCACACGCGCTCAATTTTACGTGCGCGGACGATGGAGTGTCCACAAAACGCAAGTTTATTTGAATTCAGTCGGTGTCTTGAACAGACGAACTCGCGTGTGCACATTCACAGCTTGAAAAGCTCCTCGTACTGCCCGTAGCCACTCTTCTTCAGCAGTTTCGCTCCCTTCAGCACCGCCTCGACGGGTAGGGCGTAAGAGGAGCTCCAGTCCCTATTGAAGACGTCCTCCAGCTGCTGCTGAACAGTCTTGCCATTAGCTAATCGACCGGTGCTGTTTGATGTTTGATTGACAATAAAAGCTGCGCCGGCGGTGTCAATGAAGTAATCCCCGGACCAGTTGGACGTCCCTAGAAAATGGAGTTAATCGTCAGCTTCAAGGAAATTGCGCTTCCAAAGAAACGGACATCAAATTTCCGATTCGGTTTAAGTCCGTCGACAAAGAATGGCCCACACTGTTTGACTTCTATTCTTCCCTCCATTTGACTAACATGCCCCGGCCTACGGTCTCGTTTTTCCATCACTCAAGAATCTTCTGCGTGGACGGGTGAACACAACGGATTCCGTACGGAGTGCGCCCACTCACCGATGTAGGCGTGCTGATCCGTCACCATGTACTTGTTGTGATTCACTCGGGCGAACGGAATCTCGCGTTGAGCTTCTGTGAAGGCAGGCACGTGGAACAATTTCTACAACACAAACGAGAAATTTTTATAAATTTCAAGAAAAGTTTCTTTCTGCCATTGAAAAGGTTTCGTTGCCCGAATCCACAGAACAGGGAGCACTCACATTCAACGAGTGTCTCTAACGTTCAAAACGTAAAATCTCGCGTATTTTTCAAGTTCCGTCTGTGAAGCGCTGTTTGCGTGTCAAGAACCTGTCTCAGCCGAACACGACGTTGGCATCAAACACGCGTTCAGCTCCATTAAAAGTCGGGGAAGCCGGAAAATTTGCTGTCTCCACAAATGGAGCCCTCCAAAGAAAACTACACAAGCACGCCCCGAGCTCGCTTTTCAACAAAAAGATCTGGTTCACTTCAAATTTCCCCGCATTGTGACTTCTCCTTCCAACATAAGAACGAAATGAAAGAGCACGACCATCGGCGGAAACGGTGCCACCTGCACACCAGCTTTGTGGAAATGTTTCCAAAGTCTGTGCAGATCTCTACGGAATTCCACGATTTTGTAGCGCGACAAGCTGTTTTCAAACCAGGCCCACATTCGCATGAAAGCACGAATTTTTGAAGCGTCAGCTGTTCGAAAGAACCTGAACCTGGGTCACAATGTCTCACAGGGGTGCGGCTCACTCACCACTTGGATGTCGACGCCTGGGTTGTGCGGAGACAGCGCGGACAGCGAGGCGAGGTAGCTGGACAGCGCGGGGCGCGAGTGGTTCCACCAGCTCGCCAGAAGCCGCACCGACACGCCGCGCTCCACCGCCGCGCGCCGCAGCGCGTCGTCTATCACCGGCCAAAACCTGCGGCAAAAAACAAGAACACCTGTTGGTGTGGACACGAGCCACGGTGCTGTACTCGACCAAAGCGCATCATGTGCCCGAACCACGGAAAACGTGCAATCTTTGCAATTCTTCCCAACAAACACGGATGGAACTTGATCTGCTGTTTGAGTTCATCGGTGGACCAGGGACGTCCGACTGAAAGCACCAGGATTCAAAAGCAAAACAAACTTTGCCGTTCTTTACTCAGTGATGCACTCCAGGAATGAAGGAAAACTGACTCGGTGTGCGGTGTGTAGAGGGTGAGGGGGAAGTAATCCATGACGGCGATGTGAATGAAGAGCTGCGCTTTGCTGATGACGTCCAGTATGGCGTCCACGTCCACCGTCCGGCCCGACGGACACAGGGGCTTCGGGGAGCTCTGCGAAATGTCAAACTCAGGGGTCTCCACAACACCAACTTGAGACGGAAGCTCTTGAATCACTTTACTGTTGGAAGCTGCTAGCAACACAAGAATTTTGATTTCAACCAAAAGCCAAATTCGGCAAAGACAACACCTGTCACGTTCTACCCTACGAAAACCAGTCACGTCCAAAAATAATTGCCAAAATTAAAATCTGAAAAGAGAGAAAACGTACCGACAGGTAAACGCTGGACTCGGTGGTGTTGATCTTGAGCGACATCGGGGTGGCGCTGTTGTAGGACGTCCTGAACTGCCGCGGCCACGTGGTCGGGACCGTCGCGTTGGGCTGACCCAGGTACCAGTAGACCTCGAACAGCTTCTCGATGTCCTTTCCCAGGCACGTGCAGTTGTAGCCGACCACTCCCATCTCCTTCACCTGGTGCCAACATCACAGAGCGAGCCGCGAGCATCAGTTAATTGCTTCTCACCTGATACACACTGTTCCTTGGACTGAAACATAAAACGCAGGGATTCCTCGTGATAATGAGAGAATCGAGCCCAATCAATCCCGCGCTCGTCTCGTGAATCATTTCCGACTTGCGCAGCGCTCACATGCCTGACGCCACGCAACGCGACGCGTGCCTCGGAAGAACAGGACCCGTCCGAGCGTCTTTCATGTCTCCGTCTCGCGCGAGCTCTGACGAGCGGGACGTCACTCCGGAAACAACACTTCCCCGCAGAATATGAGTTTTCACAAGCTGTCGGATTGGTACTGTCAGACGTCGCCACCGCTGAGTCGATGAAAACCTCCCACACGGGTTGTGGGACATTCACGCAACAGCAGCATTGGCACGACATGGTGCGAACTGGCGCGACGGAAGGGAACGTCACGTCTCAACAGCTCAGAATCTTCGAGACAAGGCGATTATCGGAGACTTTTCGTCTCAGAGTCTCCTCAAACATCTGGAGACAGAATCTACCATTGTTTCCAAAGTCACCCATCTTGATTGTCACTCTTTCTTTTCCGAACAACACAGCTCTACTTCCTTCATCAAGAAGAGACAAAAACAAGTCTCGCCTCCCCTCGACTTGGCGCGGAAGGAAACAAGGCTCAATCTCGGCGAGCAGAATCAATGAAGTTCATTAGCACCTGCGGCGATTCCCGAACCATCTGGAGACGCGATGCCTAATGGCGCGCGGCAGTGCTGGGAGCGGAATCCACCCGTCGTCCGACCTCCCCCCCCCCCCACGGAGGACGACGCGACACGCACAAGCAGCTCAACCTAATCACACGGTACCTGAGTTAATGAGCGCCAGTCCATATTGGCGCTGCCGACGTAGAAGTGTTTGCCATCCACGAGCCATAATTTGGTGTGCAGGACCCCGGCTCCCCAGAGCCGTGTGAAGTTGACATTGCGCACTTCGGCGGCACCTGTGGGAGAAACAGAAGCAGAGAAGCTCAGCCTGACGCAACTGCGATGCGTGCGAATGTGAACAGCACCCACTCTCCAGTGACAAAAAGGTGTCTTGAGATGCATGCAGAAGTGCGTGCTGTGTTCCCTCTGAGAATATCCGAAGACGCAACCAAAGATTTCATTGGCGTTCCATCCTGAGTTCAAGGCAAAGATGTTTCCTTTTGGAGTTCATTTTGAGACACGGGAAGATTTTTACCTGCGCTCGCGAGGTCTGCGGTGTCCTGGTCGGGAGTGTGGCTGGACGGAGCGCTCTGCGCCACCCGGATCTTGATGCCTCTCTTGGTGCCCGCCTCCAGCAGCGCCTTGTACACCTTCTCACCCTGCGAACACAAGTGTGCAGCGCTGCTCCAGCGGATCCGCGAAAGGGAGGGGCGGACGCAAGTCAACATTTGGTTCCCCCCACCTTAATCCTGGATCAGCCAGAGCAAAAACGCTAACTGCCGTTGGAACTGACGCGTGTTGTCATTCATGGACAAAACACACAGGGGACAAAGTGTGGTGCTCTGTTTGTGGAAAGAAAGGGAGTCGAATTTCTGAACCAGTTTCTCCATTCGACAGCGCGATCGATGCGTCGCAGTCCGACTCGGAATGTGGGACAGAAGCGCATGCCGTCGTGCCGAGTTTTCAACGAGTTCGATCCGTTTGCACAGACATCGGAAGCACCATGAATTCTTGAAAAAACATTGTCCATGGCGCAACAGCACAGCTCGGTGAAACACTGCAGTACGGCAGCTACGGGACAGGATGTGAAGCCGAAATGATCTTTTTCTGGGAAGCACAAGAAAATGAACGCTGATCACTGGCAATTTGAGTGCGACAGGAGTGTGCCCAAAACAATGAATACGCAAATGACAAAAGTCACGAAGGCAGCGCACCTCCCACAGTTCTGCCTCAGCGGGGAAGCAGCTGCGAAGGCGAAGCAACTCCGCTGAACAGGCCCGATTCTTTCCAGTTTCACGCAAAATATGGAAATCGTAATTCAACTTTCTGGGTTCTTCCCCTTCTTCCCCACTACGACCAGCGAATTTGAACACACTCGACTCTGACTCATCACACTGGAAAATCCCTGACCCAAAGAACGGTACAGTTTCACGAAAACAGCTCGCCTGGTCCACGCGCCTCGGCTAATCTGAGCTGCGGGCCCCGAGGCGAAGTCACAACAAGCTGCGCCCAGGAAGGCACGAACAGTCTACACTTTCGGTAATCAGCATAAATGACTGTTTTCTCATCCAGCTGACAGGTGCATGCGCGCTCAACCAGCTGTTGGCTTCAGAGATGACCCCAACACTTCAATCTCCAAATGTGCCGGGCAAACACAAGCTCCGGGCGCAGGTTGAAAGAGGTTTGAAAGAGCGGTGGTACAAGTCAGAGCTGCTTTCAACAACTACGTATTTCAAGATTTCGAGATAAATCTTTTCCAACACCCGCAATACACACGCACACCACAGACACACACACACACACACACACACACACACACACACACACACACACACACACACACACACACACTTTCCCCGCCGACACAGAGGATTCTCAGAGGGCGGCAAGGCCCACAGTTGGTTTCTGATGACTTCTCTCCCGGACTCATTCATGTTGGGAGCTTGTTCACATCTGGCTCATTTGACTAATCACTGCGGACCCTTTCTACGTCCTCCTCCACGTCGGATGTTTTCTTTCGGAACAAAGAGCAGCTGATCCAATCTTCAGCGAGGCTTCCACTGTCGGGACACGAGGTAAATCTCACATGTCCCGACGAACAAAGACGAGGTCTGAGATACGGTCCACATACATGGCAAGACAGAGCAGACGCACCCACGACGTTCAATGCTTGTGGACGGAGTTTCGGGGCAGATCTACCCATTAAGAACCTCCATTGTGTCAATCGATTTCTGTGTTCCTCTTCTGTGTGAAAAATCACAAGTGAACCAGACTCATCCGAACCTCCACGAGTCCGATTCATTGTTGGGATTCTTTGGGGATTGTCAGAAAGGACACGTATACCCACACGCACACATCCATAGGCGCGCACACACGCACCACACATACATCGACACTCATACGCACACACACACACGCGCACAGTTACACGTACACACACAGCGACACACACGGAACTCACCTGCCAGTCGGACGGGTCCACGTGTATGTCCTTGCCGCGCAGCGTCCAGTAGAAGGACGCGATGTCGACGCGGCTCGTCGCGCGACGCAGCAGCGTCATCCACGCGTCGAACGTGGACACGTGCGTCGGCGCGCCGGCCGGGTACGTCAGGTTCTGGGGGATGCTCTCCACCAGCGTCACCCTGAAGCGAAACGATAGAGACAACGTGCAGTGTGCTGCTCGATTCTATTCTCCCCGAACCGAGCGTGACGATGTCATTTCGTGCAATGAGCAGAATTCAACGAAGAACTCTGCTTCCGCCCATTACATTTGTCTGGGTCTTGACGATTCTTTTTTTCGAATCAAGTCACGGGCTTCGTCATTGAAACTTGTCCACGACGAAATGCCTCGCGCCTGAGTGATGGAGTGATGCGACAGAAACAGCGCTGCTCCTGTTGCGAGATCGATGCAAGGACTGGCGTGTAAATCTTCAGTTCCTGTGTGTCAAGCCGAAGTTTCCTCTTCTGGGAAGACGCCGTTAAATGCCTCGGAGAAACAAGCTTGTTGCACTCGATAAACCTTGGTGAGTCTGACCCTTGGAGTCTGGGACTAATGGAGGAGAGAAGCAGTACGGTTCCCTCGGGAGAGGGTTCGGACCCGACACGCAGAAGGTTCCGTGCTCTGTGCTGAAGATAAAGTCGCTGAGATGAGGGATCAGCCGGGGCGGGCGGGCCGAGCTGAACGTGCAGACCGGCTCCTCCGTCACCTGATACGGTCCACAGCTTCTGACAAACTCTGCCGACAACAATCGTCTCGTGGTTCATACCTTCGGCTGTTTCAGGATTGGGGCAGAGCGGGTTCTGCTCGGGGTCCTTCCCTTGCGGTGGGGAGACAAACTTTCATATCTTTTGCAGGCGACAAGTCGAGTGTGCACACAAGTCGGGCGAACAGTTTTCGTTTCAAAGATTGAACCTGACACAAAGGTTCAACAACTCTGACGACAACTTTGTTCAGGTGTTTGAGTGCAAATCACGCAGGTGTGTAAAAAACACACCGTGCGCCCAACACATGATGAATGTGGCAACATCAGCTCGATTTGAACGCGATGTTGGCGCTGAACGAGTGTGGGCGAACACTTGAACAGGAAGCTGCGTTTCCGCGCCGCGAGATTCACAGTCACGCGCGACTCGTCTGCGAAGTGCGAAGCACTAAATTCCAGAATAAACCGCGCAACAACAAAACCTGCGGTGTGAATTCCATCTATTCCAGCTCACTGGAAGTGCCAGCATTTCTACGCATTCATAATGCAAATGCAATTACATGCAGACGACGGCACGAACCCTGACAACGCCGCCGTAATCAGGATCTCGAAATTACATTGTCATCATGTGTCACTGTCTCGTGGCCAGCTACTCGTGTTGACTTGTTTCACTTTCACGTGACTCAGGCTCTGCGGACCCTGAAGCCTCCGGTTTCATTGCAGTTGAAGCTTATCTGACGTGATCAACCCCGGACAGAACTGAGTGGATCGTGTACCCATCTCCATGTTGTGAGTACGATGAGCAAACACACAACAGAGACCTCAGAGCTGCTGCACGTGTACGAGAGTGCAGGTCATTGACTTCATGGTGTTGGCCCATCTCATGCAGAAATGCGTATCACGGAGGAGACAGCGTAAACTCATCTGCACATCTGTGCCTCAATTATCTCTGTCTTCTGCATCGACAAATGGGAGGATAATTTGTCTCGCACCCGCATGCCGATCAATTCAAACCATAATTCCACATGAATCAGAACCATAACGACCTGAACTCCACACACAGTGAAATCCTCGCAACAACGACGGTTGTTTCGGTGTTGCTTCAGCCAAGCTGGGCTGTTCCGTCAAACGGGTTAGGGTGTCGCACACTTGGAACAAGGGTCCGTTTTGCAAATCAGAATGGCACTCCGACGCAAGGTACAAAAACGAACAAATCTCGTACTCCACGCTTGTATTGACTTGTCGATGGCGAACTGCTAGCAGTAGACCAAGGATGTGTGTGCAGAATTGCCACGATCAGCGATTCACAAACACGCCCCAACAATGACGACAGCACGTTCTGTAGCGCAGGCCACACACCCCGTCCGGCGAAGGTCCCGCTTCCTCTCGAGGGAAACAGGAAGGTCCCTGGAGGAGGGAAACCGTCCCTCGATGGGGGGGTGACAGGCCGGCAGACCAGAGCCCCCCCCAAAGGGAAGCAGGCCTGGTGACCAGAGCCCCCCCCCCCAAAGGGAAGCAGGCCAGGAGACCGGAGGCCCCTCCCAAGGG
>JAAUXT010044027.1_pt1 | contig 15906 bp, 23 predicted proteins | sample 7278171 | NCBI WGS metagenome assembly JAAUXT01 (sample SAMN14350112, study PRJNA611818) | marine sediment metagenome | isolation source: surface marine sediment (1.8m) | place: French Polynesia: Moorea | collected 2018-08 | reverse complement strand
GGGAGCTGGTGTCTCCCGTCCCTGTTGGCCAGGTCGCATTGAACTAGCCACATGTATGTGTTTGCAGGAGTGGTTTATTCTAACTTACCTGAGCTTCAGAGAAGCGAAGCCCAGAATACAGAGAAACAGTCGGTTTTATACAAGGGTCTGAAGCTGTGCCCCAGGTGCAGCTTCAGAGGAGCACGGGAAAGAATATGTGTGGTCGAACCAAGTGACGAATGTTCGAGGAACGATGGTTCGATTACACAACAGGAAATGCACCAGTTTCTGGGACCCTGGGCCTGGCCTCCCTCTGCGATCAGCCCCTGTGTACGTTGTGCATTGGAAGTGAGAAAAGGCGTCTTGGCATCTGTCTTTCCATGAATACGTGCCTGTTTTCAGTTATTTCTGAAACGAGTTTCGGGAAGGCTGTCTGCTTGGAGTCTCGGATCTCCTGTACGACGGCGATGTCATACCGACTGAGTATCTGCACAAAAATCAGAGAACAAAATGCCATGACGAGTAAAAATTGTAATTGTCTCTCCCTTGTAGGAACACAAAAGAAATCAAAATTGTGTGAAGGAATATCTACTTACGCGCACGAGAGCTTTCACCACAGGTAGCTTGGACATTTTCGCCTGTCCGAACACTTGGACATTAAATACCCCAACATCGGCACACTGTTCTGAGCTCGCCCCAAGTGAGAAGATGATGAAACCAACGAACAAAGTCGCCAAGCTGAGACCAGCCATGTTTTTGATCTCAATGAAGTTTCAACTTGGAAAGAAATGCGTTTCCAGCGTTCTTGAGAACCAAGCTAAGCTTCCTCAACACTTGACTCCAAAACCAGGATTTCTTTGGCATGAAACTGTGACTGACGAGTTGACAAAGTAAACCTCACTTTGTGTCAACTGGTCGTTACCAAAAATCCCGAATGACTCTGTTCCTACGTGTTGAGAGTAGGGACAAGAGAATCAATTATTGCCTTTAAACTGTTGGTGAATTACCTTCAATATCCTAGCCAACAACAGAAGTCTATCCGAAGCCTTCAAATCACAACAAATCGAAGTCGAAAATGACTGAAAACACAGCTGTTTTGCACTGTGACATTGCTACATATTTGTCAAATGCTTGTTGCTCCAAACTCAATTTGACTGCGTTGAAAATTCAGCTGTGCGATTCGTCAACTCAGCCTTTCACCAAACTTGTGCTGAAAGCTTCGGTGCCTGAGTCGGTAAATTTCATTTAATTTCCTGGTCACGGACAGGCTCGACGGATTACCCGTCCTGTACTCGTACTTCGTACAATTCGTTTATCCAGTCATGTTGCCAGAAATGATGCGGACTCTCCGAGTAGATTCAAACAAAGGTTGTTTGAGTTCCTTGTTGACTGATTCACTCACAGTTACTTGACAACTGTCTGTCGAGAAATAATGGTAATCATCCCGAAGAAACAACGTTTCAGAATTTTTGACTTTCCAACACTGTTCGTTGCACTTGTTTCCTGAAGGGGAATCCACCATTGTTCTGTCAAGCCAGATCTACGTCCACAGGGTAATGATCACTGACTTCGAGAGCCTGAAATGCGATGGGAGAAGAGCAGATCAAAATGGAAAAGACACCCAAGCCGTGCGCAAAACCTTTGAAATAATCGTAACCAGCACGGTCTTTCTAACGCTGGGCGCGAATTCGTGTGTTTTCTGGTCAAAAGAGACTGACCATTGCAATCTACCAACCCCTGTTTTGTTTGGCAGCATACCTCGTCCTGAGAAAGCTGGTACTCGTCATCATAGAGGAAAGGTCCGGCAGACCCCTGCACGTGGCTGCTCTGCAGATTGCTTCCCGCCAATACGAACCTAACAGACACACAGATCGAGATCACCCACATGCTGCCGATGAAAGCTCCTCTTGACAACTCCATGTTCTCGTGGGCACGTGGATCTTTGATAGATGTGAAAAATATGCAAAATTGTTTTCCAAATTTGCATCCCCCAGACACACAAGAATTTACACTGGATTCGGACCAATCAGAAAACTAATTCCCCCATTCAAGATCGAACAAGCGCAAAGTTCTGCGAGAACATCAGCTGCTTTCTTGCTCACAAAAAAAATCAATTAATGCGTAGCATTCTGGATTTGTCATTCATGCTGCTGGACTGTGACTGTAGACAACAAAAGTGACCTGTCATCTGTCAGTTGTGCACACATACGAGTATGTATCACCACCAGCAGCGGCTTTGTGGGCACGCGAGGAGCGCATTGTGTTCTCGTATTCCGCGTTACACTGCGCACACCAAAAAGGATTCGAGACGCAACACAAAAAGACACGCGTGCAGACCGACTGAACACTTTTTCTGCTGCTCGCCTGTCGTAGGGGCAGTCGGTGGTGGTGACGGTCGTGTCCACGTCGTCGCCGATGACCCAGAGAAAGCGCGGGTCGGTGCGCAGGCGGATGTCGTCCCAGCACGACTGACACACGTAGTCGCAGCCGGCGTTCAGGTCCCCGCCGATCAACACGTCCTGCGGGTTCGGGCAGCACACACGAGCATTGCGGTTCGTGACACAGAACTCTCAAACAAATCTCTTCTCCCAGAGTTCGAGACAAAATGAACAACACCCGGGTGGAAAGAAGACTGATCCCACAGCTTGTTCTCAATGTACGCTTGTATGAGAGCACGCTGTCAGTGACATCGGGCAGGAGAATACAGGAACACACACCGACCCGACTGACTGACGTCTCTCCACCAATCGGTCCACCGGGAGAGAACATTTCCGTTGTGCAAAAATCTCTGACTTGCAAATTTTGAAGAACGCACTCTGGCCACACACCAACATTTTTCTTTCGTTTGAACAAAACGGCAGCAGGAAGCGTTGGTGTTTTCTCAGTGCATGTACCTCGATTCCCCAGCGCTCGACGACCTCGTCGTACACGTCGACGAGTTTGTCGATTTCAGCATCGGCGTCGTCAGGCTTTGTGTGCACGCCCATGAACGCGAACTCGGACACATCTGCAACTCGAAGAGGACAGACAGCATTATGACGATTCTCTTGGGTCGAAAGGCCAACACATCAATGAGGCACCACTCTGACGGGATTCTGACGAAGAGAAAGACAATGCCAATAGAAACAGAACTGGAGGGTTTTTTCCAGCTTTGACTTCTCCGTGTGTCAAACGTGAAAGCGAACACTTTCACATCCACTGGAATTCCTGAAATCAAAAGAAAGTGCGACCTGGAGTCTTTTGTGCAGTACCTGCGTCTGATGTGATGAATCTGGCGACGTATGGGGGCCTCTCGTAGTAGTCGCGTTCCTCCGGATACTGGTACGTGTCCACGAGGGCCACTTTATTTGGCCTGAATGTCGGACGCAGACATACGAGTTGTTGTTTTTTTTCGAATGTGTCCAACAACAGGTGAAGTTCAGTCGCGAGAAAATTGGAAAGGTATCGTGGATCCCCTCTTTCAACCCGCTCGAATAAATTCCTTGAGAAGATTGGGCCCTCACGAATGAAATTGCTACCTCTCGTGCAAATTGAATGCAGATAATTGGTTTTTCAGTCAGTTGAAGTTTCTGGTTTGTTTCTGTATTGTCTTTGCTGAGCTGAATCTTTGTTTGAGTCTGTTGTAGGACTATCACAAAGGGCTTTTCTTGTGCGTTTTCGATCGGATGTGCAGTTGATAATACTGTACCTGTAAAAGTAGGCGTACTGCTCCTTGGAGCTGGTTCGACCGAGCCGCTCACTGATGGTCATTTCAAACTGATCGTTTCCAGCGACTCTGAAGAAGCAAGATTCACTGAGCCCTAAAAACGCCCCTAAGACCAGTTCGTGACCAGTGATCTGTTCGAAGGTGAAGTGGACCGACCAGCCCCGGGGCACAAGTACCGAGTGACGCTGGTTTGGGAGTCAGAGTCGGACTGTGTTGAGCAGACTATGAAAGTCACGACACACTGACAGAAATTATGGTCAACAAAAGCTGGTTTGAATTACAAATAAGACTGACTCGTTGAGTTGGTCGAACAGGTCGTAGATGGCGGTCTCGGAGGCGTCGCGGATCTCCTGGATCAAAACCAAGTCGTTCCGCAGCAGGATCTGTTCAACAGCAGAAGCGACGTGAGCACTCCGCTCGTCAGCTCAAGACCCGACAGTCGAGATGGTTCAGTCGTGGCTGAAAGCGCGGAAAGCGCGATACCTGAATAAGAACATCGACGACGTTCTGGTCCTCCATCTTGGAGACTCCGAACACCTGGATGTTGAAGGCAGAAACCTTGACCTCTGCTTCAGCGGGCCACAGACTGCCTGCAAGCGCCAGAAGAAAGACGTGCGACCTCTGCATCTTGGACGAGAAGATTGTTTGGAAATGTCTCAAAACACTTTGCAAAATGTGGCAAACTTGGTGACAAAAAGTTTGTGCAAACAATGTTGGTTTCCTTGTCGGCTCAAGCAAATTTCAACCGAGGAAGTAAATGATTTGGTGAAATCACACGTGAGCGCTGAGAGAGTCGCAGGTGTCGAGATAGGTGTGGCACGAGAACGACAACAGACTTGTGTTCGTTTGGGTGTGTGGCCAGCGCTGTTCCCGGGGATGAAACAGAAGGAAGAACTCCTACAGTTCCGTGCCACCCAGATAAAATGTCTCAGAGACGACCGAGTTGCTTGCGGTATGAGTCAGATGCCGAACGAGTCATCGAGCTCTCCGCCCGCCTGCAGCTGCACAAATATGCCATGGACCCGAAAGTGCAACCGTCAAAGGTTCAAACATTTCCCAAATTGGGATTTGATCTACAAAGGCACATGTAATTTGGCCTTTGTCACATTCTCTCGTTTGCGCTGTACACTCTGCAGCACTTTATAATTGCACCATTACAAACTGTGTTCAGAGGCCTGTTTAGTCACTGCATATGAGCCCATCTCTGACAGGCACCGTAAGGCAACCCGCATGATGGCTCAGTGTTTGGAAACGCACATGTTGCGTGGTTGTGGCAGCGTGACATTAAAAATGCAATCAAGAAAAAAAAGTTTTACAGTGCCGATTTGCAGGACTTAAAACAGCCCAAAACTGGCAATTGTGCAGTTTGGAAGTGTGAGGCATCGCATGAGCCACGTCCGCGCGCTGAACCAGGCAGGAAGGATGAAGGCTCGACTGGTTCACTGGATTCTTACCTTGATGGTAGTTCTGGCGTTTTGCACGTTTCAAGTCAAATCAGGTGAGTCCATGCGCAACCTGCTCAAACGTTTGACCTCGGACTCCTTGTGTGGGGAAAATTCAGATTTGTGTTGAGTGACAGAGTTGGGCTTTGTGACGTGAAACTCGCGAGTGTTCGTTTGTTTCTCTCACATGAACTGTGTTTCTTCGCAGAGGACGCGAAGCGGTCTTATGGGAATGGAGGTGAGGGACACATTTCGTATTGTATTGTGTTCTGTGTTGTTCCTCTGTTCGGTTTGGTCAGGAAAGGGTCAAGTTCTCTCGTGTTCTTTCGTTGCTTGACTTTGACAATCTGCGACAATCTTTGACAATCTTTCGACAGTCTACGGCCACGAACACACGAATCGAAGTTGTCGCTCAAAACTCGGAACACCGTACCATTGCGTATGCCACACTCCACAGCCAACACCAGCAGATCAAGGATCAACCAATCAACCACTTACAGTCCTGTTATCATTTTTTGAGCGACAACCTCCTAGTGTGCAGCAATGTAGAATCGTGAACGTGTTGTGCCTGACGATACATCAAGAGCCACAATTGATCAGACTCGAGATCCGAAATGGGGATTTGTGTTTCAAACTTTCTTTGAAGTCAGAAAGAAAAAGTGTCGTGACTTTTTGTTTTTTTGTCCCAGACGCAAAGGTAGATCTGCCTTTCTCACACACGAGCAGATCTTGCTGGCCACAAAAACAAGTTGCAATGTCTATTGAGAGTCATTGTTCACAGAACAAGCTTGTTGAAAGAGCGTTTCATGTTGTTGGCGAAAATACGAGTACCGGTATGTTCTTCTGCCATCCGACGAGCGCCAACTGGTCGCCTGTGGGGGCAAACACCTTGCGTTCAGGGAACAAATTGTACAAATCTTTCCTCTGTTTTCTTTCACTTCTCCGTTAGTGCTTACATTATCCTGTTCAGTAGCAGGGGATAATGGTGAGTTATTCGGCTACGAAACGTGGCCAGACAGCCATTCCCAGTTTAACGGTATCGAAGAACGAACGGCCACGCAAAAATCAGGTAATGAACCCCAAACCCAGTTTCTCTCTCTCTCTCGTGTGCCAACAAAGAATAACAATTGTTTTTGAGGAAAAACAAGCAAATTTATGCCTGCCTGAACAGAATTGTGCGAGCCACTAAAACAACCAACAGTCTTGGTAACTCTCACCTCCTTTGCAAGAAAAGCGTCTGGATCTGGTCCAGACGGAGAGAAAAATCATAACAAATATTTTCCACTCTATAATTCTTTTCTGAATTTCGTCTGACACTTGGAATGCGGGCTGTGATCCAGTGAAACCAATTTGGGAATTGTTGTTTCGTTTCTTTCGTTTGACGATTTTTCTGGCCTCATGTCCCTTCATTGGTTTTGTGCTCATAGTTCCATGTGATCCACAACTTTGTGTGTTGTTTGTATCTCTGTTGTGCTGGAAACTTTCAGCGGTGACCAAGCGCCTTTTGACCAACCTGCGATCGGAGCTGGAGCTACTGAAGCGTCGAGTTCTGGACGACATGGACACCACTCAGCAAGCCGCACGCAGAGGAACCTTCGGCGAGATAGAGGAGCGTGCACACGTCAGGACTCCTCCTCACTCCAGGGCTGAAAATTCATTGACGGAGAGGGACCAGTTTCTGGACGCCCTGGAGGTGAGTCGGGATCTCTCGGCGTTTGATCAGAATCGGGGCTCTTCGATAGAAAGAAGAGGGACGTTCAAAGGCATTGAGGAGAAAGATGGGCCAATGGAGAGAAGAGGGACTTTCAAAGCCATTGAGGAGAAGGGAGGGCCAATGGAGAGAAGAGGGACTTTCAAAGGCATTGAGGAGAAGGAAGGATCCATGGAGAGAAGAGGAACGTTCAAAGGCATTGAGGAAAAAGAAGGACCCATGGAGAGAAGAGGGACGTTTAAGGGCATCGAGGAGAAGGAAGGGGGAAAGCGGAGCTTCGAGAGTCGAGGCACGGAGCCGGCGAGGAAGGAAGAACAGGAGAGACAGGGCTTCACCGCCATCGAAAAGCGCCAAGGCGAGGCGCAGGACGTGCAGAGGAGGGAAGGCACCATCACCAAGCGGGAGTGGCAGGATATCCAGAAAGGTAGAAATGTTCGGTTCTGTATGTGACCATTCAATCTGAATTGTAAACCTTCCTGCAGTTTCCAATGCAATGGTCCTTCCAAGAGTGGAAAATAAGGACATTCCTGGATCTTCCAAATGCGACTAAACACCAACTATGAAATGTCTTAAAAGGTATCATGTTTGCTTTCTCTGCCAGCATTACGCAGCTTGGGAAAAGAAGAAGGATTTGCAGATTACAAACGCGCCGCTCGTAAGTACATTGGTTTGAGGCAAAACGCTGAGACATTGGTTCATGGTTCATTGATGCATGACAATGCTGCATGTCGCCACCACCACCATAACTTCTATTTTCTTTTTGCTAACGTGTCAGAAGACACAAATTTTGCACGATCTGGCGGGCATATTGAATGAAGATTATTGTTCCAATATTTCTGTTTGTTTGAGTTCCGCTTTTGTCTTCATTGCATGCCAAGACAAAGATGACAAGTTCTTCGACGTTGAGGAGAAAAAGCGCTCTGAATACGGGGATGACATCCGCAACGGAGAGAAGGGAAAGCGCTCTGAATACGGGGATGACATCCGCAACGGAGAGAAGGGAAAGCGCTATTTCCCCGGGAAAGAAGAGCGCTACTTCCCTGGTGATGAGCAGGAGAAGCGCTACTTCCCGGGTGAGGACGAAAACTCTGAGCAGAAGCGATACTTCCCGGGTCGGAATCGGAGGTACTTCCCTGGCAAGACGCCCACCGAGAAGAGGTTTTTCAACGGACCGCACTATCCAGGTGGGTGCTGCGAGGAATAGTCGGGAGATTTCACGAGACATGGGCCAAGTGTTGCAGAACTGTGCTGCTGTCAGCGTTTCTTGTTGCGTGCCGAATGCACAAAAATAGATTTAGGTAACTGCGTTTCTGCAAAGGAAGGTGGGTGTATGTGTTTGCACAGTGTGTGTGTGTGTGTGTGTGTGTGTGTGTGTGTGTGTGTGGTGTGTGCACGTTTCACTCGAAATTTTGCGAAAGTCTTTTTCTCAAGCATTGTTGGAAATGCTTTGCAGGTGAAAAAATGGACAGTTTCGTTGATATGGTAGGAATAGTTGACCCGTTCTGTCGACGGAATTTTGGGTCACAGGAACAAAGTTAACTTTTCGTTTGGAAAAGGAAGAGGAATGCTTTTCTTCGGTTTGCAAAGGTTCAGTGTCTTGATGATCGATTGTTTAGTCTCTTGTTTTTCAACACGTGTGTGTGTTTTGCATTCTTGCACGTTTCGTGGAGTTTGGAGTGTTTCAGCCAGACGCAACAAAAAAGAGTCAATGCTGGGCGTCAACAGTCTGAACATTTGTCGCGTCAGCCGGGAAAGCTATTTCAAACAGTCCTGGAGGAGGAAGTTCAACTCATTTGATAAGATGATGAAGTTCAGCTCCGCAATCTTGGCGAAGTCTCAAGTCGAGAGATTGTTGGCAGGACAGTGTAGTATGGATGTCTTCCTCTAGCGTTGAGTCGGCGCCAGCCCCTGTTGATGAGGGAGGCGGCGAGAAGGAGCCCTGATGTGTACTGGGACAGCAGCGAGATTCAGAAGCGAGGTACGGTCGCATGAGCTGCCCGAACATCAGGGCTTTCTCTCACCAGCGCGTGACAATGGTTCTGTGTGGCGTGCGGAATCTTCAGTCGATCTTTGCGTGGAGCAAGATGGCAATAACGATTGAGCGAGCTGAAGACATTCTGTCTTCCAGATGTGCCTCAAACCAGAGTGCATGCAGTTGAAACAATTTGGTGTGTGAAGGTTCTGCAGAACTCAACATTATATCTCGAGCAGTCGCTTTTTCTGAGTGTGTGCACCGTTGCACGAGTGTTGACGTGCAGACAGAGCCTAGATGAGGACGGTTGTGCAAAATATAGATTGGCGAAAGTCAAACGAATGTCTGAGGTTTTGTTTAGTTCTTTTGACAGAGAAGCAAAGTTCTAACACTATCAAAGTTGGGAAATGTCAGAGTAAACTGGTCAGCAGGACTGCATAGGAGGCCAAGACCGTCCAAGAAAATCAACGCGAAATCCTGATTCGTCCTCGCTCCAAACTGCACAATTTGCTCATTTCAGAGCGGTTTCTCGGCAACAGAAATCCGTAGGAGCGGCGTCGACGTGACACGCCACGAGCGCGAACTGGTCCGGACGTTCGCGTGCGTTCATCTGTCCCGCGTCCGCGCTCGCTGTGTGGGTCTTCTGTTCGAAAGATCGTCATTCTTTTTGAAGATGTTGTATATTTCATAACTATTTGATAGAACTCGCTTGTTGATTGCGTTAGGGAGACACAAAGATTTATTTGTTTCGCCAGCGGCAATCAAACGACGCTCAACTTATGGTTTCGCCAGGTCAGAACGCTGTCTCGAAAAAGGATAGGTTTTCACGGAGTCGTTTTTCTACTTCGACGTTCGTGTCTGGTTATACTTTGCCAATATGTGAGCCTTGCACACATTCATATGGACGTGTGTTTGCGTTATCAGCTTTGCGGTTTTATACTCTGATATTTGTGCACAATAAATATGACGGAAATAACGATGTTCATTGTTGGGTGATTCTCTTTTCTCCTGCTTTCACAATAACTCGCAGTTTTTGAAGTCCTCTTTTTCGAAAAGAAACAGCAGCAATTTGAAACAATTCCACTTTTTTGTAATTTTGATGCAATTTTCCTTGTGGTTCATTGTAAATTGCTTGATCCCCCTTCCGTTTGATCTTGAAGCGATAAATTTCAGACGCATTGCGTTCTGCGGCCACGGCGCTTTGTTGTTGTTATTTAGGAGCGCATGGTGGCAGTGTGCACGATTACTTTCCGTCCGAGGCCAACAACTGTGCAGCTGCCGACAAGAGTCATGGATGATGAACAGACATTTACAAACGCAAGGTCAGCCATTTGCTTGAGGCCCCTTTTGGCTGTTGCCAGATTTGTGATCTGCATTTCTGCCTTGAGGCTTGTTTGCTTCTCTCAGCCTTTTGGATGAACTCCTTCAGATTGTTGAAACACACCAAATACACCAAACAGCAAAAAAACATCCGTCAAGCCGATGGAGTCGTTGAGCAAAACCCTTACTTCCTTTTCTGTGTGAGTGGGCATTTCATTTCGCCTTTGACGAAGTGCACCATATTGATATATCTCTTCACCAAAAGAAAGAGACACCTAAAAAATGGGTTGTAATTCCAGGATTTCTTCTGCAGTGTTGGTTTCCAAAAACAGTTCTTGTGTAATGTCTTCTTTTTGTGGGAAACGCGCAACATGTCGTCTTTGCTTGATGATAAGAACACAAAATATAAGGCCCAGACCGAACGAATGCCCTCCCTAATCTTCAAGGTAAGTGTTCAAGAACCAGAACAAATGGGCAGGTGAGGCGGGCTTCAACTCGCAGAAAGATCTGACAAAAGTACACCAGTAAATTGCCACCATCCACGCGGTTGTCCGAAGATCTTGAAAATGTTGTTTGCAAAACACGCCACTTCAGGGCGCTCATCCTGAATTCTTCCCGACTCGGACCACAGTCTGTTGGCATGCAGGTTGTTTCACCATGCGGTTGTGGCTGTGCGTGTTGGCGCTGTGGGCGGGCAGCGGCTGGGTGGCCGCCCAGAGCACGGACGAAGAGGATGCGCTAGAGTGGCTGGCGCAGTACAATGAAGAGTCGCAGGTGGTGCTGTTCGAGTATGTGAGCGCGAGCTGGGACTACAACACGAACCTGACAGACGAGAACCTGCAGGCTGAGGTGTGTGTGTGTGTGTGTGTGTGTGTGTGTGTGTGAGCAACTGATTAACTGAGCGTAAAAAATCTTCTTGTGTGTGGTTGAGTTGTAGAGAGTGCAAAAGACGTGTGTGTACGTTCGAACACGTGCGCGCCTGTGTGCAAATTTGAGTCTGAGCGAACATGTGCGAATTCTGATGTTTCATCTGCCGTGTGCTAAAGTGAGCAACGAGTTGCCAAATGTTGACTTGGAAACACGACAACTGCTTTGGGAACACACCCACCTGCCGTGTTTGCCAAATTTTATCCCGAAGTGACGATTGATAAGATAAAACACTTTTCAACTGGACGAGAAGACAAGCTGTGCACTCCCACACATACGAGCAGCAGATTTCATGTTCGTTCGTTGTTGTTCACTCCCAGTCCACCCCAGCAGACTCTCATCTCACTGAGCAATGTCCACAGCGTGTCGACGGTCAAGAGATGAACTGGAAGCTGAAGGTCATGGTCCCGTGGCCATTTGAACAATTCGAACCATTTTTGCTTCATTTGGAGACTGTTTGATGCCGGACTCTGCTCGCAGCTGGAGGCGGCGTCGCGCCTTGCCACCTTCCAGAACGAGGCCGCCTTCGCCGCCAACGCCTCCTTCGACTGGTCCGGCATGTCACAGAACGTGCAGCGCCAGTTCAACAAACTCACCGACATCGGAACGGCCGTTCTCGACGACGACGACGTGAACAGGGTGGGTAGCTGTTGTGTCGCCGGCAGACACTTTCAGCCCGGTGCCCAACTGCGCACGGGTTGTGCCGCGGGTGCGTCAGGTTGAACAAGAGAACGAGCAGAGTAGGAGGAACCAAAGGCCAGTCTCTGAAGTTCGTTTTGTTGTTCAGTCACACAACCGTGTGTCGTGGCAAAAACTACGAGAAAATGACACAGAAAAACTTCAGAATAAACGCGCGCCACCAGCACTTCACGCACTCACTCGCGTCTTGGTGGCTGCTGCAGGTGAACGAGCTGAACTCGTTGATGACGGGGATGTACAGCACGGCGACCGTGTGCGACCGTCCGGGAGACGACGACCCCTCCAACTGCTACCCGCTCGATCCAGGTCTGCTCTGCTTAGCCGGTTGCGGAACCAATCATTTGCAACAGATGAATATTCACCCCTCTCAACCACTCTTGTGAACTGGTTGGGGTTTGTTCGTTGCTTCTCGAATCTTCTTAAGTATTTGCACCGCGCCGTGTCGGTAAACCGCACCGCACACGGCGCGACATTCTCAGTGGAGTTTTTGCTCCAAGTTTCGGACGTCGTGTGGTGAGATTCAAACTTCCTGTGATGATTATGAGTTTCCGACTGTGATGACCAGATGCACAGATCTATGACCGTGCGCTCAAATGAGCAATGTTGCAGACCTCACGGAGATCATGGCGACGTCTCGCGACTGGGACGAGCTGCTGTGGGCGTGGCAGGGCTGGCGCAACGAGAGCGCGCGCGAGATGCCGCCCATGTATGAGGAGTTCGTCGGGCTGTTGAACCAGGCCGCCACCATGAACGGTGAGCAGGTGCATGGAGAGAGCGCCACCTTCCGTGGTGAAACAAACTGTTGGTGACAATCACCCTCGAGCTACCATCTTCAAACATACTCCGTGCAACAGACTAAAAAAGACGCACAGACCCCAGCAGAGAACACCCATTTCACATTTCGTGTTCGTGAAACTGCTTGAGATGCACAAGTTTGTGCTCGCGCTGCAGGTTACGAGGACAACGGGGACTACTGGCGGTCGTGGTACGAGACGGACGGGTTCGAGTCGTACGTGGCTGCGCTGTGGGAGGAGGTGCTGCCGCTGTACGAGCAGCTACACGCCTTCGTCTCCCGACGCCTCCAGGACGTGTACGGACGGGAGTTCCCGGAGTCAGGCACGAATGTCAAATTTATAGCCTCTCGCTTCTGGTTTCTCCGGGTGTCGTCCAAAAAGAGTAAGAGACGGTCCTGGACGCTCTTGCAGGCCACATCCCCGCGCACATCCTGGGCGACATGTGGTGTCAGCAGTGGAACCCGATCGAGGAGCTCCTGCTGCCCTATCCCGACGCGGGGAGCGTCGACGTCACCGACGAACTTATCGCTCAGGTATCGCTGAAAACATCCACAGCAGCAACCTTCAGATTTTGCTGTTTTTAGTTGCATTGAGGACACACTGCCCCTTTTGACGTTCTGGTTCAGGAGATATGAGTAGGGTACGCAGTCAATTGTGAAGACCTCCACATACAAGCAGCACAAATCCATACGGGACAGAGCAAACAGGACTGTCGAAACAAAACCACGGTAGTTGTCGGCCAGACCTTGATGTGAGGCATCCCCTCTTCAACCAGGGTTACGACGCGGAGCGCATCATGCGGCTGTCGGAGGATTTCTTCACGTCGCTCGGACTCATCGCGATGCCCGACAACTTCTGGGAAAACTCGATGCTCGAGAGGCCGGACGACCGCGACGTCGTGTGTCACGCGTCCGCCTGGGATTTCTACAATCAGTTCGACTTCAGGCACGTGTGTCCGTGTGTGTGTGTGTGTGTGTGTGTGTGTGTGTGTGTGTGTGTGTGTGTGTGTGTGTGTGTGCGTGGGTGGGTGTGTGGGTGGGTGGGGGTTTAGATGAGATGGGATGGGGCGGATATTGGAGTCCGGGGTAAGGTTCTTGGATGGAGCCAGTTGGGACTTGATGTTTTTTCTTGATTGCATCCTTCCTGCGCAGCATCAAATACTTTCGCCACGCGTGAATTAACGCGTTTCTATCTGACACAGAATAAAGCAGTGCACAGAGGTGAACACCGACTGGATTTTCACGAGTCATCACGAGATGGGGCATATTGAGTATTTTCTACAGTATGCACCTGAGCCCACTGTGTTCAGAGACGGGGCAAACCCAGGTACCCGAGGGAGAAAGGAGCAGGGGTTGGGCTCCTTTTCTGAATCACAAGCAGGTTCTGCAGAGCAAGAGATTTTGTCGTGATTTCAGAATCAAGCAATGCACAGAAGTTGACACAAGCTGGATTTTTATCAGTCACCACGAAATGGGCCACATAGAATACTACCTGCAGTATGCTCCACAGCCAACCGTGTTCAGAGACGGGGCAAACCCAGGTTTGCACGGTGTTTGGGGGAAAACATGGGTGCATTGCTTGATTTATGGTGGTGCTGGATGAACGATGGGCTCGCTGCTGATTGGCTTTTAACAGAGACGAAGTGATTTACAGTTGCAGGGTTTGGGTGCAGAGCTCTTGTGAGGATGTTTTTTTCTTGAACGATCAAAGCATTGATGAGCAGTTTCAGTGTTGAGCTGAATGACATGGACAAAGACTAGCACTCTGATTCAGGTTTCGGGTAGAGTCTATTGGTGAATCTCACATTTTTGTTTGATGGCTTCTGCAGTTCAAGGGATGAAAACTCATAGCACGTCACAATGACAGATGGAGGATGTTGACAGCTCAGGCAACACCGTCGTGAGGGAAAGGAATGGAACATGGACCCAGCAGGAGTCCGACCTCACGAAGGGCGGGACCTGGCTACGCGCCCCCTACTGATTGATTTATCCCAGCAGAGACGAAAGTGACGCGACGTGTTCTACCCGCAGGGTTCCACGAGGCGATCGGAGACGTGATGGAGCTGTCCGTCTCGACCCCAGAGCACCTCCACACCGTCGGGCTCTTCCCTGACTACGAACCCAACCCAGGTGCTGCAGTAGGCTATGTCTCCAGTTGAAGTAAAAGTGGGGTTCTGCAAATTCAGATCAAATCATTCAGATCAGATTCTGATGTTGCAAACTGCATTGGGTGTGTGAAAGTGAAGACTCAGCCAGAAAGCACCACAAAGGTTGTGCAGCACACACCAGAAAATGGACATCATCACGGTCAAAAGCAAAACACGACGACGGTTCTGTACGTGACCGCGACCCTTTTCTTTGTTTTCCTGGCAGAACTGGACCTGAACTTCTTGATGAACATGGCTCTGCGTAAGATCGCGTTTCTGCCGTTCGGCTACCTCATCGACCAGTGGCGCTGGAGCGTTTTCAACGGCGACATCTCGCCCGACAACTACAACAGCGAGTGGTGGCGCCTGCGCTGCGACATCCAGGGCATCGCGCCGCCCGTCGAAAGGCTCGACGCGCTCGACTTCGACCCGGGAGCCAAGTTCCACGTGCCCAACAACACTCCGTACATCAGGTGGTTCCTTTGAAGCCGCGTTCCTCGCTTCACGCCCAAATGGCACAAATTTGTGCGTGTCATTTCTGCTGTTGAATTCCATACAGGATACTGATGCGATCTGACATCAGCTCAGAATGGTGCAGCAGACAGGACAAAAATACAAAACGTCCAAGGGGTTCGTTCTCTGAGAGCTGAACCTCCTCGTCTCCCGAATATAGCACCGCAGGCGCAATGTCTTTTTTTGTTTACCGAAGGCTACTCGACCCTCCTTCAAGAATGGATCCACGTAGCCCAGGGGCGCGGCCCGATCCCAGACTCCCTGGATACGTACACACACACGCCACATGCACACACGCTGCTGCGAGTCGGTTGAAGTCGGGCCCCAAAGGAGTCTCCCTCCCTCAAACAGATACCAAATCTAGTCTGACCCTGCATCTGACACTTCTCTATACATCCAAAGAACCTCTGTTCCGAGAAGCTCGAGACCCGACACAATCAACGATGGTGGCTGTTTACTCGCAGGTATTTCGTGAGTCACGTGCTGCAGTTCCAGTTCCACCAGGCGCTGTGCCAGGCCGCCAATCACACGGGAGACCTTTTCAAGTGCGACATCTACCAGTCGGCGGACGCCGGACAACTTATGTCGTACGTGTCGACTTTTGATGTAAATGTGGAGTCTCAAAAGCAGTGAAGATACTTCTCTCTCTCTCTCTCTCTCTCTCTCTCTCTCTCTCTCTCTCTCTCTCTCTCTCTCT
>JAAUXT010069698.1_pt1 | contig 15908 bp, 21 predicted proteins | sample 7278171 | NCBI WGS metagenome assembly JAAUXT01 (sample SAMN14350112, study PRJNA611818) | marine sediment metagenome | isolation source: surface marine sediment (1.8m) | place: French Polynesia: Moorea | collected 2018-08 | reverse complement strand
TGTGTGACCTGTGGTCAGTGCGACCTCATGGTGAGTGTGTGTGACCTGTGGTCAGTGCAACCTCATGGTGAGTGTGTGTGACCTGTGGTCAGTGCGACCTCATGGTGAGTCGCAGCGTCCTACGGCCTGTCTGGACGGGTGATAGGATTTTGCAACAAGATTGTGAAATAAGCAGGGTCTTTGGCAATTATGCGAGTGTTCATTTGACAAGGAACATTGACGACACAGAAACAAGTTGATAAAGCACCATTTGCGCCCCAATGTGACCAACTTAGTGACAGACGTTGGAGAGACTTTGGCACAGTTATGAGTTGCCGGTAACCGTTGCGCTGTTGCAGGCGAACATGACCGGGACGCTGACCTTCCTGATCGTGCCGTATGAGAAGCTGGTGCCCGACACCGTCAACACGAGTCAGCTGTCCGGAACCGAACTGGTGCGTAGCTCCGGCGCTCCCACAGCGCCACCGTTTGATGTTTCCTAGAGGAGTTCGGAAGCTGCCCGCGATGCTTTGCGATGTTGCGTCAAGAAAACACAACCAACCGTATTGAAAAGCAGTGGTGTCTGTGCCTGTTCCTCTGATATCATGTCGGGTCTGTCCAAACTTCAGATGCACGTGCGCGCGCACTTCAACTACGACCCCGAGGACGACATCTACATTCCGTGCCGCGAGCTCGGCATCTCGTTCGGCAAGGGCGACGTGCTGCACGTCATCAACCAGGAGGACCCCAACTGGTGGCAGGCGTACCGCGAGGGCGAGGACGACCAGTCGCTCGCCGGACTCGTCCCCTCCAAGACCTTCCAGCAGCAGTGAGTCACGTCCTCCTGTTGTCACATCTTGAAAGGAGCTGCTCATGTGTTGCACAATCAATCTGGGATTGGCAGCGACCGCGATCTCACTTATCTTGTGGTTGCGGCCCTTCTGGCCACAACCGGGGTGTTCTTGTTCCAGTCATCTTTGTGCGCACGTTCCACATTGATACTGGTAGTCCGCTTGCTCAGATGACCCACACCGAACCGCCCTGCGAAATATTCACTGTTTCGAGGAGTGAGAACGCTGAGACCCGGACAGGACCGATTCGGAAGAGCAGTGGTTGGTTCCCAGCAGCTGTATTGACCACTCTGCGGTGGCTGCTGTTTCAGGCGGGAGGCGATGCGGCAGACGATCGTGAACGAGGAGATGAAGGACGCGCAGAAGAAGAAGACCAAGTGCCGCTGCACCCGCACCAACCACAAGAAGAAAAAGAAGAAGCAACTGTACAACGCGGGAGGAGAGGGTGCGTGTTTTGATATCCAGCCATGGATGTTCCAACTGTGTGCCTCGAAGCCTGAATCCAAGGTCATTTGGTTCGCTTTGGGAAGGAGAAGGGACGTTTCTTTGGGTGAAATGCGTTTTCGGGGGTGAAAGTGGTCTCCTATCCCCATGGATCCACCCGTACGTTGCTGCGTGTTGGGAAAAAGGCCACTACAGAGACGTTGCGTGTTGCAGACCTGGACGCGGAGGACATCTTGACGTACGAGGAGGTGGCGCTGTACTACCCGCAGCCCAACCGGAAGCGGCCCGTCGTGCTCATCGGGCCGCCCAACGTCGGGCGCCACGAGATGCGCCAGCGCCTCATGGAGTCCGACACGGACCGATTTGCCGCAGCCATCCCGCGTGAGTAGCGCTCTTCCTTCCGCACATCGCGAGCGACCTCTGGTGGTGTTTTCATTTGTCGACAAAAGGCTGTGACTGAGCTCTTTACTCCGCCGGTCAACAGAGTCGCTGTTTACGTGTTTGCTTGTCGCTTTTCTTTGTGCACCTCCACCTGCAAGTTTCAGGATCGTTGCTGCGTATTTCAGACACGAGTCGACCCAAGAAGGACGAGGAGGTGGACGGGCGCGACTACCACTTCGTGCCTCGCGTCGTGTTCGAGGCGGACATCGCGGCGCAGAAGTTCGTCGAGTACGGAGAGTTCGAGAAGAACCTGTACGGCACGTCGGTCGAGGCGATCCGCTCCGTCGTCAACTCGGGCAAAATCTGCATCCTCAACCTCCACCCGCAGGTACATTGCGAGCGCATGCTGCGTCGCTAGCACTGCCGGTATGGCGAAAATAACCAGCGCGAATCGTCAAGACAACACGGAAGAGTTGCCAACGTTTTCACACTTCAAACTTTTGTGTGACGGCGTTTCGCCAAAGAGCTTTCACCCAGGAAGGATTGTGGTTAAGTGCGTCAAATTTACACGGTGTCATCGGCTGCAGTTTTCTCCATGTGTGTGCAGCAAAAATTACTTCATTCGGCTTCTCTCACCAGCCCGTTCTTTTCGTGTCTCAGTCTCTGCGGATCCTGAAGATGTCGGACCTGAAGCCCTACGTCGTGTTCGTGGCTCCGCCGAACCTCGAGAAGCTCAAACATATCAGGGTCAAACAAGGTGCTAAAGTCACGGTACGTACTGATGCGGGCGCCACCTATCATTCACACGCGACGTCGCTTTGACTAAATTGGACGTGACTTTCCTTATCTCAGCAATCGTGTGAGTCGGCAGTCAGCCTTGTCTGCCGAAAATTGTCACCTCCCGCTTGCGTCGGCTGTTGCCTCCACCGGCTCTCTGACGGACTCGTGCTGTTGGTGTTGCAGGATGAGGAGCTGAAGGACATCATTGAGAAGGCGCGCGAGATGGAGGAGAACTACGGCCACTACTTCGACGCTGTCATCGTCAACTTCGACCTGGACAAGGCGACGGAGGAGCTCGTGTCGGAGATCGATCGCCTCGAGGTGGAGCCGCAGTGGGTCCCGTCGCACTGGGTCTCCTAATCCCGCGGACGACGCACCGTGGCCGCGGAGCAGCGCTGCGGGCCCCGCTCTGACGCGTCGTCCCCAACTCCTCCCCTCTCACCTCCACACGTGTACACACCCGGCCACACGCTCGTATCACCGCTGCTTATTGCGGCTGAACGTGGCTCCCTCTGTGACGTGTGACTGAGCAATGTTCGACGCTGTACACGTGCCCTTCAAGTCACACACACTGAACCTATCCTTCTTCCTGTCCAGACTCGACTTACCACAGGAATGTGACGCCAAAACCAAGTCGCAGACGGTGGTGCTGACGAGGACGCGATTATCAGTGAAGTTGCCCGAGCTGCGAGAGACAAGTTTTGCTGAAGTCGTGTTCCAAGATCAGCCAATCGCTGCGAACTTGTATCGAGACTTCACTTGAGCAAATTCATTCTTTCCCACGGACCCAAAGCATATCACAGTTGAGTTGTTCAGGCCAGGACCTCATCACACACGGTGTCGCCAGTACAGTACGGGCCACTCCCCACAACGCTGACTGAGAGCGAACGCCACAGGCTCTGGCCAGGGAAACCTCCCGCTTCTGACGCGACCCCACGTGAGTGTGTGAAGTCTGCAAAGACTGGATCTCCGGCCGAAGTGCTCCGAGGTCACAAACTTCACGGTTTGAATGCAGAAGATATTTTGTATACTATGTACAAAGCCAGGTGTATTTTTGTAGTGTGCTGCTCGTGCGGATGTTGCAACATTGTGATTGTTGACTTTACCCGCGTAAAGATTGAGATGTGCCACGCACTCTGAGCTGCAGCGCAGTTCGAGTCGACACTGCGATCTTACTTCAATTGGACCCGATTATCAAGTTGACAACGCGGTGGAGAGGTGGCGTGGCCGTGTCCTGCAGATTGCCAGCTTGATGAGTGGTGCGAGTGGAAGCCGCCTGACCTGGTGTGTGCGACAATGAGGACGTATCTACACAGTTTGTGTGTCTCAGAATTGACGGAATTGATATGATTTTGGTGCCTTGCAAAAGTTGTACATGACAATCAAAATATTGCTTTGTAAATTATTTATTTGCGAGTTGTCGACCAGGTGAAGGTGCGTGAAGTGCAATTGGAGCTTCCTTCCTGCAGGAAATTCAATACTCACACACGTGTGTAAATTGTTCCGCCCGTCTTGTTCTCGATGTGTTGAGATTCGCTGAGCCTGGCGTTGTGCAGTGGTCCTTGTGAGTACGAAAAATCAGACTGCTTGTGGGGTGGTAGCCACGGACTGAAATGTTTGAACCCGCGTTTTTCTCAGTGATCTGGAGAGAATTCGTGTGGTTTCGAGTGGGTGATGATGCACCGGCCTGGCGTTTGTGCTGCGATCAGGTTGTGTCCTGATTGTCGCTGCAACGCATGACGTTTCACGTGAGGCTCCGTGAGGGCCAGGTTCTCCTCCAAACGGCATTTGTGCCAACATGATTTTGTCCAGATGTATTTCGCACATTCCCTCTCTTCAGAAAAGACTGGGATAATCCTTCGGTGGTAAGAGTTGTGTCAGGAAGGACAACGTGCGCCTAGTCATTGCATATCAAACAAGTTTTGGTTATTTGTGAACATTTCTAGGGGAAAATGCGTTTCTTTTTTCACACCAGTACTTGCAATGCCTTCTCCTGTGCGATTTCACAACGAAATGAGTTTTACTGCCCTGGATGGTTGAAAAGTTTTCGAGCAGTTCCACGCGTTCCCGAATTTGTTGTGTACAGCTCAACGTTGACTCTTTTCTGGTTTGGTTCTATTTTCATGGTTTTACCCGTGAACTGTGCGTGTTGTGTTTTGTTTTTGAGCAAATTGCGAATGCACCCCTTTTGTCATTTTAGCGTGCTGCGAGTGGCGACAATATGTGTTTTGGCGGTGTCATTCAACAAAAGGTTACACACACCGTCCTTGTTGCCGATGGGAGAGAGATGATTTTTGGAGACCTGGAAAGTTACATGCTGGCTGTCGGCGTCAGTGAACGTGCAGCGTTCTCAGTACGCAGCATAAAGTGCAGGCTCACTTGAGATTTGAAAGCGTTGAGGCCGCCTTTCCCCAAATGTTGACGTGTTTTCCCCAATGTACATTTATGCTATTCCGCTGTTCGAGGGACAGACATCCTGCTGTATCATACCTCCACAATGTTGCACGCAATATTTTACAGCAGAGTGTACATACCAGTTTTATATCATAACATTGGGAATAAAAAAAATATCGCTGACCAACTGGTTTGTTGTTCATGTTCAGAAGAAATTGGCGCAAATTGGGCGAATTTCGGTTCGTCGTATGTTCGACGTGGAGGGGACTTGACTGCTGGCGACAAAAACGGATCTGTTGCGAACATTTTCCTCTGTTTGAAAAAAGGTTTTGCTTCGTTTCAGGACAAAATGGTTTTATTGTTGCCATTGGCATGTGTGTCATCATTCAGCTCTGACAGTTGGCTGCTGTGAGAGGGCTGCCGGAGATGCGACTGAGGCAGCGGCGGCGAGGCAGGTGAGGCTGATGACGGCAGCAGCGCTCGAGCGTGGCGGGACAACACACACACCCCGCTCTGCTCTGCTGCTTTCATCTACAAAGATCAGTCGGAAGATTGCTACAAAGTGTTTCGAACCTACAGAGATGGTGGATTGGTGACCATATTCGAATGACGAGGCACAATGGAGAAAATGAAAGTGGACGGTAAAAGTGGCAGCATTTGTTATTCTTTCTGTGTTGACGACATACGTACCGTGCAGTTCAAGTGACAAAAAGACGAAGGCACAGGTGTACGATTGAAAAACATTGTCATCCAGTCAGCTTTGTTTCATGCGTTTCGTGTTGTTTTGGTATGAATTTTGCAGTCAGTAGGAGGGTATGAAAAATCCTGAATGGCCTCACAAACCATGATCTTGTGGACTCATCAGAGAGAAACGACTTCGCTTCGTCACCTCACATTTGTTGCGCACTTATTTGCAGACAATATTTTTGGAAAATGGCCGATCATTGACATTGACGGAAACATCGTGCTGTGTCCGTCGATCGCAGCTGCCCGACACCTGGCCATGTTGTACGGTGAGCATTCAGTCCGTCGAGGCTTGGATCCTGGAAGCCTGAGGACCTTATTTGATGACCCATCCGCAAAATTGCAGCAACTGACTTTCGGTTGAACGTGAGTCACGTGTCGACTCGTGCGCAGGGTCATTTCCGCTGGACGCATTTGCAGGTGTGCGCGAGTGGCCGTGGCTGCGGCGGAAGGAGCAGGAGTCGCGCATGCGCGCCGAGCAGCTTCAGCAGCGCCGAGAGCGGGACGCCGCCCGCGAGTACGGCGTGAGTATCCGCGTCGAGTTGGAATTGGCAGGAGACAATCAAGGAAACTACACGTGCAGAACCTGTGCGTGTATTTCACATTGCAGGTGACGGGCGAGTCAGAAGAGGACGAGGAGGCGGCGGCGCGGCTCTTGGAGACGAGTGAGGCGGAGGTGAGCGGAGAGAGTCTGCGCGACATCGAGCGGGAGATCGCACGGCGCAGTGGCGTCACCGGATTCTTCCTCGACAAGAGGGTACGTCACGCCCAACAGTGCGGGCCCTTAGTTCCCTACTTGAGGCAGACTGCACACCAATTTATGTTTTTATCACTTTTTTTATCACTTTTGTTGTGGCGGTTTTCCAAAAACACAAGTTCCTGCGGTGTGTGTGTGTGTGTGTGTGTGTGTGTGTGTGTGTGTGTGTGTGTGTGTGTGTGTGAAAATAAATTGGATGACATTCATTCAAGGTGGAGTGCTCTTTGATGCACACGTACGCAAAAAGCGATCTACTCGAGGCTGACCATTGAACATATTTTGCATGTTTGAAGAGAACAGTGTGTATAGTTCTGATGAAAACCCTTTCTTGTTTTCAGCTGATGAGTAGTCCACGCCCGTACGTGGTGGCTGTGTGACGCCGGTGAGGCGCGGGTCTCGCCCTCCAGGGGTGGAATCCGTGCATGACACAGACACCAATCGCAGCTTTGTGCACAAAAATGAGGAAGACATTGCCAAAACTGCAACGAGTGTATATATATGGATTTATGTGCACAAGCGCATGTGTGGAAGAACAAGCCTGGAATGTGGCCGCTCGCGCTGTGCTTCGTCGAGGGTGTCACCCTGTCAAACTCTCAAATGCGATGTTCAGCGTGAATCAGTTGAGATTGACAATTCTTGCAGCCAAAATAATCTCTTCTGTGACATTACCGGCAGAGAGGAAAGTGTGCAGCATTTGTTCAACTTCCGACTGTATTTTGTCACTGATTGTCACTGAAGATACTCAATATAATGAAAATCATTTGTGCATCCTTCACTAAATATTGCTTATTTCTGAGACGTAGAACAAAACAGAAAGGTATGTCCAAAAATAAGGAAGCTACAATTTTTATTTTTTGACTCTGAGCATTTGAAAATGTTGAATTTTGCTCTTTTGTCACCTCAGGCATCATGTGGAGCCTTGAACCACAAAAAATCCAAAACCTGGCCCACAACACAGGGACCAGATTTTCAGTTTTGATGGCATCAATTGGTGATTTGTTCTGGACGCGCACCCGCTTTTCGCACTGTTCAAATCACCTGCAAGAAAGTGAACAAGTTGGAACGTCTGAGACACGGCGGGAATTTTTGCGTGAACATATCCATTGCAAAATCATGCAAAACATTTTGAAAAATTTGGTGGGAATTGGAAAATTACTGTCTTGTTGAGATCTAGTGCTTGATTTGTGAAGAATTCTGAGGACGAAAATCATCTGTTTGTGCAACAATCAAAACTTGAAAACAATATTTTTACATGCAACATCCGCACATGTCGATCCATCTGTGAAAAAACTTTCGTGCGTTGCTGATCATATCCAGGCTCTCAGTCTCTGAATTTCGTCGCAAGAAGCTGCTCCTCTCGCGCTGATGCGTCGGAGTCAGACTGAGCGAGTTCAGCCTCTGCAGCCGAGTCCAAGAGCTGCGCTGCTGCAGCGAGTAGAGACTCACCACCGCTGAGTATCACTGAGAATCTCCAACAGCAGCTTCACGTGTACATTACACACCAACCAGGCGAGATCGAGAAATTGCGTTTCATCAATTTGGGAAAGATACATCCTGCTGCAACGGTTCGGGTGAGTCTTGGTTTGTACTTTTGTGCGTGTGGGCGGATCAACGGTGGGGTGAATGTTGTTTGCGTGGGCGCGTTTGCAAAAGTATTTGAAGCTGCAAACTCTGACTCTGGGAGGTACTTGCTTCTCGAACGCTCTCGGCAGGCGTGCAGGAAACAACCAGAGGTGAGTGAAAAATCCCAGGACACTCTTGTTCAGTTGGTGTGGCGACAGGAATTTTCAAATTCGTGAACCCTGAACAACGAAAAGAATCCAACCTGAACGAATGGAGTTCACTGGAATCTATTCATAACCGACGGACACTTGCAGCTGTTTGATCGGGACGCGAGGACTCAAGGTTTGACCTGAGAGACATCCCGAAAAACATTTTTATGGGGTCTCCAAATTGAAGAATTGGTCAGAGAAGCAAGCGTGAAAATGGACACCGAGCTGAAATGATCTTCAGAGGTTTCCTCGTTCGAAAAGGTCCCACTGGACAAAACACCTCTCATGTAGATTCAGCTTGTCAGACTTTTGTTTTCTTGCATGGTTGGGGCTCACCCAAAACCAAACTAAAACTGTGAACACGTATCATGACCGTGGTTCGGAGCTGTCTGTGTTTGACCTGGATACATTCCCCACACGATTGAAAACCGGTTTCATGCGCTCCACATCCTCGCCAAGGTTTAATGAACACAGCATGCTTGACACGGATGAATCAGAAATTCAGGATACTTGGTTCACTCCTGGCCAGAACCTTCCACACTCATGTGACCCACTTTCGATGAAAGGTACTGGCGCAGCAGGCCCTTGGAAAGCTGCAGCTTCCTTCTTGGACGTGGAAAAACCGTTTTGGTTTCAAACTTTGAAAGAAAAAGGTGGCTTGGGTGTCTGAGTACGGAAACAAGGTTTGTTTTCGGTGAACCGAACTCGACTCCTGTAAAAACAGCCGCATAAACAGCGAGGACCGGACCAGGTGAACACATCTCGCTGCGGATCGGAACAGAGCTGATCAGAATGCCACTTGGTGCGGGAGGGAGAACCTTCGCTCAGCTCTGAGGTGACCTACTTTCTGTGCAGCTGGGTCTTGCAGGTAAACAGCGCCTGGAGTGCGCCTGGGTCATTTGCGCTCGCGTCCAAGGTTCATCAAAAACAATCTGTGCATGGACAAGAACAAACACCGAAAACTTACGCAGTTCCCCGTTTCGAAAAGTTCTTCCATTTGGTGTGCACAAGCAGCGAGGCCATCGGAGCCAAGGTTCTTGTGCGGAACATTTGTTTGATTGCTGTCTTCTGCTCTCCAGGTCTACGCTGAACTCACAATCTCTGACCAGGAGCAACAAGAAGATTCTCCTGAACAGTTAACACTCGTATTCTCACCAGTTGGTCGGATAAAACGCCAGTTTACAACCAGTGCAAGGAACTAAAATGGCGACACCGCAGCAGTCAGCCCAGGGGGCGGCGGGTGGTTCCGCCGACAAAACGGAGCTGCGGGTGGCGGGGTGGCAGGGCGAGTCCTACCGGATGGATCTTGGCCACAAAGACCCAAACTACGGAACTCCGATGGCCGGTACGAAGACGGACAAGCGCGGAAGGAAAGCGGCGACACACGTCAGCAACGAGATCATCGACCTGGTGGAGGTCATCTACCGCATCGGCATGCCCTACCCCGGCTGCATCCGCGCCGTGTCGTTCGGATACCTCTTCCAGATCTACACCGCCATCTCCAACAAGGTGCGTGGGGTGGGAGTGCGAGATGCCTCTGATTTTTCAAAGTCAAAAATCCTCCAGAATTTTTCAGTCAAAAATCCTTCCCAAGGGAAGCTGGACTTCCGAAAGTCACAGGTGACCCCTGACCCTTTGGGTTTCTGGGTATCCGCTGACTCCACGTCCTCTGGAAAGATACTCCAGAGCACAGCAGCTACATTTGTGGCGAAAAAACTTGATCCGTCCTCTTGCATAACATTATCGCTTCCCTGATCTTGGATATCCGAGGGTCAGAGACAAGACCTCCGGCCCTATGACCGTTAACTCTGCTTTTGCAAATGCGCTTGTCATTCAGGTAGATCTATCAGACTGCTCTCATTCTGTGCTTCAGGTGGTGGGAATGCTGGTGCGGGCGCGAAGACACGGCCTCGTACATTTCACTGGCGAGATGCTCTACCAGGGCCAAGACAACGACAAGATCATCATGCTGCTCGAGATGCCAGCCGCCGTCTTCCCGAGGCTCGGCCTCAAGACGCCCAAGGCGCCCGAGGAGCCGCAGCCCGACGAGCCTCAGCCAGGCACCGCCGGAAGCTAATGCTCAAGGCCCATGGTCCGCCGCCCGCAACGGACAGAAAGCCCCAACATTGTGTACATGTGCGTGTGAACTGCTGTTGGGACGAAATAGGGTAAATCCAGAGCTGATACTATAGTCGGATTGACACGGTGGGGAGGGGGAAGTTGATGGACCGACCCCAGTGGCGCTGAGTTCAACCAGGACTCCTGCTCTGGTGAGCGACTTGACGTTGGGGCGATGCGCCCTCATGCTTCAGCAAGTTGTCGTCAAACTGAACACTAATTTCCTTTCTTTGCTTTACACGTGCATGAAAATTGTTGCCAAAACAACGCGCCGGCAGAATTCTGAGGAGGACGTCGGAGCTGGCACTTTGCACAAAGGGCGTAACAAGTCGCCCGAGGCTTTGTTCGCGTCTCGCTTGTTCTCGTACACGAATCATTGGCGAAGCTTTCACTAAAACGCTGCAAAACAAGTGAAACTCGATACCGATTGTTTCTAGACTGAATTACCCACAATAAAATGCAAAGTATTCATCAAGCACGCCCGCAAACGATGTTTTCTGACCCTTGTGCACGCAGCAGTTGGTGTGGTTCAGTGTTCATTCTTATCATGTTCAACATGCAACGAAGAGTTCATTTCCCAATCAGACTGATTTTCAAAACTCTGGTGTGAATTTGAGTGGGGTTTTAGTGAATGAATGCAAAGTCTACCAAGAAACGAGTTCACTCTGTGAACTTTCGTCCCACACTCGTGAGATCAGTGCGAGTTGAATGGTTCCTGTGAGATCACGCAACAGATGGCCTTCGGTGAAAAGTCACTGAGCAGAAACGTGAAGGCACGTTCTGAAGGTTTTGTGACGTCAGCGTTGCACAGGTCTTTCTCGAATTCCATTCACCAATCTCCAAGTGCCTCTTTCTGTCAATCAACCTCACATAAGCTGAGTCGAAAAGCGCCAACAGGTGACGCGCGAAAAACGTGCTCGTTTTGGTTTTCAATGCCAGGGCAGTTTCACTTTGCGCAAATTTCTCGATAGAACGTTGATACAGGTTTCAGAAAGTTTCCCAACGACACTTAGTGAGACAAAATTTTTGAGTTTTATGTCAAATATCTCAATGGAAGTTTCATACATGTCACGATACGGGTTGGACTGATTGTCGGATGTATTTCAGGCTGAACAAACGCAAACGGACAAATGTCACCAATCTCCATCACAAGATTGAGCTCGGCAGCGCAAACCACAACTGATTGTTTTGGTCAAATTCTGACGCAAACTCTGAATGCACGCACAACCGTTCAACGAAACAAGTGGAGTGATTTTAACCCTTTTCTTCCACCTTCAGTCCATCCCTGGTACCCGGATTGTTTTGTGCAATGATATCCTGGACAAATAAGACAATCACAGTACTATCCAACAAAGCGAAACAAAACACGCGCAACATGTGACTCTGAAATAGGTACAACGGTTGTAGAGCTCCCCATGCACATGGAGACACCACCGACAGTGAACACTTCACTGCAATGAAAGACAGGATTCCACCTTTCAGCAGTCCGCTCACTTTTGTCGCACAGTTTTTCAACTGAAACTCAGTTCTGCTGTCTAGGCTGCTGAAACGACAGAACGAACACGCCAAGGTTGTGGCATACTGAAAACAATGACGAACATCACAAGACGACGACAGGCTTTGTTTTGCACTGCATCGGTTTGGTTGTCTCGTCCACCACGCCACTACTTCCGTGTCTCACGAAACAGGCGTCACTGGACCAAGATACAGCAAAACCACGACGTAAAGTAAACCGGGTGTCCACCAGAAAGAGACCAACCAAGCTACCCTGTCACTGTCATTCATGCCCAGTGGAAAACACAACAGCAACAACACTGCGTGGCTCTGAATTCACTTCTAAATCGATAGCGGTGCGACTGTGTGCGGTTGCTACGTGAGTATGTTTGCCAACTAGTTCTATCTACAAATGTGATTTTGAAAGTTTTACAGCACCATCCCAACAGGGAGATCCCATTTTGCACACCTCTTTTGCAAATCAAGGTCGCAACAAAGCAGTAGTCCCACACGGTGGGCAGCAGCCTGCATCGCTTCCTGAAATATCACGAATCGTCTGCGCAGGCGAGTCGGTACAGAACAGCTCAATCACTGCTTGCGCTCGTACTTCCTGCAGCTCCAGGCTTCGGACAATCAAGATTGTCCGTTTTGTCAACCCAAGGCTTAATACCATAACACAGCGCCAATCAGACCGTCCTTCGACCACACACAAACTATCTGTCACAACGCGCGTGCAGTTTCAGATCTCTGTTTCTGTTGAGTTGAGTCTGGGTCTGTGTACACCAGGCGGGAGACCGTGGTAATGAGGCCACGTGCCCCGAGTTGCGGGCCCAGGCCCAGGAAACCCATTCAAGTCCCCGAGAGTCTGTGTCGCCTTGTGCTCCACTCCACAGTCCTTTGCACATCCGCTGCAGATGAACACGCGACGAGGCTTGCGCGTTGGTTCGCGCTGGAAGAGCACTTTGGCGATGAGGTCAGTTGGTACGCTGTCGGGCGGCGGCTGGTCGCCCGGTGGATGTGCGGCGGCGGGAGGAGGCGGCGCGGCGGGCACGCTGTACACCATGGCGGTCGGCGGGAAGGTGGGCATAGGCACGCGGATCATGCGCGCGCGCTCAGGCTCGGCCGCGTCCTCGGCGTCCTCCAGACTCACGATCTGCTCGCGACTCATGTGCGACTTGACGCGCTCCTGCAGATCCATCGGCAGCTGCAACACGGTCACGGGAACTTTTGTCTTACACGTGAAATGTGAATACAAACAAATGCAGGCGGAACGGACTGTGTGCAGCGTTTCGTTGACACTTCGACAAGGAAGCTCGTTCCCGATCGTGTCATTTGAACATTCTCTGGGTTTCTGTGATAGGCGTTTTATGTGAATGCTATGTCAACAAGCGAGTGTCCAGTGCTGAAGAAAAGCGAGAACGTACCGTGTTCAGTTTGTGCGCCAGGTAGTTGGAAGGCCGACACTGCAGCATCTGTACAGCCAGGTTACAGTCGCTGCGAAACCGTTCCTGTGACAACACGCACAAAATGAAGCCACCTCAGCTTCTCTCCAAGTGTCTTCTGTCCACTCAATGTTCACAAAACCGTTAGTCAAAAGCTTTGGATTCCTTTCAAATTTCATCTGAACTGTAGCAGCTGTGATCGACTTTTCAACAGCGTCAATTTTTAGTGTAAAAAGGTTTTGCTTTCTGGCCACTGATTTTCCAATGCTTGTTTCGCTGAACACACTATGAAAATGTGAAAACATTCAGCGACATTTCTTTTGGAATTGGCTGTTGTGACCGCCCACTCGATCCTCCCTGACATGTTTCTCTGACGCCCTCCACCGCCTGCCGACAATCTACCGTAACTCACGTTTTCCTCCTCCAAGTCGCAGATGGTCACTTTGGCGTCGACGAGTTTGGAGGTGAGGCCCGACACGTCCTTCTGCAGCGCAGTCTTCTCCGCCTCGAACTTGTTCACCTGCAGTGCAAGCTCAGCTCAACACCACAAACCACAATGAACTTTGGCACGACACTTGGAAACGAAAGATATGTTGAGCTCCGTAGAGTACAAATTGACTCTGACAACACAACGGGAGACTGACCACTTTGAGCAGTTTGTCCTCCAGGTTGTGGTTGACGCGTTGGAGCTTCTTGTGACTCTCGAACAACCTGCAACAAAAACAATGCCTCAGTTTCAGCATAAGTTTCAGCATTGCACAGTCCAAAATCCCTCAACAATGTTGAAACTTGGTCCATTGTAACTTTCAGCAGTTCAAGCTTCAGCTTTGTGTGTTGTCATCATCAGTGGCAAGCTTCGAAAAAACTCTTCCCTCCGTCCAGGCTCACCGGTCATATCGGTCTCGGAGGCGCGCCAGGTCGTCCTGCAGTTTGGCGATCTCGCTCTCGGTGTACTCGCGTGACTCGACGAACTCGCGCTCCATGGACGTCACGTGCGACTCGCTGCTGCGCAGCTTGGAGCGCAGCACCTCGATCTCGTGGTGCAAGTCGAGGCTGAAACAAGCAACGCTCCCACGTCTCACGCCCAGTCCTTGACCGCAACATTGTGGTGCGAGCGTCCTTGTGCGCACAACACGCTCTCCAGCAACTAGTTTCTCTTTTTCGCTTCGCAACAAAAGGACAAGAAAGACTCTTGCGCCTGCAAAAGAACGCTGATTCCGGATACTGTCACCCACCCCACGCAAGGAAAAGTTGAGAGAACGACGCCAAACCATACTGGCGAGAGACCAACACAAGAAACCAAGGCCAGAAATGCATCTTGTTTTCAAAGCCCGACAACACAGAACAAGGTATTCTTTTCGATTGCTCGATTCAAGTGGTTGGGACATGTTTGAGCAGCTTAGCTTTGCACTGGGAACCTCACCTCGACAGGGTAAAGTACTCACGAAACGGACAATGTTATGGATTGGGCAAGTCAAGACGGGCATACCTGTACGACAAGTCAAATTTCCTGCGTTTCCGAAAAAGAAAATTATCAACGTGATTTGCAGCCGCCGAAACAGTGACCACACGGAACTGCCCGTTTGATCAACGTTGCACTTGTTACCGGTTTTGTGCAACGGCGAAAGGTGAAACACGTCACTGAAAGGTAAAGGTCCGGACTTGAAGCCGAAAAGACCTTGGGATGCAAAAAGACGTAGTTTTTGCAGCAACAACTTGGCATCCACAAGAATGCTTTGCCCAAAGGAATGCAATTCAGAAACAATCAAATTCTATTTCAAATTCCTGCTGAGATGTTTTGCATTTTGCATGTCTCCATTCTTCTCCAATGGGAAATCCACACAATAATTCTTGCCCCCCGGGAACAAGCGCAAGATCTGAAGCTGAGATGTGGTGAAGAGATTCTTTTTGTCTATTTGGCACCTTGCGTTGCTGGCTGCATCAGAAGCATCAAAAAGATTCAAAAATTCTCTTGCCTCAGAGAAAGACAACACAATTTCTTTTCCTTCAAACTTTGATTTGCTCAGAAGCTGAGACATACTGTGAATGATGGTTTTGCACTGAGCACGTTCAGTTTCTGGTGAAAGCAATTTTGAAAATATTTCTTCCTGCAGCTGCTTTGGACTGGGAGAAGAAAGAACGAATGAAGTGTGCAGTCACCTGTGTGCTGGCCCTGTTCGTACAAAACACCTTTCAAAACGGTTTTATTTGATATTCGCACGACTGCTCTCTGCACGATGTTGCGGTTGACAGTGCGACGTTGTTCAGCTGCTGATCGACTCACCTGTCATTGTTGAGACAGCAGTTGCACCTGCAGCCACATTCCTGCAAAACACACAACCCGTCTTTCAACAGCTAGAACCTGTCATGGCAAGTGACCGGTGTCCTTGCGCTTTGTTTCAAAGCGAAAGAAAGCAACACACGAGTCAACCAACAATCAGCAATCGTGTCGTTTTCACAAACTTGAACGTGTGTACCTTTTTAGTGCTGGTTGTGCTCAAAGACCAGGCAGTTTCAGGGAGACGTTATTTCGACAAAATTCAGGAACGGGGCCAGGGCAGTCGACTTCAGTCTTGACAATCGTTTCCAACCTTTGGAAGTGGGGCAATGTTATGAAGACGATTTCGCTGCAAATTTTGTGGCACAATTTCTGGTCGTTTCAGGACATTTCAGACACAAAACAAAATTTGTGATATTGTCTGTTTCTTCCAAAGGTCAATATTTTGTTATCATCCTGAACATCCTTTGCTCC
>JAAUXT010016398.1_pt1 | contig 15909 bp, 15 predicted proteins | sample 7278171 | NCBI WGS metagenome assembly JAAUXT01 (sample SAMN14350112, study PRJNA611818) | marine sediment metagenome | isolation source: surface marine sediment (1.8m) | place: French Polynesia: Moorea | collected 2018-08 | reverse complement strand
GGATAGTGGCTCCATCTAGGGTAATGATATGATTGGCTGTGGCTGTTGCTGTGGCTATGGAAGGCCATGGCAGTACTTAGGGGGTGGTCATGGTAAATATATATAACAACACACACACACACACACACACACGAAACCAGAAGCACTGATTGGCTGAGCTTTTCAGATTTTTGCGTCACTGGGAGCTTTCGATAATTCGCAACACACACACACACACATACACACACACACACACTCGGTTTGTATATTGTTCATCCCACGCCGTTTCTTTCTTTCAATGAAACTGAGCGAGAGAATGTTTCAAGTACGAGTAGCAACTGTTTTGGGGTCACGTTGGGTGTACCCTTCCATGACGCACTCTCAATGTGCTCAATATGTTGGGTTCCCCTGCAGACTGGGCAGTTGGCAGTCTGTGACGTTCCTGTACGCGGCGGGTGAAGTGAAGATCGAGGCGTCCATCAAGGCGTACCCGCAGATCGACGCTGTCGTCTTCGGGCAGGTACGTCCACCGTGAAATCTTTCACAGGCAGTCGGAACTTCATCTGATCACGAGATCGCAAAGTCGAAGCTCGTGTGCTGGTAAAGAACATCAATTTACCCCATCAAGGAGCAGAACTTCCGCTTCGCAACGTGGCGCGAGATTTGAAATTATGACTGAAAGGTTTGAAGTGAAACCAACTATGTTGGTTGAATCATTGTATCATCGTGACCAGCAAGGCAAACTGTCAAGCGACCACCTCACAAGACAGTGAATGTGATGTTCGCCTCCGGCGTTGAGCAACGAACACATTTGAATATTTTTGAAGCGTTTTCCAAATGGCGCCTCCAACATGAGCATCAACAACCGCATGGCCATCTCGTCGGGTTTCCCCAACTTCAAGCTGCCCGCGTCGGGGCCGCTCGGGTACCTCGCCTACGGGGGCAAGATGATCGGAGACATCCTCAAGTCCATCGGCAGGTGCGAAATACGTGTCCACCCTGGACATCGTGAATACGTGAAACTCGCGCAAGTCTGAAGGGGTGCGAGCGTCTTCCCAAACCGCGTACAACACACGTGTTTTCCCTTGCGACGTTCTACATTGAAGTTGTGCGTCTCAAGATTTCCCCGTGTTGGAAGGTCTGGTGGAAAACTGAGATCTGGAGATGACTCTTTGTCAAGGGGAAATGATGCTGGAATCGAAGGGACTCATTTCGCTCGCACACAACCCTCATATTTTGCATTTGGTTCACTTGTTCATCCTTCTTGTTGTGTCTTGCAAAGGTTCCCAGCAGGATGTGGTGTCCCAGAGCCTTCCAGAAAAATAGGGCTTCGCCCCAAGCCCAAGTTTTACTGTTCAAGATCCTGTCAGAGTGAGCGAATCGCCCTCACTTTTCATTTGGCAGGTTTGACCAGAAGAATCTGGCGAGCGCCGACGGGATCCAGGGCGGCCCGATGGCGCTGTTCGACGCCGCCGGCAACGCCACCATCATCTCATCCTTCAGGTGACGCCGGCGCCGCCGCTCAAACCCATCTGCGCGCGCGTGGACATCAGACTGATAAGTCACGCATTGTGCGAAGCATTGCATCAACCATGGCCTCAGTTTTTGCCTTGTCAATCCGACCCAAACGCGTGAGATCTGTGCTGCTCACAAAAATTCAGGCTCGTTCTTTCACTCCAAGCTTGTCAAAGGGGCGTCTGCAGTCAGACGGATCTGGACGCGTTGAATTTCTATTTGCCCACCAAGGATACGATTTTTTTGCTATTCTGCCACGAAACCTTGAACCAGAAGCGCATCATCATTGTGTGTACTGGATTCTTCATTTGCAGCAACTTCATGGTTGGATTCCCGTACCACAGCACCAAGTACGGGGAGTACGGCTGGGGACTGCAGGGAGAGCTGGAGTTCGTGCCCACCGGGTTTCTGTACGAGACGACCATCTTCTATGGGCGTGGCATCAGGCGGGTCGGTTGTCATGGAGATGCTTGAGTTTGTTTCTGTTGTGTCTCGTTGGAATCTGAGAGACTGGTGTGTCGTTGCAGGCTTTTGACAACTGGGGATTCCACATGAGGAAATACTACGGCAAATCCACCAAGATGCGAGACACGGACTTCACGATCAACTACCTCAGCTACTGGTCTGACAACGGTGAGACGCGTCGCTTCATGTTCTCAACAAAACACCGAAATGCACTTCGTTGACTGCTGTTTGACAGCGTATGCTTCACAGGAATACTTGTGAAAAATCGAAGCTCCCGAGCTCCAGTTCAGTGGTAGACTTGCGCACGTTTGTGACCGTGTCCTTCCAGGCGCGTACTACGTGCAGTACTACACGAAGGATTTCCTGCTGCAGAACATGACGTACGAACAGGCGATGCTCAGCTACAAGCGATACGCCGACGGGCTCGGCATTCCCTTCAGGTGAAACAGGCGGTTTCTATGCGTGAAGATTCCATGCACCTGTGAATTGTGGCTGTCTGGGGTTCTAGGCCTGGGACAAGGACGGACGTGAGATTTGGCCAACGGTGGAGACAGAGACACCTCGAGTGGGGCGGGGGGAGTGTCCTGACATGCAAAAAGGAAACTTTTGTTTCCCTGGGTCGCATAATTGGGGTGGGGGATGCACTTCTGGATTCTTTGGAGGGGGAGGGGGTTCGCCCCGGAGGAAGCATTTGCATTTGCGTCACTTGTTTCTGTGCCTTCCCCCGCAGGTCGATGCAGTACTCAGTGTGGTACATCACCCAGGAAAACTCGTCCACGAGCAGCCCGACCGTCGTGTACGAACCGTTCACCAAGATCATTCAACACGGCATGGACTACATGCGGGAACACATCAAACTACCCATCACCTCTCACAACAGGGCCTGGTACTGTACTTGCACTCAAACCCCACAAAAAATGCAACGAAGTCAGGGTACTTCAGGTGTTCTTTGTTGGATCTATCAGAATGGGTCTTTTCGTGACGTCATGTTTTCATCTGCGCGCGCAGGTCTCCGACGACGACGTACGCCAAACAGAACGGCGGGAAGTACAACTTCATCGTTGAGTCCTACAGTGCGCTGCCGCAGGACGACGTAAGACATTGCTGTCTTTGCCCACATTGAAAAGGCCGTGTGCTGTATTCACGTGCAAGTCAAATGTGTGCGACGTCGTTCTGAACGTGGTACGTGACAGCCACGGATTTCGTCATGGTTCCAATGCGGAACACACGTGAACTGGTCCGAGTGCCTTTGTCGTTTCACGATCTTTCCTGATTTCCTCCGCTAGTCACCAAATATCTCTTCACAAGAAAAGTCGCCATTATGGTGCTTCTCTTGCAAGTTTGTTGTTCTGAGGGTGTTGTGATATTTTCAGAGCTTTTGGATGGACCTGTTCAACCAGATGAAACGTTGGGAGTTCAGCACATACATGCAGGTGCGTTTTGTTCGTCCTCTTGCTGAGGCGAACCATGCCATTGCAACTTCACGTTTGAAGCTTGAAAGCGTGTCAACATTGGTTGACCCTTACCTTGCGCTGCTGGACAAGTCAGTGGACACTACGACGTGAACAACAGCGCACTTGGGGGGTTTGAATACTGAAGTAACATGCGTGGTACTTGTTGAGTTTTCCCGCGCAGGACTGGCTGAACATTCCCCCGACGCGGATGAACGCGACTGTGCGTCACCCGACGGTGCTGCGCGACTGGCTCATGCAGATGGGACGCGGCGCGGCGCTCAACGAGATCACCATCCAGTACTGCATGTCGCTGCCCATGCACATCATGCAGAGCCTCGAGATCCCCGCCGTCACGCAGGTGCGCGCGCATGCGCAGAGGAATAAACACAGTCCGCCGTTTGGGTTTGCTCACTCAGGCAAGGGGTTCCGAATTCTGCTGCGTCAGTGCTGGGGACGGACGACATACGGCTGTGCACGTCAGTAGACGTTGCGTCGTGAGCGAAGCCGCAGCCTTCATTCACTTGTGACGCGACCCATGACGCACGCAATTATGACCCTCCTGAACAAACACCAATCCAACGACACCCAAGAACACCATTCAAACATTTCCATGCACTTCAATGCTCGTTTTGAGATCACATGCAGCTTTCAAAAACGCCAAAAACGTGACGTTTTTGAAAGCAGATCTCGCCTCACTTGGTGTGAAGAATTATTCTTCCTTCGCCATTGTGAGAAGATATGTCCCTCAGGCACGCGCGAGTGACGACTACCAGCCTCGCTCTGGTGACCCGCAGTGGAAGATCGGCGTCTCGTCGCTGTTCGCCGACGCCGTCGGAATCGCGCCCTTTAAAGACACGTTCTGGACGACGTCTGACCAGCCGGGCAACTTCTACAAAGGTGCGTTGTGGTGCGGGGCGGTGCTGGGAGCCGTTTCAGCCGTGATGCCAGGAAAACAAGTGTTTGTGCACATCACGCGTCCCAATCGCAAACTTTAGTTGTGGTTTGGACCCTCATTTTTGTCGCAAGAAAGTGGGGCAATTTCGCGTGTTACAAAGTGTTAGTTTGCGTGAGAAGATGCATTATCTGAGACTTATGGTTCTGAAGTCACATCCCACAATGGGATAGTTTGCGCCAGATCAGTGCACTGTACCTGATTCAATGGTCATGTCCCTCGAGACCAGCACACCATTTGTCGCATTGACCAGTCGTATTCGCTGACTCTGCGCAGGTCGCGAGGAGCACCCGGCGCTGCACGGCGTCGTGTCGTCGCTGAGCGCGGGGCCCGTCGGACCCGGGGACATGGTCAACGGCACCGACGTCGCGCTCCTCATGAGGTGGGTGGGTGGGTGGGGCCTAGCGTGGAACGTGATTCTGACTCCAGAGCTGTGGGGGCGGAGCGGTGTGCCCGCCCTGACCTGAAGCAGACAGTTCTGCACCACCAGACACAATATTTGACAGTGAGAATTGTGGGAGGGCGTCGCTCGGCCTTCGATCAAACGCTTGATTCCTCACGTGTCTTCAGTCTGGAGAATACGCAAAATCAACTCGTCTTTTTGGATCAGTTCAACCGCAGTTGGATCCCATTTGAAAGATCACCATACAACTCAAACTGCAGACATGCTTTAGATCTACACGCCTTCTCTAAATGTTTGTAGATGCTGCAACGCGGACGGCCTTATCTTGAAGCCAGACCGGCCAGCAACTGTCATCGACCATCAGCTCATCCAGGTGAGTCGTTACTCTTCGCACTATTTACTTTCCGTCGTTGTCTGAAATGTTGGTTCCAGACCAGAGGCTGACGCCAAACCAGGATGTTGAAAGCTTTTTGTTGTTATTGCAGCACCTCATTTTGGTGATGGGGAGAAAAACTTTGCTTGCTTGAAGAGTGAAGAGGCACGAACCTTTTGTGGACCCTGGATTCATCCTTGTCTTTTCTCTTCTCTTTCCTGCAGACGGCGCTCGGAACGTCAGGTTCGCCCCTGGGCCCGGACGGGGAGGTGTGGACCACGTACTCCGTGGTCGGAGGACACGCGTTCGGAGTCATATTCGCCGCCGAGGTGCTCAACACGCACAAGCTGACCCCGATGGAGGCCTTCTATACTGAGGTGACGTCCGGCTGTTTCATACTGTATGTGTCTTGCGTCCTGTTCAGTGCATGTGCAGGTTGTTTGGTGCTCTCGTACTGTCGACGCTCTGCTCGTTCAGAAATTTCAATGTTCCTCAACTGTCACAAGCGCTGGCATTTATTGTTGAATCGAATTGTGGATACTTGTTTGAAGAATTGTTGGCCATAGAATGCCACACCCGTGACCAAGAGCACTTTGGTTTCTGCAGAATTCTTCGTACATCTTCGCGTACTCGGACACGAAGCCGGTGTCGCCGCGCGCCTTCAGCGCCCAGAGCCCTCTGACGGTCGACAGCGGCTGCACCCTGGCGGACTTCTGCCTCTACTACACCACACCACCCATCTCATTCGGGTCAGTCCATTTTGCAGTGTCTTGTCTCGTATCGTACGGAATGCGTTTGTGTTGCTGAACAAGTCAGTGGACCCTATCTGGTTGCTGTTGACTCGTAGAAGAAGGCAATACGTGACACCTCCTGCTGCTTGGCTTCTTCATTTGAACGAAAAGCACTGAGAGATCTCGTCACACATTTGGCGCCCCACATCCCAAAATTTCTCTTCAGGTCGAGACAGCTTCTCTTCCTCGGGGAAATAGACAAGTGGATCGCCGTCTCTGGGCAACGTTTCCTTGACGTCAGCGTCACTGACGTCAACGCGTACGTGCGCGTCACAGGCGCACCGCGCGAGAACGTGCTGCTGCACTACACGCTCGACGCCACGTACGTGACGGTCAACTGTCTGCTATCGGAAGGGGGCGCCGCGACGCTGGACGTCATCTTACACCGCTGCCGCTGAGGGCGCCACCGATCCACGTGACCGCTCCACGTGATTTGGCTCAGTACTTGAACAACCAATCTGCTTTTTGTCGGTGGTCGCGTTTTGAAGAGTTTTGTCTTTTGGCGCACACACAGCCAAGTGTTTTTTCGCTTGACAGCTATTGTCCTTGCCGAGAAATCACTGACGCGTTGTTTGTGTCGCACGGACCGTATTGCGGTCCTGTTTTGCTTTGGAAAAGGTTTTCTTTTTTGATACGAATGAGTGTGTGAATGTTAAATGCGTTGCTCTGGACACATTTCTCTTGCCATCAAATGCCGGAGAGAGTTTCTTCTTCTGCAATGGAAGTTTTTATAAATTTGCCCGACAGATGATCTTGAGGACGTTGTCCAAGAATCGAACCATTCCATGAACTATTGCCCTTGCGGCAGATTCCCTTTCGGATAAAAACGCAAGTCTAGTAGTCTTGAGAAACAGTTGAAAAATATTTTATTTGACGCTGAATGTGATTTTGTTTTGTTTATGCAGGTTTGTTTGTTTTGTCAACAGTTGATTCTTGTTTTCGTTCACTGTGGCCCTTTGTTCACGTAATTTCCGGAGAAGTTCGTTTTCACTCTTGACGCGAAAAATGCACGGCGCCCAGGCGCGCGTGCTGCTTTTGTTCTTTGTTTACGTCATACAAGCTGAAAATTCTACTTCAAACAAACAGAACTGGATTTTGTTTCTCAATGCGAGGTGGGTCGGGCGCCGAAAAGTGACACCGAAACCTCAGACGCGAAATGATCTAAAAGTGAAAAGACCCTCTGGATAACACGGGAGTGGGGTGGCGGTGGTGGGTGTTATCTACAGCAGGGAGAGAGAGCGGGCGGAGAGGAGGAGCGCCTATTGCCGCTCGATGGTCTCGCCGTCCTCGGCCATGGTGCCGTAAGCGTTGACCTCCTGCGCCTCCTGACAGAGGGCGCACGCAGAGCAGCAGATGATGTACTTGAGGCAGACCATGGCGTCGCTACCCTCGCTCGGGATACCCTGCTTCTCCCGAATCATGCCCCGGATTCTGCGAAAGAGAGATGGATCTCTGTCTAGCAACTGTTGGGAGGGTGCAAGCGACAATACGACACCTATCGCAAAGCATGACGCACCCCGAGTGTGACCTCAACAAACGCGCAAGCTTGGTGAGCTCGTGCGTTCCAACAGAGTTGCTTCAAAATCCTATCACGAAACACTGAACGTTCATCAGCTCGTTGTGAGTCAATGCGAGACGCACGCTGGTACATAGATCAGAAATACGAACTTGTTATGCATGATGCACTGCAGAATCGGGACGAGCGAGTAGATCCCGTGCATCAAGCAGTCCTCACCCACCGCCTCCGCATTCTTACCCTGCAACGCAGACGGAACAACCTCACGCGTTGAAAGCACTGTGAACACGCGTTCACGCACAGAATCACTCAACAGACCCGACGTTGGAAAAAGGTTTCCATAGCGACGGGAACTTACCGCTGTGACGCAGGGCACGAAGTACGTGATGGCGCAAACGACGAAGTTGTCAAAGCAACCGAAGAGACCGTGCTGCCATTCCCCCATCGTGTATCACAGATGTGCCTGAAAACTGAACGGCGTGATGGCGGCTGAAGATGGTCCAAAGTCGAAATGGTTGCCACAACATGAATGCACTATTTTGATCCAACTCGCAGTTGATCTTGTCTCCGTCGGAGAGAAGCCCATGCACCCATGATCTGTCCAGTTGACACGTGCAGAACCAATCTGAGATTTTGAACCAGAGGCCCCACTCACACAGGGACCGGTCAAATCGGGCGTGGCTGGTAGAGTATCGCGCTCCCACGCACCGCAACCTAAACCTGCGCAGATTTGCCTGCACCAACCCCCCAACTCCCCGGCCTCCGATTTCAGATCCAGACATATATCCTACCTGAATCGCTTTGACCAAAGCAGTTCAAATGTGGAAACACACGCTCAGACCAACTCCAATAGAATCCAATGTCTCAATCCCTGTTGCCGCAACTCGTCTTCCTGCACTCCTCGATCATTGAGCTCAGTGGGTCAGTTTCACCTGAGTGGTGATCCCGACCCATCCCACGAGACTCAGCACACGCCGGACACCCAGTGTGTACGTAAACACTCACCTCAACGTTCAGTTCCTCGGTCCAGGCCCCAAATAGACTCAACTGTAGTGTCCCGACTTTGAGCTGCACTCCAACCCAAGATTTCCGCTTGCAAAAGCCAAACCGGAGCAGTGTGTGCAATATCTATGACAACAATGATAACCTCATTGGGAGCTTAGCTGTGCAGATCGTCAATGCGCCGGAGATGTGTTTTCAATGGGCGGTGCGCAGCCCTTATCTGCACCGTACCAACGTTATCAGTCCAGCCCCGTCCGCATAACACGAATTGCGACAGAATCAACGAGAGAGAGAGAAAAAAAGTTTGTTGTGTTCCCCTGGCGAGTCTATTTATTCCAAAATATTGACAAACATGGCACAGTGAATTTCGGAAAATTTGTGACTTAACCAGCACAAACAGCACGTGGAGGAGCGTTGTCACAGACGCTTGACGGACACAAGTACAAGGTGATTGCAAAGTAAACAGTTCGACAGATCATTCCACAGATGGAGGAGAACGATCAACAAAAAACAAAACACGGATTGTGTCGCTCGAGCTGAGGCCACAGATAACGTTGCCAGGGGTGCGACAACAAAACTGACAAAGCCCAAGTCACTGTACAACACTTCCTCCCGACTTCTCAAGGGAAAATTGAGGAGAATGTGTGATTTGTGTCAGGATGGGGGATTGGAGGTGAGACCGACACGATTTGAGGAACTTGTGTTCCAAGCATCAGCGCATTTTTTGCACGCGCTCGACAAGAACTGTTTAGTCCAGAGGTTCCTTCACGATTCATTACATACAATGGCACTTCGACCACACTTACCGTGCAAATGTGTCAAAGAGATTGATTATCTCATCTCAATCACCGGCAGTAGCCTCAATCAGACGCAAAATCGCTTCCATTCGGGAGAACGTATCACGACATTGTTCTTCGGAGGAAAAATTTTACATCTGAAGCGAGTTTGTCTGCATCTCAAATTTTCGTTGACACAAGACACTTGTCAAAGTAAACAAACACACGGATCACACCAAAATCTGCAGTCGACACCTTGCGCCACATACTCAACGTTATCACGGAAAATCAAGGCTTTTCCAAGATACACGAAACTCACCAGGAACAAGCAACAACAACGCAACGCAACAAAAACCTGTCTTTCAACTCTGCACAAATGAAACCAAAAGAGATATTTCCAGTAGCCTCAATCATACAAAATAAATCGCTTGCATATCACCGAATTGGATCACAAAAAATTGAAAGAAACATGCAAGCTTCCAAAACTTGTTGCAATCATCCAGTCAACTTGCAATGTCCGCAGAAACAGAACGAAAAACACGCGCAAAAATATGACGCCCTCTTCGACCTTTCTTGAAACATTTCCCAATCTGACTCTTGAAAAGGGCTCAGCAATGCATAGCTGTCTGCGTTCGGCCACTCTTCACAAGGAATGCTCTCTGAACTTGTTGGGAACAGGCTGCAGTCGTCATGCGCACACACACACACACACACACACACGTACACACACACATCCAAACACCTTTCAGTTGCCATCCGCACAAAAACTACATTCCGCAGCTAAACTTTACAGCCAAACGAATGAAAATTCGATTTGTGAGTCCATCACGAACACTTTGGAGTACGCATGAAGTGACAAGGGGCCACCAGTACAAGAATACTGGCAGAGAAAATCAACATGTGGGGGTTCATTCTGGTTTCGTGGAGGAGTGACAAGGTCGCATCACGTTGACTGTGACGTCACAGGCTTCAGCTGGGGCCTCGTCCTGAGCCAAGAGAATCTGATTTCAACTTCGCGATAAAAACAAAGATGCGCAAAAAAGAAAACATTTTGAGTGTTTGTCTGTCGTGGACGTCTGTAACAGCCATCTCTCTGTGTCGGCCGGGTTTTGCGCAGGTAGCGCTGTGAGTTGCGTCCCTGCGCAAGTCAATGACAAAACGTCCAATTCGAGCTCAGCTTCAGTCGGCTGGATCACATCACTGGTTGTCTGGAGTACTTGGGTGTCCGACGCGCCACAGCATCTGAAGTCCACGTGTTTATGTTGCTGCTGCTGCGGCGGCAGGAGTGTTCAGCGACTAGCCGTTGTGGAAGTAACGGACGGGGGGCCCCATCTCATCGTCCTCGTTTCCGTCGTACGACACGATCAGGTCAATGTACGGCTTGTCGCCCGACGGCTTCACGTACTTCAGCATCCTGAAACAGACGAGTCGCGACATCTGAACCCGGATTCGACTTGTAATGAATTGCGAGAAATGTGGTAATTTCTGAATGAGTTGCTGGGTTGCACGAGTCTCTACTCGTCACACTGTTTTTCGTGGAGTTCGGAGAACAAAGTCGGACAATCTCCTTGTTCCACTGAACTGCGGGTGTGATTCTTTGTCAAATTTCCACATCTTCCCGTTTTGTTGAGCGAACTATTTTTTGCAACTTCAACACGGACATAGAAGCATCAACACGTGACCAAAACGCTTCAAACACACGACGTGACGTCATGCAGCGTCACGTCACGTACGGGTGCGCGAGACGCTTCTTGTGGCCCGGCATCATCGGCACGTAGATCATCTTGACGCCCTGCACGATCATGGACGCGTCCACGTGGTACGCGTCGCGCAGCGCCGCGATGAACTGCGCCACCGTGAAGTCGGCGCCACCGCGGATCCGCCACTTGTCCCACAGCGAGAAGCGAATCCCGTTCCTACGCGCAGATAAACAAGAGAACTCGTCAGTGCTGGCACGCGCCTCAGGTCTCTTTCCCAATGAACGTGTGAAAGCGAGACTCAAGAAACAAAAAAACACTTGTCAGTGTTGACACACCACAACCATCTGTCCTGACACACAAACGATAGGTGAAGGCGCGACTCAACACACAAGAAGACTTGTCAGATCAGACACGTGCCCCAGGCTTCTGTCCAGACACAGAGAAAGCGACAAGTGAAGGCAGGAATCGCCTTGGCACACTGTACATGAACACATACGAAAGGGAGGATCCCCCGTGTGTTGCAGAACAACATGCGCAGAACACCACAATTTCGAGCGAATTTTTCCTGCGCGGCACTGGAGACCACGCCCATCTCATCTTCAGCGGACCACTGCAGTTGAGCGCGACTCACGTCATGGTGGTGAAGGCGGCGGGGCCCGGCTCCGAGAAGACGACGACCGGCAGCGCCAGGTTGAGGAAGCAGTTCTTGAAGCGCTCGATGGCGGCGCCCTGCAGCAGCTTCACCAGCTCCACCGCCACCTAAAGTGCACAAAGGTCAAGTTCTCGCCTGACACCGTACTCGCCCACGCATAAGTCGCACCCAAGGGAAAACAGCACCAGTGTTGCCTTGTTTTCCTTTTCGTGTTTCAAGGTCCCATTGGAACAATGGTGATCACAATCCCACGTTTTGGTGCAAAATTCCAGTGTGTGGTACAAGCAGTGGTCTCGCTCGTTCACGGACACACTTGAATGAGGCAGCGTGGCTGAACAAAACACGTGTTTTTGTAGGACTCCGGTGTCCAGGTCATCGGACAAGAAGAGAATCTGTAGTCCGCGAAAAGGCGACATTTGGAAACCAAGGAATTTTGAAGCTGCACAACAGTGTGTGGATCTGTCTGTGAGCACCACACTCACCAGACCACCGACGGCCGCTGTGGTCGTCGCTATGGCCGGAACGATGCGACCCGCGATACGCTTCGTCTTGAAGCGGTCAGCGTTCTCAATGCTGTACATGCTCGCTCGGAGGTTCTGCAACAAGCGCACGAAAACTTCACGCATTCCACTTTTCTTGTGGACAATTGAGACGCAGATTCGCAATTCTGTGCATCAACAACGACACCGCCTTTCTCCAAACACAACGCACGGTCATGCTTCAGGGAAGCGAGCTGTCTATTCGAAGCGCATGCGCAGACTTTCCCGCGCGACGCGCTCACAGCGCCACCTACCGAGGCGGCGGTGATGAAGTCGATGTGTCCGTTCTCATCGTCGTCCTTCTCGAACTCCAGTGGCGCCACCCGCTCGAACGCTGCAATTGAGGCACACGCGGCACTCAGGACAAATGACACAATCTGCCACACAACTCACTCGAAACTATCTCCGATTAATGCACAGGATCGGTTGCACATGTCGTCAAGCCTTCACAGGTGGTGAGGCGCAATGGTAACTCCGCTGAGAATTTATGACAAAATCATGCTGTGAGTGACTACTCTCACACAACAATCCAATTGCGACTTTCAGCAACAGCTCTGCAAGCCTGGAAACGCAAACGCAAATGCAATATTTCACGTGCCTTCCCCTCTTTTGGAAGAGTCTGTTGTGTGGCCCAACAAATTGAAAAAAAAGAACACTTTGCCCAAAGACCTGTTCTTGGTTTTCTCTGATTCTTGCTGAATTTGAAGGAGATTCTGACAGGCTACTTTGTTACGGAGATGGACACACAATCAGGACAAAAGTTGCGTCATGGTTGCACGTAACCAAGGGCTGCGTTTGCGTGTACGTTTTGACTTTGCTGAGACTCGCAAATGAGTACTCACAGGTGCGGAGTGATACGGTGAGTACTCACAGGTGCGGAGTGATATGGCGGTGGTGAAGCGGCGCGCGGCGTCCTCGAGCTCGTCACCAGATGACGCCTCCTGCGCCACGTCCTCCTTCTGCACCGACTCGTCCGTCTCGATCTTCTGCTCAACACAAACACAAACTCCGCTGCTGTAACCGAACACCGAGCGATGCGTTCTCAGTGACTGAAGACGGCACAGAGTTCGACATCCCGCGACGATGCACTCTTTGCACACTGTGTTACTTTGGCCCAAGAGAACCAGTGACCGCAACCTGTCATGCCAAAGCCAACGTTTGTCAAGCTCAGAGGTGAAGTAACTTGATGATGCATTCAATGTAAGTCCTTCGGGACGCTGGGGTCTCTGTCACAGCTTACTGCCACAGACCCCTCCCCTCTGCCCACGTCCCTTTTTGTGTGGCTCGTAATGGATCAAAATACACGTGGTGAACTTGAGCTACCAGGCCAACAACAATCCACAGCACGTCAGGCCACATCCGGCGGACACAAAAGACTATAAATGAGCGAAAACTAACCTTGGAGGAGGGTTTGAAGGGCGGCACGCGCACGGTGTGCAGGATGGTGAGGATTCGCGCCTCGCTCAGATCTTCCGGGGAGTACCGCGCCTTGTACACGTCCGCGTAGAGCCGCGCGCATGCGCGCACGAACCCCACGTGTCTGTGGCAACACAAGCGCGAAAGTCATCGCACTGCAGCGTGGAAACACAAAGACGGCAAACAGAAAGGCGAATCGAATTGAATGAGAGTCGAAGGCAAAACGTACAAGTCGTTTCTTGAGTCGAATTCAATGGGCGTCGGTGGTCGCTTCGGGCTCTGCCAGAACAAACCTGGAAAGAGATCAAAATCGACGTTGCAACATCCAAATATGGTGTAAATCTGTGCTCTTGGACAGATTACCATGTCATTTTCTTACTCCTTGCAAAGAAAGAGGTTTTTGCCCAAGCGTTCTTTCCGAAATCCGGTCAAAAGTGCCTGGAGCATGCTCCGGTATCAGCGAATTTCCCACAGAGAAATACTCACTTCCGTCTTTCAACTGTGTGTCCAGAGGAAACGCGTGCAGCAAATGCTTCGCCTGCAACGAAAAGAAACGTGAAGACACAACAGGTTTTCACTGATACGAACTGAACTCAAACACGTGCGAAAACACGGATGTGCAGAGGATAAAGAGATGTCAGTCAACAACACGCTCTGACCTCTTTGCGCGAACATCAGTTTCCAACAAAAATCCCTGTTGTTTGTTGTGAAGCAACAGAAGTCGATCGAGGGGGGGGGGGAGGGCGGAGAGGATCCCGAAAGGCACCGGTCATCCACACTCAATGAACCTTGGGCCATCTTGTTTTGCGATGTGTGTGTGTGTGTGGGGGGGTCGAGTACTGACCTTGTGGTTGAAGTATTTCTCGAACTTGAGACGCGCTGTCGCAACACACGCCGCCCAGTGGGCGGGGCGCGACTCCGACAGCTTGGACACTTGCACCGAACCCTCGATGTTCACTCCCTCCTGCAGCTTCTGAAACGGCGAGAGAGGCACGAACATGACTCCGTGTTAGTGACTGTGCAACTGAAATGTCTGCACTGGGAACATTTCCACATCGAACGTGTCAAAAAATCTGATTCATGCAAAGTGTTCAAATCCACACAAACACCTTCTCATCGTACAGGAAATACATCCAGACACCCCTGCCCCCTGGCGAAACCCCTCCATCCCTTTGTTGCACTGCCAGTTCCCGTCACGTCTGGATCTTTTGGGTCAGTTACCCATTCTTGAACCCGTGAATGAACAGATCCAAACGACACGACTTTCCACTCACATGTACAGCCTCCTGAGCTGAAGTGACGGCCGACCAGTACTTGTTGTACAGGTTCGGTTTCTGCACGAAGGAACTCTCGAACTGCAAATACACAAGGGCAGACACGTTTCTTTTACTTCAGCAGAGGCACCTGCGAAAACGTTTTCTTCTTGTGTGTTCCACACTGAATACATCATGCCTTGCGATGGTGCAAAAGCAAATGGACTCCACATCGACTTGATGACCTCTCGCCTATTAACGTCAAGGCAGAACGTACTCAGTGTGAGAATCCACCTTTCGTGATTTGATTCACACAAAACGTCCAACGCGTGCTGACCTTGTCTCGCGCCCACTGGATGGTGTGTTCGATCTGCGCGGGGAATGACTTGAGTGTGCAGTAGGGCACGTCGTGGTCCACCGGGTCCTGCTGACTCGTGTACGACTCGGTCACGTGCGGAACAATCACCTGCAACCAACACAGGTCAGTCAGATACAGGAATTGCAGCAATTCACCAACGGATTTGTGCAACCAAAACTGGCACCAAAAGAAAGTTTACCACTGCTTCAACATGGCCCTGACACACACAATCGTGCGAACAATTTTGGGGTGCGCAAAACACATCGGTGAATGTACACGATTGATTGCGGTACCTCCAACGCTGGACTTCACTGACACCGACACAATCTAACATCCGAAATCCAAGTCAGCTTGACTTTTGTTTGCAGGCAGCTTGATCGTTATGCGCGTCAGAAGGTATTTCTTCTGTGGGTTTTTTTGATTTGTGAATTTTCTCACTGCAGCAACACGCGCGCCTCACCTGAACGTGGCCTTTGGTTCCCATGGTTCCCGACTCGAGCAGCGGGCGCTGATTCGTCACGCACCGGCTGCAACAACAAACGCACGTGCCTGTCAATTTTGAGAATTTTCCCACACAAGGGTTTGCACTTTGCACCACAAACCACAGCACTTGCTTCTCACTGGATGCGCCGTGTGTGAGCCCAGCAAAGACCCACACAGCGTGCAACATGTCAACAAGAAGCAGTGCTCAAGGCAACTGCAGTGCGAAGTCCCTTGCCAGTAATGTCGCCGATTCTCCCTTGTCCTGCTTGTCTTCTGCAGGAG
>JAAUXT010070410.1_pt1:0-10000 | contig 15913 bp, 14 predicted proteins | sample 7278171 | NCBI WGS metagenome assembly JAAUXT01 (sample SAMN14350112, study PRJNA611818) | marine sediment metagenome | isolation source: surface marine sediment (1.8m) | place: French Polynesia: Moorea | collected 2018-08 | reverse complement strand
GTCCTGACACATGACTTGAGTCCGTCTCACGGAATCAAGTGTAGAGTTTCACTCAGTGGCAAACACTTGCATTTCCGCGCTGTTGTGGGAGGCTGCAGTGGGAGGAAATTTGCTGCATGTCTGCACATTGCAAACTCAGCTTCCACAGTCACATATGTTCGAAAAGAAGGAGGGGAAAAGGAGACAGTGATCAACCAAGAAAAAAGCTGAGACTGAAGGTGCGAGAACATGACAATTGATCAGTATTCGAACAAAACACACCCCCAGGAACTTTTCTCTAAGACACGTTCAACGAACCACCTGGGCTGACCTGCGTTTGAAAAGCACACAACGTCTGGAGTCTTTGGAACCTCACATGTGAGCAGCCAAGGTTGGGCTTTCGGAGATGGACCGCGTACAAGGCTCCAGACACAAAGTCAACTGTTCCTTTTGTTGCTCGATGGTGCACGAAATGTCCGTATCTTCGCCCAGAACCCGACGTGTCAACGTTGCACCTCAGACCAACCAAGCAACTTCGGCCAACAGCTCAGGGAGAATGGCCCAGAGTCTGTCTCTGTGTTTGGTTGGTGTTGTCATGAAACTTTAAACCTACAAACAGCTTGGCAAAAACAAAGGTTCTTTTTCTTGTCATGACGACGTGGAACATGATGTTGGGGTCAATCAAGAACCACTGGAGAAGAAACGAAGCTCAGCTGCCGAAGCTGCGTCGATTTTGATTTTCCCGATGGAGGAATGCTTCGCTTCAAACGGCGTTTTTGCGCGCGATGCCACAGAAATCAAACAGCTGATCGGTAATTGAATCTGCAGCACTTCACAAAGGAGTTAAAAGCCTGTGACCTCGGGCACACGCGACAGGTAATGCTTCACGCAGCCTGCGCCGCAGACTCTGGACGCATGTTGCAGGACATGAGCGAAAAAAAAACGTGACCCAGACCAGAAACAACAGCAATGGAATACACGCAGTTTGGTTTGTTGAACTTCTGGCACGACCGCTAATTGGTGGGTCTGAGGAACCCTTTGTAAGGCGTTCTTGTACGGTTCGAAGTCGATCCAACTCCCCGTGCAGGGGACTTCGCGAAGTCCGCTTGACAACGGAACCTCGCATCTCAGATGCACGTGCATGCTCAGCCCTCAAATTCTTACACAGGAAAGTCTTTTTTGTTTTTGCCTCCGAGAAAAAGACTTTCACAAGTACAAGGTTCATATTTTCGTTCTTTGAACCACAGTTCATTTTCCTGCAACAGAAGCGGATCGGGAAGAATCTCGATCGACGTGAAATTTTTTGAAGGCGCGCCAAATTTCCGTCTCGTCTCCAGCTGTGTCTTTCATGCTGCGTCTTTGATTCAGCTTTGATGAGGCGACAAAAACTTGGGCTGCGCATGTGAAACTTTGACGGAGATCCAGTGACACCCACGCCTCTCCTCCCTTTGAGGAACTTCACCCTCCAATTCTGCGCCTGTTTTGCCTGTACAACACATTCAAAGTCAGGATCGCCATTGGGACTCGAAGGCGCTTCAGGTCTTACCACTCAGAACAAATCTGGAACACGAGATTCTCAGCTTGAAGTTTCTCTTGAGCACAAGTGCAATTTGTTTGAAAAGAGCAAATGCGCTGTTTCGGAAAATGAAGGCCATAAAATTTGCACGCATGCAAAGAAATGAAAGCTGAATGCAAGCTGTTCCTGATCCATTTTTGAGCCACCGGAGGATGGGGCTCGTGGACCTCCGCACGCGTTGCCCAATTTCCTGCGTGTCATGGAGTCTGCATTACGCTCACGTTCCGAGCGAGAATAGGTGGATTGTTCCTGCTTTTTCCTGCAGCTGCACAAAACCTTCCTTTCATTCGTGTCCTTGGTGGATGGAGGCTGTGTTGGTTTGAAGCAAACTCGCGGTGATGAAAGTTTCATGCTGGCATTTGAGTTTCATGGCAGTGACCTCACATGTTCTTGTTGTAATTTGATCTGAATGGATTGGACTCGTGCAGTTTCGTGCTGTCAGAGAATCACGAACGTGCGCCAGGCTTCCCTGCAATTTCTCCCAGTCTTCAGCTCAGTAAGGCAGGTGCTGATCCCTGAGTCATTCCACAATTTTTTTGGGGGAGTAAAGGTCGGTGTGAGCCGGGTACAGATCTGTGACAAGAACATTTCAAGATGCCATTTGCTCATTTTCCTCTGACAGGCAGAAATGAAAAAGTAATCTTCACAAATTGGTGATACGCAGCTGTCCTGGAAGAAACGAAGCACTTCCAATGACAGCAGAAATTTAAAATATTTATCAACTGACAAATAGTCCAACACCTCTTTGCAGAACACGGCTTGGGCTCACACCCAGAACATCAACCGGTTTTTAGTGCAAGACAAGAACATTTTCCTTTGCCGCATTCGAGGTGGAACTTCCAGCAGACGGAGGATATACGTACTTGTAATATTGTCGTCCTCTTGGGTCTCTCTGTAGGTTCTGGAGAGGACCTCCAGTTTCTCTGGAAGTTTAATTGTTCGTCTCATTTCGCACCAAAATGCAAGATCCAAGTTGTGAAACTGTTACGATTCTGCATCTAATCTCCCTTCCGAGAGGGAGGATGTCGTCTTGGATAAAAACAATTAGACATTGTCGTGAAGTCCACAGCTGCACAATACTTCAATATTCCGCGCTTTGTGTCTGGTTAATGAGAAGTTAATTACTTGCGCACGCGGCGAAAATGGCCTGAAATCTTCTCAAGATAATTTGGAGTCCAAAGGCTGGCCAAGACCCGAGAGCGTCATTTTGTCGTTGACGATTCAATGTCCTTTATTGACGTTTTCACGTTTTGCGGTTCATCCATTCTTAACAGCTTGGCACGTGTGAGATTTAGCGTGGTTGCGACTCAAGGCCACGTTCCCTTTCAGCTACATCTCGCAGGAAGTCAGGATCGAGGTGCCAGAAATTTTTTACCAGACAGACCTGTCCAGGTTGGACGCAGATCAAAGGCTTCTCTGGCATTTTCACGCCGTGACGTTTCAGCACCGCCAACTCTGATTTGTAGACGTCAATCAGGAATGACGGGCTCAAACTGTTTCGACAACAATGGACAACACGAGCACAATGAAATTTGGGGGCTTTGAAACTTGAAAAAGTGTCACATCTGCACGCGAAACAAAAGAGAACAGCCATCAAGCACATGCGTGCACACTCGTAAAACTGCTGTGAACATTATTTCCATTTTCCTTGCAAAGTTTATCAATTGAGGCAAGAGGGACTCCTGAACATTTGCATTTTCCTGACTCATGATTAGTTTGCGAATCTCAACAGAGCCTTTCTCCCGTGAAAATATTCTGTTTGAAAATCTCAATGGTTCATGAACACACCAAAAAGAAAATCATTTACACAATATCTTGTTTGCCTTTTGTTCTATGCATGTCCCAAACAAGCAAAGTGGGTCTTTTGACCCTGTGCTGGGGATTCACCCGACATTGAAGCAGACAACTTCAGACACGAAGTTTCTTTTGAAAGGAAAAGATGGTAAAACGAACAAATCTTTTTAAGACAAACATATCAGTTTCATTTTGTGCCATTTTCGAACTTGTCTGAGAAAGAGTTTGTGGTTTTGAAAAGAGCGAGAAGGAAGGTGGACCCTGATGAAAGTTCTGTGAAAAACACTGTTGGTGAAGAATGCTGCTTTGGTGACAGAAAAATCTCGAAACCATTTAGAATCGGAAGTCAGGAGAAAGGGTTGTTTTTCTTTTCAAAGACCAGCAATACCGACAACCTCTCACTTGGGGTCTCTTTTGTGCAGAACACGACAACTGTCAAAAGTTGTTCACCATGTTCTGCAAAGATCCACCCTTGCAAATAAATTGTTTCAAAAAACACAAGGACATTACCAAATACTCCCTCACGGCACGAGTGTGCGTGCAACTGGCCGATTTGCTCTTGACCGACGGACCTGCAGAAGTCAGATCTGCTGTGTCTGTGAAGATGCCTGACCCTCTCATTTTTCCCCTCGTTTCTCTGGTCCATCTGTTGACTCTGAAAATTGATAACCTTGATCTCTTACATTCACGTTTGTGGAACCTTCGCTGGTGTACGACGCTCCCATGAGACGACGAAGCTCCTTTGGTGGCGCTTTGATTGGTCACCAACCGAGAAAACCACAACTGATAAAACGTGTTCATGTTTGGTTTCTGATCACAAGGCACATGAAAATCTTCTGTCCAGAAGCCACTTGCTCACTGCGTGCAGTTCACACTGCATGCCAGGCAGATCAAAGGAAACCAAGAGCGTGTCGCACTTTTCACACTGTGAATCTTGGGTTTGGGTGTGTTTGTCGAAGCGACCGGCGGAGGGGGGACCGAGCCAACAAGAGTCAGTCATTAGGGAGGTTTCTATGCAGCCCGCGGGGACCCGCCCGGTGCCATTTCACGTCCAGTGCAAAACCAGTTTTTTTTTCTCTATGGCTTTTTTACAGGCTACAAATCCAACTAAAATTCACTTTGGTTACAGGTTTATGTTTTTGAGACCCTTGGTGACATCCAGTAAGATTTTGAGAAAAATGTATCAGGATAAAGGTATCAAAATATCTGATTTAAAATTTGTTCTCCTGGCACCGGACGTGAAATGGCATGGAGGGGCACCCGCACGGGATGCATAGAAACCTCTCTATTCACTCTCACACACGGGTGGGGTTCTTTTTCTGTTCTCACTGGTTCATTTTCATGTGTCTGCCATGGCTTTGTGTGCGATGGCGGACTTCAAAATCAGATGAGTCTGGCAGATCTTGCGTGTGTTGCTGTGTTCGGAATGTAGTATCTTTGACCACAAGCAAAAGAATGCGGAACCAGAATAAATTGTTTGCGCCTGTATTTGGACAATCTATCATGCACGCGTATATTTTCTGCGAAGCACGAGAACAGTTTTCGTGTGTGAGTGCAATCATCACAGATACCAGGCAAATCTCACATGCATACGCAAACCGGTTTTAATGGACTCGAACGTCCAGTGACATGAACACGAGATATGGCAACAGATAAGCACCACACTTTCCTTTCATCCGTTCCTCTTGAATATCAAAGGTTTGACTGTGACCTGTACATACACAATCACTTGCACATAAGACAATTCAAAAACAACTACCACCGGAGTCTTCTATCTTTGGCACATGTCACTTTTTCACACGACTTCAGCACCGTTTTGTCGCAGCAGGGGCGTGCGCTCATTCGCGTCGTTCACGAGTTCCTCGTCATCGTCCTTGCCGTCGTTGATGTGGTGGGCCTCAGCGGCGCCATCGCCCCTGCGCTCTTGGTTGATCTCTTTCATCTCATAGACGCGCCGCTCCTGGTTCACCTCGTCCCGCCGGCGCTGCTCCTCTTCGCGCTCCTGCTTCTTGCGCTTTTCCTCCTGGATCTGCTCATTGATGCGCCACTGTCGCTCCTGCAGCACCTCCTTGACGCGGTCCCTCATCGTGTTCATGTTTGCAATGATCTGAAGAAGTTGGTGACCACACATCAATTTTTCATGCAGCCAAAAAACTGACAGTTCGCGCAAAAATACACCCATACGAGAACACGTGTAACATAAATACCTTGATGAGCACCTTTCGGACAAAGGTGCTTCTTGAACACGAGGCAATACAGCAATTGCGGATACACTCACCATTCTGTCGAGCTCCTGTTCAGCGCTGGCGGCTGCAGCAGAAGGACCGGCCTGGTTTCCGTTCTGGTTGTTTGTTTCCTGCGCCGGTGCCGGAGTTTTGTTCTTGTGTTTCTTCAGAGGAGCACGCGGCATGGCGTACACCAGGCGCTTTTGCACATAATCCTGTAAACATAGTGAAAGGAAGTGAATCATTGTCCGAAAAAGAAACTCGCAAAGAAGTGTGCAAAATCCTTGAAGATCAAATGATCAGAGCCAGAATTGAACCAAGGGCCCACATCCTTTGTCCTCAGGAAAATATCCTGCTGAAATTTGTTTTCACACCGATTCTTGTTTCTTATCTTGTCGATTTGTGCCCCTGCACAGGAGGCCAAGCTTCCCGCAACCATTCCCACATCTGCTCTGCGTCTACCTCGTCGCCGCAGTCGATGTAGGTGTAGGTGTCCAGATAGTTCCTCACGTCCAAGTCCATGTTGTCTGTGACGAGATGGCGGTCGCGCTTGAGCGGAATCAGGAACTTCCTTCTGCCCTTCATCACGATGTCGTGCGCCGATCGAAACTCGAGCATGCAGTGTTTTGATTCAAGATAGTGACTGCAACAGAGAAGCTGAACATCGATGGGTGGTCTTGGCACACACATTTCCGGGGTAAATCTTGGAATGACTCAAAACTCTGTTCTCAAAAGTCCTGTTGAGACGAAAGCTTCAGAAAAGAAAAGTCTGTTTCTTGACACCAGAAGTAAAATCCCTGGGTTCCATCAAACTGCCCATCTGGCGGGCCAAGGCAAAAACATGGAGGTCAGCAGGGCCCAAACCTTTGTAGGTCCAAATCATGGGACCGACAACTGCAACAAAAACTGTTCCACATGAGGAACAGTTCAGCGCCTGCAGCAAAAAAGAAGAGGACTTCTTTCTCGCGTAAAACTTTTGTTTATGGGGTTGGGGGAGGTGACAGTTTGAGAGGTCAGGCTCGTTGGCCCCTTGAATCCTCTGGTCCGCACCTTGACAGGATGGTGATGATGCGCCTGCTGTGCTTGATCGCCGCCTCGATGTTGTCTGCGATTTTTTCGCCGGGAGGGAAGTCCCTCTCGTGGAGGCAGAGCTTGAAGCCGTGCGACTCCGACTCCAGGAACTTGGAGACGACCCGCGTCACGAAATCCCCGTCCAAGTGGCTGCGCAATAGCAAACACGGGAATTTTTAACTCCAGGACTGTCAGAACAGATTTGTCCAGTTTCAACCACTGACCGTCTCAACTAAAATTCTTGATTTCTCTTGGACTGCTATGGAGTTGCAGACTGCAGGACCAAGGTCCAAGCACGATCTGGACGTCAATTGTGAGGTGGAAAAATATCTGACCCCCCTGGCGATACAACAACTTGTTGGTTCTTTATTTTTGCTGAAAAAAAAAGATAGTGGAGCGGGGGCAGATTCTTGCGGTCAGGAGGCAGGCGATTTTCCAGCGGCTGCACTACCTGTAGCTGATGAAGGCATCAAAGTCCATGTTCTGCAGGTCCTCGGGTTCGTCGTCGTTGATGAGGAAGCCGTATTTCATGAAGAGGTGGAACTTGATGGCGCTCAAGTATCTATTGAGCAACAAGCTGGACACGACGACCACGAGACCCGCGACCGACGCGACGCTGATGATGGCCACGAGCGGGAAGAGGCAGCCCATCGTCTTCTTGTCCAGCTGGTAGACCGGTTGGTCTGCGAGGTGAAGGAGACGTGTCTACAGACCATGAGTAGCTGAGAAGCATCAATGTGGGTGACCCCCCGTTTTTGCGTTTGGTTTACATTTTCTGTCACTCAGGTATTTGAATTTTTGAAGCTAGAAAAAGACACTGAACTTGAAGTTGAGCACGTGGACCGAGTTGTAAGCAGTTCTCGCACTGTACCTGGCATCTTGCCCGTAGCGCAGCGGGCGTCGTCTTTGTCGCGCACGTTGAGGGTGTCGATGAGCCAGGTCGTCATCCACATCATGCCGCAGTCGCAGTCGTACGGGTTGTCGGAGATGTGCAGCTCAGTCCTGTTCCCGGCCTGTTTGATCTCCTCGGGCAGGGCCCGCAGGCCGTTGTGGGCCACACTCAAACGCTTCGTGGTCTGGAGTATCATCTTCATAGCGTCTCCGTGAATCTTCGTGACATTGCTCCGACTCAAGTCGACAGATGAGAGGCCGACCATGTAGGGCTGGACGGTTTGTATGGAACTGAAGTTGTTGCCGCTCGCCAGAAGCCAGTCAGTGTCGTTGATGAGGGTCTCAGGGAGCCTCGTCAGGTTCAGGTTGTTGCAGTTGAAGACGTTCGCCTGTTGAGACGGGATGCTGTAACACTGACAGCCGTCCACGCCGCAGTCCTGGGCTGTCACTGGCAAAAGAAGGAAAGGGTTGTGAAACACAAGGGGGTGCGACCGAAGTTTGATGGTTCCAGTGTGGATTGGAAAATTTGTCACTTTTCATGCAGAGAGGAACAACACCAAAGACGTGGGAAACATTTTGTGCAACGAGACCGCGCTTACCCGCTGCGTACGGTGTTTCCTGGATGGCAGCCTCGCCCCCAACGGACTCGATGAAGCCGGTACCGAAGGCCTTCTGCTCGAAGCCTGGAGTCGAGGAGTTGATGGTGATGGAGCCGTGCGTCAACGTGGTGCTGTGTGTGTAGAACAGGGCACCGCCCACCTTCGGCTCATCGCTGCTGTCTGGTGGCAATGTGAAGAAAATGTCGCTTCCCTGTGGGCTCTGATTGTCTGTGAAGGAAGTGCGGGATAGACGCAGGTTGTCCCTGATTGTCAATTTGATGGCACCGCCGTAAAAGGCCGTGTTGGAGGAGACGTCACAGGTGTCCAAACTGAGGTCACCGGCGTCCATGTAGGCGAACCCGCCTCCTTGACCAAGAGCTGTGTTGCTATTGACGACGGAATCCTTGAGGATGATCATGCCTCCTTGTCCAGCGACCAGGGCACCTCCAGCCAGAGCTGTGTTGTTCGCGATGAGGCAGTTTGCGATTTCTGCGTACGATTCAATCATCACTGCAATCGCCCCAGAGGACTGGTTTGAGACGCCGTTGAGAAAGCGACTGCCGTGCACGTGGAGTGTTGACTCATCCTGGACCGAAATACTGGCTCCAGCGCCTTGATCTACGGAGTTATGCAGGAACGAGGAACGTGCGACGTCGACTGCGCACGTCCCCGAGGCTCCTATCGCGCCTCCGCCCCCGCCACCCGACCCGACCAGTGCGAAGTTAGCGGTGAAATTCACGCCATCTACCGTCAGGCTGCTGTGGTAGTTCACTGCGATGGCTCCCCCGCCGTCTCTGCCCGTGTTGCGCGAGAACACGCTGTCTTGTACCGTGAAGATGCTGCCCGAGTTGACCATGACGCCGCCGCCGGCGGTGTAGTCTGCGTGGTTGTCGTCAAAGGTGCAGTGCTGCATGTCCAGACGCATCGTGCTGTCAACCATCACTGCGCCTCCAGGGTCCCCGCGATTGCCAGTGAAGTTGCTGTTGCTGATCCGTGCCCTCCCTTTCCACGCAACCGTCCCCATGTAGATGGCGCCGCCTCCGTGAACTGTCGCGTGATTGTTTTCAAAGGAACAGTCGTCTATTGTCGTGTCTCCGTCAGCGATGACCACGGCACCGCCTTCGAAGGTCACTTTGTTGCCGACAAAGACGCTGCCGGAGATTGTGGCGTCAGTGCCGACGAGATACACAGCTGCCCCAGCGGACGGTTGCTGTGGGCGCGTGTTGTTCGTGAAAACGGAGTCGGTGAGCTTCAGGCTGGAGAACCACACCTGGACGCCTCCGACGTTCTTGACGAAGTTGCAAGATTCAACAACGACAGACGAGTAGAACTTTGCCCAGATGGCATCTCCACTGTTGGAATGCGTGAATTCGCTGTTCTTCACTTCTAATGAGCTGGAATTATTGGCCACGACAATTGAACCGGGGAGATTCTGTATGAAGAAGCCGTTGTCGATGAAGTTGCACGAATCGACTATTGCAGTGCTTTTGTGGTAGACGACCAAAACATCCCCCATCGCCGACGCTTGGTTGCGCGTGAAGTTGGTGCGCGTGACATTAACACTGGACTTGAATCTGGCGTTGATCGTGGCCAAAGTTCCAACAGTGTTGGTGAAACTAGAGTCTAAAATGTCAATACCTGCATCCTCCTCTGCGAAGACAACCGCGGAGTTGTTGGTGAAATGCGACAAAAGGATCTTTATTTTGCTGCGAGACGCGACGAGAACAGCCGAGGAGTCTTCCGTGTGATGGTCTTCTACGAGGCAGAAAATTTAAGTGACCGATTGGCTGTCGTATTTCAAGAATGACAAATTTGAGTTGCTCAGATCTTTGTATGATGAAAGACCAATAGCAACACAACATTCT
>JAAUXT010150141.1_pt1 | contig 15917 bp, 12 predicted proteins | sample 7278171 | NCBI WGS metagenome assembly JAAUXT01 (sample SAMN14350112, study PRJNA611818) | marine sediment metagenome | isolation source: surface marine sediment (1.8m) | place: French Polynesia: Moorea | collected 2018-08 | reverse complement strand
CCAACAGAGAGCCCTTTTTCTGGTCTCTCTGTTGGTATAAGCAGCTTCTCTCTGAGGGAGACAGGGGCTGAGAAAAAACCAAAATGGCCAGCCACCCTATTATCTCAGCAACTACATGAGATAGAAGGATGAAACCAATGCACCTGAGAGCCCTTTTCAAGAGCTTTCAGATACACTTGGTTTCATCTCTCTGTCTGTTGTGGTTGCTGAGAAAAAGACCAAACTGTGCGGCAGAGACTGCAGAGACCAAGTACCTGGCCGGCCACTGGATCATTACTCTACACGGCCCTCCGGGCGACCACACGCTTAAAAATCCCTTCAACAAAAATCCGCAAGACTGAAGAACATTGGGAATGGGCTCACCCCTTTGGGAACATTTCTGATGAAGAGCGTGTTTGGCTTCTTGGCGGGCAGCTGCTTCCGCTTCTCCTCCGTCTTCAGCGCCGCCTGGATGTGCAGCTGCAAACGAATGCACAACGCATGAAATCTTCACTCAAGGAGTGCTTTCACTCTTTGTTTCTGTTCTTTTCAGGTGGCAAAAGCTCTAACTATGAAATTCTTGATCGCGCGACACGCGCGTGGTTCTTCCCTATTCCCGGTATTTCGAACACTTGTGCTTGAGCCGGAATATCGTGACCCAAAGAACGGGTCACGAGTAACCCCATTTTGAATCCTGTCTCGATGGCTTGTCATCTCCACACCCTTCAAAACGTGGACACTCTTGACCAGATCTGCAGGGCAAGATTTTGACAGCTGGCTGCTATTTTCCGTGAACCGTCTGCCTTTTCTGAGGATTTTTTCAAGCGATAGGACGCATACCTCTGCTTCCACTTAATTCCCCCAAACTCGACAAAAATTGGATTTGTGACGGCGGAATTTCGTCAATTTCAGTTGGATACCATTGTTTTTTTTCCTTTGGATAGGCAAAACGTGACACTATGACCAAAGCCTTGTTATTCCCCCGGGCTACGGTGGCACATTTGTAAGCGCTCATTTCAATCTTTCTTTGACATCCGAAAAGGTAACGGTACTCGTACAAGTTTCGTGCGGCGCAAAATTCAGAAACCAGGTTGCTGTGCCCGTGTCCCAGTGTGAACAAATAAACTTGCGCGGAAATTTGACGATGTGTCTGTCTCCACAGGGAGGGTAGATGTCTAACTACTGTTTTTATCATCTTCGTTCAAAACTGCGCTTTTGCAGGGAAAATTTTGCAATCGATGAATCTCCGATCAAATTCCTCAACGCTTTTGGACAGCACAAAACAACTGTTTGCGAGACGAAGATAAACAACCCATACGGCGCAACAAAAAAACATGAACACCATTGAACGAGAAAACGATAAATTCGACGGTCTACCTTTGTTTCGTTCGCCACAACAGGCGACTGCCTTGCCTGGCTTCGTAATTTGAACTGCAAAATTGCCCAACAGACCGATTTCTTTTTTTGCCGTTGCGAACGAAGGTTTGAATTCGCACAAAGTCGAAGCTTCTTGTAACCCAAATCGCAAACTTGTCAGCGTCATTCACCCGCATGGGATCTTTGCAACTTTCTCGGCCACAGTTACACGAAAAGAAGAAACCAACCCTCGACTGTCTGGTGTGATATCGCAAATGAATGAATCGCAACTCTTCCCTATATTTCCCGGTACCACTTCACGCTTCTGTAAATCGAAACACGTTCGTGCACAAAAGTTGGAGAGTCTTTTTGAGGCTGTCGACGGACATAAGTGACAAACTGTGTGGGAGAAGGCTTTAACATGAAGCAAGACGTTTGTGTGATTTTGTTTGCTTCCACCGTCCACTGAAAGGTGAAAAGGGGGCACCCGAGTGACAAGTGGACAAATTTCAGTCATCTGCTGACCCCAGTCGCACCCTGTTCGGGCCCAAAAAACCCACCAGCGCTTGTCAGCGCAAAGCAGTGCTGGATGTCTGAATCCATTTGTAAAATCCACATTGTTCCGGGACCGATGAAACGAAATGAGGAGACACTCCTAATTTTTGACACGGGTGTTTGGCCATTTCAGGTGGGAGCCTGAAATAGCCAGACACCCATGTCTCCCCATTTCAGTTTGGGGGTGAAATGGCAACGCACCCTTGCCTTGTGCACTTGGAGATTATTCACCACATATCTGGCCATTTCAAGTCAGCTGAAATGGCCAGACACCAGTGTCTCCTCATTTGGGGTGTTGGCCATTTCGTTACATCGGCTTTCTCAATACTTCAGGGCAAGCCCCCACCCCCCTCGACCTTGCGGCACCTCTCCTCAACGCAAAAGTTTCATTCATTGTGGCGGGGGGAGTTTTGGTGTCCTGAAGGCCTTTTCAGATTGAGGACGTGGACGAAAATGTCCGGACACGGACGCGACGTTGTTCAGCGTATGTCCTGTACCCCAAGATGTACGGACGCCCTGGCGAACATAAAGAACCCGGTGCAACTCTGATTAGGACATCTCCACGCCCCCAATGTAAAAAGCCCTTTTGGCTCCAAAACTGAGCACACACCATATTCGTATTCACCCCTGACAAAGACGTCAGAGGTGCTCCAACCTTTGAGAGAAATCCCCCCCCCCCGCCAAATACCAACCCAGTCCCTGTGCACACATATACGTCTGTGCAACAAAAAATTCAGACCCCATCAAGGGAGACTCGACAGCGTCTAACACACGGGTGAAAACAGCTCTCATTCTCGTGTTTCCCGGAACGCACTTGGAGATGTTTTCTGTGTCGGGAGCACATCGGGGCTCTGACTTCCTGCAAACCGCCTTCTTCCACTCACAGCGACGTCAGTTTGTACTTGTCATGTGTCACTTGTGGTCAACCCAGAAACCGCTAAGTGCCCAACCATTCCCAACAGACGTGCACCCAAGCCTCACCACTCGAAACCGACGCAAGCTCTTTTCTGTGGACAACGGTATCCACCACGGTACGGAAGATACGTGTCCGTTCGTATGTCCGCGAACGAAATGCGGACTGACGTGGTTGAATTCCCAACTTCGTGATCTTTCCCACTCTTCCCCGCAATTCCGAATCTTTTGACCAACGCTTGGTGACGAATTTCCACGCGATTTTCGCCAGTGACTTGGAGAGCACGAAGTCCCGCACTGTTCTGAAGCAACGCTCGTAGCAAGACTTACTGTCTGGGCAAACAGCTTTTGGAATGTCAACTTTTCTGAATCACACCAAAAGCATTGCCCGGACTCGACATGACGCGTTTAGTACCCCGTGTTACCTTTGCTGGAGAAGACGACTCCTTGGGTTTGGCAGCTCCGGGTGGAGCATTTAGCTCTTTTTCAAACTCTTTGACGAAAGAAGACATGAGAAAATCCATGTCTACGGTAACACTTTCGATGACATCTCCTGCAACATGGAAAACACAAGCTAGTGAAGCCGCGAGTACGTTCAGAACCCTTCTCATCGCAGGCACGACCTCGTCACCACAACTGCGCTAAAGAAACGCGAATTGAGCCAACGCAGCGCCAACCCGGCAGCGCCTGAAACTCCCTGATCCTTTTCGGAAACATGTGATGAATGTAAGAACTTCACGGCATTTACTGTTTCTCCCCAAAACTCCCTTTGTATTCCGCGCACACCTGAGAAACAAAAGTGGAAGAGTGTGTAGTAGCACACTATCTTTCGCTCAAAATTCAAACTGTTTCATGCGATTCTCAAGTCTCAGAGCGCCACGCGTTCCCTGACGGCCCACTTGCTTTGGGGCCAGTGTTTATTGCTCGGTACTCTGATCCCTTCCGTTTGAGTTGTCCCAAAACAAACCAAAAACGTCAATCTGGCTCTAACTGTCACTTGTTGCTCCCAAAAATCTCCCATACCCGTTGTGTGACAAGGAACTCATCAACACAGAGGAAGTAGAAACCCTTCATTACTGTCAACAGGGAAGTGGTTCGACCTGTTTCTTTGTTTGTACGCACCGCGTGCGCTTCCTGCAGACCAGCTCAGCCAGAATGTCCAAAAAGTAGTTGAACATTGATTCTTTCGTAGAAAATTAGTTTGTTTCTAGTGTGTGATCCCTGTCTTGCCGGGCAAAGTGGTTTGTTGTTGGATCTTTGTGACAGTTCCTGTTCGACACAAGTGTCGGAAAACGGACGTTCGCCTGCTGATTTTCTCGCCTTTCTCGCTTCCTCTTTTCAACGATAACCCATTGCAGTTTGTCTTGTCTCGTCTCGTTGTTCGACTGCAGTGCACACGATGACAATTCGCCTTTGTCTTGGTTGTCGTGCAGAATGAACACCCGCATGCCCAAGTGCCAGGTGGGTCGAAAACAAATGGGTCCAGTCCAGTTCTCCCAAGACGCACGGTCACTTTGACCTCGGTTGGTTTGCGTCATAAATCTCATGATCTGACGGATTTTGGTGAGGTTGCATCCGTGCCACTCAATGTCGTCTGCAATTTCCGACGAAGGGGCAACAGTGCAACACTTTCAACTTCTCTGCAACATGATCTGATTTGGCACCAATACAAAGCTGAGAATCTCAGCCTACCATCTGCACCAAGATTGCGCAAACTAGACCAAAGCCGTATCGGCACTTTAGCGCAGGGTGCCCCACTTCCAGTTTTGTCAATAGACATCAACAGGGGGCCAAGCCAGACAAGACAAAGCAAGCGTCTTTTGCGCAAATGAAGAAGACACAAGGGTTGGTCGCCACAAGTTCCTGGAGACATTGGTGATGGCACGCTGGACATCCCGATTTGACTCATTCGCCAACCTCGTAAGATTGCAGTTCCCTCGTGCACGACCAGCCTGAAGACGGAACACATATCTTGACACGAAGACATTCGTGCACGATCCAACACAGTTTCACCACGAGGATCTCTACCTTCGCAAGACACGAAAGTGGTCACAAAGTTCCTTTGCATTTTCCAAATCTTCGAACACTGGGTCATTTCTTTCTGCCGCAATGCGAACTTTGGCTTTTGAAAGAAGACGAAGCATGCTCAGAGTACATGTACAACAATCCCATGCAAAGAGTTCTGCAAGTTACACACAGAACTGTGTTTGAACAAATGCGACGGCCACACATTTTCAAAGTCCAAAGCCCTTTCCATTCAAGACTTTCCCACCAAAATGTTGTTTCCCACACCACTCTGAAGTTTCATCTCAAGGACGGGTGGAGCGCAGCCCCACACAAAACAAATGGAGGCAAAGTCTGGCCCGCTACTGTTGAAGCAGGTTGCAATTGATTGCCCCCCAGCCGCAAAACTTTTGTGAAAAGCGACCTTCCGTTCGACCACACTGACAAATTAACATTGTGTGCACCCTTTGTCGGTGACAGTCCACTTTTTTCACAAAGCCTTTTGCACTGAGCAAGCCAAGAAAACAAGGGGAGGGAGATTCCAATGTTTGAATGGGCGGCTTTGGTTGACTCGGATTGGAGGTGTTAGCGGGGGGGGGGAGATTTCGCCCGTCAAGGAGTTCCAACTCAGAAAGTCCAGCTCAAGACATCACCCACCAACGACATTCCCAGTCCTCGTGCGGCTGGTGACTGCTTTGCCGACACACAAACACGCAAGTCCGCCAATCGGACGACCGGACATGAAACGGTCAAACAAAGCAACATCCTCGTCGTATACTCGTGAACTTTGAAACAAAATCCCATCGGTACATCAAGGGTGGCTGTAGTGATTCCAACCTGCACAGGATCTGCTGTTTTCAACAGTGAAAGTTTTTCACCCTTTGAAACAATTCGCGGGGGGGGGGGTGAGGACTTTCAATAACTCAGGAAGCTATTCATGCTTCCAGTTGAAAATTTACACTGAGGTGAGACGCTTCGTTTCAGATTCACATCTCCCCCCAAATCACCATCCAAATTGATGCTCGAACTGAAGACGAAAAGGAAAGGTGTCCGCCCAGCCTTTGTTGCTGCCCAACTTGTCAAGTTGATTTGACGTTTGCCATCTTTCGTTTTGTCGTTCACTGGGTGCGAAACGCAGCTGTTCGAGCACGAAGGTCGGTTTTGTTTCTCAAAAAGTTGTTGCATTAAGACCGAACGGTGGAAATTTTCTCTCTCTCGCTGCCAACCATTGATGCATCAGATCCAGCTGATCGATCCACCAGGTGAAGCCGAGGGGCTCAGAAGAATTATCCCGTGACCACTCAACTCGCTTCGGTCCACGGTGAAACAAGAACGTAACGTGTTGCGCGAAACCCGAAAGTTTACAAAAATTGTACGTCGTCCGATGCTTGCTTGTGCGCAACTGACATTCAAGCACACAGGGGCAGCAACTCATTTTTCTGGTGAGAATATTGAGAAGTGAACCTATGCGACAATTTTCTTTTGACTATCAATCTGCAAATATTGATGTCCTTCGAAATTTATTGCAGGTGTCTGCGGCGCTATCTTTGTTTGGAAACAAAAGTGTGAGGCGCACAACTTTTTGAGATTTGACATTTTTCAGTGGAATCTGAACTTCATTCCAATGGAGGGGACAGGGAAGTCCGATGGCTTGTTCAGGTGGATGGCCCCTCCGTAGTTTCGATTTTCACCAACCTCGCAAATTTTTTCTCACGGGGAGGAGCGGGGTCGTCCACGCTTTGGTTTGCAGGGAGAGTCTGCATCTTGACCGTCTTGTGATGACCAAAACATAACGCGCCGATGCGTTCCCAATCGGTTCGTGCGAGACTGAATGCTTGCACATCAAAAGTGCCCAAACCGCTTTTCTCTCGAAACAACTGCTCACCCCCGATTCGTCAATGCAATGGGTCACATTGTGCACCACATTTCTTGTTGGCACGAGACTTCCCTTTTGTCTCCGCACTTCGTTTTTTCACTGGACACTGGTTCACTTGACCGTATGCTTGGCCTTGGGATGTGCAAAAGCAATCAGTTCGAATGTCTCTCCAGTGCTTGGAACAGATTGGTCGTCCTTCAAACGATGACAGGGTCCCAGTAGAGATCCAGATCGGGAGCAGAGGTCAGTGAAGGTGAGACACGTCGAACATCGTTGAACGTGTGTTTCCGTCGACACTTTCCCGCTCGCCCCGAAAGAAACCCTGCCCCATCAACTCACCCCACGCACTTTTATCCCGACGCCCCCATTGTTAGAGCTCCTAAACACTTGCCTCCCGACAGTTCTGAAATGGGCACAGCACAAAATCGACCTTTGGTTCGACTGCTTCTTCTTGTTACTGAAGTCATTTGTGGAACGTTTCAACAAGAGTTGGGACGCCAACAAGTTCCGTCCACAATGAGACCTAGTCTCCCCACTTTGCTGACATGCCACTCAGTGTCCAGAGGCCAACAAATCCTGCGTGAATCCCCCCTCCCTCGTGTTCCGTTATGTCCCGTTGCGCTGAGTCTCCTTGAATTCGATTTGCAGACCAAAGTCGTTATTTTCCTACTGTATTGAGTGGCTGACGGGAAAAAAGTGATTGTTACTTCTTGACAGTTCGCACTTTATGCAGCTTTCAAAGATTGGGTTGTAGTAAATCTACGAGTAGTGAGGTCGTAGGTATTGCTTGGAATTTCGCCTTCCCCCAGACTTGTCCTCCCTTAGAACAAACCCAACTACGTGCTTCCTGGTGGGAAAGGCTCCTCTTCATCAATGCAGAAAACCGATGACTTTGATTTCATTTGTGCTCCTCTACGCCCGTTTCAATCCAGATTCCCTGCTGATCTTGGCTCGTTTTTCTCTGAAACTTGTATTTGTACACTGCTCGTCAATGCCGTGAAGTTCTCACACATCATCGTTTACGCAAACCCGTCACCAGAACTACCGCAGCTATGCATCTAAAAATCAGTTTCACAGTACATCACTGCAACTTTTCACTTCGTGCATGTCGCCATGCCTTAACTCATTCCTGTAACTTTGACACTTGAACGCAACCCTTACTTTGGGCCACAGCTCTCGAACACGCCCCGTCGCCATGCAACAGGGACACTCAACTGAGAAAACTGGACTCTGCTTGGGGCGCACTTTGCCCCTGACATTGCATTGACTTTGACTTCAAGACGAACTTGCACCAAGAATATTTTTTTCACCAGAACGAAAATACAAAACACGAGACTGACTGCTAATTCGGTTGAGATCTTTGACAAACCTTTCGGATTGTGTTTCTCATTTTTGAAAACCACGACAAGTGTATCTTCCAAACTTGATATGTCTTTTACGGGTTCAAATCTTTCAAAGAGGAGAGGAAGAGACGGGTGATGCACTGTACTTACTTGTCACTTTTCCTGGCATTGGTGCAGGTATGGTGCTGTACTCGACGTTGTACGCTTCCCTTCCGATTTCCAGCAGTGCAGCGACGCAGCCCTGAAATTTGAAGCCTCGTTTGTGACACAAACAGACTTGGCTCGCACCAAACTCTCGGTTCAGCGTGTAATGGGTGGCACTGTGACACAACGTGGAATCTACATGAAGTTCTCAGGACTTCCTACTTTCTACCTGCCAACTTCAATCAGCTTGAAGTGTGAAAATACCCCACCCCAGCGGACCTGTTTTGTCTGGGGAAGTCACTCCGAACACCTCTCAGAGATACCTCTGGCAGGTAACAAGTGTTTTGCCTTTGGCTTCGAGAGCTTGGAGTTGTTGGATCAAATCAATGATTGTACGTCAAGAGATTTGAGGAAAGCAGCTTGGTTGCACTTCGATACGATGAAGGTTTCTTCACAGGCGAACAGCTCGCTGCTCACATGTTATTTTGAGAGTTGGTAAAGCGCGTTGAAATCGTGCTGTCGGGTCTGAGAAGTTTGACCACATGAGTACCTTGGCGTGAGGAGAACCACTGACGTGCGAAGCCCAGTCACTGTAGGTCTGCACCTTCTTCTCGCATATCTGCAGAACAACGAGAACAACATTCGCTAGGATCCTGCCTGTTTGCCCGACGAGGGACTGCTCTCTCCAACTCGCTCCTGTTTCGTCTCACCTTGCACATGTTTCTGTTAATCCAGCTGGTGAGGATGAGCATACGTCGGTAGTTTTCCTGCAGTAAACAAAAGAGTTATCGTGAAATGATACAACCGCACACAAACAGCCAGGCAACCCGCAAAAGATAACACAGGTCGCTCTGAATACGACACGACAACAAGAAAACAAGAACAACACTAGATCTATGGACAGCCTCGTATACACCAGGCGCGTGCCCTACGACCATGATTCCTTTGAGAGTTCTGTGAAGCAACTTGGGTTGAAGCTGCGAAGGTTGCTTTGGTTTGTTTGTACTCTTACATAATTCTGTTGTATTCGTGCTTTACCCCGAGTTGCTTTACAGAATTGTGACTTACAAAGTGTTCGTCATTCATAAAATCCTGGACTGAAGGAGCGACGATGTCCTTGTCGACCACTTTCGACGCCAACCATCTTCCTCCTGTGCAAGTTTTAAGTGACTTTAGCAATCTGGATCATCAACGGCAGACGTAGATCTCTATTCCTGCTTCTGCTGCGAGCAAAGCTCTTCACACGGTGAGGACAAACACGACTTTCAAATGATCCGTGGCGACAAAGTTTGTCACCGCATAACAACAGGATGTTCGCTTGTTGTATGTTCTTCGAAGCAAAAGTCCCCAAATCGCCACTTCTTGGAATTCTCGACCGTGCATAGAATTACCGTCCGTGGGAACTCCTGGCAAAGGCACCGACGAGTAGAGTTCCGAAAACCTTTTCAGTCCGAGCTGCAGCTGCATGTTGAGGTACATCTGCAATGAAAGGACAAAGCAAAATGTCAACCCGAGGACATCTTCAATCACACGTCCAACTGGATCATTTCTGTCATTTCCAAATGGATTCTGCGTGACAAAATCGGCAGCTGAGAAGACAAAAAGCGCCGAAACAAACATTCGACTGGAAATGAGAAAATTTCCGCAGAAAATTCCCCGCTTCGTCCGTACGCTGCAAAGTGGAAAGGAAGCTTCTTCCACGGCACATAAGAAACCGATACACTCATTCGATTACCAACATTCACACACACGTCTCATAGATTTCACAAAAGATACATGTTGGAGGAACCAGATTCCAACATCGTGAGCTGTGGAAAAATGCGACAAAAAAGCTTTGCTCGGAAGAGCCTGGAACTGGTTGGTCACGTTTGTGTTTTCCTCCAGCTGGCCACCAGTCTGACAGGTAAGTTCATCACAGCCACACCACTTCGTTTGCCCAAATGGTTTCCAAGTCATCAGTGTGAAGAGAAAACACCCGCTCTTTCAGGGGCACAAACGGAGTATTTCGTCGCACCAACTCTCAACTGCTCAGCCTCTTCTGAATTCAGCGAAGATTTTCGTTGCGAAAACACCTTCGATGGCAACAACGGCGAGTGGGCGACACGATCAGAAGGCGTGGGATCTTGGATCAAGGTCGGTCATACCACGAGACACGGGTTATCGAGTTTTTCATCAAGAACAACATTTTTGACTTGGCCATTCGAAAACACTTATGAAGAAGAAAAGAAATTATTTTCCACCAGGAACTTGTACCACACAATGTACATTTCAGCTGTTTTTTGACCAATACTACGAACTGAGGAGTGTCAGCCTCACTCATCGACTTGGAATTGCTCATCCCACAACAGAAATGAATCACATGTTGTGGATTACATTTGCAAACAACAAACATTTGCAGGTGGATACTTGTCTTCAGCCCCCTTTGAATAATTTTTCTTTTGTTGTGAACTTTAATTTCTTCGTTTCAAAATCAAATTTGGTTGTGATGTGTTTTCACCAGGTGGTCATGTCTACATCACTATCACCTCAAACATTCGACTTTTCCGAAGACATCCTCACGAACTTTGCGGTCATAACAGTCCTGACAGTCTACAGCACAACCAACAACGGCTTTTCAAGAATAGCGTTCAGTGCAAAAAGAGGTAAGCTTTCTTGTTTTAAAACGGCACACATTTCACATGAATAAGACGGTTTGTCAATGTGCCCCCCACTCCCACTCCGTGAAAGCACACGTTCACCACCCAGGGAAAGTCAGCTGCCTGGGAGAATTTTTTGGGGGGTGGTAGAGAGGGTGGTGTATCCCAAAGTGAAAATTTTCAGGTCAAGCATTTTGATGAATTTTCAGCCCTCGCACAAAATCTGCTTGGAGGTGAATGGGTGGTTCTTGCAGTTGATGTTTTTTGACTGTTTATTTTATTTATTTTTTTGCCACACCATTTGTGCCCCGGTGATAAAATTCGTTGTGTAGCCAGACAACGAAGGACCCTCACTTATCACCCGTGGATACCGGCAGTTCTCTGGGAATGGGAAAGAGACGAGGGGGTCCAAGGATCTTGGCTGCAGAATCCGGATGGCAAGTGCATGAAAATACACGCCCAATGCTTTCGCAGTCGACAAGAAAAACAATGAATACTGTCTCATACTCTGTCTCTGCATCAAGCTCAGTGATTCAAAGCGCGTTGCGAGTTGGCTTCCTTTTTCTTCTCAGGTAAGCAATTCATTTGCCCATTATTTCATCTTTTCCTGGGACACAGGTCAACAGTTCGGTGTTTTCGAAACAATCAGGTCCTGCCAACACAGCTCGCCACAAAACAATTCCCGGGACACCTGAGCGCGAGATGAGCAAATCTGACTCGCAACGCTCCTCACCAAGCGTCTTCAGATCAGAGGAACGAGTTTGCACCCGACTCGGTTTTCCCAGTTTCCCGGCTTATTAAAGAAATGCTCAGCCACCCCGAATTTCGGCCAAGTCGAACAAATAAAGGTCTGTTAAAACTTAAAATTTAACAAGCAGGGAATTATAAAACATCCAGTCCACTGATCCACAACCCACAAAGACAATGAAGTCAGGTACCTAAAGTGGCGTTTGTAAGTTGTCTAAAGATTCTTGTTCTGGGCACAATGTATTTGGTGAAAACTGTGAAAGCTTGAGATCTGATGAGTCTGTTCACCAACTGTTCAGTCAGTTTCTCTCGATTCCAAGCGACTCAAGAATCTGTTGCCTTTCAAGTCACAAGCAGCACTGAGCTGCAGTGTGAAACCGCCACCACATCAATCTCCCCCCACACACACACACACACACGCACGCACGCACACGCGTACTGGAGATGCATTTACCATTCTGTGTTTCGCTGTCTTCAGATGTTCCTTCATGGCCTCCGGCGTTTCAACGAAGATGGAACACAGCTAGACAAGTAAAATCAGCGACAAAAGGTTGAAACACGGTCCTATGTTCGCGAGACAGACAGAAAAGTGAATGAGTGGGTTGGAACAAGTCAGCGCCGAAGAGTGAGGGAGTGGAGTGGAGTGGAGCGAGTGAGCATATTTCCCTTGTTCAGCAAAAGAGTCTCCCCAAGTCTCTTCAAGTGTTCTCTTTATAGAAAACAGAGGTTCAAAACAAGAGCCGTGCGTTTCTCGTATTTCACCCGGAAAGCAGTCGGTTCAATTGACTTCACTGTCACATACCATGCAATGGCTTTTAGTCTGAGGATAATGGTCTGGTCTGTGGTCCGCGGCTTTCTTGCGGGCCTCGTTGTCAACCAAGTCCTGCAACACATCAAAGTGTTCGTGGGTTTGTGCGACACAAAACGTCCGTCTACTGCTTTGTGAAGGAGGAAAGGAAGAACAGCCAGTACCTGCAACATGGTCACCGTCTTTTTCTCTGACTGCAGGATGAACGTGCTCTTGAAGAACCTGTGAATCTCGAGAATTGCACTTTCCAATCCAACCACTTTCTTCCCACCAGGCTGAAATTGGAAGGTCATTCAATCAAAATGAATGAAAATCCACTCGGAGAGAGTTATATTTTCAAGTGAAATTTGAAGACTTCATTCGTACCCCAATTTCTCCCCTTGGAACTCGGTCTTTGGCAGAGAGATGCTCCGAGCTTCTGACGTGGTCTTTGAGTCTCTGCAATGACAACATTGCGTTCAACAGCCTTTCCAGATATTCCGACCCCAGAACACAAGCACCGTCTGAACGCAAGCATAAATTTTTGTGCTCTTTATGTCTTTTTGTTTCGCTGCAGGATTGGGTTTGGCGCGACGACCACAACGGTTGTGTCCGAAATGTCAGTTGTCCTGCCCGACCTCCCCTTGACTGTGGTCTCGCACATCGAAGCGACAAAGCGAGGGAGAACCCAATTTCTCACCTGCCAAACACTCCCAAACGTTGCTGCACACAGTCCACATTGATAGGTTTTCTTGACATCCAGGATATCATCACCTGCTTCTGCAAAACGGATTGTGCACGTGTCTCACCAAGGAATGAAGACTCAAAGCGACTCACATAGACTGACGCTTCAAGCTGATTTCAAGCGACGTGCAACAATTGTTTTCTCCACCAGTTTTGTTGTGTGCTGACATACCCCTGTCGAGCTTAGCAGCTGAATGGTTTCTCACGAATGTCTTGAGATCTTTCAGAACCTGAAAATCGCAAAAAGAAAAACTTTTTTGACTGTTTCCCACCTTACTTCTCGTTTCTGACGTGCGGTGGCGCTTGTGGGAAATGCAGAAACAGATTGCGTTGAACACGTACCGTTTCCATCAGTCGATCGATCAAATCACATGCTGCCTTCAGGATTTCCAAGCTTTCATGCCTGCCAAGAATGTACGATAAATTAATGTCAGCAGCACTATCCTCCACACAATCGTTGTCGCTTCAAAATGAAGGTCTGAATGCAAACGGGTGGTCTATCACAGCAAAACATTTCTTGTTCAATTACCTCGTGCACAAGAGTATCTCAATTGTGCTTCCTTCTTTCTTGGGAACAGCAGCTACTTCAGCACTTGTCTCCTCTTCTATGTATCGCAAATTTTCCTCCTGAAACGAAAAAAGTTTGGTTCCACAACCTGGGAGAACAACAGCAGGGCAGCTTTGACCTGTGCTGCGACTGCAAATGCACAACCCACAAAGCTGTTGGTTCACTTCGAAAGCTTGCAGGCGAAATAATTTCTCACACGACCTACCGTTCGGCCACATATCCTGTTGAGCAAGTTGAACTCCGCCGCGTATATCGGAGCGTAAACACTGAGGCGGATGTCGAAGACGCACTCCAGAAATCCCGCCTAGAAGGAAAACGGTATCACCTCGGTCAAAGTAACATTGCACTCTCTCCAAAGGTTTTCGAAAATGTAATCGAACTGAGCCACGAAAGGAAAACTGGCGTTCGACCAGTAAAGAAAGACCATTGGGTGCAGGTGAGGTGCTGCGTTTGATGTTGGAAGCGATGCAAAGTTCAAGGTGTCCAAAAGTATGACCGGTATCACAACGGTGTCATTTTCTCAACCGGTGTAACTTTACGACCAACATCAACGCAACACCAATACGAGTACAGCTTTCAGGGATCCTCGGGTGCAGACAATTCACACTCCGCAGCCACGCACAGGCTGGAAGGCGGTACAAAGGCAAAATGTTCTGACGAGAGGGAGGGAGGGTCGAAGGTGTCGTTTCACCGATCAAGTTCGAATGCATTGTGCGATTTTTGCCAGATGCCGAGTGGTGGGGCGGGAGGTCCAAAGGAAATACTCGTACGAAGGGTTTGGCGGATACCGGGGTAGCCCGCACCCTCCAATCAATCGCTGGTAAATTGAACGGTGCTTTGATGTAGATCTGGACGGTCTACAGATCCACAAAATGGAATCTTTAGATTTTTGGTTCTGGTCCACACACAACGGTGTAAAAATGGCACGTAGATCTAGAAAGTTTATGCTTCCTTTGAATGAGTGCTGTGCGGAATCTGGCAAAGAAAGGGGCACAAATGTCTTGAACCGGTTGACGAACCCCTCAAGGGACCAGGTGGCTTCGTGTGAAATGCTGGACAATGGACTGAGGTTGTCTCTGCAAACCAATTGCGTCTGAACTTCGCAAAGACGCTGTTCTATGAATGTGTGTGACTTTTCTCACCATTCCGATGGAGATTTATCACTCCCTATGAACTCGACAATTCCCTCAAAGCATTTTCTTTTCAGACCACTGGCTACAAAATCTGAACCCCATTTTTGACGGGTACCCGTTGTGTCGTTCGCGTTGGATATATCGAGGCGGGTGACGTTTGTCCGTTCAGCTTTTGCGGTATTCGTCTGATAAGAATATATTTCACATCCTCAATTATGCTAAATATTGAACTTTCTTGTATGAGCGTATCTGTTATTTTTTTGTGAAAGACTGTGTTGAAAGAATCCAATCCGAATAACTCCCATCACCAGTTGTACATGGATCGCCTAGAACCAGTGGAAAAGCTGGATGTTGGGGCCGGCCAACTGCACCAAACCTGCAATTAGACGCGCAAAAGATCCATCTTTTGTTCAGCCAAGCAGACATGGTAATAATTTGTCAGTGTGATATTTTGAAGCTTTTGTTCATTCAGGTTCCTGGGGCGAGTGCTGCAATTGTGAGACTATTGGGAGCGATAATATGGTTATTTTGTGAAGACGCAGACGTGTCCAGAGTGGTTAGACCTACCTGAATTGAAGTCGCATCTGAACGGAACAGTTCTTTGTGGGTAGTTGTGTCATCAATGACAAAAGTGTGTCACCAACCCTGTTTTGTCAGAATCAGTCAGGTTTCAGTGCACCCAAATTGCCAAACAGCACACCCGAACTGTGTGGAGTGACTTGAGAACCACTCACCTTCTACTGGCCGTGCGCCACCGACCAGACGAGACGGTCGAAACCGCGATGGCTCGTTGGGCCAAGGTTAAAATAGGCCCTGACAGCATGGATAACCTGGGGGTGGGTCTGAGGAAGCTTCTGCAGATGCGCCTCCCAAGCCGGTCACCTGGCCACGTTTTGTCTGAGGAAAGCAATGAGTTCCTGTCCCTCATGAGCAGGCTGAGTAGGCGCAGATGTGTAGTTTGCTGCCATGACAGTCAAAGAGAGAGCACCAGAACCACAAAGGGTCACATGATCACCGTGGGGGGGGGGAGGAATGCTGGGTAATATCCAGCAAAATAGCACAAAATTGATATTAAGCATCAATTTCCTGTCTAATGTATGTAAATATTTATTGTAAAAATATTCAGAATATTT
>JAAUXT010122385.1_pt1 | contig 15918 bp, 18 predicted proteins | sample 7278171 | NCBI WGS metagenome assembly JAAUXT01 (sample SAMN14350112, study PRJNA611818) | marine sediment metagenome | isolation source: surface marine sediment (1.8m) | place: French Polynesia: Moorea | collected 2018-08 | reverse complement strand
CTGGTAGGGTGGGAGGTTACATTCCAAAGTGTGGACAGATGCACACATGAATGCTAAGGGTTTTTAAGCCAACAGCGGGACCTAGATGGCCGGCTACGCGACCATCAACAAATGCAAAAGGTCACGAAGGTGTTGAGAATCCGCGATCGTCTGACCGTTGGCCAGCTTTCTGCACCACGATTCGCTGAACACCAAAAGTTTCCAGATTGTTCTGGGCACACCCTCTCCCCTCTTTTCAGATGGGGAAGGGATGTGACATTATGTTTCCCTTGCAGGCCAAAAATGTTTCTGTTGGGGCGATGGGATTTTGCTGTCTTCTGTGCACGGGTAACAACATTCTTCACAGGAGATCCTTGGGGGTTGAGGTGAGAATCCCGCCCACCCAGTTCAACCTTCAAAGTCCTTCATTCGCAGCAATAATTCTGTCAATATCGTGTTGGTCCATCACATCCTCGGGCAATGGGTGAACGATATTGATCAAAACCCACGTGTATAAGGGAAAGTTCCAAGACTTCAGAACTTCATACTGTAGGTTGGACAGACCCTCTTCCGTTGAACCAGTTGGGCCGTCATTCTTCCTTTTTCTGAAATATGAAACGGCCATCTGCTTCTTGGGTCATGGACATTCAAGGCATTTGAAGGAAAAGTGTCGGGGTTCTGTGGTCTTTAAGGGACCTGACCCAGAATGGTGTTAGGCTGACGTCGGAGGCCTGTCCATGCAGGTGGATCTCCGGGTTGATGGATTTACCACACACATATCTTGGGGGAGTGTGACAAGTGGTCCCACCAGATGTCAAAATCATCTCCTGAGACTGAAACACTCACTCTGAGTGTGTACTCGTGTATACTTTGAACGCGTGACGGAACAATTTTTCCGAACTACCAAACCACCATGCAGTTTTGCCCTGTATTCCCTGTGTATGAAGAGACAAAGGATTTGGGAGTTTTGGCTTGTCTCGGTTTTCGAAGTGAACATTCATGTGTGAAATACGTACGTGACTTGCATGTTTCCCTTGTCTCTTCTGTGCTTGATTGAGAAAATCCTGGAGGCGACTTTTGGGTACCTCTTTATCTTCATCCCAACACCTTCCAGCCTGTGCAAAACGATCAATTCGAATTTTCAAACGCTGAAGAATTGCTTGCATGCCACAGCAAAAAAAGCCGGTGAATAACTTCACCGGTTTTGCACAATTCTAAAGACCTTGCGGTGGATTGTACAACCATGCAGTCCCGATGCGAAAAAGTGAACACATGTGTGCACGTGCAAAGCGGACTTGAACCAGAATAACTGTTGCCAAAGGGTGTGGCTGTGTTCCGGAAGGCCTCGTCTGGGTTTGGTGGTCGGAAAAGGTAAATTGAATCCCAAACCAAACGCACACTTGGGAAGGGCAAACCAGAGATGGTCAGTGCGAACGCACTCGCCTTTTTTGTCTTGTACTGACGGAGGATGCCAACGTTCTTTGTGGGAACTTTGCTCATGTCGCAGGCACCAGACGCAGACCCGTGGAAACAGAACCCGACAGGGACAAGCAGATTGGCGCAAGCAGACTGGCACAACCGTACAGCAGCCTGTGTTGCACCAATGTCTGATTGCTCCAGTTTGGTTGCACAGGTCTATTTGTGCTGGTCTGGTTGCTCTTCTCTGCTCACACCAACGATGGGTTGCAGGAACTGGACCTGGACCCACAGACCTGGACCTGTGGAACTCGACTCAGATCCATGGAACTGGACCCAGACCTCCAAACCCAGACCTAGACCTCTGGGACCAGACCCTGACAAGCAGATGCAGACAGGTGCAACTAGACTGACACAGCCGGACAACAGACTGGTCTTGTGTGAGTCTGGTTGCACTGGTCTGGTCACATTAGTCTGGTTGCACTGGTTTGGTTTCTCTGGTCCAGTTGCATTGCTCTGGTTGTACTTGTCTGGTTGTTTCTATTTGTATGGATGCTCTTCTGTGGTTATGCCCAACTTTGTGTCACAGGAACTAAACCCATGGGCCCAGGTCTGGTTCCCCTTCTCTGGGTCTGGTTTTGTGGGTCTTGGTCTGGGTCCAGTTGCAACCAGACCCACGCAAATGACCCAGCACGCGGACCAGCACAACCGCACCAGCCTGTGGTACATCTAACCCAAACGGCAATTTGTGTTATCTTTTTCCCTCTCTTTCAAATTTGTGCCTGGATGCACTTGTCCAGCGTTTGTAAGGCAAAGGTGGGGTCTGTCAAAGTGAGCTGTTTTTGGTACAGTGATCCAGATTGGGGCTGACAAATTTCGGATGTTCTTCAGGTTGTGGTTGCCCAGTCAAAACAGGTTCATCGGGGACGAGTTGGCGCGCAGGCAGGAGCAAACTGGTGCTGAGTCGACTCAAAACAAACCTGAACGACATGTCCATGTCCTCGCCTCCCCAGGTGTAAAACCGGTTGCTGAATCCATTCACACGTTTGAAATCCTCGGGCAGAAACATGTTGCCCCCTCCCATGAAGTTGTGCATTGCGGGCCTGAAACAACAAAAATGCGAGTGTTTTCCGTCGGTCTTTGGTAAAGAAGTGGGGCAAAAAGAGACTGACATTTGGTCATCAATTTTGCCAGTCGTGAAATTCTGCTCTTGGTGACACACCCAAATTGACCGTCAGAGTTTGCTTCCCAACTGGAACTGGACTTCTAACTTGTTTCTGTGGTCACAAAATTCTCGAGTCAGCAGCCACGCAGTTTCCCTTTCACCTTTCCTGCAGTCGTGCTGGTTTGGAGTGGCATTGTCACCAAGGTGAAAAGTCGTAATTACTTGAACTTGAAGCGGTCCACATGAGACATGACGTGTCTGGGAGAATCCTCGCAAGAATAGAAATTCCATTCACTCATCGAGATCAAATCCACGTCCTGCAGAATAAAAGTTTGCGTCATTTTAAGATTAAGAAATTTGACCTGCGTCCCACATGTTGGGGATTTCTGATTGTGGGGTGACGAGCAGCCGCAGCGGGCCTGAAGGCCTTCTTCCCCGGATCTGAACCTGAGTCGGCTAACTCTATGCGCTCATGCACGCACGCATGGTATCAAATGCAAAATGTGAAGACCACACACCTGGAAAACAACGCAGTCGAAGTTCCCGTACACTTTGTACACTTCTTTGAATCCCACGTTGAACAAAGCTGCTCTGTTGAACATCCACGGAGACTTCTGAAACGTTCCAAGAGCTCATCGTCATGGATTGCTTGATGGACGAACTTTGGAAATGTACTGATGTCAGCGACAAGGCAACAAAATCAAGAATGCCACTCTTTTATGGGGGGCGTGTCGTCCCTTGGAACGAGGAGGATGTTCAACTTCTGAATCTGTTTCCATGGTCTGTGGCTGCTTGTGCACCAGAACCTTACCTGCTCAATCACAAAGATCCTGTAGTGGATGTGTTGATGTTGCAGCATTGGATGCAGGTACTTGAGCAAGACGGGGAGGTGTTTGGGGCGGTTCCTGTACGCAATTATCACAGCCACGTGGTATCTTGCGACGCAGGCCTGCGGCCTCCACTCCCCGCCGGAAGTCACGTCGGGGTTCGCTTTCAACAGACTCTCGTTGGAAGGCACTGTGTAGCCGTCCACTTCAACCTCTCCAACTGAATTATCGGAAACACTGACACTGCTAGTGTACACCAACCAGAAGTGAAAAACAACAGGAAAAAAGAAAGCAGAGCTTTTGAACCTGGGCGTGTCCCAAGGTTTAGACATTTTTGGGGCATGTTCTCGGGTGGGACCTTCACCCTGAATTTCTGTTCCCAGGGGAATAGACGCCAAAATCAAGGCAAGCCATACTCCCACTTCAGATAGTCTTTGGGGGATGTGGTTCTATACCCATGCAGTGGGTCCCACCCCAGAGATAGGTTGGACTTTCCCTGTTTTTGGGTGGGCCTTACCAATCTATCCCAAGGACCAACCCAAATTTTGGGTTGGCCCCCACCAATTTCTTTTTTCTTTGGCAGATGGAGAGTAGTACAGGCCCTTCCCACCCTCCTCAAAGCGTCAGTATTCGTGGTCCTGCCAAAAAACGCCTGGCCTCCAGCAATTGCTAGTGCGTCACCGAGACCTCACTCCGAAGGATTCGCCTAATGTATCAGGGTCACTTCAAACATCCACACAAACTTTCACGAATTGGTGAACCCTGGTTCACCTTGCATTGCGAAGATTCCCTCTTCTATGAGTTGTGAAGACGAAAGGACCAACTGCAGAGTTATTGTGACTTTTGATAAGTTGATCGTGACAATGATTGCATTCACTCACTCAGGCCATCAGGAACACACGGACACTGGAGTTGTCCCGGCGGCAGTTCCTCAGACTTGTCTGTTCTGGCTTCGCACCTCAGTTTGTACTGCTTCAGAAAGTCAGTCGCATTCCAAGCAATCTCCTGTCTCCTCACAGCAAACAAATTCTCATCGATGGGGATTTTGGTTGTTGGTTGTGTCGCAACGTCTGGCATGGCGCTCGTTTCCAAATGTAGCTGAGGGAGAGAGTAGGCAATCGTCAGTTCTTCAGCGTCTTCGACAAACATATCTGTCGTGTTCCATGGCTGGTCCTGCGAACTGACTCCCTTCAAAGACCACAGGAGAACGTACGCCTTGAACAGCAGTGCCATGAAGACCAAATATCCAAGCTTACGGTATCTTTTCCGACAAAACAGTCTGCGACATCGCATCATACAGTTCCGTTTCACGGAACAAGAACATTTGTGAGTTTTCGGATTTTTCAGTCTTCATGCAGGTGAGTTACAACGGTTGTTCTCAAAAAGGTGCCTCGTGTCACTGATCGCTGTTTTTTGGACGCGGTTGATCAACAGAGCTCAGCCACTGCGTTGGTCTGTTTCTCTTCAGTGTCGTTCCGCCTGTGCGACAGTGTGTGACACAAGTTCAATTTCTTTTTGCCAACGTGAAGTTGCCCGATGAATTCACTTTCTTCCTTTCGTAAAAAATCATTTATTGAGAACTACAATCAGTGCATCACAGGGTGTACATGTTGAAAGAATAAGTTTGCAAATGACAATACTATCCTGAAGGATTTCTACAAATGGGCGCCCCCTGGTTTCCTTCACCTCTGTCGTTTGCGAATTGAGAAAGAGAACGGCTTCGAAGTTTTCAGTGGAAATTGAACGAAAATGGTGGAGCTGGGTACATGTCATGATAATCTCCGGTTGTGGTTCACTTTGCAATGAAAAGATTTGCACAACAAAAAGGATGAAAAATCTCACCAAAGACACAGAAAAAGCTTCGACATGTCATGATGTAAAATTGCTTTGTACAATATTTACATGTCATTTCTCGTTGCACAGCTGTGCTGGAGTCTCCTTCAAAGCACCCGCCCTCAACTTTCAGTTCGTTCTCATTCATAACTACTTGGCTTTTTTCGCGATCACTGGAAATCACAAAAATGCTGTGATCTGAACATCAATGTCTGAATTCAGGTCCCGGTTGACAATTCTTCAGGCATTTGGCATTGCTTTCCTTGGCACAATCGACTTGCACTGTTCGATGAAGGCAAGTGTTTGGTTTGAGGAACGTAGAACGGGCTGCCCAAAACGTGCACACTTGAACAGCGTTGTCTTGAGAACATTTTACATACAAAAAATAACGCACAAGATACTGATGACATGTTCCTCACATCTGTTTCTTTGCACAAGAATCTGGAATTCGAGGCACAACATGAAGCCGCCCCGTCCAAGAAAGACAAGTTGCGGACCTCATTTTCCTTTCACATTTGTCACACCTGAAGGGAAGGGGGGGGGGCGGGTTCCCACACAAAATATCCACTGCAGTACCATGGGAATGTGTGACGTAGAATACTGCTTGAAAGCTTCATGTCTGGAACAAAGCTCCAAACGGACACCGCGAGAATAAATGACTAAAATTGATTGTTCTCGTCCAGTTGCAGTGTTTCCTTGCTCCATACTTCAGCTCTTCGACACTGAAACTTTGATTCTATTCAGAGTCGTGATTGGCCACAAACAGCTGATACTTAGATCCTTCAGCTGAAAAGCCCACAATTTTCTGAAAGATGGGAAAGGGAATCCCTGCCCAAAAGGCGCAACACGTTCTTCGTTTGCAAAAAAGGGCAAGTAGTTGGTCATCAAAAATGACTTGAAATTTGTCGGTCTGGGACTTGATGAAACGTTTGCATTTTGAGGAAGTTGCTCGTAAACCGAGATTCTTTTCTTTCAGGCAGGTATCAGCCCATTGGCAATCCGTTGAGAGACAGAGCAACAGAATGCAAGGGTGAACAAATGTCCAAATCATACGTGGCGTGGTGACTGAATCAACTTGACATCCGACACATTTTGGCGCAAACAAAAGGGCATGCCAAGAATACATTTGGCGCAAGACTTTCATGCACGAAGTAAAAAACATGTGCAAACGACACCGTTCCACTGTTCACTGAATACTACGCACTGTTTCACTTTGGAGAAAAAACAAAACGAAACTGCGCTGAATACGCGAGTACGCAAGGTTCATTCATGTCTCTGCGGAAACATGAGGTGCAAGAACCGAAACGATTTAGCACCGTGCAGGAGCACACTCAATAGAGAGGACACAGAATAGCCAAGCTGCTCCCGAAGGTGCGGTCGACTGCATGTCAAACTCATCAGGCAAAAAATACAAAACAAAACATTGCACGTGCACGTCATGGGGGCGTCAGGGGAAGCAGATCTTCAAGGTTCTACAAAGCGTGAGTATTTCATCAGCACATCCAGGGAAGCTGACACAAAAGTCACATTTGGGATTTTACCCTTGGGGCTCACAATGCCGCACGTGGCAAGACACGAAACATACATAAAACCGCACAACGCATTTGGTAACAAGAAGCATTTTATAGCACTTGGATACAATACAGTTTGGTGCACATCTCTTGCAGGCGACAATGAGTGGAAGTGTTCATGGGACAGCTTGGTTCCGCCCCACCCCACACGTGACTTGATTGGCTGGGCGCTGTTCCGTCCCAAAGCATTGACCTTGTCATTGTGCTGGGCGAAGCGGATTCAAACGGTACCTCTGTGTGAAGATGACTAGACAAAGCACTTGTGCTTGTTCGGTGCGACAAATCGTGGGCAAAGAATTTGCTTCTTTCAGTTCACAAAAGTACAAATTGATACCCGGGGAACACCGTGAACGTCGTGGTGGAAGAGGATGCAAGTACAAAAATATCGGCAATGTGCCATATTGTTCATCTTTATGTACAATGCTTCGTGTTTCGCTACGACATTCGCGATTGACCGATTCGCAGATTTCCGCTCCAAAAACTACTATCATCTTCGAGAAATGGCGTGCAATCGGACAATTTTTACCAGAGGAATGCCCAGAGAAAACGGATGTGTTCTCCGAATTTCCTGAACAACACCAACGGAAACGTCTGTTCCATCGGCAACAAACTCAGTGAAAGTCGGAACTGCGAGGCTCTCGCGAACTTTGCATTTTCGCCACATCAATGCGCAGAAGTCTTGAAGTACCGTGCAGTGTGCGGTGCAGAATGTGGGGCTACATGACCTGCATGCTGGAAGGTGTGACGAGCGATACGGCTCCCGGTGGCTCCATGTATTCTCCATCCAGGTACACTCTACAAACATTCAACCAATATCAGATTGACCACCCAGCACAGAACCTTGGTTGCTTTGCTGTTCAGCCTCGAAGCAGCCAACATGAAATCCAAAGCCCTGTGGTGTCGTCTGTTTGCTCTCTGAATGTAACACCGAATGTCCCTCTGGCACACTCTGGCCACGCTACACAAGTGCGTTTTGTGTTCATTTCAGCTCAAATCTTGAAGCAAGATTGTGGTTGCGTCACTGACCTGACGTGGTAGAGCCACTTCTCGGCCATGAGGTTGCCTCGCGCCGCGTTGGCGCAGAGCGTCGCCTCGGAGCCGAGCAGCTGCAGGCCGCCGCGAGAGGGAGTCAGCTTCACCGGCACCGTCTCCACGTGGAATACACGTGCGTCTGCAATACACGAGCGTTCATAGGCTACTGACCAAGAACCCTTTTCCACCAAAGCCATGGTTGAGCTGCTGGGACGTCCAAAGTTTGAAGTCGTGTTTGTTGCAAGTTTCTCGCCTCTCTTCCTCAGAGATTGCTCGGTGGGACAATCACATCACACAAGTTTCCCTGAAATACGCTTGTAACCGGCGCTCGACGGCTCTGTGCTCTTCAAAGACCTCAGAGAAGTAGGATGTCAGGAAGATCCAGTGCAAATTTGTGCTGCTCGCAGGTTGAACACAACGCCAACCACCGGTACTCACTTGTGATCTGAAGCCATTGGTTGACCCGCTCAAGTAACGTGCGCATGCCCTCGTACTCGATCGGTTTGTTGGAACGCGCGACGCCGAGTTGCAGCGGCGAAAACGTGCGGTACGTGATGCGCACCTGAACAAGAAGGGACAGTTTCGTCACCCCCAGTCGTGCAATGTTCACTGATTTGTACAGGTTTGCCTTCACGCGGATATTTCACCTCAACAGACAGCAGAAAACAGCACCAGTGTGGCCAAACCAATCATTACAAATCACTCAATTCCGGAGGCAAGAATGTGAATACTGAAGAGAGGAGGTGGAGGCTCTCAGGACAGGTGAGAAACTACAGCCTGAATGGGAGCAAGTTTTCGTCGAAGACCAGCAACTTGACTTGGGAGTGGCACTGACCGGCGGGAAGTCGCTGCGCGGTGCGGTGGCGCCGTGCAGCACGCAGTAGAAGGCGCGCACGATGCGCACGTAGCGCGTCTGCCGGTTGCGTCCCTTGAACATGTTCGTGCGGCCATTCGCCGCGATGTGCTCGATGAAGATGCAGCGCTCCTCGAACGGACCCTCTGCGGCAAGAAAATTACATGAGAAAGGCTCGCTCATCAGATGATAGAGCACACCTGAAACACGGTGGTAATGTGGAAGACGATCCATGAAAGAAATGCTGCTTCGCAACGCGTGAGGCCTTTTCAATTGAATGGTCCACAATTGACCTGAACATTGCCTTCGAGAAAGACACTTCGACCTCTGCACTGTTCTGAACCGAGCGTCCTCACTCACTTTTCTTGAGCTTGACGTAGAAGGTCTGCAGGTTGGTGAAGCGCACGCCCTGCTGCCGCGCGATCCAGCGGTTCGCCTTCTGAATGACATCACTGAACACCTCGTAGCCCCCATTCTCTGCATTTCGCTGGTTGTGCTCCGGCACGAAGTCCTGGTACCCTGTGGAAAGAATAGCGTTGTACGTACCTCGCGCGTCCAACAAGAATCCAACAGGTGTGCAGTTGTTTGATGCACAATGCAGAGAAACGCCAATGTTTGCACAGCAAGGTCTGAAGCCACTGCCAAGCGCTCACCGACAGTCTCGTAGCCATCGATGCCTTGTCCGAAGACCGCGAATACCCGGATGCAGAGAGCGAAGCGCTTCTTGTTGTCCGGGTACTCCTTCCAGAAGCACTGGTTGGGTTTGACGTGCGCCACGGTGTAGCTCATGTCGGGGTCCACATCCCTGCAGCGCACTGTCTCCACTGTGATTATGTGACCTGCGGCGAGAGAGCAGCCGGTGCTGGTGTGTGTGTGTGTGTGTGTGTGTGTTGAGGGGGGGCAGCCCACGTGTGTGTGTATTTGTGTGTAGTGAGTGAGTGAGTGAGTGAGTGAGTGAGTGAGTGAGTGAGTGAGTGAGTGAGTGAGTCAGTGAGTGAGTGAGTGAGTGATTTCTTGGTGACAGCTGCGAGTGATCACGTCTTTACCACCCGGTTTTGTCCACAGTATCGTTTGCACTCACCGCCAAGTCGGTCGGTTGCCAGGAATTTGTTGACCCGGGTCAGCAGCTGGTCGAATCGCTCGAGCCGCCGCGGGATGAACGTTTTGCACTGAATCTGCGGGGACGTCGTGCTGCCGTGCGGACTGGGAAACACCTCGACGAAGTACCAGATCCTGTCAGCAAGATTACATATGTCACTATTTCACCAACAAGCAACAGAAAGACCCACAAACAGGTGGGCATCTGCAAAGCAACGACATGAAACTACGGACACACACACACACACACACACACACACACACACGCGCGCGCGCGCGCGCGTGCGCGCGAACCTTCAACCAAAAAAGTTGCTCTTTGTCATCTCATCAGGGATAATCCAGTGAACTGTTTCAGGTGGGTCGAAAAAGCCACAGTTGAAGGGGATAATTAGTTGTTTTTATTTTTACCAGAACAACGCGAGCACCCGGCCAGGTGGTATGTTCCATCAAGAACTCTCGATTTTCCAGTCAATTTGTCATCAAGGGGAAGGGCAGCACGGGACCCACCCAATCCTGAACAATCGATGAAAATATCTGCGCACTGACCGAATATTTGTCAACAAAGGCACTTTGTGTCAACACAACGGCACCAGTGTTGCTTGTAAAAAGTTCAGTTTCAGAAATTTACAATTCACATAAATTGCTTCTTTTTGCAGATGGAAGGTAAACCAGATTGTTATGAATGCACAAGCGGAATTGACCTGTTGATGAAATCACGAAATCTTGCGACGATCATAAACAACTGGAATACTCCGCCAAGACACAAGTTTCAATATGCGACCACGCCACGTAAATTTGAGATGGACTCACAACCAAGCTGCACCACAGAATAGCCTTCTTCTCATTTGGTTGTAAGCGGGCGGAGGACGCTCAAACCACCCTGGGAATATTTACCTGTTTCAATCTTAAGTGTGGCGGTGGTAGGGAAAGAATGGGAGGCCGGGGCTCCAACCACACCTGGGCATTTTCACAAAGAAAATGTCCTCATTGGCCTCCAAATATTTCCTAGACCACCTGCACGAAATTTCTGAAGTCCCTTTTGACGTGCATACGTGAATTGTGTGCGTGGTTTTCCGACGCAAATCAACAACTCGGATCTCAAGCACACACTTCTGCCACGGTAAACGAAATCGACATGTTCACGCGCCATCATGAATGGAATGGAACGCGTCAAACCATCCACAGCGTCAAATATTCATTTTAGGCGCAATATTCTCACTGATCTGGCCACTTTCAAGCGCGGAACAAAGCAGCCTCTCAAAGGTCCGCTGCTGCATTGCAATACAATCCAATCGGAGCGACATCAAATTCCAGTCAGGCACCCCAGCCACTTGAAAGACCGCGCCTCCACATTGCAATAATGTGGCTTCGCTTCCTTGAGGTGTATTGAATTGCGCACAAAAAACGTGCGAACCTGCAGCTGAAAATTCAATTTGCCATCGACGTGCTTCTGTTTTCGGTGAAAACCATTGCACAGCTTGTTTTACGTTCGCAGGATGGGAATGAGCACGACCACCTTATTCTCACTCTTTGCCAGCTGAGCTGCTTGTTGTTTTTTCATCCCAACACCTTTTCCTGTTGCTGAACAGGGAACTTCGCACAGCTGAGTGTACAGGAAAGATATTCTTCAGCTCAGACTGCACCATCGGATCAAGTGGGAGCTGCTCCCCTCCTTGCCGTGAACATAAAATTACCCCAATTTGCACTTCAGGTGCACACAGATCTATTTCAAGACATTTTGCAGGTAGAACTTTCAAGTTGAGATCCTCCTCCACCGCAAAAAGTATGACTTCACCCCGCCTAATTTTGCAACTCAGAGGCTCAGTCTGCGACCAATACTGAAGTCGCCCCCCCCCCCACAGCGCACTGTTCTTGGAGTCATCAGAGGACTGACAAAACGAGGAAACAGCTTCCGAGGTCAAAGAAACCTGTGTTGTAAATCTGGTCGTCTTGTCAGGTACGAGTCCGCAGGAATCCTTGTGTCAACAAGAAGGCATCGAAAAGTATCCTACCTGAGTCCGCGAAGGTACTTGGTTTGTTTCTGCGCACTCAGGCTCTTGGAGTAGAGACACGTGTCGGGGAAGATGGCTTTGCTCTTGAGACTCGTCCACGTGACCGTTTCACAGGCGACGATCTGGATGCCCTGATGCTCCTCCAGCCAATTGTTGCCTCGTTGGATCAGCGCACTGCAAAACGTTTGAGAGCTCAAACTGATCAATGGGGCTCCAGTGCGAAGACGTTCACTTCGTTGAATACCAAGCCTTCGCGTAGACTTTTGAATGAGTGTCCCACTGTTCGTGTGGGGCTGTCCATACAGAACAGAGCAGGACGTAACAGTGTGAATGTAGAGGTCGATGAGCGCCGTACTCACTCGAACGTCTCAAACTCGTCAGGCCCGAACATTCGTTTGGAGACGAGTCGCGGCACGAAGTCGACGTGTCCCAGTTTCACGCCACTTGGCACGTACCCGCCGCTTGCCGCCCCACCCACTCCTACAACACAAGAACAGAAGACACATGATGCACGCGACGCACTGAAAGCAGAGTCGAGCAGCTGTTCTCAACTGCTTCGCCAACTCTAAAAATTGCAGAGCTTTACAACTATTCGTCAGCGAAGGCAGGCACCGAAAAGACCACGATGGACCAGGTCTGACTGTCTGTTACCAAAGTCGAAACGCCAGTCATACTCAATTGTAATTCACACCACTACGGAGTTCAACTCCATCCAGTGGTCTGCTCGTAGTCTATTTTGGTGTGGTCATGAGGAAGACAGCACTTCTTCCAAACTCACGTACCTATCCAGGGTGATGCTCCCGCCTCACTTGGACTGCGAGGGAGGGTGGTGTAGGGCGGGGGCGCTTCGCTCTCCGCGGCCGGGGGCGCGCTCGCAGCCGCCGCCATGCCTGCCGTCGCAGGAGAGTCCACGCCGCTTGAAGGGCCCGCCTTGCTGGGGTTCGCTGGTGGGTAAAACCCACTCAAGTCCATAGGCTCAACGCGTCAGCTGCGAGTCGAGTAATCTGCAAGCAGAACAAGAGATCAGAGATCACAGAATGAACGCTAGTGGTTATCCAATCCTAAAATTGTGGGACAGGTGGAAAACGATCGGTTACCATTTCTGACCTGTCGCAACATTTTGGGACTGCAGCATGGAAGCTGTCCCCAAATTTTGGGGTGAAGGGGAGGGTTTGACCCAAAACAGGACAAGATACACACTGAATTCTCATCTGACCTGTCCCAACATTTTGGGATGCCCCCCCCCCACACACACAGAGAAAAACACCACAGTGATTGCGTCAAGCGCACTCCGCTGCGAAACATTCTTTGAAACGAACCCAACCTCGCACACACTTGGAAATCGGACAACGAACCAGTGCGAAGCTGTGATCATCTCTGAAAACTCTGACACGACATCATGACTCGTCTGTGAAGGTCAACTCTCCAAAGAACAGTAAAAGCTTTTGCAACGTGAATCCTCCTGCGCACGCGTCTTCTGCATCGGCTGTCGCAACAAGAACATTTCGTCAACTGAAGTCAATTCGTTCAAAGCGCAATGTGCGCAGGTATCCACAAGACGTATCACACACAGCGCCCAGCGAAGCAGACAATAGTGTTCATGTCATATCATTGCTGGCCTCAATACTACTGATGCAGCTGGGGAATAATTGCGTTTGTAGTATTCCGCGTTTTATCACACACTTGCAATGAATCCGTGGAGATCAATCCATAACGGTCTGGAACATCAGTAAAACCTATCAGCATGTGCCCAGGCCGACAGCAAACACCGATCTCGGTTGCACAGGTCAGTTTCATAACGCACGACAAGACCCACTCGGCACACAATTTCCTCGTTTACCAAAAGAAGAAATATTTTCGTTGTCAGATTCTGACGAGCTGTGCCCAATTGATCAAACTTGCTGTTTGGCAAAAGATAGTTTTTGCTTATTCGTGTACGTGCGCCATCATCATTTCACTAGATTTTACAAGGCTTGCTTCGTGCAGGACAAGTGCACCGTTCACAGACGGAAACCTGAGGCAAACACGATGCAAAGCCTTTTTCGAAACATCTTTCCCATCTAAACACAAGCTTGGACTGCTTGGTCTGTATGTCCAAAATGAAGAACATACTTTCAGGCTTCCTGCTTGCTCTACACTTCACACTTTACACCACACTTGGCATATACACCTGTTGGGAGCAAATGACTTGAATACCCGTGACTAAGGACCAGAAAACCTTGACAACTCCCGACTTGTGTTTCAAAAAAGGTTTTGAGATCAACAAAGGGTCAACCGCTGCGAAGGTCCGTCCCCGTCTTCACGAGGGTGTCAGACATCCGTAACATCGACGTTGATCAGGAGGAATTGATCTTCATGTAGAAACAGTAATGGATCAAGTTTTTGCGCGGTGTCAATAATCAGCGTCAAAGTGAACCCTGCCTGGAGAGGTTAATGGTGTACAGAACAGAAGGATTAGCTCAACTCTGTTCAGTCAATACGGACTGACACTCTTCGTACACAACGATCCAATTCCTCACTAAATGTGCTGGGTTGGTCGTGTAGATCTACTGTGCATCAAGAAGAGTGGTTCCGTTTGCGCGTACTCGCACTGACCGTACAAAACGCTTTTCGGGAGCAGACCACGGTGCGTGCATTCGTGTGGGACACAATTATTGCAGGTTGTGATCCACAAAACATTCCTTTTGTTCTGCTCACCTGGATATTTTGAAGGCTCGTGGATCGCGGTGTGTGGAGAGCACTTTGTTAACATGGCGATGCCTCCAAAATCCGATTTATTGTCCTTTGAGACGATTTCATCCCTTTCAAAGTTTTGTGGACGTGCACTGGTCAAGTCCCTTCACGTTACATCAGGCATGAGAACATTTGTGAGTACGTAGAAGTCTTTCACCTGGGTCTGTTTCTCTTGCTGTGAGGCTAAAACCACGCGTGCAGTCTCATCATTCTCCCAGCTGAACAGACTAATCTCCCAACACAATCTCGGACAAACACTGTGATGAAGGCTCCTCATTATTTGCCAGTGCACTGACCCTGCTGCTTCATCAGGGCGAATGTCATTGCTTCAAACAAGGTTTGCTACCTGCATTCACCTCATTGGAGCTGCTCCAAACTCTTCACGAATAGTCTCTCTACCTGCAATCTGCAACACTCAGAATCCTGCCTGACACCCGGCAAAATCCTCGCAAAGTCAGTTGTGCGCCAGATAAAAATGGGTGACACAAGGGAACTTTCGCACGCAATTCAAAAACAGCTTCTTCCATGACGATGTCGTGTGACGGCTGAATGTCGCATGTTCAGCTTTGAATCGCGTGCACCTTTTTTGCCCCAAAACGATGTGTCTTCCCCCAACCATTGTTTGACAAGCATTCAAGAGGAGGATCTCCACCGCTCTTGGTGAAATGGCAAACGTAACGTGACGAGGCCAAAAATTCCCCAAACGCCTTTGAGCGGTGTTCCCCTTTCTACAACAGTGCAAATGAACCCGCTGTGAAGACTTCAAACAGATGTGTCGAATCAAATATGACAAACAGCGAGCGCATGCAAAAAATCGAAGAGTGCTCGTACTTGGTGGCTCCACAATTGTGTTTGGTGCACGCGACTGGTGTTCTCCACCAAAATTCTGTACGCGAGTGACAGAGAGACTGGTGAAATCTCTTTGTTTCAAGCCTGTGACGGGAACTATTTCCAAAACTCACACAACTGTGTGTTGGCAGCGAACCTTGTAAAGAAACAGGTTGCAGCGTGAACAGCCAGACAACTGCATCCACATCTCCTTGACCTTTGGCTTCAGCACAGCCCTTCTTTGCCAATCCAGGGATGAAAAGTCGAGCGTTTTGAAGCACCAGCACAGAAGTACGACTTCATAGGCGTTTACTCTCGTTGGTTAGTTCATTCCAAACGAACTACACGAAGCAACTGTGCAATGTCCTCGGTGGTTTTAAACCTCGTTTTCCTCTTCTTTTTTCTCAATACACAACTAGACTTTCAAGTGGAGAATCAGCCGCGCGCAGCGTACATTGGCAGGACAGCACTTGTGTGTGTCGAAGAATGTGTGCATAGTGTTATGTTTCTCAAAAAAAACAATTGCAAGCATGAAAATGTAAATTTTTTTTTTTTGGGGGGGATATCCCGG
>JAAUXT010062616.1_pt1 | contig 15919 bp, 19 predicted proteins | sample 7278171 | NCBI WGS metagenome assembly JAAUXT01 (sample SAMN14350112, study PRJNA611818) | marine sediment metagenome | isolation source: surface marine sediment (1.8m) | place: French Polynesia: Moorea | collected 2018-08 | reverse complement strand
GAAACATAACACTCTGCAGACTTGCACACTGTCCACATGCAGTACTCAACTCAAACAATGAGTAACCCCCACCTACCAACAACAAAAATAGACAGTACAAAATGGGAAAAACCACAAAACATAATACTGATCTGTAACTATTGACAACCCATACAATCCCTCAACCCACACAATCCATCCAACTGGAACGCGGCTGATTTTCCACTTGAAAGTCTAGTCGCCTTTCTTTTCGCGCAGAAGGCTTTTGCCCACACAAGCACAAATGAAACAAACACCATCAAAGACAGGACAACAGGCTGAAAAGATATTGAAGGGTTTTGTGTTTGATTAGTTTGGATTTTTCCCAGACAGTTGGATTTTGCCATGCACAAAAAGCACGAGGAAGGAGCATGTCTCCGACGACCTGTGTCTGTCCCTGCCGGCTGCCTTCCTGTTTTGCTCTTCACACAAACAACTTTGAACAAGCTTAAAAATGCTTGATAAAGATCGTATCGAATGCGAACTCAGTCCTTTGAAATGCGAATCGAACCCTTCTGCTCAAGGGAACGTACTTCATCTTCAGATTTATGTGAACGTTGACAGCTTGCCACTCGGTGCTTCCCACTCACAGACAGAGCTCTTATTACTTATGCGAGCGAAATGTTTGTTGTGAACGCACCAATTAATCTTCATCACATCACAGCTGATTTGTAACTGGAGACTCAGATTGGGCAGAACTACGAGCACTAACTCAATGAAGAACAGTATGCGGACAGTTTTACAGCTGCCTTTTCCTTCAATCATGAGGAGGTTTTCAAACCAAATTATCAAACACAGAATTGCACGTTGATGAAACATTCCGCATGCAGTTGAACTGTGTCTGCACTGAGTCGTTGTCATTGTTCCATGTTGCAAAGTAGACTGTTGATTTCAACAACAGATGAGTGTCTGCAGAAAGAATGAAGATACATGGCAACGTTTGAAAAGCATCTTCCTTTTGGCAAGTGCACCTGTGTCTCTTTTACGTTACATTTACATTTTAGATGCGTGTGTAGAAATGTTACTTCATGAAGACACAGAGCCCATTCGTCTCCCGAATTATTTGGCTCGAGCATCGCTTACTCCTCCACGGGCAGGCTTGTGGGCCCATACGTGCATCATCAGTTTGCACTGGTGTCGTCTTTGATCAGAGTGCTCTTTCAGCTTGTTACATCGCTTTAAGAGGATCACAAATCTTGTAATATTTCCGCAGGAAGCTTTGCTTGGGACAAGACAAGCGCTCCTGGCAACGAAACGGTCGAGATGAATGCTGCAGAGCAATGTCCACCAGGTGAACGCATCTCACGCCTGTGTACACGAGTGGCAGACATTGTAACGATACAACGCCCTGAGATACCTGGACATGGAGAGATCGATACGTTGCTGTCTGTGACAGCGTTATCCCAGTTACACAAAACATTTGATTGCGCAACAAAAGGCGTTCTGTAAAACGTGACACAGACCTCCATGGTGATCACAGAAAGTTGCCTGTTTGAGGCAGGCTGGTGGTGGGAGGAATAATTTCGACCACCTGACGTTTCTCAGTGTCTTTGAGCAAAACAATATGGTCAACCCTCCCCCCAAAGCTGAATTCCCACAAGGACTTTGTTGATCCAACAACTTCACTGTCATTACCAGCGAAAACCTGCTGCAAAACTTTGCTGGATGCAGCCGGCAAAGTCCATGCCAAAGAAGGATAAATGACACATGAATTGACACGTCAGACAAAGATCTGTGAGCTGGCTTGGTTTTGTTGCATTTATTCTCTTTGTAACACCGGATAAAATACACCCAGCTGCTTTGGCAAACTCGGTGTGCTGTATTTTTTCCAAAGTGTTTTGCATGGCAGAGAAAGTCGTGATGCTTTTTCGAGCATTTTGCCCGGTATTGAGTTGACAAAGGACAAAAGAGTGAACCTGCTCTTTCCTGGTCACTGGTGAACACTTGGTAGTTGTTGGATTTTTCTTTTGAAGAAGCGAATCAGGAAAGGGCTGATCAAGGGCGGGTTGGAGCTGATTAGTCCGATTCACCTGTTGCCACAGATGGGATGTTTCAGCCCGCGGAACCCAAGCCGTTGGGAGGGAAATGCTCAATTGCTAGTGCTACTGATGTTGTCCATTCTTTGTTCGGAATCCTCCGTGGTTGAGATGACCTTTGCCACACAGGTTTCTCCAGTGAACACTGAAGTGACAAGGCAAGGCACAGCAATTTGAGCTCGCAAGCAACCTCGCAGCCCACAGAGAAGCAGATACTCCAAAGTTTTAACAACTGAAAGTGGCAAATGTGGCGGCCTGAGCAGCCGAGTTGTGCGGAGGCGCGTTGTGTCAGGGGCGACAGACTCGTGCCAATCCGTTCAGAGCTGCAGGAGAGAAAACGATCAAAGGCATTTCAGTCCAATGAACAGCACATTTCCTCGCCGTGATCGTGAATGAAATTGGTCTGATTTGTAGCGGACTGCAAAAGAGGCCGATCAATCATGCAGGTGGTGTCACGTTCAATGTTTGCGTAGCAGCGGGCCCTGGATTTATCTCACTTCATTTCAGGTGGAATTGTTTTGACCAAAAACACATCACTCAAATATGACAGACAGAGGAGTGGGTGAGACTTTTCTCAAAGGACCATAAAACGTGAGATAATGTTCTTCGTTATGACTCTTCGTGAATTATGCAGGCGAAGTGTTGCAGAGACCGGAAGCCTCACAGCGGCAGTTGACCTGAGAGCCGTCAACATCGTGAGAAACGAAGAACCAGCATCGCCTTGTTTGTCCTTAACTGCTTCCTGTGCTGTCCTCGAACCATGACATCACAAGTGTTGTGAATACACTTTGTCCTCATGCATAACTGATGCGGCTGGTGAGTGATATTAGAAGCGTTCTGCAACTGCGACTTCTTCCTCCATAATCGGACTCACAAGACGGAATGGGGGACGCAGTGAATAGGTGGCCAAGTCAAACTTTTCTGAAGTCCAATTTGTGTTTTTGTTCAGATGGGTTCTCAGTATACACCTCTCTTGGAACTCGCAGACACACAAAATCAAAGGAGAATGGTTCAGGCCACTTTACTCGAAGCAGGCTATGTTGTTGCAACCAGCCACAGGTGGGTGTACCAGCTCACTCATCAAAGAACCCGTCCTCGTTCATCTGATGAGTTTAGGTGAGTGTTGACACAGGATCTTCGGTCATTCTCAACAGAGTAACTGGCAGAGCGGGAACACAAATGCTCACCCCCACTGGCTCAACCAATTATCTGAAGAAAGAAAGTGTTGTCGAGTCCAACCATGGAAACCACTGACCGGGTTTGACTTTCACGTTGACTTCTTCAGACAACCTGAATATCGCTGTGGCGCAAGGTCGTTTTGGTTCCAGAAGGGTATTGGTGGCACCACTCTGTTGTGGATATGTAATTGTGAGTATCGATTCCTGATTTGTGTTCAGTGACGGTCACGGTGATGGGATGATGGAGTACAGGCAGCGGACCGCACGGTTTTCCCCTCAGAAACCAGATTATTTACACAGGTACTTCCCATGTGAAGCCTCAACACTCCATACTCGACTGTTCAAATCATCACAAAGCTCTGGGCCTATTTTTGGGATGCAGTCAGGGTTTCTTTGGGCATTGTTGTGAGTTCTGTGTTGTCCAGTGCCAATGGGTTCTTTCAGTGCTGAAAAAAACAGCCACCCAACAACTCTGCACGACTGTGGAGTGGTCACCAGTTAAAAAGATACCGGACAGATGGACCCTCCTCCAAAAAATAGTTCAGAAATAATTGTCTCGAAAGTCTCAAAATATTCTCAAACATTCGCAATTGAATTTCCTCGCCAGGGTGCCCCCAACCAAATTCTGGATCTGCCTTCATTTGCTTCTGTGAAATTCAATTTGTTTTGGGGCAAAAGCGAAAGATACGGTCTGACGAAGGCAGAGTGCATCAATCAGAATACCTCGCGCTTTACCTCGGACACACTTGAGTTTGGTGGTCTCAGGCTTGTGAATTCGCGCTCGTAACCACCTGAAAATGACAACATCGTGCATCTTGAGTGACGCAGACTGTGTCGTGACCACCGTGGTCGCAATTTTATGAACTGTTTTGTTCCAGTCAGGGAAAAGCACCAACCGACTTTCAGATCGTGATCAATGCGTGAATATCTTTTCAAACTGCGGAATGTCAGGCTGTGAGAAAAAACAGAACGTGACTTGCTGTTCCTTTTTCGGAGAGCCAAACCAGCAGAAACACAAAGCAAAACATCTCGCGAAGCATATCTTCAGCTGGACCGTTTTTCGCTTCATATCGTTTTCCTTCCAGAATATTTTTTTTGCAATCCGTTGTTCACGATGAGGGCTGCATGTTTCCTGCAACTGAGTCCACCATCGGCTGTCGGTAGCAGTACTGAGTTCGCACTCGTACAAACGGGCTCACGCGGCAAAAACTCATCTCACGTCACTGCGGTACTGACAACATTCGCGGGAGTGGTGAACTTGAACGTTAGTGTTGTTTTTTTTTCGCTGCTTCCAAAAACGCCCAGGCTGCACTGTTGCTGGTGTCAGGCTCTTTCCTCGACTCGACTCATTTTGTGGAATTTCTAGATGTTTGCTTGGCTGCCCACTGCACGCAAGATAGAAAATAATGGCGCTTTCGTGTCCTGTGATAAGAGCACCTCAAATATTTGCTCTCTTGGCTGGGAAACGAACAGAAGTCAAAGATATGTACATATTGAGTCACCGGCACGAACGCTGGTCCGACAAGGCGCCTTCTCTCCCCCTCCCGGTCGTTGGTCATTGCCGTCGTCAAGTCTGGTGCTAATTCGAAGAAGCGCAAATATTCGATTCAGCACAACAAAACAAAGTGATAAAAAAACGATAGAAGGTGACCCTGACAACACAAATAATCAAATGCTCAAGTTTGAGTCATTTACATTAGTCAAGGCCAAGAAAGAGCCGAGCCCAACCCGATCCTGGGTCCGTCAACAGTGAATTGTTGCAAAACATTCGGGTTTTCAAGAAGAGTTTCAAAAGGTCCTGCCTCTCTGATCCCAGTCAGACGCAGTTCCTCATTTGTTGCGCACCATGGTTCCACACAGTGATCGAAGTTCTCATTGTACGTTCAGTTCAAGAAAGATCCCGGGGCCAACATCGGTTGTTCTGTGCAAAAAGAACTGGTACGAGTACAAAGGTTTGCCGCACTTCCAACTTGCAAAGGGCACTCACAGAAGAGTTGCTTTCTGATCAGAGCAGTCTGCTTCATTGCAACTGCATTTCTGTTGCATTGATTAACCAAAGCCACGCTTGTTGCAACGTGTAATTCCCAATTTGTTTCTGGCTTTTCCATTAATCTTTCAAAATGGTTCGCACCCACCAGTAGCCTGGTGTCACAACACCGTTATGATATCTGTTGATCTGAATCCAACCCCCAATAACATTAGCAATACATCAAACTTGGACTGGCTGCGAGGTGAATACACTGTAAAAGTCTGAAGCTTTTCCGGACTGGATTACCGAGTAAGCTGTGTGTACCCAAAGCGAGACACCCCAACTGCATGAACATGTGCGAGGGATGGATGTGCTCGCCTGCCGTCCAAGCTGCTAAATGTTGGACTGGCCTTTGACGACCAACGCTGAACACAATCCAATCGATTGTTCGTTCAAATTGATTACATCTTTCCCTGGATGTAAACATTGTGCCATGCAGGGAATTTGAAAACAGAAGCACGGGTTGCTGTCTGCAAGAAACCCCGTGACATCTCTGACTGATGTTCAGAAAATCAACACGCGAATGTGATAGTTGACGTGGGTACTGCCAGAAGCAGGGGAAAATCTGACGGACTCTGTGTTTTCCTCACTTTCCTTCACTAGTCTCAAGATGAAATTGCAACATTCATGCAAACCCTCTACACGCAAACGCGAGTGCATGCAGGCTTGTTCATCGTCAGTTTTTTACACTCCCCAAATGTTTTTTCCTGACTGTTCAAAAGTGACAGCAAATGCATCCGCGACAGTCTAAAGCATCAAGCCGGAGCAGTCCGCCTGACAGACTGATCGCACGGTTGTGATATTTCATCGTTTTTGCAGACAAGTTGTTCTCCTGGATTGCAAGAGCGTTTTTATTGCGTGGAATAAACGCATGATTCAGCTTGAGTTCTCAACGAGAAAGGAAACTCATAAATCCGTCGCTCGCCAGCCAATTTCTAGGCACTCCGCAGTCATCTGTCACGGCGACCCATCCGTGTGAAACTGCACTTCCCGTGGCCAGGACCTCAAATTGCGCCGAATTACAAAAAAAAAAAAAAAGACAATTCAAAGTTCTCCTTTTTGACACGTGGTCAATTGTGTTTCTGACCACAACGCGTGAAACCGGTGTTGTTCAGTTCCAAATTGGCGTGACCCCTCCAGCTGATTGTGGAAACCACGCGAGGGCGTTCCTCTCCTTGATTATCTGACTCTTTCTGGGAAGGCAATTTACAATTTCCTAATGCAGCGCTGCCTGCCCTCTTTAAGTGCTCCACAAGGCACAAAAATTCCTCCTTTTTTCATAAAACTTCAAGGGTCCCACCCAAGGAAATGACCGGGCCCCTGCAGTGGGTTGTGTTCGCTCAGCATTCGACAAGCATAGAGAATCCGTACTTGAACTGGAATTATGACAGACTGTGCATGGTGATGAGCTGTTGTGCGGAAAAGCTGACAGACTTTTGGACTTTTGGACCTCCCTCAGGCCATGTAGGTTGCGCAGCTGTGAGCACTTCACTCCGGCGACACCTCGTCACAATTTATGGTGCAGCTGCACATTACGGGAAATCATGCAAACAGGTAGTCCGATGTCCTGTGCTGTTCTTATATCGTGTACTTGTGCACAGACCGTGTTTGTATGAAGGGCAATGTGTTCTGACATAAACCAAGTGCGTTGTTGAAAAAAAAAACCCAAGGGAATCAGTGGTTCGATGCTTGCTCACACTTGGAATTTTTTCAAGAAGATACGGATATCAGTTTCTTGCTCTTTAGGAAAATGTGAGAAATTTATTGTTTGCCCATTCGCGGGGCACAAACATTCTTCCCTGGTCGCGCTGTGCACTTGTGTACATGTGTGCGGTTGGAACTCACTCAGCCGCAAAAACACGAGAGACCAAGGTTTCTGGAAGACAGGGAAATCAATTTTTTTCTCCCAGTATTTTTTCAGAACTATTTCTCAACGATTTTGACATCTGGCATGCCAGATTTAACTATGGCTTAAGGCCGACAGCTGCTTCCAGATGTTCTCTTGAGACTTGGCTGCGTCTGTCTGTCATCACGAGAATACAAGTACAAGTGTACACAAACGTACGAACACGTTAAACGTAGGTCGAGCGCGGAATGGTTTTATTGGATGTTCGCTGCTGGTTGAGCAAACTGCCAAACATATCCAAGCACTTGAAATGTGTTTTGCAGCTGCGATGACAGCTACCCACTTGCGTGTTGCACAAAGGGTTTGTTTACAAAAGGTAAATCTAGAAGCTGCCATGTCTAATTTCTGGCACATTTCAAGAGTATTATTCACAGCGTTCATAAATTTGGCTCTTACTCGCTTAAACGGTGTTCAGGAGAGCTGTCCGAGCCAATCTTCACCACAACATGCAACTTACTCCACCAAGACACGGAGCAAATAGAGTCTCAGGGAGCGGATTGCTCAGGCTCACAGCATAGCAGTCTTTCCAAAAGTTGCGGACTGCTGTTCAACAGTTTACTGCGCAAAGAACAATGATAACACGAGTAATTACGTTGAAGAGAAAAACTGCAAATGGCACGTTTGAGGCCAAACAATCCAGTTTTTGGGCGTTGTACCCAAAACCTGGCTTGCTGTCAGTCAAACATCCAGGTCATGATCTTTGTGACCTTTCAAAAAGTCTGTGACTGCATCACCTCATTTGTGTCCAACAAAAAATTGTGACAAAATCAATCCAGCTTGAAACATCTGTTCTGGCGCACAGCTTCAAGATCAAGGAGACACCGACATCGCTCGTGAGCAGCTTTGTTGTCCTATCTTTCACATTAGGAGGATAACCGGAGTGAGAACTGCACCGTTGCTGTCCATCTGTGGCCCCTGCTGTTTCTCTTCACTGAAGCTCCACCATCACTGAGCGATTCTTGCAGCAGTCGGTTCAACTGGAATGTAGGTGTTCAAGTTCGGACTCTCTTTCTTCCCAATGGGATTTTTCGCAGCGAACTTCACTCGGTGATCAGATGTGCACGTGCGTTGGTGCGAGGCAATAGGTTGAGCGGACAATTGACAATCACACACACCTGTTCAAAAGAGGAGAGGAGAATAAATGTTGGACACCGCCTGCCACGGAACCACAAATTAAATGTTTGAAGCAGCAACTTTAGAAAGTCTGGTTTCTGAGGTAAGAAAATCCTTTTCTCTTTCGGGTCTTATTCTGCTCTCACCACCAAAATTGTGACGCAGACAAATTACTGTTGTTGGCAAATTTTCAGTATTTTGCCAGATAACCTCAGCAGCTGTGTACAAGAGAGCACAGGGTCTGACAGCAAATCTCGCTATCAGCGGAAATGCCAATTCAAATCAAAGTGTTTGTTTGCCCCGTCTGTCATGGTTCGACAGTGGCTCAACACCTGACGCGAAACACGAGTAGATGTCTACTCCCGACCAGGATCCCAAGAGAAAACCACGATGGATTCAACAAAAGGTTTTTTGTGGTGGACACACAACACATTCATTCAGCGATGCATGCCACTTGCACCAACCAACCACAAGCTTTCCTGAGAAAGTGAAGCACCACGAAGAGCTTTTCATTGCAGGACCCTGAACTTAGGAAACATTTCTCGTTGCAAAGAACACCGCACACATGTTGTGCTGTGCAGAAAACACCTTGCCCGTTGTTCTGCTGACCAAACTGTCTGAAAAAATGTCCATCGGCGCTTCAACTTCATAAACTTGTTTTCATCGGGTTGTTGTTCCCTGGCTCGCTGTTGCTCATGGGTTCTCTGAAATTACGCACAAAAACTGTCCCTTGAGCTCAGTCGTGAGGTTTCAGGAAAAAAATCATTGTTCGTGTATTCCTTTCAGCAAACGCCCATTCGGGTACTTTCACCTTAAAATGTCACAAATTTGTTTAAAACTGCCGCAAGACCTTGCATAAAACGTGCCTCGAAGTCCATTTCTGCACTCGAGTGCAGTTCGTTGAGCCAAACGACCTTCCGAGAAAGCTTCACCAAAACTTCATGAAAGTTGACACGATCAGAAAATGTACCACACTGTCCACACTAAAAACTTACTGCGCGGATGTAATTAATTCCAGAAGCTTCACAGAAGCGAAAAAATACATGACAACTTGATTTCGCTCTGCTTTGAGAAGCCGTTGTTGTACAAGACGTTCGTGTCCTGGCAAACGAGCAAAAAATGACACCAAGTGAGTCCCCGTGCAGGCATGTCAAATTGACATGAACAAGAAGGATCCCTCGCAAGATCCGAAGGAACACTGAGGAAGGGAGTTCTTGTCCCAAGGCAACAAATTGCCTTTGTCCTGCGGTGCCTCACTGTTCTCAAATTGGTGGTGTGCACGCATGATTGGACTGCCAGTTTCTCTCTGAAATGGGAGCATGTGGGTCATTTTCACATGACGCGATGTTGTGGACTTCTTGTGGGCAAGTGGAATCGTCGTAGGCGAGTCCAAAGTTCCAATCAGTTCGTTCTGTTCATATCACTGATCTGTTGCTTCTTGATCCTGTCTCAATCGCGTCCACATGGTTACACTGTCAGCAGTTACTTGTACACTGCAATGCATGTATGCAGTCCGTGTCTCCTTCATGCAAAAGAGAAAGAACCCATCGTTGTCGTTTCCTCAAATCTGCCACCAGGTGGTGATCTTCTCCATTCAGTAGATGAAATGAATTGATGAGAGACACCCATTCAGTTCTGCTTCTGTGAATTCTTCTTTTCTTTTTCAACTTTCGGTGATGATGGATCAAAAGCTACAGCAAGCAAAGCCAATGTTTCGTCGTCCAGTTGGATACTTTTGTTGTTTATACCACAAAAGGAACAGGCAATTTGCACGAGTGAGTGCGAGGAGCAGTTACCTTTGCGGAGGAGGGGGTTCCACCTCCAACAAAGCGGACTATCCTCGCATGAGGAGGGTCCACCAACTTTATTCTGCTTTGCGTGACCAACAATCTGACAATTTGGTTGTGGACATCTTGAATGACAGTCCCTTGGAAAGAGCTCGATCGGGCGACCTTCTGAAAGGTTTGATACATCTACACGCATCTAGAAGTGAGTCAGCTTCAAATGGAAGGTAGAATCTCCACTCCCACTGTCATGTAGGACGTACATCCTTTCTGCGTTTGATTTATGGCGCGATAATCATGGACATATACAGGAAAAGGCCACCGCAGGATACCCATGTTTGCAAAGCCTGAAAGCACCAGTGAGGGCCCAGATTTATCCTTCATTATTTTCATTTTAGCTGCCAACTTCGTCGTTTCCAGATTTATCAGTTAAGCTTTGCGCTCTGGTGTCGACCTCCAGACTCAACCTCCTTGTTTGTAACGTTTCAGAGTTGAGTCAAAACAACGGCGTGTCAACTGAACAGGATCTACCTGCTCACCATCCACAGTTTCTCAAACAACACCCACCAACTTTCTGCTTATTTAAAAAACAATTCGTGCCATTGGTGAGATTTAACAGAACTGTCGCAAAGCAGTTTCTTCTAGAGCAACCTGAAGATGGCTGTGTGTGCAGGAGTTGGTGAGGGAGAGCTTTTTCTTGAATTGCTCTTGTTACTGAACAGAGAGACAGACAGAGAGAGGAGTACGACCTGCGACTGTGCGATGTCCCCCTGGGGCAGAACCTCCAGTGGTCAAGGCAAGGTCAGCCAGATGTCCGGTCCCAACCCCAACCCCCCTGTACCACCACCCACTGTGGACAAAACATGGACAAAGGCTGGCAGTTTGGCTTTTTTTCTACACTGGAGGGACATTGTACTCGCAGTTGCCTTGAGCAATGCTTCCCTTATTCAAGAAACCATTCGTAGGGAGACCAAAACCTTCACAGAAGGCCCTGCTAACATGTGTGTGTAACCTGCACTTGTTCTCCGTCTGCTCCAGGTGATCACATCACTTCTTGTGACTTGACTTTGCACCGAGTTGCACTCAATTGAGCCCAATGACCATTGAGTCTCGAACAGAAAAAGAGCTTACGAGTTAGTTTGGGATGTTGAAAACAAAAAATAAGCATAAAACGAAACAAAAAGCCTCAGTGAATGAGAGAAAAAGAAAATGAGTCTCTCGCTTCCCACATTTTGGTGAATGAAGGAACAAATCCTCACATAACTGACCAAACAACGGCTTCCAATCGATTTGCGACAAAACACTGCAAGAATGGGAAAAAGTTGGGCAACAGGGTCGAGACGAAAATCTGAGTAAATTTGAAGAAATTTAGCGATGATGTCCACTTTGATACAGAGCGACATTGAGGCAGCAATTTTGAAAACATCGAAACAACAATGTGTTAGATGATCACGAGTCCGATGCCATTCATGGTGAGGAACAAACAGAACAAATTGCTGTTGTCGTCATGTCGTCAACCCTGTTTCTCGAAAGCAAAATTGCTTCAGTTTTTTTGACTTTTCAAATTTTCATGACAATTTTCATCAAAGCGAGGGGAAGGCAGGTGTGGAAACAAACAGGTTCTCACCTCTTGTGTGAGATGGTTGTCGGTGCTCGATGGAAATCAGCATTCTGAAACTTTCTCGCAAAAAAAGACCATTTTAAAAATGCTGCGCTTGTACCTCCATTGAGACACACACCATGTTTTCTTGAAGAAGCAAAATCTTTGTGTCAAAAATCTCAAAGTAGTTTCATGGAAGTACTCACGAGACCTTCAGAGACCCAAGACTGCAATATTCACTGTTGCGGATGAGAATCGGCGCGAGTTATCAACCAAGGTCGTCGAGTGTCGTTCCTGCAAATTGCTCCTGTATGCGCATTCACGCGTGATTATCAATTGATTTCTACCGAGTTGAAGTTGTCTCCTGCTGGATGTTAAGAGTTGAAGGACAGTTGGGGTCCAATAGGGCGTGAAAGGGTTGACTTGTTTACAGCCTCAAGCCTTGTCAGTGTCAAAATTGTGCTCACGAGCTTCGAGCACCCTTTTTGTCTCAGTGAACTGCCATCACAGCAAATGGTCACCGCAGCCGTTTTGATCTTTCGAACGGAACAAGTGTCAAACTGCGATTGTGAAGCCTGTGTCTAATGTCGTCAGCTTCTCCTGATTCCTGAAAACCGTCGAGCTTTTGTTGGTCAAAGAGCTTCGTTGGATTGTGACCGCCTGAAACGGCTGCTCCGCTCAGGGCGGGTGGTGTTTCAGAACTTTTCCAACTTTTGGACAGTCTTTGAGAAGCTGCCTGAAGAACTCCAGCCAATTCAAATGTTGCGTGCGAACTGAGCCCAGGCTGACATCCTGCCTGTCATGCAAATTGCTACGTTTTCAATGTTGAGTTGTACAAGCCACGGAAGATGAAGTCAAGATCGTACGTTTCTGAGGAAGCTGCTTCTGAGGCGATTTCATGTCACAGGAAGCTTTCAGACCGCCTCGAGACACTAACACCAACAACGCCTGTCATTAATCTCAGGAATGATCCGTGCCCTTCACCCAGATGCAGCCAGACCTGAAGGACAATTGCTTCATTAGACGTGTTTCTCTGTTCAGGTCAGGAATCACGCCAACTTGTCCATAATTTCCCCTTTGTATCAATCGCGGTGGACCCAGGAAGCCCACGCAGAGACCGTCCCGGAAGTTTGGAGTTTGCGTGGGTCGGGTCCCGACAGTCAGCCATCTCGCAGTCCCAAAGGATCCATAAACAGAGAGAATGTGCTTCTCGCTGAAATGAAGATCCATGTTCTGTTCGCACACGTATCGTATTCTCGAACTCGTAAAGACTCGAAAACAAGTGACACCCAGTGAGAATCATCTTATTGACACCCTGACAAGGCTTGAGGCCGTGAACAAATCAACTCCTTCACGCCCTTCTGGACCCCAACTGTCCTCCACGGTGACCATGCAGCAAATTCTCAGAATACGAGCAAGCATCACCAAACTGCATTTGCACTGCACCTTTCAGGAACTTTGAAGTGATAAAATCGAGTTCAATACGCACGGCCTGATTTTAGATTTGGTGTTCCCACCGAACCACATGAAGTTGACCCGCTGTCCGCAGCACCCTCGGGGCCCTTGATCATCACGCACAGTGATCCCCAGACGGCTTTCCGTGTTGAGGTGTGCTGCGAAACGGAAGTCTCCTGAAGAGTAAATCTCATCCGACCTTTCCATTTCCCCAGTTTCAACCATCACGCGTGGATGTCACAAACGGCTGCAGGGGTCTACGACAACATGCGCCAGTAAATATCACCACGATGTGGCTCTTAAATTCCGCCACCATCAAGATATGCGTGCTTTGAGGTGCACACAATCAAACATCTTTTATGCCTGCAGTTGCATCTGGGATAAGCCAAGAACAGAGGATACACACACATGCAGGTTCATTTTGACCTGCCAAAGTACACGAGTCTTAGATCCCAGACAATTTTTCCAGTGTCATCGGACTGAACAGGTACGAACGCCATCAGCACAACAGGGACCTTGGGGGAACCCAATTTTGTCTAAAGCCCTTGGATCCATCCATCTGAACAGCAGTTGGATTTCAGAAGCCACCTTGAATTTTGCGTCCCTGAGAATTTGTTTGCTGTGGAAGGTTGATTGGGTGGGGGTCACTTTGATTTGGCATGCAGATGTACAGACGTTGGATTTACCGGTAATTTCAACCCACGGAGGAAAACCTTGCGCACCTCTTTGTGTACAATGAATCAAATGGAAAGGCCACGGAGTCGTTCCTGTAAAAAGAAAGAAGTCCATAGTTCTTCAATTCACCTGACATCAGAAGCAATTCAGCAATTTGACACAAGTTGTGCAAATCGTCACGGGAAATTGCATGGCTTGAGGAGAAGGTGGTCGATGTGTTCGGATTTGCACTGGATGCGAAGTTTGGGCGCACCCTTGCTCCGTGCTGGACGTGTGTCTTCTTATGCTATTGGTGTATGTGTTTGCACCCAAACACGTTTGTAGAACATTTGATGAAACACGTCATGCAGGATGCTAAAAACAATCTTCAAATCAGAAAAGAGATTTGTGCTTGACATGGGTGGTGTGGCGCATTTCCCAGAAGCAAACAATGACTTTCAACCCAAAAATTGATCCAGGTAGTGCAAGGACTGCGGTGATGGTAGAGGTGCAGACCGAGTAGTGAATGAGTAAGAGTCTGTTCTGCCGCAAAAACAATACATATCCCGATGCTGTTGACTGTGATAAATCGCAAGATCAACTTATACTTGGAAGTTGTATTATCGGGTCAGTACTATCAGTTCTGAGAAGTATATTGACAACAGAGGTAAAACTAAATATAATTGACTCAGTTGCATGAATATGCATCACTAGCGAATTGCAGAGATAGAAGTGTAAATGCCCAGATGTAAGGAAGCAGCTGCAGGTCCGAGTGAGTACTCAGGGCACAGAGTGCGATCTCCTCTGGTTGACTCAACAGCTTGGCTTAAAAAGTCTGTGTTGGTTATCAGACTGCTGCATTGACTCGGATATCTGTCACAGATGTGTGACAGCTGGATGCACATAATCGGACACTCACAGCTATGGCAGTGGTCACATATTTGTTATCTGGAGTTCACACTTTAAGGGACAGAACAGTAGGGTAGGAGATCAGTTTCCTTTTGTCCTTTTTTTATGGCAACAGAACAAATATTTTGTGAGAAAATTCAGGACATAGTACAGCTGACCAGAATTTTTCTGAGTGAAACAGGAAAATGTTTTGGGGTTTTTTGGACGAAAATCTGTGAGAATGCAGTATCTTTTGCAAAGATAAAGGAAAGGCATTTGAAGGAATAGCAGAAAACCTGTATCTTGAGAATTCAGAATAGCATCTGCAAGTATTTACATCATCCAGGAAATTTTTTGAGGATCACAAGTTCCTAGCCGAAAAGCTGGCCAAAAGAGTGGGGTACCTGGCTTCAGAGGCAACCTTCAGTGGTTCAATTGGCTCCCTTGCCAGGTAAGTTTTGTGACACTGGTGAAAGATCTTAGCCCATTGTGGCCAGTAACGTCCAGATAAGTATCACCTGAAGCCATGTGCTCCACTGGTCAAAATTCCAAAAGATGCTAGAACCCACAAGCTTTCATGCAGCCAATTTCTTCGTTTGGGCCAGTGGGAGAACAAATTCCCACCGTGAGAGGTGAGGATGCTTGTAAAGCTTGATTTGGTGAGGAGGAAGTTAGTTACTTCTTTCTCATAAGACCTGGACTGTGCGATGTCCCTTTTGAGCAAGCGCTACACACTCGGCATGCGCGTGTCCATGTATCTCAGCCTGGCTGGCTGTGTCCCATTCCATTGTGTCACCCCTGTCTCGGAAACTGGACACAGAGACTTCATTTTTGTGTCGCAAGAACCAGCCGACCCTGTTCCTGGTGCTACCAGCAAAAACATTCTGCAAAGGACACGCCACCTCCAAACAAGGACAGAGCTTCAATTCCTTTTGCATTTGAATTGTCCTGACAGAAACATTATTTTCGTGATATCTCAGCACTTAATTTTACTTGAACCACAGAATTTCCGATTTCTTTCGTTTGCATTGACATCATCTTGATGTGCGGAATCTTACCCTGTATTCCATTGTCCTGATTCTTGGAAACAAAGGGTTTGCTATGGAAACGTTCTTTTCTCGAGATCTCAATTAAATAAACAAGAAGCAGTGCTCAAGGCAACTGCAGTGCGAAGTCCCTTGCCGGCAATGTCATCAATTCTTCCTTGTCCTCCTTGTCTTCTCCGCAGGGGGGTTCCAAGTAGGGGAGGGGGTTTGGG
>JAAUXT010099694.1_pt1 | contig 15920 bp, 17 predicted proteins | sample 7278171 | NCBI WGS metagenome assembly JAAUXT01 (sample SAMN14350112, study PRJNA611818) | marine sediment metagenome | isolation source: surface marine sediment (1.8m) | place: French Polynesia: Moorea | collected 2018-08 | reverse complement strand
CCTCTTTCTTTTTGTGTCTTCCCCCCCTGTATTCCTTCTCGTAACCCCCCCGTCCGCGGCCCCAGCGCCCGGGGGGGGGCGCCGCCGCCCCCCCCAAATTTTCGCAAGGAGCGTAATCTTTGTTGGAAAGAGGGAGCAATTTTTCGCAAGGTTTTAGCGTAAATCCACCAGTGGGCTCGTGATGAATTACAATTCAACAAGAAACAACGCACACAAATTCGCACTGAAATTTATCATTCGTGCAAGTGAAATTTCATAAAAATGTTTAAAAAACAATTCAATAGAAAAGAAATCAAAATCAAGTGCAAAATGAATTCCTATTTCTGAAAAACAGCGAATCCTAGAGGTCAGCTGCGAGACTCGTCAGTCCCTTCATCGATGGCACTGCTCGCCGCGTTGTCCTGCTTTTTCTTCTTCCGACTTTTCTGCGCGGGCTTCGCTGCAGCTTGTTCTTCGATCACAGACGCGATGTAATCCATCTGTGTACGAGCAGTGTTGTGTAAAAGCCGAAACTTGTGGATCACTCCACATTGGTCACAATTTTAGCAAGACCAAAAATTCAAAAATTTGACGCTCATTGCAACCAAAGCTTATCAGACATACGAGGCTTATCCCACTGCTGGCGCTCGCTACATGTTGATCTATCATGCCAATTTGGCCCTCTTTGTACTGAAATAAATAGGGTTAAACATCTTGTGCAACCATCGGTTCATCCTGATATGTGCATGTAGCGAGCGCCAGCAGTGGGATAAGCCTCGTACACATTTTGAACGTACCAGGTCGGGAGATTTTCGGACCAACAGCTTCACGTCATCATTATTCACGAGTTGTCGCTTCGCATGCCTGAAAGATCAATTATCTATCTCCCTTGAAGGAAATTTATGTCTTTTTGGTTTCACACTGAAAATTGAAGGAAGGAACAAACTGAACTCGAAGCTCACTTTGCAAACAGCTCAAGATCCACGGAAAATCGTTGCGACTGTCTGAATGTGGCCTCAGCCAACGCTGCTTTGAACTGTCTCGTGAAGGTGACGTCGACGTTCGATTCTGCACCGACCTCATCGCAAATGCGGGACACTGTGTAGTGCACTGCTGCTTTCAGCCTCTGTGTGAATGACAAACCAACGCTTGAATCGTTAAGTGGCTGTTGTTCCATATATTTGTTGACATCCAAATGGAAACATCACGAAAGATCCAAGATCCTTGCATGTTGTTTTTGTATCGCCAAACGAGACGACTTTGACTCCAGGTGAACCTTTTTTTTTTTCACGCACCTGGGTGTGAGCTAATTTATCGACATCCTCCTCCGCCATGCTGGGTCCAGGCACAACGATCTGTCCTTTCTGGTCACTGGAACAAACGTAAACAGATTTTTGTTGTGAGTTCACTTGCTTTGTGTTGCACGATTTTGGCGCAGAGCATGTCACTTCACAGGGTTGCAACAAAGTGGTTCAATCAAATGCTGAGGAAGGGTAGATCTAGATCTATTGAGTCCACAAGGACAGAAAAAGACTTGTGAAAACACTTTCGGTTGTGATCGCTTCTACTGAGGTCAGAAGTGGCTCCTGACACATTCACACCAATTTCCTTACCAGTTCGAACAAAAGCTGTTGTTGTATTTTGTTACTTTCTTGTTTCATTTCGCTTTTGAAACTGTCCGCCTTTCTTTCCCGGTTTCCTCAAAAGTGAAGAAATCCAGTCAACGAAGCTTCAGTGCAGAATTTTTGAAGCGCTTCATCCGTCGTGCGCGAACTGTCCGCAACTCGCCACAAGAAATATTGCATCCAACTGTTATGGTGGATTTGCCTTTTGAGAGCGAAAGTCATTTGCTTCTTTTGCAGTGGTGGCGTGAATCCACGTCCAGGAAATGTTAGAAACAATACAAGTGATCAAGGTAAATGTGTCTCTTGTTTACTACTCGTGAACCACGTGCGCAATGATGTGGATACCCCGAATTCCAATGATGTAACATCCTCCGCACCGTTCGCACACGAGGACTCGCAGTTGGTGGCTGCTTGGCGCGATATTTGTTGTAGATATCCAGAGTCTACAGTCTTCTCGAACGTAACTTTGAGTGTTGCGTTGGTAAAATCTGTCCGATCAGTTGTCTGAATATCTCGAAAAAGTCCAATGCAGTTGATTGCCAGTGCCTAGTTTAGAGGGCTGATCGAACGCTGTTGCTGAAGCTTTCGTGACTTGATGCTTTGCATCATTCTGCAGGATCGACTTGTTTTGAAGACGCCTTGATGATGTCAGGAGAAATCTCACACAGGTCGCAGTATGCGACTGACGACCAACCAGCCACATCCCGTGGTCTGGGCAACGGTCGTCACTCTCCCACATCGCCCCTCAAACTGTTCGGTCAGGCGAAGAAAAAAGTCAACGACATATTCGTTGACATTGGCCACTACATCGACGAGACAGATTCATTCCTGAAAGGTACAACTGATGCCAACCAAAATTTCAAGCCGCACGTTCGGTGCGCACACGTTTGTCGTGGAATCGCATTTCTAACATCACTTTTCATTTGCAGGGTCCGCTGATGACAAGATTATCCAAGCTGAGAACAGAAAGCAGGTTGAAAGTTACATCAGCAAAGTGACTGGAATCAGAGACATGTTGTCCAGAGATCGGATGAAAGTGGCATTCTTTGGCAGGTATGTTGGGACTCGGTTTCAGAGGAATTTTTTGATCAGCAGTCTGTCATCAGGGGAAGCAAGAAAAGAGACATTTCTTCCCTCACGGTGAACTCGCACCAAACGCTGCCAACAAGACATTCAAACCTGCATCTCATTTTTTTTTCAGAACATCGAATGGAAAAAGTACTGTCATAAATGCAATGCTGAAGGACAAAATTCTTCCCAGTGGTATTGGACACACGACGCACTGCTTTCTGCAGGTTGAAGGAATGGAAGTTCCAGAACCGTGTCTTTTTGTTGAAGATGACCCCACTCCACACAGTGTACAGGTGTGGGCTTTGAACTTGGCGGTCGCGGAACGTGTTTTCAACTGTTTCGCACCGAATAGGAGCCACTTGTAAAGCACAACAATTTTTTGTTGCAGTCCATTGGTCAAATGGCCAGTGCTGTGAGTTCCATGAAGTTGCAACCAAACACGTTGATTCGCCTGTGTTGGCCCAAAGACAAGTGCAATCTTTTGAAGGACGATGTTGTTCTTGTGGACAGGTATTTTGAAATCAGTTTCATGGAACAGCAAATTGTTCTCATCCTACAACCATTGTCATTTGAGCTAGCGCATGTCTTGAGGCATTCCATTGTAACTTCAGCCCTGGGATCGACGTCTCGCCTGATTTGGACAGTTGGATCGCCAAACACTGCCTGGACGCGGATGTGTTTGTCCTTGTGGCGAATGCGGAGTCGACACTGATGCAAACAGTATGTCCCTGTTTCAGTGCGATATGGTGCTCATCTTGGAGCACCATTTGCTGAAGTTCTTTGGCGCACTTGTCTGTTTGTTTGTTTCAGGAGAAAAACTTTTTCCACAAAGTGAGCTCCAGACTCTCAAAGCCAAACATCTTCATACTGAACAACAGATGGGACGCGTCAGCTTCTGAACCGGAGAGCATAAAGGAAGTCAGTCTCAGGTGTACGACGTCGCACACAATCGTCTAAGGACTCTTTTTCTCGCAACTGTCACGGACATGTTCTATTTTTTAGGTTCGTCAGCAGCATGAAGACAGAACAGTGTCTTTCCTGGCAGACGAACTCCAGGTGATGGACATTTTCGAAGCCAGGAACAGAGTCTTCTTCATTTCCGCCAAAGAGGTTCTTGCAAAGCGGTCACACGATGAGCGAGGAACACCACTTGGTACTGATGCTCTGTCTGGAAACATTTCAAATCATAAAGCAATGAAAGAAATGTATTGAACTAAAACATGAGTTGATGCATGACGAAAATTTGTTTCAGGGGAACCTCTGTGGGGCTTCACTGAAAGGTTCATGGAATTTTCAAATTTCGAAAGAAAATTTGAGGTGAGAAACGTGTTCAATTACGTTGCTCTGGATTGCACCTGTTTGTGACACCACTCGGGCTGTTGACCGATGCTGGGATGTCTACTTTCAGGAATGCATTTCTCAGTCAGCAGTACAGACCAAATTTGCTCAACACACGGACAATGGAAAGTTGATCATAAGTGATGTTCGATGCATCATGGAGGATGTGTTGAGCCGAGCAAATCAGTCAAGGTGAGAGCACCGAAGACCCACGTATACGAAGTCGCCTTTTCATTTCGTTTGTGGGCTTCTCAGAATATATCCGGACTGGCACCTTGTGCACTTGAACATGTCCTTTTCTCAGGGATCAGTTTCATCAAGATTATCTTGCAAAGACGGAACAACACAGCTTCGTAGAAAAACAGCTGAATTTGTTGACATCAGAAATCAAAGACAAAATCCGACAAATGAGGGAAGAAGTGGAAGTCAAGGTGAGTCAAGACAACAACCTCTTCCCAAAAGCCGAGACGACCCTTCCCCTCCGCAAAAGAAAATGTTTCAGGATGAAACACATGTTTGCTCACAAAGTATTGCTCTGGCCCACACCACCCAGGTAGCGCGTTTCCACGTTTGCACATGTTCTGCTTTTACATTTTGAATGAAGCGACAATTGCGTTGTGTATTTTCTGTCACGAACCTCGCCAACTCTGATTGGTGCACGTCCATTCAGGTGTCTAATGGGATGATGGAAGAGATCCGACGACTCGCAATCCTCGTCGACGAGTTCGAGCGACCGTTCCATCCAGACCAGATGATGCTGTCTGTGTACAAAAAGGTGCTTCACTCTTCACATTTCTGTTGGAGGGGAGAGTTGGGTAGCCTTCAGGTGCAGCTTGACATTCTGTTGGGTGGGCGACTTCAAACAATTGTGTGCCATTGTTCGTGTGGTGCAAAATTTTGGGGTGGGGCGGTTTTTTGACCGGTCGTGCGTGTGTGTGCGTGTGGAGTCACTGCAGAATTGCCCGAGGAAGTGAAACCGTATCATCGTACTTTTCGTCCAATGTGCAAAACGCAGAGAGCCGACACATTCTCGTCGATATGTCTTTTTTGTCAGTTCTCTCACCTGTGGGTTCACTTTCTGCTGTCTGCAGTTCGAAATTCTTTTCTGGGGTTGTGTTTGTATTCAGGGGGTAGAACGTCAATCTGAATTACACTTAATCTCATCTCACTGACAAAGACACCCTCAATCTTTGAAGGAATTGCATTTCCATCTTGAGGAGAGTTTGAGCAGAAATCTCCAATCCAGATGCTCAGCTTTCATCTGGCAAGTTATTGATATGACAAGTCGGGACATACGGGGTAAGGTGGCCCCCAGATGCTTTTATATTGCCTCTTTGACCGTACCGTGTTTTCTTGCCACGCCTCCTTGTTGTTTCCCGTTGTTTCCATGTGCTGCTTCCACGTGACTTGTTGCTCCCATTGTTCGGCGCAGTCACAGTGTGTCCATCCACAACCTGCACAGTTTCTTGTTTTTGATACGTTTGTCTTCGTTGCCAGCAGAGCACTTCGTAAGAATTTTTGTTGATGTGCGTGTTTGTTTCTTGCCTTTTCATTGACTTAGGAGCTGCATTTGCATGTAGAAAGTACTCTTGGCAGAAACCTTCGAGCTAGATGTTCGGCCGCTTTACACGGTGCGGTAGAATCTGCCAAAGAGCAGATGACAGGTAATCCTGGTTTCAGTTTCTGAGTATTTTGGTGCACGCTTCTTACATCATCAGGGATGGGTGCAGGATTTGCTCGAGGGGACGAAGGCAACGTAGCGGCCCACCTTTGAAGTCAATTTCCTCAAAATTGGAATTATCCTTCTTGTGGTGCAAAAGAAATGTGGGATAAATTATTTCGTGAGAGGTCATCGTCCGCCCCCTTGACCCAATCTTGCACTTCGTACAACCTTCACACTTCAAAACTTTCTTTCCCTCTTTTATGCATTGAAATTTGTCAAATGAACATCCGGACGTGCTGTAATCTGATTCGTTTAAAATTGCAACCGAGTTTGTCCTTTTGTTTGTGACACTACGTTTCAGAAATCGTTGTCGCCATTTTCAGATCGTTTGATTCCACTCCTGCCCGACGAATCACAATCTCACGTCATGACCAGTGTTCCGAACAAGGAGTTCGAAGTGGCCTACCGATTGGACTGTCGGAACCTCTGTGCGGACTTCCAAGAAGACATCGAATTTCGCTTTTCTCTGGGAATTACGTCACTGATGTACAGATACCTTGGTGCTAAAGGCACTCGACAGGCTCTCACGGGCTACGACGCGGTAAGTTTTTCACATCGTTGGTATTTCAGAAATCCTTCCAAGAGTTTGCGTGTCAATGTTTGCTTGTTTCTTCTGCTTGTCCCCGACAGCATCTCGTCTGTGTGAATTTCAGGTGCCACGACCGATTGCCATGACTCCTCAAACGCCGAGCAACGAAGGGGTACGGCCCGGTCACGGCGTGCACGATGCGGACGCCATATTGGCAGCTCTGACGTCATTCACTAGTCTTTACTCCAGCAGCACAATTGGGATGCTGGCAATTGGTGGCCTGGTATGCGTCAGTTTGCTCTTCGTGAATGAATTGCTTTGAGTGACTTGAGGAATTTATTTTGACAGTTTCATTTTGACGGTGAAGAGGGGCATGTTTTTTCGCAGGTTGCAAAATCAGCTGGTTGGAAGGTCATTGCTGTGTGTGGCGCAGTTTACGGGTTGGTGTATGTCTACGAGAGGCTCACCTGGACAAACAAGGCCAAAGAACGTGCCTTCAAACGCCAGTATGTCGACTACGCAGCCAGTAAACTGAAGCTCATCATTGACCTGACGAGTGCAAACTGCAGTCATCAAGTGGAGCAGTAAGTGGGCTTTTTAAAACACCTTGTGTGTTGTATAAGTTGTGCATCGCTTATGTGACATCTGGACTTATTTCGCCTGTTTGTGATTTGTTGTGTTGTCTCTGACAGGGAGTTGTCGTCAACATTCGCGAGGTTGGCGCGCGAGGTGGACCTGGCGAAGGACGAGTTGAATAGCGAGATTCAGACTCTGAGGAACGAGCTGACCAGGACTGATGAGATTGGAAACAACGCCAAAACACTCAAGTAAGTGCAACTGCCGGACACGCAAGTCGGGATCTTTCCTGGACGCCAAGAGAAGTTTCTGTGTTTCACCCATTTTCTTGCTCGCTTGCAGAAACAAAGCTGGCTACCTGGACACAGAGTTGAACTCGTTCATCCACATGTTTCTGAAGCCAGACAGTCGGTTGTGATGTGAGCGCCTGCTGTTCGTCGACATTTGTAGCTGAACCTTTTTTCTTGTACATGACAGGAAACAGTTGGTCAGTTCTGTTTGTACATGACAGGATAAAATCAGTTGCGCTATCTACAGTGATGGCTCTAGTCGAGTTCAAAATATCCACCTCAGTCAGGTTGGACTTTTCTTCGCACAGTCTTTGTCAGCAGCCTTTCCAAACGATTTCAAATCAATTTTGTGAAGAAGGGTGATGTTGCGCTGAATAAGAATCGACTCCAGAACAAACGCCGACCAGGCAAAAATTTGGATTTGAGGAGCTGAATCAAATTGAGTATTGAAAAGAGACGAATATGAATCGCTTCAGCACAAGTTGTTGAAATTCTTGCTTGATGTGTTTGTGATGTCTGACGAATAAATATTTCGTCAATATTCCAATTATCCCTGCAGTTTTGGTTCTTGGTTTCTCCGACCAATTGAAAGCTCACTTGTTGCCGAAACCAGTGTACCGATATGTTTGGACATAAGGCAAGGTGCCATTCGCCTCGTGATCCAGAGTCAGAGCTTCGGTTTCTCATTGGCTTTTGATGCAAATACCAAGTCACCCGCAGCATGAAAACACCTAATGTCCACGCAAGAGTGAGGAAGTTCCTGCTGAATTTTAATTCACGTCAGAAGATTCCTCAACGTCATAAGATGTGGCAAGTAGAAAGACAAGGGGTTGGCGGGAAAAGCTCTGGAGACGTGGTGACATCTTCCGTTAAAGAGAGACGTCCTCTTGGCGTGCGCTGCTACGCAACTTTGCTGGGGGTCGAGGCCGCCTTACACCCTGTGGAAACCCTGCCACTGATCTCAAATAGTTCAGTGGCCATTTAAGTCACAATTTAACATGCCATCGCATTGTATGAATGATATTTCTGTGTAGTTTGTTGGTTTTGAATGTCATATGATGAATTGAAACCAAATCTAGGACGGACACAGCCCGCTGCGGATAAATACACAAGCAGGTGCCCGTGAGAAGGTCAAAATACAAAATGGCGCAGGTTCGTCTTGTGTGGTTTCTTGTATTTTAATTGTTTGATTGCAATCACTGGCCCTTCAGTGCACTTTCACAACTATTTTGGTTTACAGGAGTTGGACCGAAGCCTGACAGCAATGGACTGGCTGCCCCGGCTGAGTGTCGGGGGCGCCATGGCCTCTGCAGCGGGGAAGCAGCCTGGAGCCACGGATCCCACAGGGAAGCTGAACGGATGTCAAGCTCTGCGCAAAGCTCCCAACTCACCTCTGGACACCAATGCCACTTTGGACTCGGACCCTCATCAACATCAGCACAAGGACGGAAAGCCGCCATACAGTTACGCGAATCTGATCACGTTTGCTATAAACAGTTCGCACAGGAAGAAAATGACCCTCAGTGAAATTTACACTTGGATTTGTGAGAATTTCCCTTACTACAAGGAAGCTGGCAACGGATGGAAGGTGAGCTCATCAAGATTCAGTTGTAACACAACTTGTTGGTTCAACTGAATGCAAATGTGGATGTGGATGTGGAAGCTCGAAGAGCCTTGCTGCACAAACATCCTGAGATTCTCACTTGTGTGACACCTGCAAATTCTGAGCAGCTACTCCTGTTCCCTGTCAATCTGTGCCACAGGCCGCAGATTCGTTTCTTTTGCCTTGGGTTGTTTCCCTGTCGTGAATAAAAGTTGCTCGGAAAACACCAGCTTCGCCCACCCAAGGACAAACGAAACTGACCTCGCTGGAATCCAGGGTTGGCAGGGGCTGGCATTGGTCTTGGACAGCGCCCGACCTTCGGAGGCTCACAGCAAGTGGGATGAACTTATTGGGAGGGTCAGGGGGCGCCCCGAAAATGCTGGAGCCTTGTCCTGCACAGCTTTGATTTTGGGGTGCAGTCCTCAAATTCGAGGTCAAATTCGTGTTTTGGTAAAGTTTCCTCTGAGAGTTAACCGAGTTCCGTTTGTTTCAGAATTCTATCAGACACAATTTATCTCTCAACAAATGTTTCCTCAAAGTACCACGATCAAAAGACGACCCGGGAAAGGTAGGACTTTGTTTTGTATGTTGTTCATCTGAGAATTTCATTGAAAACAAACGCTGAAAATCAGCACTTTCGCAGATGACACGGAATTGAACCCCGTGCTCTTTTGCCGAAGTTTCTATCTTCTGTGCTTGTTGGGCAGGGCTCCTACTGGGCCATTGACAGCAACCCTCCAGAAGATCCGCTGCCGACGAGAAACAAAATGAAGAGAAGACTTAGTGAACTGGTAAATTTGAAACCTCGTTTTCTTTCACCGATGTTTGTTGTGGACATCTGGGGCAAAAATGTGTGTGTGTGTGTATGTGTGTGTGTGTGTGTGTGTGTGTGTGTGCCCCGGACGTGCTGGCCGAGAAGTGTGTCCAGATACGTATCTTGGGATAAACAGTTGGCGTCGTCATAGTTTTTCAACTTGAAAGATCGTCGTGTTTTCAGTCGTCACCGTACAGTCCTGAGCACAGTCTGGGAACCTCTGTGAGCAGCATGGCTTCTCAAACCTCAGCTGCGGTCAACCACATGCAGGTGAGAAGTCTGTCAGGGTGACAGAAAACGGTTCTGAACACGGCTAAATCGAGTGTTGAGGTGGCGCAGTGAGGCACACGTTGAACATGGGTCAGTTCCAACATCGAAAAATGACAAAAAAAAAAAAAAAAAAAAGAACGGCGTCTGATGGAGGACGACGGGGGTAGAATCTATGTCTGCGTCCAAACTGTCTGTCGGACCTGCTCCACAGTTTCAGCATTTGTTTGCTGTCTGCGTGTGAACCGTTTGCTTGTTTCCTGAGACATGAGATCAAGTGAAACACATGTCTTTTTTTTTTGCAGCCACCAACCCCGCAACAAACATCTTTCGTGGATCAGAATCCAACGTTCCAAGATTTGAGCGAATCCTTTCGAAGTCTGTACAAGTCTGTGTTCGAGAATTCACAAGGTCAGTTTCTTTTCCAATCACACAAGAGCTTGGTGTTGTCTTGTTTCTCCAACACTGTGTTGGTGCAGTTCAGTGATTTCGGTTTCAAGTACCGTCTCTTTCTGGACAGCAGTCGTGAAGGCAAGTGGTGGTGTCGATTCTTGTCTGTTTTGTCGTGTTCCGTTGGCTTGTGGTCATTGATGTTTTGTTGTTATAATACTGACATTAAGTTCACGATTTGGTAGAGTGGTGGGCTGTTGAAACGAGGAGACCCAACAGTGCAACGACCGTGAGGGTTCGATCCATTTCGGTCATTGTACGAAAATAAAAAAGCGCACGTTTTTACAGGTGGTCTCAATTGCTCATTCGACTCTAACAGTCCAGTGCACAACAGCGCTGGATTGCAAGGTAACTTTTCACCAAGCATTTCAATGCAGGCTTGAAGCTGGGAGTGAGTGAGCAAGCGAACATCGTGATTGATGCTTTGAAAACTTGTATTGTTGAACGTGCTGACTGTTTGCAAGTTGTCTTGTGTGACGCGTCGCTGGTTGTCTGGTTTGAGGCTGGATCTGGAAGACTCAAGTGCACGACGGGAACTTTTGGGGGAGGACACTTCACGTCACTTTGTGTTCACGAAGTTTACGGACAGGGTTGCAGCTGTGGAGGTCTGTTGAGGTGTTTGTTGATGTTTGGTTCCGATCGTTGTAGGCACCTTTACAGGACTTCTGCAGGGTTCGTCTCCGTTTCCGCCAACAGCCTCCAACGCGCATGCGCCACGTCGTGCAAATGGCTCTCCCAGTTCAGGCCCGCAAAATCCAAACCATGTTCAGCCAAGCCATGATCCTGGGGGTAGGTCCTCGGTCTTGTAGGCATGGACACGACTTGATGTTGCATGTTTTGGTGAAGGGGAATCTTCCATCGTTTCCTGGTCATTCAGAATTGTGGTTGTTGCCGGCGGACAAATGTGTTGAACGCACGACTCTCAGGCCCCTGACCTCGGAGCCCCTAGTTGCCGTCTTTGACATGGTATTGCATGGATGTCTGTGTCAGTTGGTTTCGTTTTCAGCGCAACGACGCTGTGGGTGGTGCATGTGAAATGAGTTTGGTGTCTGTTTACTTCCTGATCGTTCATTGTCGTACAACATGTAAATAGAGGTGGAACTTCTGCTTGTTGTCAACGCTTTTATTTTTATTCTCGCTGTTTTTGCGACCCATCTTTACTCATCCAGCGCTTGAAGATTTTGTACGATGGAAAAAGAGAAAGATGCTTTCTAGTCACCTTTTCACCAATATTCACTGACAACTCTCCTCTGGCTTTCGCACTGGCATATCAAACTTTATTCCGCATTTCAGGGGCTCCGCTGAATAATTCTGTAGACTGGCTGCAGAATCTTGACAATCTAAAAGAGAGCATGAAGTTAGTTAGTAGTTATAACTGGAGCGACCTGGACTTTTCGCAGTTCCAAGGTACCTTCCTCATTTTCACCGGTCGATCATGAGATGTCAATATAGAATGGGTGTCAGCTTCCTGATCCTCTTCGGTGACGTGTCTTCTGTTATTGGCTGTCTCGTCCAGGGTTGATGGAGAGTATGAAGGCAGCGGACAGCCTGAACCCCGAGCAGCTCGCCGACCTCGCCTCGTCATTCAACAGCTTCTGGACCAAAATCAACGACCAGCAGCAGCAGCAGTCGGTCCCCTACTCCTCGCACGACAACAACCCCGCCAACTCGGCATCAACCAGTACGTTGCGTTTTGTGTGATACAGCCGACCTGGTTGTGCGACTTTGCCTTCGTCAAAAAATAGGCCGACCGGCCTCGCGTGGTTTGCGGTCAATTGTCCGGACAAGAGCATTTTTTTTGCTGCATTCTGACAAAAAATCTTCCTGGGGTGTCATCCTACACTGAGAACAAATCAACAGACCAAATACGAATAAAATTGAACACTATTTTCACCATAAAATTGCTACACACATACTTTTGGAAGAGGATGCTTTTGGTGCTTCGCGCTCGACCGGTAGCGGCGCAAATCACTAAAAATCGCACAACCGCGGGACCGAGACTGGTCACGCACCATTTGTGTGTGGATATCACGCCCAGCTGTTGAAACAGGTTGCGCGTCACACGACTGTTGCGTATTGAGGTTTCCTCCAGTTCTGGAATTGTGACATGACACAAGAATGGAGACAACACCGTTTCGCTCTGCTTTCGTGACCGAGTCAGTCAGGCCTGTTTCCACTTGTAGGCTACAGCAGCTGCACAAATTCTCAAGGTTCTGCATTACCGGGAAGTTTGAACAACATCGGTCCCTATCAGAGTCCAGATTTGAATCATCAGCAGGTACGCTTTTTCGCTTCCATTTTGCTTGTTTCGGGGCCTGGTCCACGAAAAGCTTGTGTTTGATTCCACATCACTGTCGACATGTTTGATCACCAAGAATTTCAATGGCAAGCCTTTGGAGTGCACTTGTTCCTCTCTTTTCAGCCAACGATAACTGTTGGAAACCCGTACCCCCAGCAGAACATTCCCGTCGGTACCAACAGTTCGTCCGGTTCTTACACACACGTTCCTGAGGAAATCGAGGACGATTTCAACTGGGAGAAGTTGTTGTAAACAGATCTGCGCAGCGCCGGTGGTGGCGTTGCAGACCAACTGACACTGTACATAATGTGGGCGTAAGTTTTGTCACAATTCTTCTGACCGACCGTCAGGTGTGTCGCATCCAGGGAGTCAAAGCCTGAAGTGTGGGATGATGACCTCGATGTAACAAGTCACGCTACAAAGTTGCCGGAGGAACCCACAGGACAACGTACTTACCGAGTGTGCTGCCCGGCAGGCGGAGGATGAAGACTCCAGGAAACCCGGCCGTTGTTGCTCTGGTTCAAACACAGGAGTCGAAGGAGAGTGGGGATTGGTGGTGGTGGCGTGTGTGTGTGTGTGTGTGTGTGTGTGTGTGTGTGTGTGTGTGTGTGTGTTGGGAAACCCTGCTGATGTCAGTTGTGCTCCAAGACTTGCACCACGCATTCGGCAGTCTCATGGAAACTGAAGGCACGAATGAGCGTATTTCTTCGGAGGGGGATCACTGACCGCAGAATACTCTGCCGTGCGTTTAGTCCACTGGAAGTGCTACGTTGCATCGGGTTTTCCACATCCGTCTCAAACACAACGCCGCCAAATCTGCGCTGTCGTGAGCGAAATCCTGCGAATTCTGCACAAAAAGTTGATAGTGGTCCAATATTCAGGAAAGGAAAAGACGAAGGTGCGGTTTTGTTGACTCTTGGTTTCTGATTGAGTGTTGCTTCAGGTTGGTTAGTGTGAATCGGCGATACGCCGCTGCAAAAGTCCGCGAGAAATTGTTCGCGCGCAAAACGTGAGGGCGAGTTCCACGTGCTGGGAGAGTGGGAAGCAAATGTTGAGTTTGCTTTCTGTTGTTCGCAGAGTTTGGGGGTGAAGTTGTTCTGTTGGTTTGTCGCTCATTTCGCGCTGTGCGTAAAGCGCCGAAACTTGGGTGCGCGTCTTCGTTGTGTTCGTGCTGAACGTGTGCGCTTTCAGTAGATTTAGATGCCGCGATGCATATGAAACTTGTTCTTTTCGTGGTGATTGAATCCGCCTGCTCAAAGCTTGCTCCATTGCCCAACTTTTGCAAAGTTGCACCGAAAATGGCGAACAGTCGGCATCATCTGAATGAGGCATTGGATCCCGTCGCGCTTTTGGTCTCACTGTGTTGTTCTCTTCACCTTGTTTTTTTTTGGCCTCTCCGGCACCCTGGAGTTTGGGAATCCATTTGCTCAATTTGTTTCTCTTGACCTTTTATTCGGCAGACGGATGTCCTTTTCCGTTTTGGAACGGAAACTGCTTTTTCAACGTACCGTTCCCTCCAAGGCATTGGGCGCAGTTGTTGTTGTGTCGCATGTGGCACACAACTTTGCAAATAGTCGCGTTGTTCTCTTGGTGAGGTGTGTTCAACAGAGTCCAGGAGCTGTTTCTTGATTTCCATTTCTCAAACTGCGCGACGCAGCAATCCGTGCCTCAACATTTTCTGTTATTCACGCCTGTTGCGTGGACTTTGTTCACGTTGTGGCTCACGTCGTGGATTATTGGACTTGTAAATAGAACTTTTGTGCATTTGAAGTTTTCTACGTGAAGATGGGTGCTTCTCTTTTGTCCCATGTCTGGTTCAGTGTCTGGTTGAGTGTCTGCACCACAACTTGAAAAAAAGACAAAGACCCGGCTCGGTCACAGTTGTATCTTTCGCGACAACAGTCGCGCCATTCGACAAACTCTATTTGTCGACCAGCAAAGAAAACGAACGTCTCTCCGTCCACAAGGTTTTTTGAATTGTTGCTTTGTAGAAATCTATGCAAATCGATCCTGTCTTGTTTGTTGCTGTTGGAACAACAGATTACTGTTGAAATTTTTATTGATTGTGTCAAACTGATGCACCCTGTTTTGTTTTCTTTGAACGATTGTGTGCTGTAAATTTCAAGCACTGCACCTGCGGGGTGAACAAGTCTCAACTGTCAACGAGAAAGCAGTGAAGTCTTGCACATGTGTCTTGTCTTGCGCGCATAGCAAGTGTGAGTGACCGCTCACAGAGATGTTTGGTTTTGTTCCACAATGGATTTCCAATCGCCTTGACAAGATTTGTTGGCCGTACATTCCTTGTACAGAATTGTTCAGCATCGGCTCAGTGCAAGTTACTTCTGTCGAAGGAGCTACCATTTCGTGGTGCACCAAAAACAAAACAACCTTGTGCAGTGACCTGATAAAAACAAGTCTTTCCAAATTTGGACCATGAAAACGTTCAGTCGGTTTTGGCAGCTTTCCATAGAAGTGGAGCAACTGTGTTGTTTCCAGAAAAAAAGAGTGCAAGGAACTCATGGCAATACAAACTAAAATCTCCCCAGGACACTGCACAAGTGAAAACATTCATTTATTTGGGTGTCACCTTCAGGCACAGGATTGTGGTGGTCTCAACAAAACACTTGAGGTCGGAGGCCTCGAGCTTTTGGTGGAACTTTTGTTCGTCGCCTTGTTGAAAGAATGACAACTTTGTAATCTCTTTCGACAAGTTCATCTGCTGTGTTCGTGCTTGGCAATTGAGACCGTGAGTAGTGGCTTTGGAAACTGCTCGCTTCTCAGATAGTTTTATATTGTTGTTGGTCACTGCAACAGTAGAAGCTGTTCTCTCCAATTGACTGTGTTGTACACATCAAAATATATCTGGAGGGTATTCTTGACGAGTCGAGCTGTGGAAAACCTTCGTGCATTGAGAACTGCTGGTAAACATAATCCGTCCGATTTATCATCACTTGTTGATTGTCTTTTACAAATCCTTTGTTTTTCCGTTGGCATGCGTGACTGAAAATGATGTTGACTTGTGTGGATGTCTCTTTGAAATGACTGCATTCAAATCTCTAATTTCAGCGGTTCAAGAGCCGCCTCTTTCAAATGAGTGAACAAGAGAACTTTTGTTGGTGCGAAGCGTCAGAAGCCGCATCTGATGCGGCCACCGTTGAGTTTGTGGACAATTGAAAGGGAGAAAAAGAGTTGGTGGGGGCGAGTGAATGGGGCTCTTTTGGTCAGTTTTGTGCGTCCAAAGAGAAACTTCTCCAGTTCTCCAGTCAGTTGGGAGAAAGTCCAGTCAGACGGACGGAAAGTGTCCTTGACCGCGTCTGAAAAAGGGTTCGCGAAATTAGAAGGGGGGGGGGGGGGGG
>JAAUXT010107943.1_pt1 | contig 15921 bp, 13 predicted proteins | sample 7278171 | NCBI WGS metagenome assembly JAAUXT01 (sample SAMN14350112, study PRJNA611818) | marine sediment metagenome | isolation source: surface marine sediment (1.8m) | place: French Polynesia: Moorea | collected 2018-08 | reverse complement strand
TGGCTCACTCTGATTTGGCTTGCTCTGATTTGGGTTGCTTTTTTTGTCAAAATTCTTACTTTTTTCACTCAATATTCACAACTTTGGAACTCATTTAGCACACACCCAAAAGGAACAAATTTGACCAAATGGAACTTTTACACATTGTTTCACCTCAAATCACCAATGATGTCGGTGTCACCCATCCGGCAATTGAGGCACGTTGGCGGAAAGACCGCACGGAACTGCTGAAAATTGCCATGGCAGAGTCAGAGTTGTCTCAGTCTCAAGGTATGACCACACTGACCTTGATGTGCCTCGAGTGAGAAAACTGCCTCTTGATCGGCTTCGGCGTCTGGAACTTGACGACCTTGGGGAGTTTGATGATGTTCTGTAGATCCATGTCAGATGCTGCTTCGTTTGCTCTGTGGAGAGTAGCTCACACGTAGTTCCTTCGGGCGTCAGGGCGGCTCAGTGTCGCAATACGAGAACAAACTCCATCCCAACCGCCGTTCTCCCAGCTGACTGTCATGTGCGTTGTCTGCTGTGTTTTCGTGTGCTGGTTCCACTCGTGATGTCGCAGCTTGAAGATCCCGATGTTTTTGCAGTCACTCAGTTTGGAAATTTCCACAGAGAAAAGCAAATCACTGGAGCGTTGTTGTGAATCGTCTCCATCTTCATTTGCAAACTGGGCGTTTCACAACGTGCACCAACCTCGTTGAAATTTCGGCCACGCACTCGTCTTCTCGGGTGACAAAATGCTGAATGCATCGCTGGTGAAGATCGTTCAGTCTGTAGTCCACAGACACTGAACCAGATTCACAAAATTATTTGAGCTTCAAACTGAAATGTCACAGATGTCTTTGCTTTCCCCAACAATCTTCTATTGCTTTACAGCCAACACCAGTCATTCTAACGTCGTGCACACTACACAGAACTTCCCCCAAAAAATCAATGACAATTCCAAATGAAATTCAAAACAAATTTTCCTGAAATATATTTGAGACTTTTCTCCGTGGCAGGTTTGCGCTGTAGATCCAGGTTTCTGTGCTACTGTGTACCTCGGCAGATAAGAAACATGCCGACTGTTTATGTTTTGAGGCAGGCGACGAGAAACTTGAGAAAATACAATTTGACAGGGGACCAGGTAGAGACCCCTGAAAAAGTTGCTGCCCTGTAAAAACAGGTGGTTCAGCTTTGACCCTGTGTGTTTTTAGAGAGTTGAAAGTTGTGGAATCTAGTGACATGGTCGTCGCTTGAAAAAGGAGTGAAGATTTCAATTGCCTTTGACGCTTCTCTTAGATTTTGTCTATTCACAGCAAAGACTAGGGTTTGAGAGAATTTTTCATCAAGCTTTCTTGCCATTGGATGTCAATGCAAATTTTGTATTTTTTTGCAATGCACAGAGGTACAGAAGTCAAGCTGAGCCAAAATGGAATTTCTCGTGCATCTATGCGAGTGAAAGCGACCACGTATTGTTATATTCTGGAACCATGTTCTGTGCACGAACCAAACTGTGATGATTGCTGACTGGGTCCTCAGGGCCTGACTTTTGAGCCTCTGGATCCGCGACGTGCGTCCTGGATCTGCAGCTTCTAAAGCAGTTGGTGGATCCAGTGGGCATCACACAAACCGGCTTTGCAAAATTTCCCATCAGGCACAATCAAAAGAATTCTGCGAGCAGTTACCAATCACCAATTAAGACAAGGCTGTTGCGGTGGAAAGATGGGGTAGAAAGCATTGTTGAACTGCGCCTGACTCCAGCCAAATGGGAAACTTGTGTGTCGACTATTCTGTCCACAAGGAATTGTATAAACACCAGAATACGAGCAAAAACATGGGGCTCTCCAAGGCTATTTGTGGCTCACACAGATGGCTGTTGAGTGAATTCTACAGCCTGGCACAATGTGTGTGATGTGTGCAGGGTGTTTCTGTGTTTTGAGGAGGTTGCAATTGACTGATGTGGATGAAGGGGGCCTCTCCTGACACAAACTCTTTCCATTCTTTTTCTGAGTCACAAGCCCCAAGCCAAAACTAAAGTTTGCCCCCCCCACTCCGAATCATAAGCCTCCGAGGGGTTATTGTGATAGAGAATGACATCAGAGAACCCTGGATTTGTGTCCTGGATCTGTGATGGTGTCCAGCTGTATGTGGAGGGTGTCAGTGTGTGCTTGTGCTTGTATGATGCAAGCTATTGTGTGTGAGTTGATTGTGTGGGCATGAAACGTGTGAGTCAGAGTGTGTCAGACTGTGAGAGGGTGTGGTTTTGTGTGTTGGTGAGTGCATGCACACGAGTGAAGTTTGGGTGTGTGTATTCAGTTGTGTTTGTCTCTCTTGTACGGGTTGAATGTCCTCCTATTCTTATATCTGCTTTTCAGTCACTCAAATTTGTCTCTTGTTGGGCTTTTCTGTTTTAAGAAGAACAGGCCAGGGCAGCATAGGCTGCAAAAATGCACTTTGTTAAAGTTTATTGAAAGTACCCAGATCAGAGAGAAGAAAAGAAGAGAACATGGGAAAAGCGCAGGTAAAAAATACTTTTGAACGTCATTCCTATCAGCTGCTTCTGTTCATAAGAAAACTTACTTTTCTTTGCACCACGAACTTCTCCTGTCCGGAGCAAACAATGTGAATTTGTTCTGTGCTGTGAGAGCAACAAGAAAAACAGCTTGCCCACAAAACGTAAACTTGTTGCCACATTTGCTCGTGCATTTACTTTGTCATGATGGGAACTTCTTGCTTCGTTGTCCTTCGCATTGGCCCTTTCTACAGAAAAAAAAAACAGACTCACTGTTTGTTGCTCAATGGGCTGCACAAGTTTTCTTGTGTGATTGTTTCCAGTTCAATATTGGACCTATTGTCAGGACCTTGGTTCTCATCGCTGCTCAAACTTGTGTGTGCTGCCAGACCCACTGGAGACACTGATGATTGCAGTGTTGGATCAAGGCCAGGCTGAACAACAGTTTGCTTTGCCCTGTTTCTCAAGGCACTTGATGTTTCCAAAGTAATAGCAAACATAACCAAGAGAAAAACAGACATGCTCTCAATCAACTCTAAATTTTGTAGAATTCCAACCTGTGAACCTTGTGGATTGACATCAGTATGAAGATAACTGGCCTTGAGCAGGTTGATTGCTGCCAGTCCACACAACAGAGTCAGTGAAAATCCCTCTACATAGTTTGCAATGGGATTTTTGAAAGGCTTTACAAATGCATGATGAAATAGAAACAGAAGGCAAAGGGCCAAGCAGACACAAAGCTGCATTGAAGCATTAGGAATTAAAATTGTTGCACCCAGCATCAGTCTTCTGAGTATCATCACTCCTTCCCAGTATTGAGTGCCTCCATCAGATTCTCTGTATCCTCCTCTGAATCCATTGTAGATTGCTTCCTCAACATCTGTTTCTATCTTCTGACCTTTCATCTGATTCTGGTCTGGATCTTCCTTGTTCATTTGCTGCTTGACTGACAGAAAACACCAGAATATTAATGCAGGAAGTGGAAGGCATACTCCAAGAAAGAATGACCTCCTGGAGATAGTTCTTCTCTTGAGTAGTTTCATGCCAACAAAAACAAAGAGTGGGTAAGGAATCAGGCAAAGAAGGCAAAAGATGAAGACAATAATCTGCCATTTACTGTAACATTCTACAGTACCATCATAGAACCAAACCTGACCTGTATCTACAGTTGTGCAAGTCAAGGAATAAAATACAATAGAACTGAACCCAGAATATGTATACTTGATTATTTCAATCAGGCCAGAGACAAGTTTGCTTCTGATCTTTTCATATTTGTCACAGTTCAGATGAAATTGTGCAGAAATGTACTCTGACAGACAAACAGAAAGGAAAAAAAGATTCCAGAATAAATAAACTCCAACAAGAAAGAAGAACCTGAACATCATCTTGTGGCTTGTTGTCATACCTTCCAGTGGGCAGGTATCTTTTGACAGGTCAGCCAACTCAAATTTCAACACCAATTGAATGCATGAGTCTATTTCAATGAATATTCTGTCAATTATTCTTCCAGAATCCACTGATATTTCCAGCATCATAACTGCTTTGATTTGCATAAAATATGTCACTATACCAAAGTAGCATTTTAGATATTTTACATCTGAATCTTGTGAATTTGTGGACTTGGACTTGCATATTTTTACACAAACCTTTGTTGGAATACCAAACACATCATCTTTGAATGTGTACCAACTCATACATAACATAGCTGCCAAAATCATAAAAGGCCACATCCAACTATCATTGCAGACATCAGCTGACACACATCTTGATGAAAGCATAGACAGTGAGTAGTTCTTCTTACAACTACCACACAAAATTCCAGTTCTGTCCCCTGCACATTGATTGTAACCCACACAGTCTTTTGAGCAACAGTACTGAGCAGGACACTGATACATAGAAATATTTTCCTGTGATTTAAGACCCCAAAAGTTTGGGTTTGTAATGAAATTATTGCCAGGGCATTTCGCACCTGCTGGACAAGGTAAGCAATTCAGTTCCTTTGAGTTAGTTTTTACCTCTCTGATCACAATAGTGCCTTGATCTGGTTGCATAGTTGCATGGAAATACCCATCTGTAGGAACATAAAATGATGGTTGACATGATGTGCAAAATATTTCAACTGCCTTTGCTTGCATCTGAATGAAGTTTGTTTCTGTGGTTGGCTTATACCAGGCATGGCACTGCAGAATGATACTCAAATGCCTTATTGATGTTTCTTCAGAAAGCATGTCTAGCTGAATTAATGAAGGGGACTGATGGTTTAAATCTAAATCTCTTGAGAAAACAGATGATTCAATTGAGATGTCAGAATGTGAGGAGATGAAAACACCTTTTGGAGAATCAAACACCATATCTGTTACCTCAAAGATACTGTCTTTGACAGTTACCTTGATGCACTTGGCTGATGCAAACAGTGCACCACCACCATCTGAGGCTATATTGTTGATGAAAGAGTTGTTCTCTATTTCTACATAGATTATTGCACAAGTGTCTGTATTTGCTTGGCTTTTCACACTTAATGCTCTTCCTTGAGAGAGAACAGAGCCAATTCTAACTGCTTCATTTTGAATCAATGTTGAGTTTGTAATCTTTAGGAAGTTGGTGGCTCTTCTTGCTTTGACAAGTGGTGCAGAATACTGCACAGAAATGGCCCCTCCTGACTCAAACTTTCTGTTTTTGTGGAAAAGGCAACTTGTTACAGTTACTTCTATCCATGAATCCAGAAGCATGGTATCCTTCTTGGAGATTTCCAAACCTGTAGTGTTTTTAAAAACACAATGAATGAAGTCCACCTGCATCTTGATCCCAACAATTTTCAACATAGGCTCATCCCTGTGATGTGAACTTTCTCCGGTCAGATAAATGTTTGCAAATTTGACAACAGAAAGTATTTTGTTGTTCAAATGAATCTCACTGTCAACATATGATGTATTTTGTGAGTCAAAGAAAGAGTTATGAATTGAAAGGATGGTTGAAACAAAAGAAAATTTAGAACTTTGGACAAATATGCTGGCAATAAATACTTTGTTCATTCTAATCCCAGAATAGGTTTTCTTCTGACTGTGGCCTACAAATGTTGTTTGTTCAAAGTGTACTTCAATCTGTCCAAAACCCTTTTCACTGCGTTCCCAATCTGTAATCAGTGATTCCACAAACCTAACATTCTTGAACACAATATGTATATTTTGCAAAAAAATTCTTGAATTATCATACATGAATCCTTCCAGCTGAAGTAGAAAATGTCTCTGAAACATCTCTGCATAAATCCTCAATTTTTTATTATAAACACAGGAATTTAAACATATAATGTTCACTTTCCTTGGCCTTGGATAAGTAGAAGGGGCCATTTCAGGTAAATTGAGAGTTTGGTCTTCTGTACTTGTAAAGTCATTGATGTAGATGGTGCAAATCCAGAACATTTGTTTTGTCATGATTGAGGTCAAAACATAATTAAGTGTTGAACAGTGCACTTTCTCAGGCTGGAACAAACAGTCAGGCTCATCATGACCAATGCTATTATTATCAAACCCTGACAGAAAGACATAGCTCAAGCTTCTGTTGCTCACATAAATTCCATCTGAAATTACAATTCATGAGCAAAGTGAAGTGGTTATACACCCCTTTTTCTGGATACAAACAAAGTTTGATTTGTGCTTCTTCAATATTTTCATTCACCTTCACATGACAATTCATCCTCCTTTCCCTGACAATCAGGTATTTCATCACACACTCTGTCTTTCATGATGCACCTTTCATCAAGATGACACAGGAACTGGTGTTCACCACACATTGGAACATCATCAGAAAACTGTTCACAGCCTTTGTTATCCAGCTGTGGGGATGCAACATACTTTCCACATGTCCAGCTTTCAGGTGCACAAAATGAGTTGTTTCCCTTTGTTGAGCAATCCAGCATATTAAATTTTGCACATGGACAGTCTTGCTCATCTGAGCCTTGAGGACAATCAGAATCCCCATTGCAATACCAACTGAGTGGAATACATTGTTGGCTGTCCTCCTTACACTTCTGAAAAAGAGATGAATTTCACCTGTTCTTTCTTCTCTGTTGTCTGAAAGCCAATATTGGACTGCAGAAACTGAGATGGGAAATAAGTTTGTGTGCAGAGAAGAATAGAACACAAAAAACTGCCTTCATAATGTAGTGTCCTGTAACACCTTCTGGGGCACAAATATCATCACAAAGCTCATCTGAACCATCAGGACAGTCAGACTCACCATCACAAACTTTAGAACCCTGCAAACAGACTTGACATTGTCCTTTCAATTGCACTTATGTTTACCAAAAATGCACTCAAAGTGAACAAGAAAAGCACCCAAATTGAACAGACCAATTAAGTGCTTGATCAATCAGCAAGTGCTCCTTGCCATCCACTGTCCACCAAATGAACATGAACTGAATACTGTTGCACATTTATCTTTTTATGTTGAGAGCCAGCAGGAGAACTTACCTCAATACAGGTGTGGTCAGCACATTTGATATGACCTATCATGCAAGTATATCTCTCACATATCTCAGATGACTCATCTGATCCATCATCACACCCAAATTTGGTTGACCCATCACACACATCAACTTTAGGGATACACTGTCTGCTATCAGCACACTTCCATTCACCATCAAGACATTTCTTGTTCTGGCATGCCTCCAGCAATTCATCTGATCCATCATTGCACCTAGCATATGAGGATGCATCACACACTTCTGATTCTTTTATACACTGCTGATTATCAGCACATTTCCACAAGTCATTCATTGTGCAGTTCCTGCATGTTTCTGGCCATTCATCTGATCCATCACTGCACCCATTTAAATACCCATCACACACATTTGATTCACTGATGCACTGTAGATGATCAGCACATTTCCACCTGCCTTCAGAACAGTTCCACTTTTCACACCTTTGTAGCCACTCATCTGAGCCATCACTGCACTGGGTGCTTGAAAACCCATCACACACCTGTGATTCTCTGATACACTGTCGATTATCACCACATTTCCACTGACCCACAGTACAGTTCCATTTCTCACATCTTCCTACCGATTCATCTGAACCATCATTGCAACTGGTCTTCCCATCACACACCCCAGATTCACTGATGCATTTTAGATTATCAGCACATTTCCACCTTCCCTCACGACAGTTCCATTTCACACATATTTCTGGCCACTCATCTGAGCCATCACTGCACCCAAACAATGAGAATGAATACCCATCACATACCTGATCTTCAGGGATGCACTTTGTGTTATGAGCACATTTCCACCATCCCCTACTGCAGGTCCAGTTCTCACACATTTCTGGCCATTCATCTGATCCATCACTGCACCCAGAAATTGAGGATGATGGATCACAATCTCTGCACTCAACCAATGAAGATGAATGCCCATCACATACCTGTGATTTAGTAATGCACTTTGTGTTGTCAGCACATTTCCACTGGTTCTCTGGACAGTCAACATTGCTGCATGTCTTGACTCTGGCTTCAGATAAGAACAGAACAACATCAACAGACATGGAAAACAAGCATTGCAGAACAGTGAAAAGCATTCCTTTGTATCACTCAAAAACATTTGTCTTTTCACATTGGAGATGTTCTGACTTTACAAATGATAGATTCACAGCAAATTGCCTGAAATGCTTACCAGCCCAAACCATGCACAGAAGCCAAGTCTTCATGATGCAATAGAACTGATCCACACATGGAGAAACTGGTTTCAGTGGAGGTCACATGCCTCAAATTGAACCATATTGTTGTGCTTACCCTTGTTTCTGTTTCAACAAAACAGTCAGAAAAAAACAAATCCATCTCGTTTCAACAATGAAAAAAGACAAGTTGTGTGATGATAGAGAATGTCCTTCTTCTGAATAAAGCCAAAAAAAATAAACAGATAGATTTACCTGTCAATGGTGAAATTGTTGTCAAGACTGATGTGGAAACTAAACAGGTGCTATTCTTCAGTCACACATTCACTGCACAATTCTTCTGGACAATTTCAACTTCAACAAGGCTAAATTGTATGCAGCAACAGAACCATCTCTGCCATGAACATGCAGGGAATCAAAATAGGTTTCATAATGAGACTCATCTTGTATTTTTGGATTCAGCATCATTCACTTGTATGTGACTAAAAATGAAAAGGTTGGTAATGGCCCAAGATGCTGACTTTTTTGTGAGTCACCACTTTCACAGTCATGTGCAGACAAACACAAAGACAAGCTGGATGCTGGTGGGGAAAAACTATGTTGCTCAAAGCTTTTGAAACACACTCAGTTTAGCCTGCAAAGAACGGGTCATAAAGAAAAGCCATCTTGTCTTTTTTCTGTGACGACTGGTTCCAATGTTGTTTCTGCTGTTCCCACTGCTCAAGAAGCAGGAACTCTGCTCTTTTGAGCAAAATATCACACACGATGTTGACCTCAAGTCCTTCCATCAGTCTTGCCTTTTCATTCCAAAACAAAAGTGCTGCAATACCACAAACACTTTTGTTGGCATTTCGTTCAGTGTTTTTCTAACATTTCTCTTCGACACATGAACTTCTTTACACCATTTATACACCAAGGGACAAATCTGTAGTGTTCATTCTTTGTGCAATTTGTCATCGAGCTAGAAGCTTCCGTACGAGCTCTTGACCAAAACCTGTTCAAACACCATTCCCCACTGCGCTCTATCCTCCGTTTCTTTTGTTTCTCAGAAAATGTGAGTGGCTTGGCAAACTCACCCGTTTTTCACTTCCATGGAATTTGTTTCCGTGAAAGCACACTCTGTCCAGAACCCAACATGGAACACCAAGTCACACCCAATGAAGCCCATGAGTGCACTCAGCACTGCATCCTGCAAGTGGAGACACCTCACCACTGTGACCACTCTGACATCAATTGTCTGTGTCTGGAAAACACATGATGCACAGGCGCCACACTCCTCTCTTTGTCACAATTTCACCTGGCCTGACCTCATCATGGATAAGCCACAGTTTCATTGCAGGTCTCTTTGGGGCTCTGCCTCTCTTTTGCTTCTGTCTTTCTCCAGATGAACTTCACTCTGTCTTGAGAAGATTAGCTGTGCAACACTCATTGTGCGAAGTCCCTTTAGGGCGAAGCACCATGTGGTAATGCAGTATATGGCAGCTGGACCAAAATGTCCCCTGCCCCCCCTCCCCCCTCCCCCCCTGGCCAGACCCCGCCCAGACCCCCCCCCCTTCTGCAGAAGACAGCATGGCTGGTGGAGGACAAGGAGCACCAGGAAGAATTGATAAACAAGGAAGAATTGATGACATTAACGCCACTGCAACGCTGCAAGGGACTTCGCACTGCAGTTGCCTTGAGCACTGCTTCTCATTACAAGCAACACTCATTACAAATGTGCAGCCTTTACAGGGCTTGAACGTGCTTACATTGACCACAATTTTATGCAACCAATAGTCAGTATGTGTGTGTCCGTAACGGGACACCGCCCCCCTGCGCCCTGCGAAATTTCATGGAATCTGGCAAAACAAATCCGACAAATTTTTAGATTTTTTTCTTGAAATTTGGTGGGTGCTTATAAGTTTTGGCGCCAATGTTTGTCATTTGGTGACCAAAGACAGGTGGACCAAGTGGCATGAAGCCGGATGGCGTGCTTTCCACGACAAATGTCCTGTTAGGCACACTCATTGTTTTTTTGGCTCTGTGTATCAGAGAGAAAAATCACCTCACCTGTGCTTGCAAAAAAGTATGTTTTTGAGGTTGGGCAAAGGAGTTGGCCTGGCAGCCATCTGAAAATGGTTTGGCCATATATATTCAACAGCCCCACAATTGTTTTGCATGTCAGAGACCTCACAGTTAACCCACAGGAGAGGAGATGAGAAGCAAACTGGTTTTTGGAATCAGCATAACATTCTGAGCATTGTAATCTTGCTAGCAGCTGGCCCTGCATGCGGGTGGGGTCGAGGTGGGAGTCATTGCAAAAGTTGTGTGTTTCTTACCCCATCCCCCACAACAGACACAGGCAAACAGATGTGAAGCAAGGATACACGGCCAAAGAATTATCAGCACTCGCACCTGATAACCAGTGCTGCAGATGTCCAGCGGTGCCACTTGGCAAAGACAAAGCAGTACTTCCTGATTCAGAACCTGATAATGCACAAGGAGACTCAGCACTGCTTCAGCTGCTCTCCACAGCAACAGGCATTTATTGGTGAACACTCCACGATCCTGGACCAACTGGTTTGAAAAGTAGGTTGCTCCAACCTGACCTGTTCAGTGGAAAGAAAACATTCATTTGATCAGCTTAATTGGCTGAAACTGAACCCACGAATCAATATGTTCTCAAATGCTTTACGTGCCCAACACATGAGAGACACTCCATACAACAGGGAAATCAACTGTCACTGATCAGTATTGATCGTAGTGATCAAACAGTCACAATACAACAGACCAACAAGCCAAGCACACCCCCACCTCTGATGTTACTCAAGCATTTGTGCAGGTGCTCTTCAGATGCTTTGCTTTGTCCCAGATCAAGACACAGAGTTCTTGTTTACTTTCAGTGCTATACAGTCAGTGACACTTACATTCATGTGTCACTCAAGCACAGAGGTTCAGTCCTTTCAGTCAGTTTGGAAATGGAAACACATCTGGGTTGCTGTATGGAAATCTCATGCATCTACAGAACAATTTCTATCTTCATAGATCTACCTTTGGGACATACCCCAGGACCCCCAGAGCTGCAATTGAGCTCACACAAAGTTTACGCACCTGGTCCCCAACACTGCCACTGAGCGAGGCACAGGTGGGACACACCCCAAGCCCCCCAGAGCAAAGAGCTACCACTGAGCTAGATACCTGCTGTTTGTCTTTGAGGACTCAGTTCCACTGCTTGAAACAGTACCTTGAGCTACACAGTCTGCAAGCACAGACAAGGCTCAGCTTGAGGCAGCACCGTGACTCTATGTTTTCATACAAAGCTCAGCTTGAAGCAGCACTGTGATCTGTATTATCATAGAGAACTCAGCTTGAAGCAGAACTGTGATCTGTGTTTTCACAGAAAGCTCAGCTTGAAGCAACACTGTAACCTGTGTTTTCATACAAAGCTCAGCTTGAAGCAGAACTGTGATCTGTGTTTTCACAGAACAGGCACCTCTGCACAAAAAACATATGCCTGATTAGGCAAGAGCTTCAGTGCAGTCAGCCAGTTGTGCCAGCTTAATTCCACTGGCTACTTGGTTGAGGCCGAGGAATCTTCCCAGACAAATGAATTTTTCCAGAAATTTGCAACAGAGCGAGCTGATTGACAGGGTTCTCATAGAGAATGTGTTGTCATTTGAGTGAAATAACCAGCATCTGCTCAATGACTGGAGCACTTTGTCACTCCATTACTCTGCTGTATTAAAATTCTTGCCTGTGAACGTTCACACTCAGTGTCAGTCAATTCAAGGTAAAAATATCAACAAAATTTGTTTGAATAGGCCAAGTTTCATGGCAAAAAAGGCCACCTTGAACCAATCAAGTTTGTGCATTGTCCAAGTCTGAGTGTATGGAAATTGTATCAAGCTCGGGTCACTGCTTCTAGCTCGAGCAGAACCTCAGCCCCCCTCCCACAAATCCTTTCAACCAAAAAGCGTACACCAGCCCCACCCCTCAATCTGTGCTTTTGCACAAAGCTCATTTGTTGTGGATTTAGTTTGGTATTTGGCTGCCAAACATAGACTTTGTTTCACACACCTTGTTTTGTTGGAGATCTGCCTGTTTGGCTGTTTATATTTTTGTTCCACAAACATTGCACACACCCGGACTTCACAAATAATGCAAATGACAAATGTGGGTGGGTGAGGGCCACGTGTTCCCAGTTGACAGTGCATCATGCATTGCTTCAGTGTTTCTTCAATTCAATAACCATAACTTCTGACGCAGCAGTGGTTATTGAATTGCACAGTTACACAATGTGCTGGTATCAAAGGGTTTCTTTATACAGCTGCTTTGAACAGCTCCGATCTCCTTGATCCACAATCCTCTGCATTACCACAGATGGTACAACTTAGAACAGCTCTGTGGTCTGAGGTTTACAGGGGGACAACTTCTGCTGAAAATCTAATACCAGATTAGGGCAGAGCTCAGCAAGTTCTACCACCAGTACCAGCAGCTTTACATAAGTCGCAACCAAAATGTATCAGCTGAAAAACATCTCTAAGTAGCTGTTTCAGCGAACATCGCTTCATTTGATTCTGACAGTGAACTTGTACAAGTTGAACTGAAACTGCTTCATGACTGGAGCACTTGTAATGTACTGAGAACTTCTGAAACGTCTCAACAGAAGAACAACAAAAACTGCAACTTAATAAGCAACGCAAAAATGGCGCTGGAAATTATCCCAGACTTAAAATAATTTGAAGTGAAAATTTCACAGAATATGACCACAAAGCCTGATACTCAGGTCTACAACAGTTCTGTCAGTGGTGAGGAGTTTGATGAAAATGCAGGAACGTTTGATGAGCAGAAGTTTTGGTGCTCATTGAAAGTTACTTCTCTCTTTGAAGACTCATGCACAGGAATTGTAGAGAGAGTTGGCAGTGCTTCAGCAGGAGTTATAATCATTGTAGCATTGGTTCTAAATTTTTTGTCTTTTAAAGCTCTAAGTGTTATGAAAATGAATTCTTCGTCTTTATTTTTACTCAAAAGTCTGACAATTTTTGATTCCCTGTATTTGTTTGGTTCTCTCTTTGAAAAAAACTCTTGATTATTTGTTCTGGGAAGCAGGATTTAAGAAAATTAATGAGTCTGAATATTTGTACATCGACAGAATATGTTTTGGTATTTTTCAAAGAATAGTTGCCCCCATCTCTTACTGGACCATTGCCCTTCTGACTGTTGATAGGTAAGTTGAACACAATTTTGAAATGAAAAAGTGAGAGTCACATAGTACCAGGGCTTCTCTTCTGCAAAACAAACAAAGAAAACAAACAAATGCACAAAGTAAGCACCAATCAAGTTGTACTCTTTGGCATTTCACAAGTTTGCAGACAGCACCAAAGAGAGAATTTTGTATTTGAAAGATTCATATTTCAGATACAGGGGATTGACATCTCTTCAGAAAAGTGGCAGCAGTAATGTCAAAAGAGTGAAGCTGGTTTTGGCAGTTCTTGCCATGCTGATCATTCTTGGAGATGGTGTGTTTTGGATATTCTTTCAGGTAAAACCAGCAGAGTAGATTTGACAAGGTAGTGGGAACATCAGATTTTTGCTTGAGTACTCAGAGGATTGAAGAAGCCTCAAATGCATGGATTTGCCCATGCTGTTCCAGTTGTCACATTCATTCTGAAAAGTATATGATTTATGCATGCCTTGCTGTTTTTCAGATAAAATCATTTGATTGCCTGGATGGCACTCGGTATTTGTTCTTGCCCACAAGGCATAAGCCAAGCCAGCCAATTTTTAAGATGTATTTTGCTTGCCTCATCACCCTAAATTTGCTGTGCCTGCACTTATAAGTGCAATAGGAACTGGGCTTTTGACAAAATTTCTGCAAAAGCAGAAACAAGTGAGAAGATCCGTTCTGTCTGAAGGTTCATCTGCATCAAAAAGGAAAGACCAAGAAGAAAAGCTGGACAATCTTACTGTTTGTCTTATTGCCTTGGCAATATGTTTCTTGCTGTTTCTTATCCCCTTCACTGTAAGTGCCTCTCTTAGAGTAGGAGATGTTGAAGAATGTGCAGCTTTGAGAACATATACAATAACAGTTTCATTCACAATGTTAAATTCTTCAGTGAATTTCTTTATTTCTTATTGGCTGCTGCCATCTTTCAGAAATGCAGTAAAGCTAACTTGTGGCTGTCTGAAAAACAGACAGGAGGAAACACCTGAAACGAGGGCTACTTCTGGGGAAGTTTTGTCCAATTCTGGAGGGCAAGTTTAATTCCTTTGTGGTCTGTTTTCAAACAGTTCTTTTCAATCTGCTTTGGTTTCTTTTTCTTGGTACTAGTCCGTTCCATTGAAAGGTCTGACAGACGAAGTTGAAAAAAGTATTTTGACAGACCTGTAGTGTAGACTGTGATGTTTGAGTAACGGTGAAATGGAATGTGTCAGAACCAACACGACAGATAAGTTGGAACAACAGTGCCAGGGAGTGTTGGCCAGTGTTAGAATAGACCACAGTATGTGTGTGCAACAAATCAGGATCGTTGGCTTCGAAATACATAGTGAAGATGAAAGTGAAGAACAACAATGTCAGACAGAGTGGTCATTTGGGAAAGGTCATGTGTCATGTGAATTATGTGACACAACGCACAATGAATCTATTCCCATTTGAGCCAGAAACGGAGATGTCAGTTCCTAAAAAGGTTACAAGGATCAACAAGTTTTGAATTTACTGTACCTCAGTGCAGCCTGTTGTATCATATTATAAATTAATATTCAAAAGCAAAATTTTGCAGATAATTCAGAACAACAAGACAGAAACTTGAGGGGTTGAGTCATTCGCTTTCTTTCTTGGAGACATTACAATTTTCCTGGTGTGTTGTGTCCTGAACTCTCCCTGGATGCAGACACAAACACAGGTGCAGACTCAGGTTGGTTTCTGCCAACACAGACACAGTTTGTCTTGGACATGCAGTGTGCAGTTGCCTCCACCAAGGTCAAGGGACTGAGGGAGGTGGAATGCCTTGAGAATGAAGGCATTTCACTGACAATGAAAAGCTGCTGGTGCCTCTGACAAAACAAAACACTCATATATGACTGCTCATGAGTAAATGGCGTGAAAGCAAAGTCAATGAGCATGAGGAACCACCAGATTGCAGGTGATTTGAATGGCGTACATGTCAAGCAACTGAAATGTACATATCTGGTGGTCAGATTTATGGCTAGGTCCTTTGGTGCAAAAAAGTTTCATTTTGCACCATCGTTTCGATTTTATGTTGTATCTTGGTCACTGGCATACACGGCTAATTTTCACAATGTTGGTAGGGCTTTGAGGTGATGAGTGAGGGGGTTATGTGATGAACGTTTCAGTGGTTTGTCATTGGTTGATTTCAAAAGTTAGATTTTCAGGGGGCGGCGGGGGTTGAACAAAAATATGCCAGGTATACTGTGTAAAAAAAGTTTGGTGTGGAAGAGAAACATTGCTTTACTGAAAATGACTGTCAAACGTATCCTTGGGATTGAATATATTTTGTGATGTGCTGTTGGGGTGGGTATCAAAGTCAAACATTTGAAATTTTGCCAAAAACGGATTTCACAACTGGCTTTTATGCACTTGTTGTGCGAAGGCCCTTTAGGGCGAAGCACCATGTGGTAGTACAGTATATGACAGGTGGATGGAAATGTCCCCTGCCCCCTCCCCTAACCCCCCTCCCCCAACCCCCCTCCCCTGCCCAAACCCCCCAGGGCTGGACCCCCCCCCCTTCAGCTGGACCTCCCCAGACATCATGACTGGTG
>JAAUXT010144124.1_pt1 | contig 15922 bp, 15 predicted proteins | sample 7278171 | NCBI WGS metagenome assembly JAAUXT01 (sample SAMN14350112, study PRJNA611818) | marine sediment metagenome | isolation source: surface marine sediment (1.8m) | place: French Polynesia: Moorea | collected 2018-08 | reverse complement strand
GCTTTGACGCTCAGCATCAGAACTTGGACAGAAGTACGCCACTCAAAATTATCCTAGTCAAGGCACCCCAATTTGCAGGTTATACACGGCCCCAGCAGAAAACCTTCGCATGGGCTTCTGGCAGTGAAAAAACTCGTCAGCAGCCAAGAACCATGGCATAGCTCTGTGCAAGCGGGGTCATAGCTGAGGCAGAAAAACAATGACCAAGTGTTCAGTGCAGTAACAGTTTGACCAGAGCATATGATGTGGAAGCAAAGAGCTGAAAAGTCACAGCTGCTAGAGTCGAGACTGAGCTCTCTTTGCAAATTCCAGAACCTCAGACCCAGAACAATTTTGGCCCTCGGCAGAACTGACTTCAAAGTTTGCGTCTGTCGTCTGCGCTCCCCGGATCTCTGAACCATTGGGCCACTCTGAAGGGACAGTTACTTCCTTGATCAGATTTTTAGGCTGGTCAAAATCCGCAATCACTTTGGGATACCTGTCAAAGTTATGGAACCTAGCATGCTACATTTCACTTTGAAAGGATCAAAACTCCAAAAGGCCGCAGGACCCTGACATCGATATTCTTTCCACACAAGATGCTGTGTGCGACAGCTGCAGAAAATGTCCAAAGATCGAAAATGTAACCTTGGTCCAATAAATCACCTTCAATTCCTTTAACGAACACAATAAATTGAATTTACGGCAAACAGATCCACTTCAGTAGATTTACCCTGGCTGAAATCATGGCTTCGTAAGTGGAAGAAAGTTTGCCTGAAGTGAGAAAACTGCCATCTGTTCGACAGCGGCAAAGCCTAGAAGCACACTACACAAAAGATACGGCTGCATGTATTTTCACCTCACAAGGAACTCTTGAGATCCAGCGACACCTGTGCTGCGCGACATCAGTCGTGTAGACATGGATTCAAGGCTGCACTTCTGGCCCTGGTTTGAACTTCTATCCATCAACAGAGGTCGGGCAGCTCAATATATTGACACAGAGTGAGACAGATGTGTTACAATAACATACATTGAACTTACCAGTGTCAATTCCAATAAGATTGGAAGTCCTTGCTTGGTCCAGTGAGAACCATTCCCTGTGAAAATTTATGTCAATTGGAAAGTCCACAGATGATAACATCAAACACAATCAAGCACAACAAAAACACGTTCCTGTGTTGTCATCACGCACACAGATTGACAACGTGTTTCTGGGCTCGGAGGACGAGTTCGTCGGTTCTCGCGCCTCCCGCGAGGTCTCCGACGGCGTCCTGCTCGTCAACACGTCCACGTACGCGACGGATCTCGACCTCGGCGCCAAGATGAACAGTCGCGACGGACTGGAGCGCGAGGCGCAGAACAGCGGACTCGACATCCAGTTCGGAGACTTTCTGCAGTGCGCAGACGTGAACCGGGTAACTCATCGTGCCCTTCAACCTCCGCGTGTCGTGGAGATTCAGCTTCGATGCTGAGAGATGAAACACATGCTGCAACCAACATCCGAGAGACAGTTTAAACCGGAAGAAGACGAGCGTGTCTCAGAAAAGGGAGAAATGCGAGTTTTTTTTGGTTTGGCTTTCGTTTTCTGCGTTCAATGGGAGGTTTCTTTGACAGGAAACAGACCGTCTTGCTTGACATGGTTGTGACAAGAAGTGCTTCCGACAGTAAAACACGACGGTCTTTCTCCTCGTACGACGCCGTTTCCTTTTTGCCTGCACTTTAGGCGGCGTTTGACTTGGCGTACGCGTACTCCTCGGACATCGCAAGACAGCGGTTCGACGAAAAGGGGATTACTCTTAATATCCCGGATGACCTGGAGGCAGAGACTGGAATGGCGTTTGTGGAATCCAGATTGGATTTTTCCTACAATCGTGAGTGTTTGGCTTCAGCAGGCAGAGGATGTAGGGGCTTGGCCAACAGCGGCGTCATTGAATTATCCTGAGTCGCTGTAACATCAAAATGGGTTCAAGCGAAATTCTGGATTTTACACTGAGTGTGTCGAACCAATTTTATCCTTTGCTTGCAGCACAAAGTGCAAAGATGCTGAGCAAAAATCCATACACGTATCCTCTGGTGTCCATACAAAGCACGCGACTCCAACCACACGCAGAAACGTTTCAAGCAAGAATCAAGATTCCTGATTTTGGTTCTTGCAGCATTGAACTGCACCGAAACAAAGAAAACATCAAAGATAACAGTTTTTCATTGCGGCAAACAGTACCAATGACAGGTGAAGACATGACAGAGAAACAAAAGTGTTTTCATTGAATGAGAGAGGAAAAAAGAAACCTGTTTCGATCAGAATCCCGAGGAGACTCACCCACTCACTGCAACGTCTTCATACAAAGATGCTCGTACCTTTCGATGCCCAGGAGGCCCGATTTTTAGGCCAAGAGACTCGGCGACAATGCTTCACTACCTCCAGTGTAGATCCATAATTGTTTGTGGGCAACATCAAAGTTGGGCTTCTGTGCATGCATGTTCTTTACTTTGCACTACATGCTAGGCAACGCTGCTTGTCAATTGCTTGGAAATTGGATTTGACAGCTCAGATCTTTCGTGGTTTGACAGAATAAATCTCACAATGCTGAGTGTCTGCAGTGTTCTACACGCAGGAGAAACCTTCTGCCTCGAAAAGATTTCCTTGTAGACGTTGCAACCATTTCTCAGCTTCAGAACAGAGCCGACAAACGTGGAACCGGAAGCATCTCGGATCACTGCTGGTCTGAACTTTTGACGAATCGTTCGGGGTTTTTCCCTCTTTTCACATGAAGAATGTTCGCAGTACATGTACCCGGTTGTGTTTGGAAGAGATAGAGAGGCAAGGACAGAAAGACAGTGACACAGGAATGAGAGGCTTCGTGTCAGGATGCGTCTTTTTTTTCGCTGCACATCCTCGCGACTATCTGATCACGTGTTTGTTTCTGCCCCAGCGGACGAGCTGCTGGCGTCGGTGCAGTCGACGCGCATCGTGACGGAGGCGGACGGCGTCTTCCTGCCCGGCGTCCACTACTGCCGCCTCTGGTCGCCGCTCGACGCGATCACGTTCATCTACGTGGACGCGCTCAAGAACCTGACCATCCCGGCCACTGGCTGACCCGCCCACCCGACAGGGTCACACGCGACAGTCTGGGAGTGGACGCAGATGTCCATACATTGTGCAACAGACAAATGCAATAAAGCCCGGCCAACTCAGTGATTTGCGAACAATTGAACTTCCATGCATGGAGTCCATTTGATTTTTGCGACACCGCAAACCAATCAATTGAAACACAGATGTACTCGATTTCTATGTGCGTGCACTTGGTCGGTCTTCACATAAGATTCGAATCTGATGCAATTTATCCTTCTGACCCCATTGAGAATGTGGTTCCCCGGCAGTGGTCATGCGAATGAACGATAAGCTGTCAGATCCATTTACTTCTCTCTTGATCGAAACAAACTGCGGCGGAACCTTCATTTTATGACCTTTCCCGAAAGGGACGGCGGTGTCTCCTGTAGACGCTCGGGCCTGTTCTCAGCAGTCGTTGATAAAAGGCTCCCGCTGACCATTCTGACTGCGTCAAGTGAAGTCAAAAATGCGCGCGCAGTGGAAGCAATGAAAAGAAATGAGATTTTGCCCAGGATTTCACTGAACCGTTCGCGCATCTCAGTGTTGCACTTCATTTTGTGGCCTGAAGTTTTCAATCCGAACCCACCACTGGTTTCCTTCAGGATGGGCGCACCTGTTCAGAAATATACAGTTCCAAAAAATGGGAAAGCGTTCAGAATTTCGGCGATGTTTTGCAAATGGTTCGCGTTGGTTCAGAGGTTCTAAATTTTCGGCTAATGAAGCTCTGGTTTGACATTTCTCTGCAAGATACTGCTGACCTTGAGTAGATTATAAATAAGTGAATAAGTCTTCCCTTGATGTAGCATGACTTGGACCAATATGGTCAATATAACATAAATTTTTCAGCACGGCCCTGATGATATAGGTAGGTTCGGGACTAGTTTAATTTGCCGGCTTCAGGGAGAATTTGGGGCATATCAGACTTCCAATGAAGTGCAGCAATTTGCAGTGCCAGAAATATTATGGCTCACGAAGGCATTCTGTTCAGATTTGATAGTCCGTGTAAGGATATTTTGTCGTGTCGGAAGAGACCTGGCTCTGGGTGAAGCTGTTGCGGCTGTAACATTCAACGAGACGCCAACATATTGCGCTGATGGTGACTTCGTGGACCTGCATTTCGCAGACGTTTTGAAGCCCGATGGACAGCCATAGGTTCGCCTAATTAAGTGCAGCCTTAAAGGACGATGTCCTCGTGTTGCGTGGGTCATCTGGGATTTGTACCTTGAGGCGACTGCATCAACGGCATGTGTCTCAGTCCTGGAGTTGCAGACAGAGCTTCTGTCAAAACGTCTTCTAATTTTGCCGTGGGTGCCTGGTCACCAACGCTTGACTGATCAACAGAAGAAAATTGAAGTCCCCACAAAATTTATGGATGCCAGAAACACCATCTAAAACACAGTCTTTCTTCGTGTGTTTCTATTGCTTTGAGTCTGATGGAATTTAATGGATCTGTGTTTCTGTGTGGCCACTTCAAAAGCTCTGTTTTGCACTCTTCTGCCGCGCCGAAAGAGAAACATCCTCATTGGTCAATCCAAAGTGACCTGAACAGTGTTTTCCCATTCGTCTCAGAACTTTGATTCCCACGCATCGAGCTAAATTGAAAAATCCTCGCAGGTTTTGATGGTGCCAGCTCTGCATGGGTGTTTTGCTCAAGTTGATATTGATGGCAATGAAAAGAAAATGCGTCTTGCTGCAATACATCCGGTGAGGCTGTCAACTCCTGCAAATTGATTCTGACTCAGACCAATGTATCTAAATTGACGAAAATGATTAGATCTTAAATAATGGCTCTTGTCTTTCTCATCTACCTCTTGCATTTTAAGTAATGTAATTAAATTTTTTATCAAAGGAAACAGCAACGTTGTTAACTGGAAGGCATTGCAGCAGATGTGCAGTTTCCTCTCAGCACAATCACAGTGACAGAGCTGCGACTGGCGTGAGACCCTCCGTGAGACGCGTTTACGTGGCAGGACGTGCAAATCTGTCATGTGCGGCTTCCATTACTTCTGCTGCAATTTTCAAAGTGTGACTGCTGGCATTCACAATAAACTTAATACGTGGAGTCTTGCGCTTCGACGGGTCTTTTTCCTCTCGTGACGCATCTCTTCAGGACTTGACATGATCCTGTTGACACTGGAGTTCTGCTGCACTGACACGTCCTTTTGTCCTTGCACGAAAGACTTAAGATTCTGTGGGTGTTGAAATTTGCGGCGTCACTTTTTATTCCCCTTGCGTGCGTACAGTCGATGACATGAAGCCGGAATACAGACGGAGTCCCTGTGACGATGACGCACATCGTCCGCCTCAACTCGCTATCTCTTCTCAAATCTGAGCTGCACGTCCTCTCAGCCTTCCGAATCGGGGTGATCAGGATGCATCAAAGAGTCACAAGAGACTTCTCAAAACACCGCAGTTGTCACCTTGAGCTGCGCAATGAGGAAAATGCAGGAGAAAATAAGACCCGACACCGCTCTTGATGAGGATAGCACGCATGCCGATGCATTCGCAAAAGAGAATCCTTGAATGATCTTCTGAAACCTGAGCGCGATTCAAAAAGCGCGCAACAAGCAAAAGCATGGCATGATGCTGGCTCCGATCAAATCACTCAGACCGCAATGCAGAGCTTCGCACCACTCATTACTACTTTGCACGAGAATTCCTTTTTCAACAGCACTGTCAACCAGCTTCGTCAGAAGGTACCACTTCGCACACATAGACCTGTTCTTCAAAGCGTCTCTGTGCATCACGTTCAGCGCATTGGAGCCGCATGCGGTGCAAAACGCTTCCGCAGCAACAAGTGCTCTGAGCTTCACTCAAATCAAGATATTTCAGAGAAAAGCAAGAAATTAAATGCATCAGACTGCGAGTTTTGTGTGATCATGTGCATGATCCCAAGCTGCATGAATACGTGCTGCGTGAATGCTCACGTGGATGCACTTTCAAAATTACAGTGTCAGTGATTTTCGTGGGCATTTATTTTCTGATAAACTGCCTCTTTGTAACACAAATATTCTTTACATTTACGGACACATCCACACTGTGTGTTGTGCTTGAAAGCTTGTAACTGATTCTACATATTTATGAGCCATCGAATTGAAACACATATAGATTATCATAACTGCATTACACGGCATCCACAGTATCATAATAGCGTCGAGATCTGGGGCTCGGTGTGGAGCTTGAGTAGTTGTACTGGTCCGTCTTGACGGCGCCGCCGCGACTCTGCATCTCGGCGGCGCCGTAGCGCGCGAGCGCGTGCTTCTCGGCGCGACCGCAGCCGCGACACGGCGTCGCGCAGCCCGGCGCGCAGCACCCGCACACTTTGCGCAGTTTGTGGAGGTGCAGCAGGCGCTTGAAAGCGTTGCGGAAGTCGCGCGAGAAAAACGCGTAGATGATTGGGTTGAAGGCCGAGTTGCAGTAACCAATCCAGAAGAGGAACTTGATCAGGAGTTCCGGGGCCTGACACACGTCGCACATGTTCTCGATGAGATACCAAATGAAGAAGGGAAGCCAGCAGCAGAGAAATGCACCCATGATGATACCCAGCGTCTTCGCTGCCTTGTGCTCTCGCTTCATTTTACGACGGTCGTGGCTGAGGCGCTGGTTGGAGTGGGGACCCGGAGTACCATTGTCTTGAATGAGTGTCTGAGGCACGTTCTGGTCAATGCCATTGTTCCTCGACGCGCTGTCCACGGAAAGTCGATCCACCGAGGTGCCGGCTTGCACAGTCAAGGAATAAATGGCCTTTTCCTGGCGCCTCGCTTCCCTGAAGATCTTTACGTATGTGAACACCATAATACTTGCCGGAATCCAGAATGATATACACGAAGACACTGCTGCATAAACTTTGTTCACGAAGAAGGTGCAGATTTCTGAGTTCTGCTCCAGACTGTCTTTCTGTTTTTGAGTCGTGTACCAGCCCATCTGGATTGGAACGTGTGATATTAATCCGGAAGCTCCCCACACAACAAGCAACATGAGAATCGCTCGCTTTTTGGTCATCTTCGTTTCGTAGTGAAACGGGTCAAGAATGGCGATGTATCTATCCATACTGATACAACACAGATGTAATAAGGAAGCGGTGCAGGAAAGTACATCGTTGGCATTGAAGATATCACACATGACGCGACCGAAGATCCATTTGTTTGCAATTTCCTGGCTGGCACTGAAGGACATCACCAAAATAGCCACCAACAAATCGGCGAAAGCCAAGGAAACAATGAAATAGTTTGCCACAATGCGAAGCCTTTCAAACCGGAACACACTGATGATGACGAGCGCGTTTCCGAACACAGCCAGCACTATGACGAGAACCATGGCGATCGTTTTCAAGATGTCAGTGAGACTCAGTTCGAAGGCCAGAGGCGACCCTCCGACTTCCTCCAATAGGGTATTATTTACTCCATTGAGGTAGTCCTCCAGCTCCCAGTTGTTAGATCCGTAGTCATTAACTTCGTAATGTTCCATCCCCGGTTCAAAGTGAATGCTTAGGTTCTTTCTTCCCAGCATTGTGCTCCTCGCTTGAAAACACGCGCCTGGAGTCTTTGCGTTATCGCAGGAGTCTTGTGCGGCCTTTCCTGGGGCCTTAACTGAGATCAGATCTGCAGACGACACATCAGAATTGTCCACCTGCTCCGGTGCTCCGCTGTCCTCACATCTTCCAATTCACTCCACACGCGACATTGCTCGCTGCTCTTGATAGTTCCTCAAATTCTTTCCAGTCACAAATGTTCCGCATCCAAAGCATCACATAAAAGTGGATCGAAAAAGTGACTTCCACCACGCCTTGCTTTGTCTTCTGGAAATTGCATCGAACGAGCGCATGAAACAGGATACCGCCAAAAGAAAGAAATCCGTGTGGAACAATCCATTTCTGCCAGTATGTTTGCAGGAAGTGTCACCAAACTGCTGACAAGTAGATGTGGCAACAAAAAGTACGCTGCAGACGTTGGAAATAATATTTATGAGTCACTGAGACTCGGCGCTGAATGCGCATCGAGCATCTGTTGGGAAATGCCAGATTCGTCTTGCAGTCTCTCTCTGTCTTCTCTATCCAGTCCTGCTCACGGTGAATGTAACCTGTTACATGAACAGCTTCATGTAGACATTTTATTCATTGATTACATCAACTTATGAGATGCAGCTCCATTTCAACACACTTAAATTCGTTCATAGTATTCCACTTGCTTTTTATGAGCCACCTGATTTATTCTTTATGTGTTCCCAAACTGCACTTTCTGCAAGTGTTTTGCGTGTGGCCTTAATTTGAGCTGAAGCTTTTATTGACGGTGGCGCGAGTAAGGTTGAAATTTCTTCAGCAATCACGTCAGATTTGTGACACTGATTAAAGAAGAAACAACAGGAAGAAGAATAATCGCCTCAGCTTCTGTCTCCGCCGTCGTAATGCCACAGAAAGAATCCAAATTATTTCACTTGCTTCCGTCGCTTTTCAATTTGCAACAATCACTTTTATTATTATGTTCTCAGGCGATTCGTCAATGAAGTTATGATCCGAATGGGGGATGTGACTTAATGCTTCAATCAGAGCATGATTCTGTCGGCAACAATGCAGCAATTTTTGTCTCTCTAATGATCCTGCACTGCTCCCGGATTCTAACCATGGTCGTGAAATATCAATGTTGCCCACATCTGTCTTTGCCTTTTTGATGATTACAGCAGAGTGGAGTGGGATGGGGGTGATCCTTTCGCGGGTCTTTCATGTTGTGCACGACAGTTCCACAATGTGCAGCAAATGCTTCATCCAACAGAGATGTTGCTTTCAACGGCGGCGTCTTGTGCTTTTCTTCCTTCCACTGAGCCGAGTGTTCTTTCACAGCGTTGTCTGAAATAACAAGGACAAGAAATCAAAGAGTTATAACTGAAACCGACAATGTACACGAGAGCTCAATCTTTGTGTCTCAAGGCTGTCGATGTGACGAAACAGAATTTGGCACCCACATTGTTCTGCTCAGTGTGGTGTTGTCTTCAAGGTACTCATTTTTGCCGTTGTCACAACTGACCGAATTTTTTTAATATATTTCATCCAAAAAAAGAATTTTGGAACCCATGTCAAATGAAACCTCACGAAAACAAGTTTCATGATTTGTGTTCTTGATACGCACGATCCTGCTGCAGAAAAATCCTGCCATATAATTTCACCTTCGAGCCATAAGCATCGAACGCTGAAAACAGCAGCAACACAGGAAAATTCGTGTCACTGTGAAGGAGCCGGTTGTTTCATCATCAAAACGACAAGCATGTTTTTCTCTGCAGAGTCTTCTGCTCTGCCTGCATCCCCTTTTGTTTGGCAAAAGGCGTTGTCTTCTTTTGGAAACAACGATTTAAACTTTATCCGGGTTTTTATATCAAATTCGGCACAGAAAGTTTCCAAGTTCAGCAAGTTCGTCCCTCTCTGCGTTTCGAGTGACAGATTTGACGCTCTTTTGCGCTCTTGCCTGTTTATCCCCGCGCGACACAAACGATCCCTTTCTCAGAGGAGTTTTCCTCGTCCGATCCCCGTCTCGCCAACGCTTCTCATTAAACTGAGATCAGTTCAAGTATCGTTTTATCTCGCGTAATTAAGGTTGTACATTATCCTGAAAGAACCCCCCGTGCACTTCTTACTCATTCAAGGAGCATCGAAAATGAGAACCGATTTATGGGCCGTAATTGAAGTGAAACGAGTGGTGTAATTCTGCCGTAAATTTGTCGTTTGTTGCTGCAATAAAAGGCGGTTATTGGATCTCTCACGCGCCAACATAAATTTTAATCGGCTGCGAAGAGGCCTTCGTGATCCACTTTATTGCAGGTGAGACCGCAGGGTTACCAGATCCTATTTGCTGCCACACAATTGTTTGTGTGTCGCGTCTCAACAAAAATAATTTTCCTTGGAATTCTGAACGTTTTGTTCTTGACACGGAGGTTTAGCAAATACGTCCAGTCCTTTTCCGACATGCCCTAATTGCCAGCTCCGTGACACAGATGTATACCATTTGGTCACTTGTCATTGGATCTCAGGGCAAATAGAAGTTATCTGTGCCACCAATCTGGCAATTTGGGCACCACGCGTGTGGACTTTCTATCGGTGCAAAACCTCGTTCACTGTGAGTCAGGGGTGCATGCACCTCGTACAAGTTTGCACCAATTTGCTACCAAGTGCCTGGTCACAGAAGGCTGGTTTGTCGAATCCTTTTTGAGGAAAAGGCGGCATTGAACTTTGCGATTGGATTTTGGATGTTGTCGTGCAATGGTTTGACGCGGAAAGTTAATCACCGCACAGAGAGCGTAAGCTGCAAGGACAAATTCCGTCCGTCTAATTGGGTCTGTCCTCTTTCACTCCGCTGCACGCATGTTGCGTCCCCTTGTGAAGATGCCTCCAACAGCAGTTCCGTGGGAATCACTTTGACTCATGACTCGTTCAGAGACTCAATTGCCACTCATCTCAAGATGGTCGGCTCCCCTTTCACTTATCACGGTCCGTCTCTTCATGATCTGGTGAAACATTGCAAACAGAAAACGGAATCTTCTGTCTTGATACACAGCTTCTGTCTGTCGATGAATTCGTGCACAGTAAAAGTTTTAATGGCCTTTCAGAAGAATCTGGTTTGCTGGCCTGAGATGGTTTCACCTTTCCACTCAGTGCCCGTGTGCTGCCTTGTGGATGGATGTGAATGTGCACCGATAATGGAAACTCAATCCCTCAGAGACTTAAAGATGCAATAAAATTGAGTTGGCGTCTGGAAAACCCTTTTGCTGTACCCGTAAGACGCATCACGCACCCTTTCTGAAACAGTTTCTTGTGAGAGACAAACAAGACGTAAATTCGGGAGTACACGAGAACGCTGCAGAACAGCATTGCTGCGAGTCATAAAGTGCGCTGTAAGAATTCCTAGATGAGATAATTAACATTCGCCTACCTCCTTGATTATTTTTCGGCTGATTCAATTTGTTGTTGAACATCCGCAAAACTTATGGACTGATGCCCGAAAAAACACGCGATGAAAATGCGGAGATGAGCTGATTAGTGAATCAGTGGCGGACGAGTACTCTGATGTACTGTTGTTGGCCGGAATCAATGAATCAATAGCTAGAGCCTGGGATTAGCGCATGTACACTACTGCTCAACAAGATTTGTTAGCTTAATTCATCACTGGGAATTGCAGCCTCCAAGCAGCGTGGATACGTCACGGCATTTTAGCAAACATGACAATCTCAACAGAGAGCAATTGGCACGGAGCGCTTCTTTCCAAAAGACACACAATTTGGCACTTCATTTCTGTGGAAAGCGTTGTGTCTGAGCTGCAAAATCTGATGAGAAGAGGATCAATATGCGCATTGTGTTACTGGCGTGATGCTTGCAGGTGAACATTATGTTTTTATCAACATTTTCTAATTGACATGTGCTACGCGCGAAGTGAAGTGCAGGATCTCAGACATCATGCAACGATGTAAATCCAATTTTACGACCGAATCAACACGCCAAGCCTCTTTTACTGTCTTTTTCTTTCAATTCAAACTCATTTTGTGACATGTTTTCCCTCCCAAAGAACACCACACGGCACTTGCGCCCTCGCCAAGGTGCTAAACAACCTCCTCCGCGCACGGAAACTTGTTTGCTTGGGTGAGCTCATCGAGTCGTTCTCCGACAGTGTCCACGCGCTGTTTGAAACCTAAAAGGTCTCGTACGAGTGAAACACCTTCCATCCATCACTGCCGAGGTTTGCAAACACTGCATTAAAGTGACCGTGTACGAGCATCGGCATGTGTGTCTCGTCCACCTTGATGGGTCAGTTTCCTTCTGGATTAGGTGCTGGGAGTTTGTGGTTGAACCAAGAGGAAAAAACAGCTTGGAGGTGATGATGACAAGACTTACGTTGTTCCCATGTGTGATAAGAATGTAGTGTCCACAAGAAAGCGTTTCCAATCTTTTTTGTAGTCCTTCGGGACTCAGGAAAGGGCGCAAACACACGCACCTGTTTTTCCACACCAAAAATTCTTTACCGATTCAACAAATGGGGAAATCATTTTTCGGGTTTCTTCTGCGCGGTAGTGTTGCAGCTCACGCTTGCTTTTGATTGTTGACAACCTGAAAATTTTTGAGACAGTGCGTTGCTCCTCAACTGAATTTTTTCCCCCTGCTTGCTCAGGAGGTCACTGCACGCTACGATCGACCAAATCAGGACAATCCAGTAACCAGCATCTAAACACACACACACACAGTTTGTCAAAAAAGCTGTCATGAAACAAACACATATCAAAGAAGAATCGGGATTTTTTTGACTTCAACTGAGACTCTTTGGACTCTGTCACTTTCTGCAGCCAGATCAGGCAACATGTCAACCAGACCGGGCGAACCAATCATGGCAGTGAAGGCCTCGCAACATGAACCTGGCGGCTCGCTCCAATCTCTTTCCAGATTTTGGGGCGCAATTTACAGGTTACTCAAGTGACATGCAATTCAGGAAACATCAACGTGAAGGTTTTCATTCGAAAGGTTGTGGCAACTTCTTTTGGGTGACTCAAAACAGAGAACCTGTGACGCTCAACCATTTTTGGAAATTTAGAAATTCGAGGTCTTTGTTCTCCGTGAGATCATGTGTCGCTAAATCCTTCTGGAAGTTTTTCTCCAAGCAGTCTCACGCAGGCGTTGAACTACCTCTTGTGGGTGACAAAACAAACTCCAAAAATTGCAAATCAGATGAAGCCAATTTCACCCAGAATTCCGACTTGATATTGTTGGATTTCTTTTCATGTTCCACACTCCTTCGCAAAAGCACCAACATTTCAGGAGTACGTGTGCATGCAAACGTCAAGAATACTTTCTGAGATGTCTCGTTTGTTTCCAAGATTTGCAAGCCACCATTACGACTGACGAACTCTTGCGAAAAATATCCGGAGGGTTCCGTCTCTGATCAAAAACAAACTGCACAAGTTGCTTCTTTTTTGGCACTCGGGCATTCAAAAGTCTAATGGAGGTGTTTGCTGTCAGTTGCTTGGACTTAATCTCGTTACCAGCGACTGCAAATCTTCTCAGCTTCTTACAGTAAATTTTGTGACGGGCTCCGCAAAACGAGCCGAAATCGCCAGGAAACCTCTGGGGTGACTAATGGCTGAGTTTTTACATTTTTGATACCAACGATCTCACAGAACTTGATCTCGACTTTGTTTGTTGCCAGTCTGAGAGGGATATGAATTTCACTTTTCATGATTGAAGAAGGAAATGGTTTTGTTGCGCTTTTGTGAGTTCTATTTCCTGAGGACAGAAGGCATTCCTATTCCTTCAAAACAACTTCATCCGGAATATTTTTGCGTCAATGGCCCAAGATGTACAGGCTGTTTGTGTCTTCAAAGATCAAGGACAAAATAGCAAGTTTGGAGACTTTTCCCAAAGACCTTCAACATGCTCAAAAGTCACAGACACTTTGTTTAATTTTCGAGTAAAATTTCTGCACCCAAGCTCGGTCGATTCGAATAATTTTTGAAAGGCCTTCAAAAAAGCCAAGCGGAATGCCCAACGCAGGTTAAGACAGACAGCATTTGAACCTTTCCTTTTGTTTTTGTTTGGAACAAAATATGGCTGAACAGACATCCGAGGTCTCTGTTGCGTGACCCAAAGGACGAGGCCTTTGGGCAGAAGAGACAAAGGGTAAAAGGCGTCACCTTTGGTTGCAACAGAAACCAAGGACATTTATCTGTTCAGCCAGATTCGTATTTTATTCTTGTTAAAAAAGAAGCGTTTGAGGACAAAAAGTGTTCTCAAAGTGAACTTTTTGTAGAACGGAAAAATAAGATTTGTTTCCCCTCCTTTTCAGAAAGTCTTTTGGGAAACACTGTCTGTCTGTCTGTCTGTCTGTCTGTCTGTCTGTCTGTCTGTCTGTGTCTTGCGCCGTGTCTCCCCGTCTCTTAGTAAGGCAGAGGGACAGGTTAGAAGGCAGGTTGATACCAAACTGAGGCCCTGTAACAACCCTTCCCCCATCAAGAACTTTCCTTGCTTCCTGCAGATAGCTCGAAGAGGACTTCCAGCGAATACTGGTTTTGCGTTCCTCTGTTTGACAATGTTTTGCCCCAGCGCAATTTAAGTTGGCATACGAGAGGATCAAAGGACCGACTTTGCTCCAAATTTGCTCTCTAATGACTTGCAGCTTTCATCACTTCAAGTGAAGGCCATCGACTTGGCTCGACCTGCGCTTCACATGAACTTCAACACCCATTGACATTTTCACTTGCTTGATTACAGTTCATTTTGACGTGGGTGTGACAACCGCACGGAAAATCCATACTGCATTCTCCCCGCTCAAAGTACAAAGTGGGAGTTGAGTTGACTGGATCTTTGCTCGATTCATGATTTACGCCTCACATGCAGAAAAGCTTGTCACCTCGCTCTCACCTGAAATTACTTTCTGCATTGTGACTGGCATGAAAAGTTCTCGAAATTCTGCAAAAGTCGAAAGCCAGCAGACAGAAATATTCAAACTGCTATTCCTTGAAAAACGCTAAGATTCTGTTTATGACATCAAGGCTTTGAGAGGACAGCGCAGACTCGATCATCTTGCAGCTTTACGCAGTATGCACTCTCTTGTGAGTGTCTCGCACTGACCATCCGGTCACTGATCCGGACGGGGAGAAGGTTCTGTTTCTGGATTATCTCCTGCTCACGTGGGGTACCGACCAAAGCTGTACGCTAGCGACGACTCCTACACTCCTACACGTACTCACAGAACGGAGGTGGATGTTGAAGATCGATAAAACTGCTGGCTGATCATGAAAAGGTGCATTACCTCAGGGTTTTATCAACGTCAGTTTGCATGCAAATTGAGTCTTGCGCAAGGAAGAACTTCCGCTAGTAATGGCGTACTTCGCTCTTCAGAGGTCATTGCCCGGATCTCTGAGCACAAGTTCACATGTTTCGCAGGATACCTGCAAAGTCCACGGGTGAAAGACCAAACAAAAAGTTTGTTCCACATCAGCTACTTGTTGCTCAGTAACATTGCTGGGGTGTTTGAAATCGGCACCAAAAACATTTCTACGCATTTGTGAATGATATTTTCTCTCAAAGTTTCCGCTAAAATTGAACAAAAGCCATGTGAGACCGGCTTCAAACTTTGAGAACTTTAGCTGTGAGAGACTAATTTTTGTGCCTGCAGCACAAATGATGAGGAAATCTCCAGTTTTGAGAAGTTTTGAGCGTCAAAGCTGCATGTCTCAGGCCCTCGTGACCCTGGATCCTCCTCCCCTTTTCAATCAGTCTCTTTGTTCTCAAAGTTCATGGTGTTTTGTTCATGTTTCAGTGTCAGCAATCAGGGTCAACATTTGAAGAAAGTTTGCAAGTACTTTGTGGAAGCTACTGCCAGGACACTCAAAGAAAGGACGCGTGCTCAGCAGTCCAGCACCACTTGGAAGTGGAAGTCCAATTCCATGATTTACAGTCAAACAACGTTGCTTGCCTCTTCACAATGGCAAATGGAGCATCTTCATCTTGTGATCCAAACAACCCTGAGAGTTCTTTATCTTTGTCATTCGGTGATATCAAGTTAGGTTGTAACTTGTTCAGTCACAGGCTTGAGACCTGATGATACCCAAATGCCTTAAAAGGGACAGAACATGAGATATGGGGTATGATCTTTTTCTGGCACTGTTCTTCCTCACATTGTAATCAACCTATCCCAGTTTACCTGAGGATGGAAACAAACAAACGTGACGTATGTTATTAGGTGATTTGAGGAGCTTGGTCCGATTTGTGAGCTTTTGGAAAAAGTGAGCGAAATTGGAGTGAGCGAAATCAAATCACCTATAGGCAGCCTCTTCCAAAAGTATGTCAGCAGCAGTTTCATG
>JAAUXT010021247.1_pt1 | contig 15925 bp, 9 predicted proteins | sample 7278171 | NCBI WGS metagenome assembly JAAUXT01 (sample SAMN14350112, study PRJNA611818) | marine sediment metagenome | isolation source: surface marine sediment (1.8m) | place: French Polynesia: Moorea | collected 2018-08 | reverse complement strand
GCGGCCTGGAACATCGGCGCGATGGTGCGCTGGCTGGACTTCAACGATACCTGGCTGGCTGCGGAATGGGGTCACCCCTCGGACAACCTGGGCGCGATTCAGGCACTGGCCGACTATCAGTCACGTCAGCGGGCCGCCCGGGGTGAGACGCCGCTGACCATGCGGGACGTACTGATCGCGATGGTCCAGGCTCACGAGGTCCAGGGGGTTCTGGCACTGGAGAACTGCTTCAACTGCGTCGGCCTCGACCATGTCATGCTGGTACGCATTGCCTCCACCGCCGTGGCCGCGCGCATGCTGGGCTGCAACCGTGACGAGCTGCTGAATGCGGTATCCCATGCCTGGATCGATGGTTCGTCGCTGCGAACCTATCGCCACGCACCCAATACCGGCTCACGGAAATCCTGGGCTGCCGGCGACGCCTCCGCACGCGGCCTGTTTCTGGCATTGATGGCCCAACGCGGTGAAATGGGCTATCCATCGGCCATTACCGCACCCACCTGGGGTTTCAGGGACGTCTCCTTCAAGGGTGAAGACCTGGCGCTGAATCAGCCCTACGGCACGTATACCATGGAGAACATTCTGTTCAAGATTTCCTTCCCGGCCGAGTTCCATGCCCAGACCGCCGTAGAATGCGCCGTTACATTGCATGAGCAGATGCGCCAGCAGGGCAGGTCGCTGGATGACATCCAGTCCATCCTGCTGGAAACCCAGGAGTCCGGTGACCGTATCATCAACAAGACCGGACCCTTGGATAACCCGGCCGATCGCGACCACTGTTTGCAGTACATGGTTTCTATTGCGCTGATCAAGGGAACCCTGGAAGCCCAAGACTACGAAGATGACGTGGCCGCCGACCCACGCATCGAGACACTGCGCGACAAGATGACCGTGCGGGAAGATGAGCGCTTTACACGGGAGTACCTGGAGCCCGACAAACGCGCCATCGGCAACGCCATCGAAATTACCTTCGGTGATGGCGGCAGCTTGAGGGAGGCGGTGGACTATCCGGTCGGACACCGCCGCCGGCGCAGCGAGGGAATTCCTCTGCTCAAGGAAAAATTCGAGCGTTACCTGCGCGGTCGTCTGAGCCAGAAGAATGCGCAAACCGTGCTGGAGATCTGTGAATCCCAGGCGGCTTTCGAAGAGACCCGGGTCCATAGCATGATCGATCTGTTTGTCGTGTGACCGACAGTCTTCAGCCGCATTGCTGTCGTAAACGGTTTTCGTCCGCGCTCGTCCACGCCCTGTCGAGGTTTAGGGGAGCCCGTGCCCCACACGGACCAGCTGAATAAATGGGGAGCAGGACCATGGCATATGTCTATCTGGGCATCGCGATCGTCGCGGAAGTCATCGCCACGACCGCCCTGAAAGCGAGCGACGAGTTTACGAAACTCGTCCCGAGCGTGATTGTCGTGCTCGGATATGCGGCTGCCTTCTACTTTCTGACGCTGGTGCTGAGAACGATACCCGTCGGGATTGCTTATGGCATTTGGGCAGGCTTGGGCATTGTCCTCATAACCATCATGGGTGCCGTCGTGTTCAAGCAGGTCCCCGACGTTCCGGCGGTGGTTGGCATGGCCCTTATCGTTGCCGGCGTGGTGATTGTAAATGTGTTCTCGAAGACGGTATCCCACTGAGGTCCGGACGACCTGCTGGCGGCGCAAGCCGGCCAACGCCATCCACCGGCAACGTACAGGAAATCAAGCGCGTCGGGGATCCGCAAGTCGGGCGCCGGGCAGTGCTGGTTTCCGCTGCTGATCGGTTCTTCTACCCGATGTCATGTCAAATCCGAATGGCGTCAAAGGTCCTGGCTTGGCGATGGGCCGCGGCGGGCCCGGCAGCGACGCGCTCGCGCACGAGCCAGGCGGTTTGCATGCCGGCCGCACGCGCCGCATCCAGCTCCTCGCGCACGTCGGACAGGAACAGGACCGCTCGGGCGGGCAGACCCATGCCCTCGGCGATGCGCTCATAGGCGACAGGCTCACGCTTTTGTCCGGTGCGGGTGTCGAAGTAGCCTGAGAACAGGGCCCCCATGTCGCCCTGGTCGGTACGGGCGAAGATCGCCCGCTGCGCTCGCACCGAGCCCGACGAGAAGACGTAGAGCTGAAGCCCCGCCGTGTGCCAGTCCTGCAGCCGGCGCGCCGCATCATCGTACATGTGCGTGGTGAGCGCACCCTCGGCATAGCCCTGCTCCCAGATCAGTCCCTGCAGCTCCTTGAGCGGCGCGGCCTTGCGGTCAGCGTCCATCCAGGCGAGCAGCTGAGCGATGACGCCTTCCAGGTCCAGCTGTTGGCCGGTTTCGGCCTGGACCTCGGCTGAGAGCGCGGCCACATCCACGTCCTGCGCCCGCTCGCGCACAAAGCCCGGCAGCCGCGTTCGTGCGTACGGGTAGAGCACCTGAGTGACGAAACTGATCGGGGTCGTGGTGCCTTCGATGTCCGTGAGGATGGCCCGGGTCATGGCTCTCGGTGCAACGTTGAGGTATCCGCCTGCGGTGGATGCGCGGTGATTCGTAAAGGCCCCTGCGCCGCTGGCGAGATACACAAGAGCTGGCGGATTCGCCGGCAGGCTACGGCAACATTCTTGCTGTCTTGTGTAGACCACATTGGGATGAGGTTACCAGCCCAGCCGAATGACGGCGAGTTTATAGCTGAACCCAGGCTCTGAAGCCCGAGAACTTTGTCCGGCCGCAGGCGCTGCCCTGTGACCCTGGAAGAGGCGAGTGGGTAGAAAATGAGGTGGTAGTCAACCCGATGCCTGCTTTCTTGACGGCCGCCAATAAGCTGTTTACGACTGAGCGAATGGTTCGGTCACAAGTCTGCCACCAAGCGAGCACCGCACGGCGCTACGACGCCAAAGAGCCCATGGGTTTTTGGCTTGGGACGTACCGGTATGAGCCATTGGGGCCGTCGGCCGCAGGGATAGCGGCCGCCGAGCTTGGACAGAGGTATTCACGGTGTTTCCCGACCGCTAGCCACGGTATGGCCCCGCCGTGAATGCTGGACCGACCACGGATGCCGAGGGGCGCGGCTTCCGTGGCGGCTGATGGCCGGCGCCGGGGGCAAGCGCCTGTCCCCTGACGGATGGCTGAACGGCTCGGGCGCAGGAATGCCGGCTTCAGCCGCGCGGCAGACCAGACCGACGACCCGGCAGTGGCCCTCACGAGCGCCGGCAGTTGGTTCCGGGCCAGCGCGAAAGGCTCTCCGTCGCTTCTACCCGATTGTGCGAAATTCTGGCTAGTTAGGCCGCTTGTGCTGCGAAGCCTCACGGTCTCCAGACTTGTACTCTCCCGGCAGCTTATCTTCTTTGCGGCGATCCTGCCGGATACTCGAGAGTTCCTGTTCGTGATTGAACAGCAATTCCAGCGCAACTTTGTAGGTGCTGAACGCCCGGTGGTATCTATCCTGATCCTGGAACAGCGTATTGATGTACTCCATCATCAGTGCTGTCGGCAGACCCACCAGCGAACTCACAATCGCCACGGAAGCGCCGGCCTTGATGTCGCCGCCGTGGGAAAGTGCCAGGTAAAAGCCGGCAAAAGTACCGATAATGCCGATTAGGATGATCATGAAGGGCGCCCGAGCAAGGAGTCCGGCGATCGCTTCAGAGTCGAAGAATCTGTAGGTCGTGGCGAAGTGCGGATTGCGGTCGAGCGCAATGCGGCTGATCATTTCGTAATCCGGCGCCTGGCCATAACCCTGCTCTTTCAATTCGTTGGTCGTCAGGTCGATGATCGCTTCGGTGCCTTCGACCATGTTGAACCAGCGGTCCAGCAGCTTGGGCTGCTCGCCGGTGGCGAGGTTCTTCTCTACCAGGTCTTCCTGGGTCTTATCCAGCAGTATGTTTGCCTGGGTATCCAGATGATGCGACTGAAGCTTTAGCTTCTCTGCTTCCTTGATCTTGGCGCGCAATTCTTCCAGATAAGGGTCTTTCCCGGAATACAGCGTGACCGGAATGGCCAGCTGGGTGGAAGACAGGGTGGGATCGAAGTTCGCGGCCAGGGCTACCTCCGACTGCTGCCGTACGCTTTCCACATAGGACAGATCGGAAGGCGTCGTCTGCACCTTCTTATACTCGAAGACCGCGTAATAGAATGCGGTCGTGAAACGGCTCAGCGATGCGATCTTGTAATGCAAGCCAAACTTGAAAAAGCTGAACGCGACGAAGCAAGTTCCGATACCGCCGATGAACACCCTACCGATCTGTTGATTGGTGAGCTGCATATCGAAAAAGAAGGCGAAGTAAACTACCGCCGCCAGGATGCACAGAAATATATACTTAAACATGGTTGCCCCCTAACCCATTGTCAGGATCAAGAATCTATCTCACTGTTCCGAGTAAAGCCGGAACTCCAGAATAGACGCCTGCTCCCTTTTACAGTCGTACTCGAGACAGGCTGCCATCTCTCCCACCAGGTGCTCGGGAACTGGCTCCGCCGTCCGGTACCCCAGCGCGGCGATACCTAGATCGGCCTTCAACTGGGCACGATACGGATAGTCGCCCATCTCCTCGACATCGAAAATGAAGTTGTACATGGCAAGGGCGCGGTCGTTGCTCAGCTTCAGGTTGTATTCACGCGCCTCTTCGCCTTCGGGAGACGTATCGTTGATGTCGAAGTATTTGCCCCTAAAAATCGGCGAGGTCAGCCCGGAAATCTTCAGTGACTCGACCTGCTTTGCGGCATTCTCGACTTCGTAGATGCTCTTCGCATATTTCGGGATCATGACCCGGAGAAGATCCTTCATGCTGTCCGACAGCTCGGCCGATCCACGCACGAAGTAGGATTCCTGGAAGTTGATCCGGACCTTGCCGGTCTTTCCGTCGATGTCCACGTCCCCTTCGTCCGAGTCCTTAAAGTTCTCAAGCAGCCGGTCGACGATCTGCTCCCGGGCTTCCTGGGCCTTCTTCCTTTCTTCCTCGGCCTCGATGAAGGGCTTCAACTCCGCATCCTTCTCGGCTTCGAGCTTGGCCAGCTGCTGTTCCAGTTCCTTCGCGTGCTCGGCTTCGACCTCGGCCTGTGCCTGCTGCTTGGCCTTCTTCCGGAGTTGACGTTCGGTCGCCTTGGCGGCTTTCTCCGCGGCCTGCTGTGCGCGTTTCTTCGCTTCCGCTTCCGCCTTTTCCAGTTCCCGCGCTTTCTGTGATTCAAGCCTCGCCTGCTGTGCGGCCAGCTCTTTTGCCAGCGCCTGCTGCTTGGCTCGCTCCGCGGCTGCCTGCTGCGCTGCCAGTTCCCGTGCTTTTCGCGCCTCCAGTGTGGCTTGCTGGGCAGCCAGCTCTTTCTGCAGCTTTTCCGCGGCTTCGGCAGCCGCTTGTCTTCTTGCTGCCTCCGCGGCTGCCTTTGCTTCCGCCCGCTTTTGTGCTTCGAGCTGTGCCTGTTGCCTGGCCAGCTCCTCCGAACTCTGCTGCCTCAGCATGGCCACTTGAACCCGCTGTTGTTGTTGCAGCTTTGCTTGTTGCTGGTTCAGATCCTGAACACGTTGCATTTCGGCAGCGATAACCGCCTGCTGGGTCGATTCGAGCTGCGCTTCCTTGGCCTTAACGATCTGGTCGAACTTCTGCTTGGCTTCAGTGACTTCTGTCTTTGCCTTTTGCTGCAACTCGGCTTTCTTCTTCTTGAGCTCCTGCTGCTTTTCTCTCTCCAGCTCGGACTTCTGTCGTTTTACTTCCTTCTCTTGCTCAGCTTCGTACTTGGCGACGAGCGCTTCGTACTGGATCGCCGCCTGATCTTGCTGATCTTGCAGCATTTGGGTGAATTCCTGGACCAGTTGCTTGGCTTTCTGCTCCCGCTCTCTCTCGATTTCCTCGAGCGACTTGACCGCGTTCTCCGCCAGGACATCGAGCCTTCGCTGCCTGGCCTCTTCCGCCGCGGCGACTTCTTCCTTGAGTTTCTTGTACTCGCTGGCGATCTCCTCGATCGTCTTCTGACTTTGCTCTTGCGCAGCGGCAATCTCATCGCTCGAGTAAATCATGAACACGATGGCGAGCACGGCGAACAGATCGATCATTGGGATCAACGCATCGATGGTTCGCGACTTATTCGATTCGGGCTTGGTGGCAAACATAGGCTGCTTTCAGGGTGTGTATGAAGTCCGTGCCTGATAATCGCTATCTGTGGATTACTTGCTATCGTCTTTATCTTTTGATTCTTGAGATCCAATACGAGCTACGACAGGTTCGACTTGCCACATGTGGTGAGGGATTGCTGGTAAGGCGTTGGAGTGCTTAAAAATAAATCCGCCGAACCAGATCCGGGCTCGAGGACTGTCGGCGCGTGACCATGGGCACGGCGGCGGCAAGGGAGGTCTCCGGGAGCGCGCTTCGGGCCGTCCTGGGGCTTTCGCTATCAAACGGGGGCTCCGGGATGCGTTGCTGACCACCCGGGTTGTTGGGCCGACACCAGAGCTGAGAAGGGTAGCAGCCGTTCTGGACGAAGCAGAGGCCGAGCCCTTTGCTCCTGCAGCCGTTTGACCTGCCGGCCCTTATCGACGAGCGCAAAGGGGGCGGGTCAAGGAAAGTCTGCCCCTTCGCCGCGGCATCAGCGCCGAGACAGCGCTATGGCTGACCAGATGATTCCGGACCGATGCCGAGAGCGGAGCGAACGTTCAGAGCTCACATGAACCCGCCTGTTGCGGATACGATATTCGGCCAGACGACAACTCGACCGACTCCGCCAAGTCCCTCGGACTCGGAGCATTTGCACCCCGCGGCAGACAGAACGCCGCCCGGAAGGGTCGCTTGTTGGCTCGCTCCAGCGCTGCGAACGGCGACGCGGGGGTTGTGTGATAATCTTCCCTCGTCACAAAAAAAGAACGTTCTTCTCTCCGCGGTCGGCGGGAGGAGGATCATCTCCGTGAATCAGTACTCGTTCTCCTCTTCAGATACCAGGCCGGTCGGTAAGTCCATGTGAGCGCGGAAAGCTTTTTCAGGCGGGTCCCCGATACCTTGTTCTCTCCCCTCTGCGGACCCAACCGCCACATCTACGCACGCCTGATCCTGGATCTTTATCCCCTGTTCTTCGACCAGCTTCACGCCGACGTCTTTCCCTCCAGGGACACGGTGCGCGCAGAGATCGAGGAACTTCTGGCGCGACTGGCGTTGCACTGGATAGACGAGGGCGGCGAAACGGCCGACGAAGCCGGCGCGTCGGAATTTCTGCTTGCCCTTCGGGCCTATCATCGGCTCCGCGAGGCCGGCTGGCTGGAAGAGGAGGTGGACGGCTACCGGTTGAGGGTATCCGTGCCCCCTGCGGTGGCCACCTTATGGTCGGCCCTGGTCGAGGTGGCCCGGCCGGAACAGGTCTTCTACGGCGGCATGGTTCTGTCCATCTACAACAACGTGCAGCGCGCCTTGGAGGACCCGCGGGCCCAGGCACTCGCCTTCCGACAGGCCGTGCGCGAGGCGCAGCGCTTCCGGCAGCACCTCAACGCCATGATTTACGGACTGAAAGGACTGCTGGGAACCCTCTCCGATCTGGAAGACCACCGCCTGGTGCTGGGGCGCTTCTTCGACGACTTCGTGGAGCGTTTCCTGGTGGCCGACTACAAGCGCCTCAAGACCAGGAACAATCCCTTCCGGTTTCGCCAGCAGATCCTCCAGGCAGTGCGCGAGCTGGAGTTCGACGTGGAGCGCAGGCAGGCTCTGGTGGATGGTTACCTGGAGCAGGCGGGTCTGACGGATGGCGAGGCCGCATGGCAGGAGCTCAACCGGGACATCCAGTTGCTGCGCGGAATATTCGAGCAGGTGGACGAGCACCTTTTGCGGATTGATCGCTATCGTGCCCGCGTGGAGCGCCGGGTAGCTGACACGGTTCGTTACCTGGACCGTAGCCAGCCCGGCATGGCGAGTCGCTTGGCGGGTCTCCTGCGCCGCAGTGCCCACGCCGTCGAGCACCTGCCGGATGAGAATGACGGCCTGGCGCTCATACCGTTGGCTGACCCACTCCCCTTGAGCGCGCACGGCCTGCGGCCGCCGACGGCGCACCGGCGCCCGCCGGATCCGCGCCCCTTGCGGTCCCGTGCCATCGACCCGGACGTGCTCGCCCGTCAGCAGGCCCTGCGAGCCTACATGGACCGCCGGCGACTGGATCCCGCACGCATCAGGAATTATCTGGAAACCCAGTTCGGGGATGGCGACCGCATCGCCGCAGAGGATTTGCCCATCGAGACCGTGGAGGACTTCATCGCCTTTACCCACTTGAGACACATCCCGTATCTGCCCGGCGCCGCGTCCCTGCGCCGGCGATATCGGGTGGAGCGATCGGACGGTTGGGTTGAAAATGCCCTCTTACGCTGTCCCCGTTTTGTCGTGCATCGCATCAAGGATGCCCAGGAGAGCTCACGTGCTACGTGATCTGAAGCACCTTTGCGACCGCTATCCCGAGACCGAGGAATCCATGTTTCGCGGCGCGGCCCGGGCGCTGCTGGAACGGCAGTTCCTTTTTCTGGAGCGCGGCCGTGATCGGGAGTCCTATCGCACCGTGATCAACCATTTCGACTACTACCGGAATCTGTTCGATGCCCTGGGGTGGACTCTGCACCAGGACGACGACTTCGGGTTCGTCGCTCTGGTACCCGGCGAGACCGAGAGTTTTGCCCGCCTGAGACTCGTGGACACCCTGCTGGTGCTCTGTCTGCGGCTGTTGTACGAGGAGGGCATGGACCGCTTCGAGGTGCAGGAGGGCAGCGTGTTTGTTGATGCGGAGACCCTGCTGGGCCGCTACGAGACGCTGCTGCGGCGGGAGCGGCCCCGGATCACCGAGCTCCGCGAGGTCCTGAAGCGGTTAGTCCGCCACAGCGTGATCGAAACCGGCGAGCCGGGCGAGGACGGACTGCCCCGAATTCGAATTCTGCCGAGCATCCGCCTGGTGACCGGTGTCCAGGCCCAGAAGCGGCTCGCCACGTATCTCCCGGAGGAGGAGGAAGCGGCGGACGACGAGGTGGAAGAGGTGGAAGAGGTGGAAGAGGAGGAGAGGGAGTGAAGCGCCTGGTCCGCCTGCTGCTGATCAACTGGTATCGCCTGGACGCCGCGGCAATCGAGTTCAACGGACATTCCGCCTTCATTGGCCCGAATGCCTCTGGTAAGTCGTCGCTGCTCGATGCCATGCAGACCATCCTGGTGGGCGGCGACAGACGCCAGCTCAGTCTCAATCCCAGCGCGGGCGAGAAGAGCACGCGGAGCCTGCGAGATTACTGTCTGGGGGTGGTTCGTGATCCCGACAATCCCGACCTGTCCGCCGAATTCCGTCCGCGTGAGCAGGCGGTCACCTATCTGGTGCTCTGCTTCCGTGATGAGAAGACGGTTGACGAGATTGCCGTGGGACTCGCGCTGCATGCCCGCCTGGATGAACCCCGCGAGCGCATCGACGGCCGTTTCATCGCCCCAGGACTCAGTCTGCTGTTATCCGACCTCACCGACCAGACCCCCACGGGGCCTGTCCCGAAGCCCTGGAAGCGCCTGCGCGAGGAGCTGCGCCACCGCTGCGGTCCTCGCTTCCAGGTGGTGCCCCAGGCCGGTGAGTTCCTGCGCATCCTCTGTGCTGAGCTGAGCGACGGGCGGCGCCACCTGGATCCCCGGCGTTTCCTGCGCAGTTTCCGCAACGCCATCACCTTCGCACCCATCCGCAACGTCTCCGAGTTTGTGCGTGCCTATATACTGGAAGAGAGATCGATCCGGGTCCGCGAACTCCAGTCGGCGCTCAAGACCTATCAGGACATCCAGGCGAGGACCCGGGAGGCCCGGGAGCGGGAGCAGCAGCTGGAGACTATCCATGGGCAATACACCCGGGCCGACCAGAACGAACGCCTGGGTCTCAGCTATCGCTGGGTGGAGCAGGAGGCGGCCTTCAACGCCCTGGTGGCGCAGATTGAGCCGCTGAAAGAGGACCTAGCGACTAAGGAGAGGCAGGACGCCAAGCTCCAGGAGCAGATCAAGCGGCTTAGCCGGGAGCGGCTTGCCGCGGATGACGCCTGGGCCGAGGCCCAAAAACGTCTCGCCGCCACAGACGTGGCTCAACAGAAGCAGCGAATCGCCGCGGAACGGGAAACCGCTTCCAACAAACGCGAGGCGTTCCAGCGCCAGCTGGATGAAGCACGACGGGGACTGAGGAAAGTCTTCCGTCTTCTGGACAACGCGACTCTGCTTCCGGAGGGGCTGGCCTTGAAGCTGGAGCCGCTCGCGGCGCTGCTCGGGCCTGAAGAGGGCCTGCTGGAGGGCCTGTGGCCTGAGGCGCCGGGATCCGTCACCGCCGCCGTGGATGGGGCGCGTGACGGGCTGCGGGTCGCGGGGGAGACCCTGTCGCAGCAATACGAGGCCCTGGTGCGCCAGGAGGGTGAGTTGGAAAACGAGCTCAAGACCTTGCGCCAGCGTGTCCAGCGCCTGGAGGCCGGGGAGAGCGACCTGAGCCCCGCCACCCAGCGGCTGCAGGCCCTGCTCGCCGAACACGGAATCGAGGCCGTGCCCGTGTGCGACCGGGTGGACGTACGCGATGAACGCTGGCGGGATGCCACGGAGGCCTTCCTCGGCGGCCAGCGGGAGGCCCTGCTGGTGGCACCCGGACAGGTTCGGGATGCCGTGGGACTCTACCGGCGTGAGGGGCGGCGCCTGAACATTCACGGCGGCCGCATCGTCAATACGCTGAGAACCGATGACTGGCTGGGAGGCCGCGCCGCCGACTCCCTGGCCGAGATGATCACCAGCGACGATAAGCACGCCGTCGCCTACGTCAACCGCCTGGCAGGGAACGTGATCCGGGTGGACACCGAGGAGGCGCTCCTCAGGCACGAGCGAGCCGTCACCGCCGACGGGATGTTGGCCACCAACGGCGCCGTGCTGCGCATGCAACCCCAGGAGCCCATGCTCGGGCGGGAGGCCCGCGGACGACGGTTGGTGGCGTTGAAAAAGAAGTTCGATGACCGGGCAGCGGCTTATGGCGAGGCCCAGCGCGGCAAACAACAGGCCAGGGCGTTTCTGGATCACGATTTCAAGCCCTTCCAACGGCACGTGGACACCCTGCCGGACCTATCCGACCTGTCTAACCAACGCTCGCGCTGCGACGGGGACCTGAAACGCCTGGGCCAGGAAGAAGACGCGCTGGAGACGGCCGAGTACGACCGGCTGAAGACGGAAGTGGCCCGGCTGGCTCGGGAGCGACAAGACTTGGACGCTCGGGAGCGCCAGGCCCGCGACAGGCACACTCAGCTTCGCGAGGCTATTGCTCGGGCCGTTAAGCACGTTGAAGACAAGGAAGCAGAGCTGCAGGGCATAGCCGAGGCCCGCCGGCGGGTGGAGCAGACGCCCGGTCTGGATGCGGACCAAGCCACCCAGCGTCTGGGGGAGCTGGAGGACGAGCAGCTCTTCGAGGGCGGGGAGGCGGATGCCTGGCGGGCAGTATCCCAGCAGGCCGCTGGTCGGGCTGTCCGGCAGGAAAAGGAATGCCGCAGCAACCGCCAGAAGGCGCGGGATGCCCTGAGCGAGTACTTCGCCCGCTGGCCGTCTGAGGCAGCGCCGCCCTTTGCCGTGGAGGATGGCCATCGACCTATGGCGGCTTGGGTGGTGGGCGCGCTCACCGACCTGCGCGAGACCCAGCTGGCCCGTTACACTCGGGAAGCGGAGACCGCGTTGCGCGAGGCGGAGCACGCCTTCCGGGCGGATTTCGTCGGGCGCCTGCAAGAGAACCTCGCGCAGCTTGAAGAGCAGCTCAAGGAGCTCAATCGCAACCTCCGTCGACGCCCGTTTCACGGGCAGTACTATCACTTCATCAAGAAGCCAGCCCCGGAGTTTGCCGCCATCGTACGTTGGGTGGAGACCTGGACGCCGGAGCAGGGGGGAGACGTGGGCGGTCTGTTCGATGCCGCCCACGATCCCAACCACCCCCACCGGGAGGCAATACATCGCATCCAGACCCTGCTCATGGAGGCGGGCGAGCGAGAAGGTCTGGACGAGCGGCTGGCGGACTACCGCCACTACTACCACTTCGACGTCAAGATGGCGGATGCGGACGGCGGCAATCCGGAGCTGCTCTCCCGCCGGCTGGGCAAGGGCTCGGGGGGGGAGCACCAGTCGCCCTTCTACGTGGCCATCGGTGCCGCCCTGGCTGCCGCTTATCGCCTGGAACGCTCCCCGGAAGGGAAGATCACGGGCGGCATGGCTTTGGCTGTATTCGACGAGGCTTTCTCCAAGCTGGACGTCCAGAATACCGTGAGCGCCCTGGGTTTCCTGGACGAGCTTGGTCTGCAGGTCATCCTGGCCGCGCCCGACGAGAAGTACGGCCTGATGAGCGAACACGTGGACACCATCGTCAATGTCTACCGCCACGGTGCCACCGTCCACATTGACACCGACTATATCAAGCCCGCCGCCCGTGCGCTGCTGGCCGCCGACAACCCTGTCGTGCCCCCGGATCCCGCCGATGAGCCAAGCGGCGCGTGATGTCCTGTTGAAACTGCTGGCGCGAGCTGAGCGCGGCGGCAAGCGGGTCCCGGTGCTGCCTATATCGCGCCGCTACGCGCCGGAGTACTTCCAGGTTTCCGGCCTGCATGCCCGGGACGCTTTGCACGCGACCTTGGAGAACGCCGGGGCCATCGGCGCGGTGATCCTGGAATGGGGGCGTTATGAAGCGGCCCAGGACCTGCAGCGGATACGCCTGGCGGACGCCGACCGGCTCGCCGACTTTCTTGGCGTGGAGCGGGCCGGCGTCAAGGCGGCGCGTATTGAAAGCCGACTAGCGCCTGTGCTGGAGAAGGCACCCGACTGGCTGTCGGGTGCCTTTCGGCAGGCCCTTGCCAAGTGGCGTCGAGGCGACCGTACTTTGGGCTGCGGGCCCGATGATGCCGAGGCTATCGAGCAACTCTTTCACGTGGCGGTCGCCGTCCATCGCGGTGAGCATGAAGGACTGGACCTGCGTCGCTTCAGCACGCGACTCCTTGGGGACTCGAAGGCCATAGAGCGGCTTCGTGGTCGTCTCGGGAGCCTCCTGCGCTTCAATCCGGCGTTCTCGGATCTGGAAGACGATGAGCTGTTGCACGCCCTGGGGCTGGAGAAGTTTCCGCCGCCCCTGTTCCTGAAAGGGCCCTTGGATCTGTGGTATGGGGGCGAGTGGCTCGAGGTTGCCGCACTGCGGCCTTACGTTGCTCTATCCCCGGACGCGGTGGACGATATGCGTCTGGCGAGCACGCCCTCCTATGTGCTGAGCGTCGAGAACTTGGCCAGCTTCCAGCGCCACGTGCGCGAGACCGACGACCAGGGCATCGTCCTCTACACCGGCGGTTTTCCCGGCCCCGCGTTTCGAGAAATCATGAAGCGCCTGGACCGGCTGGTGGATCAGACGGTGCCGTTTTTTCATTGGGGCGACGTGGACCTGGGCGGCATTCGAATCTTCAAGCATCTAGCGGGATTTCTGCAGCGACCGCTGCTGCCGCACCTGATGGAGCCGCCTGACAGCTCCGTTGCCTCTGCGCCTTTCAAGCCCGACGATCGCGAGCGCCTGGAAGCGTACGCCAACGACGAGGGCGCTGCGGCGGCATTGGCTGCGGAATGGCTGGCGGCAGGCACATGCTGCCTGGAGCAGGAGGCGCTCGACCCGCGCACACCCAGGGCTGCAAAGCGCGAATGACAGTCTGCAGGATTGATTGGCGAAGAACTCCCGCAATGATTGGCGACGTCACGGTTCCCGTAGGGCCATCCATCATCCGGTAGTGCACCAGGCAGGCACCGACGCCGACAGGGTCGAGTGCGACACTAAACCTGCTCGTTCCGTTGTTTCCAAGCTGATGAGCAACAACGGAGCCCCGTATCGCTAGCCTGCGCGGCATGGCAAATACGGTGTATATACTCCTTGCTTGAAGGCATCGACGGAAACCGCAAAGCTCTTCATGAGCGGCAATAGCCAGGCGGTGCGCCTGTCCAAGAGCTACCGTTTTAAGGGCGACGAGGTGGCGACCAAACGACTGGCAACGCCGTGGTCCTGTTGCCCACAGAGGACCCGTGGCAGGTCATGTTCGACGGCCTTCGGAAATTTCCCGAGGGCGTGCATCCGGAACGTGCCCTCCCGCCGGGCTAGGACCGCGAGGCCATTGAATGCAGGCTCTGATGAGCCTCGGATCCAACTCCCCCGTTACTCGACCGCCCAGACCTGGAAGTTGTCCATATACGCTCGAAGCGGCGCAAGCTGTTCAGCGTTTACCATCAGGTCAAACTCGGTGCCCTTCATGTAGACAAGGGTGCGTATACTGGCCGAGTCCCAGTTCGGCCCCCGGCCGCCCTCCGTATACAGAACCGAGTGCAGCAGAACGGCATTCGCCCGCTCCGAGTAGATATGCCACTTGCGTTCCGCCGGCTTGTCTGGCGAACGCCATTGGCCCCAATCGTCCACTAAAAGGAACAGGCGCTCCACCAGCTGGCCGCTGCGCGTTATGGGAAATGACCTGACGACCCGGATCGTTTGCCTATCCAACACGCCCTTTGGCTCGGCATCGACACGCCGGAATACGAGACTTTGGCCTTCCGAGATCCTGAACTCCGGATTCTCGAACTCCCACCGCCGGATTTGCCAGCCCGCCGCCAGCTTCCTGGCGAAGTTCACTGGCGTCTGGCCCATCTCGTAGGCGTGCTGGCGGCGAGAGGGTTTCGTCGTCCGGGTCACGAAATAGCTGCGGTCCGGCGACGGCTTGAAGCTCAATATCCGGTCGCGGCTGTCGCCGAACAGTATGGCGATGCAGGTAACCTTGGGCATGCTGGCTACGGCCCCATCGCTTTCCTGCAAATATTTGTGCAGCCTGTCGCTGACCACCTCGGGCACCGGCTTGGTGCAGGCGTCCCGGATTTGGGCGGCTGAGGAGTACTTCGCCGCAGGCGCGTCCACCGGCACAGCCACCAGCAGGCTAAGAAGCAGGGTGCATCTGGGGATCATTCGCCAAGCTCCGAAACTGACTCGGTACATGGCCTTTCTCGGCTTACTCCTGAGATTCTTTCAACGAGTCTAGCCGTTGGCTTTAAAGAGCAGAGGACCCTTTCCCTCAAAACAATGGCGGCGCCGGGGCCCCCGCAACGACCCCCGGCGCACCCGTGCCACAAAAAGCGCCCTGTAACTGGAGTACATTGGATAGTTTCACGGGATTGCATGACAATCCCCTTCTCGGTCTTCTGATTCGATAGTGCCTTCCCAAACACGGGTAGGTCGGGTTGTACCCGGCGGGTTTCTTGGGTTCAGTGAACGCCCTCTCAACTGTTCTTCTAGTCGCGTGTACGGCTCTTGTCAGCGCAGGCATCGCTGCGGATGATACTCCAGTGGAACAAGACGAAAATCTCCTGCTTCGAATACTTACCGCTGCGTGTAAGGCACAGCCTGAGAACCCCGGAGTCGTATTCGAGACAATCCCGGAGGTGACATCCGAAATCGAGTTGCCGTTAGAGGGGCCCGTGAACGGCTGGAGTCGCCGACTGCAACTCGGCAAGACCAGTGAAGTGACGGTCGTCGCGCGAAGTGCCGGCGGGCGCTTGCGCCAAGTCGTTGTGACCCACAGTCTCATGGTTGCGGGAACACCCCGACCGCAGACATTCATCGCCGCCGGTCCGAACTGTCGCATCCGCGCTGCCCGCAGCCTTCGCTACGGCAGTGACGACAATCCGCTACAGATAGACCTGCTCGATTCCGACCTGCGTGCCACCGGCAAGTACGAACTACTGAACCCCCCAATACCGAAAGGCGTGGACCCAGGGGGAATTGCGGTGGGAATGTTGGATGCGGGGGTCAACTATCGGTTGCCTGAGATCGCGTCTCGCCTCGCGCGTGATGAAGAAGACAATGCACTGGGCTTCGACTTCTGGGATATGGATCCGCGACCCTTCGACGCGAACCCCGCCCGCTCCCCATTCTTTCCCCAGCGTCATGGCACCCGCACGGCCAGCCTGTTGCTGCTGGAATCACCGG
>JAAUXT010115700.1_pt1 | contig 15927 bp, 20 predicted proteins | sample 7278171 | NCBI WGS metagenome assembly JAAUXT01 (sample SAMN14350112, study PRJNA611818) | marine sediment metagenome | isolation source: surface marine sediment (1.8m) | place: French Polynesia: Moorea | collected 2018-08 | reverse complement strand
GGCGGGCGCTGGGGGGGTTGTTGTTTATCGTTTTAGCCCTGGCGCCCGCGGGGGGCCTCACGATTTTGGTCTTGTGGGTGGCCGCCCGGCGCGGGCAGTTTTTTGGCTTTGTGGGGGGGGGGGGGGGGGGGGGGGGGGGGGGAGCTGTGATGGGAATGGTTGTGTGGGAGCGGGGGAACTATGGGGGTGGAGGGTTGTGGAGCCACGATGGGTGGGGCATCAGTGAGCCATGTGGAGGGGGTGAGTCGTGTGTGTGTGTGTGTGTGTGGGGGGAAACGAGGGGAGCCTGTGGAGGTGGGGTTTGTCTGGAGATTAAGGGGCCCTGGGCCCTCAGAATCCGCTCCTACCGATCTTGCGTGTGCGCGTCACGTGTTTCACCCGAACACCAAGTTCTGACTCTCATTTCTTCGACTTATCTTTCTGCAAGATCCACCGCAGTGTCAAAGAGTGACAAAGATGGGCGATCTGTCCACATTACCTTCCATGCTACTCGACTCAATTTGAATTTCAGGCACAATTTGCACTGCAAGTGCAGACAGGGTCAGACCTGATTCACACTGGTTGCGTCATACGTCGTGTCGCGTTCCACAAAATGCAGGCTTCGTCACGAAAGGCGCAGCATCCGAGAGATGCAGGAGTGCAGTGCTCAATGACTTTCAAGACCCCGGAGTCACGTGACCCTTTTTTGCATAATCAGGATTTACGCCCCTGGGGCCCTGACCCTCACACACAGCCCGTCGCAATGACTCGCGAGGATCAAGTTACTGCCCAGCACCTCAGACCTTTGAGACTGCCAAAAATGCCGATGAGGTAAGTTAGTTGAGAATTCAGGGGCAAAGGCTCTCGAAAAATTTGCAGGACCTGCTGGAGCTTGGACCTGCCAGAGCCAAGGTCCACTGGGGCTCTGGACTGATGAAGCCTGGATCACTAGTCCGCTGGACCCTGGATCTACTGGACCCTGGAACCTCTGGACCATGGATCCTCTGTTCAAAGCCTGGATCCGCTCGAGCCTGGAACTGCTGGAAACTTTCGCTCATGACTCACTTCACTCAGCATTCTCCGTGTCCGCAGTAAAGAGGATCCCAGCTTCGCGTCTGCTTTATCTCTGTGTGGTGCGCAACACGCGTTCCGCTCCTTGTACAGGTTTATTGTACGGCTTCCGCAATGAAAATGTTTTCCCATCCTTGTGTTGCTTTCATCTCCGCTCCTGGCAATCTGGTGGGATTTTTCCTCACGTTTGGTTCAGTGGGACATCAGCACGTTGCAAGAGTAAGGAGACTGATGAAAATTCCACAGCCGTCTCGCCACAGGTGAGGTTGGTCTCGCTCCAGGAGAGCCTTGTGCCTTGACCCTGCAAAATAGAATTCCGGTCCCCATCACGCAAAAATTTAAAAATACGTCACAAAAAGAACAACTTTCACGAGCGTGAGGGTGTGGGCCCGTGATGCGTTGGCTCCACGACAGCGTGATTTTGTCAGTTTCTTCGCGCAGTCCCCACTCTCCTCGTACAGAGGACAAGGCTGAGAACTCGCGGCGCTGGACCCACTGTGGACCCACCAGCGGGCTCGGCGCTTGCCCTGTGCCTTGTGGTCTTGAGCAGTTTGTCCACATCCGTATGGAGACCATCGGAAGGGATCAGGATCAGGATTATGTGGAGCCGCTGGATGAGGAACGTCCCCACTTCCTGTCATAGCGAAGGACACCGCTGGATTGGGATTGCCGAGCCCACGTGACGATGGGCACGTGTGGTGAGAGGGCTACGCCTGATGGCTTTGGGGCCCATGGTCACAGTTCTCCGAAGCACCTCCCCTGCCCCCTGCTTCAAGGGGTAAAGGCCCCAAGCCATCCCAGAGTGCACCCTTGGGACACCCAAAACTCCTGGCCCATTGAAGTCACCCGGAAGTCCAAACGCCTTGGTCTCTCTTCCCAGCACCCATTTGGCATTGTCCCCTGGGCCTCTGACCCAAAAGAGCCGCTTGATAGGCCTGCCCCAATGTCCAGGAGCCCAGGGCACCATCCCTTGGATCCACTCACAGCCAGGATCTATTCTTCCCTTTGTACGCGCTCCTCACTCAGCCCGATGACATCCTATTCACACACAATGTATTCAAAGCCATCAATCCCGGGGACCCGGCACACAGGCCCATTCGCGTCCCAGCCAATATGTCAGGCTTAGTCCGGCAGATTGCAGCCGTACGTGTCAATTGGCTATTTGTGGCCCGGTTCACACTGGATGCGCCATGAATGCGCTGTGTCCCTGCACTGGTACAAGTGATTGGTCATTGTTTGACCGCACCTGTGGTTAGAATCTGCGTTCCTGCATCGGTGCTACATTCTTGCGCAAGTATTGGTGCTGCAAGTCGTGGGTACCGCGTGGGCACTGTGTCCCTGAGTCAATGGGCACCACATTCATGCAAAGGTAGATTGGCGCTGTGTTCCTGTCGTTGTGAATGCATTCCAAAATCTTGATGCGAGGCCAGCAATGGACTGGACTGTTTTTTATGCTCTCCATTGGGCATCATGTTAAATTTGATGCCCACACATCAACATTTTGACGCCAGCGTCAAAACTTCTGACGCCGCCCTGCCTGTGTGAAAACCCCGAACCGAACCTCCGCGTCCCGACGCCCCGCGTGACGCCCCCGCGGGACCGCGGCCTCAGCGTCGCCCGGCCGGCGCGGTGTGGAGAGGGGGATTTGGAGCCGTCTCTCCCACGGATTCGCAATGAATGCATTGAGCAGTTGAGGACGGGTGCGCATTGGGCATTGAGCAGTTCGGGCCTGTTTCACACTGGGAGCGTGAATAACCGGAGGCCACCTTGGCGCTGTGTCCCTGCCAGCCCTTGGGAGTTCCGTCCCTGGACAATTTAGTGGATGCTGCATTCCTTCATGGGTGCTGCATCCCAACAAACCTCAATGGGTGCTGCGTCCCAACAAACCTCAATGAGTGTTGCGTCCTTGCACAAGTTATTGGGTCCTGTGTCTCTGGACAACTCAATGGGTGCAACTTTGCTCCCTTGTTTATGGGTGCTGTATGACTGTACAAGTCAATGGGTGCTGCATCCTTGTACAAGCAAATGGGTGCTGCATTCCTGCACAAGACATTGGGTGCGGCATCCTTGTACAAGTCAATGGGTATCTGCGGATGTCAATTGGTGCAACATCCCTCCCCTGCGTCCCCAGCGCAGACACAACAGCCGTTCACCTGCTCGGCGACGCGGCGCATGGCGCATGCGCTGTGGACTGGACCTCAGGGCGGATGCTGCTCGTGGTGACCCGGGCATAAGACACACACATCCACATCCCAGTCCATTCCGTCTCCTGCCAAGTTCTAATCATTCAAACCGTTGGATGAGACTCGGATTCCAATGGGCGTCGTTGAGGCCGCGCGAGAGGCCAGTTGTTGCGCACTTCTGCAGAGAGACAGACTGCCTGGTTCCTCCACGAATTTCCCGTTTCTCCCGTTTGTCACAAACTCGACTGCGAGATTCACCACACCAGCTGTTGAGGCCAGATCCGGGGGTACCCTTCTATATGTGAGGAAATTCAGGGAAGGAGCAAAAGTTTATTTGTTGCTTCGTCCCTGCGTCAACGCACTGTGCTCCTCTCTGAGCCGGATGTTTACGTGAAGAGCTGCACTGAAAATACGTTTTATTCGTCCCGTGGAGACGCAAAACTGACACATCTTGCTGTCGTCTCCCTCCACACAGAGGACGCGTCATCTTGCTGCTGACGTCGCGAACAGAACAAAACCCGTACACCGCACCTGGAACATTGGGAACCAAGTGGGAAGGAAACCAGGGCAGAAAACCACGGGCAAAGAGAACCAGGGGCAAAGAGAACCAGGGAATCAGGGTCCAACAGAACCAGGATCCCTGTTGTTGCCTGTTTCCCCTGGCCCTCTGGTTTACTTGGCCCCTGGGTCGATCGGCTCCTGCTTCCCTTGGATCCTGTTCCACCGTTGGTTCCAGGTTTCAGACTCGCCTGATTCGAACTCACCATCACACATTTCGAGAAAAGATTCACAATAGAGAATTTTAGATGCAACACGTGCGACGTCCGGTAGTACGCCCGGTGCGACGTCCAGGGGTGTTTACACACGAAACTCTGATGTCATGCACGGGACAAAGAGACCAAAAAACGCGCGAACCAGCTGTGGGACGTGATCTGTTTACGTCGTTGATTTACGTCAAAAGTATTCCAAGATGGTAATATTTGAAGTATGAAATGTGTGTGTGAGTGTGTCAGGTACATGCAGATGGAATTCTGTGTTGTTTGGCCAAGTGGAAGTGTGTGAAAAAGACATTTGAAAAAGGTGTGTCTGCACAGCTGCTTCACACGTGCGAGTGCGCCATGTTGGGCATTTGTCAACAATTTCAATTTACGGCACTACTCCTGCAGTCATGTGGGTTAACATGTAAATGTTTGTGTGTGGTGTGTGGAAAGACTTCTTTGTGGTTCACGGCATGACTGCAAGAGTACAGCTTAATTGCAGGTTGTGTACTTTTACCCAACGATGGATTTGGCTCTGCTACGCGAAGTGACAAGTCAAAATCCATACAGATATCCCAAGAAATGGCCTTCTGTGACAGAGAACATCAACATGGCTATCAGGCTTTTGCGTCCTGACAATCCTGAGATTGAGGAGAGGACTTTCAAAGAACACATGGCAACGTTGCTGAAGCATCATGCCGAAGAAAACACTGCACAACTGAAGAAGCAAGTCCAATTTGTACTGATTGCTTGTTTGAAGCAGTTCATGTCAAAGGCCATGACTGTCTGTTGGATGTTTTTTTGGGATACAACAGCTGGTTTTTGCAAACAGGTCGGGCACAGACGAGCAATACAAAGACAAGGTGAAGCTGCTGCAAGGCATAGCAGATCAGAAGAAGGATGCTGATGCCCAAGCTCATGCATTGGCTGCAGCTAAGAAAACTGAGACAGCTGCAAGAAAGAAGCAAGCAGATTTGCATCTGGTCGCAATTTGCACTTCCAAAGCTGGTGTGCAATTCAGCTGTCAGAAATTAATATATATTCATAGGGCTGTTTGTTTGTGGGAGGGAGGGGAACTCTCGGTGTTCATGTGTTACAGTGACTCCTAGAATGGAGGAAGACGTGCTTGTGGGAGAAGAAAGCGATGTGAGTGATGCTGAACCAGGGCCAAGCAACGATGAGCGCGCTGTCCCAGAGAGAGCTGATCGTGACAGGGAACCACCAAGGAAAAGTAGGTTTTGTGGCCACTTTGTCCAAGTGTGACTGTGTTTATTCTTGTTGCTGTGCACAGTGGCTCAGGACATGCCATTCATCACAGGGAATCGCAGAAGTGCCGCTGGCAACTTTGAATTTCTCAATGAGACTTTGCGTGAAGCAAAACTTCAAGAGATTGCGCTGGAGGAAAGGAAGGTCAAACTTGAAGAAGAGCGATTCAAGTTTGAATGTGAGAAATGGGAGCGCAAATAGAAGTTGCATGAGCAGCAGCAGCAGCAACAACAAGAGCAGTAACAAGGGGCACGTCAGTATGCCTGTTTGCAAGAGGAACCCAAAGTTATCATTGAGCCATTGCACTACTTTGCAGCTGACAACACAGATCGCATTTTCACTTTGGGTGAACACGAACGTGTCTTGGATGCCAGTGAATTGTAATTTTGTACTCCTGCAGTCACTGTAGAAAGGTTTTTTTTGCAGCTTGGTACAGTCATGAGTGATGCTGAGGTTCATCATGTGACCCCGTGCAGATCAGTGTACCAGATATTGCATAATTGGGACACTGATTCGAGCAGCAGTGACCTTCCATGTGAGTTGTCAGATTCTGACCCTGATCGCACTCTGCTGCCTTTGCAGTTGCCAGTGTTTGTTCTTGCAAGTTGTAGCGATGCGAGTACCAATTCTTCAATGATTGCAAATGTTTCTGACACCACATATTCAGACTTCAGTGAGTAATTGTGACATTTATTTTTTGCCAACTTTTCTTGCCAAGCATTCCATGTTCCGTGTTCATTGTCGCAACAGTGAAATAAATCTTTCAAACGTAACATTAAGACTTTGTGTCACTCCTGCTCTGCAGGGCGAAGAAGGAAAAGCAACAAGACGATTGCTCTCTATGGCAATGCACAACAGACAAAAAGTAACAAGATACCACAGATGCGCTACTGCAAGTACAGGTCAAGAGGGGGGGCAAACTGAAGTAGGACGCAACTTGCAATCCATACACACAGGTGTGGCAGTTTGCCAGCAGTGTTGCTACTTGAAAGTACTGACCGATGGCCTGCAGATGCAGCTTCAGATTGGAGTAAAAATTCGTAAATGCAAAGTACGTGGTCAGCTTCGCAAAGCCCCATTCCACAGCTGATCTGATGGGACTCATGCAGTTGTTGAATTCTGCTTTCTCAGCATCGAATCCACCTGCATGTTCAGGGAACGGTGCAAACAGCCACAGTCGCAGTGGACACGCTGCGTCACCGTAAATGGCCAACTGTCTGCCATCTGAACCTTTCAGTTTTGACAACTGCATGTCCACTTGACTCACACCATACATTGAAGCGTCATGTCGACTGCCGGGATAAGGCCCGTATGAGTGGCACACAAGTCCATTTGGGAGCATTATGTGTTGGAACTTAAGGCCATGACATCGCTTGTGACCACTGAACATTTCTTTTTGTCTCACACCGGGTCTGCAGATTTGTCTGAGAGTGCCATCAATAAATCCAAAAACGTTGTTCACTGGTGAACCTTTCTGTACAATTGCTTTGCAATATGCTTCGTGATTCATCCACGGTTGGTCCACACTGGACAGCAAATGCGCAAACCTGTGATGAACATCACTGAGCATGTTGTTCACAATAACAGAACAATCTTCAGGACTTCGTCCAAAGTAAGGCTGAAGGTCAACAAGATGGCCGGGGTAACATAGATGACAAAGTAGCATACAAGTCCCTTCTAAAGGGTGCCAGACAATTCCGTTGTGCCCCACATACTCATCAGGCAGAGCCAGTAATTCACACAATTCAACAAGTGCATCTTTCTTGAAATGAAACAAATGTTTGTACTGTTCATCACTGTATTTTTCGAGGTCGAAACATTCATAACTGTCATGCGGTCTCTGATGCGCACGCTGGTCAGCTGTGTGTGCTGTCATCAGCATCAGCAACTCGTCCGTGGTGACCAGATTCGTGAGCAACAGATTGGCGAAGTATTCGAAAGCATCCGCACTTGTCATGACTAGAAAGGAAAACAAATGTTTGAAATTATCAATCATCAACCTTTTTATTCACATCAAACACTTCCATTCATCTGACCAGCTTCATGAGGATACATGGTTTTTTGCAACATATCACGGGCCTTTTCATGCTGCCTCACGCGTGCCTGAACGTTCATCACATGCACTTTCCATTGCACAACAGGTTCACCTTCTCTCGGCCTGACAGACACTACATGAAAAACACTTCGTTTTGCTTTTTTCATAAGCTTGTTGGACATGAGAAGTTTGATGGCAAGTGCAGCATTATAGAAATTCTCTGTGTTGTAAGGCCAAATGTTTGGAAAGTCCGGAAGGTAAATGTTTTCATGAATGACGCCTGGCATCTACAAATACAGCAATATCACATTGACATGAGCACCTGTCATAACATCAAGAATAGACGACAAAATTGTCTTTGACTGCAGGAGTAGCAAGAACACAGTAAAATATACATGAGAGATGAAGGCATGCACAAAACACATTTGCAAAAATGACTGCAGGAGTATCAAAACACAGTTACTTGCAACTGTGTGACGCCCATTGCGAGCACCAGCGGAACGCCACACCGCACTTGACACATTTCAGTTTTGGTGGTTCATGTACAAGGGCGTGTTGTCGCAGTGCGCGTTGCGACTGGCCAACATACTCACACACCTCACAGTGAAATGTCAGTGCATTGTGAGCAGTGACAACATGTTCCTTCAGGTCTTGAGGTCTGAAATATTTATGCCCACATTGCTGACAACGATGCTTTCGGGCATTTGCATGAATCACCATGTGTCGCTCCAGCGCAAATCGATGCAAAAACACCTGAGAACAACGTGTACATCCTTGATTCTTTTGGATATGCACAGCTGCATGGACATCCCTTCCACATTCAGTCCGAAAACCCGCAATGCAGTGTGCACTTTTGCAAGTGAACATGTTATGCTCACTTTCGATGTGACACTTGACAATGACCCTTGTGTCAGCCAAGAACTTGTTACAAACAAGGCAACTGAACTTGCGGACAGTGGCATCCCTGCAGGGATGTTGAGGGGACACACGTTTCACGCACAGTTGAACATCCAACTGCTTCGGGACAGGCTGACTCACATTGTAGCTTCGAAACACAGTACCTGGATGGAGCGACGACTTTGAACACTTTTCCCGTGGTTTGTTCTTTGCACTAAACACGAAACCAGGCATTCTCGACAAAATGGACTGCTTTTCGCATGGAACAACACATTTTGTCCAATCACGAGTACCCTTGAAAACTCTGCCCGGAAACTGGTCTGACCTGCTTTTGTCAGCAGCACGAAATTTCACAGTAGGATTCAAGGTTGACCTTGGAAGACATTCCACAAGTACCATTACGGGTGATGTCAGTTGACAACAAACATGCACAGACAACCTTTGAACAGGGACATAACAAGGCTTGGTACGTAGCTGTGCAGCACTCAAGTCATCATGTGACATTTTGTCTGCATGCCACTCCCACAAGTTTTCATCCGCTTTGACATCAAACATGTCCATAGCCAATGCAGCTTCAACATCAGAATCTTCACCGTCGGAATACTTGTCAGTTTTCACATCCACTGGATCAACCAACCATTGAACTTCGCCAACAATGCAAGACACAGCTTCGTGATCGACTGAGCACAATGGCATGAGTGCACCCCCGACAACAGCAATATCTAATGCCACATAGTGTGACAATTTGTGTTCAATGGTCGACCACACGTAATTCGAGAAATGTACTCTTGTGTGACTGTTGCAGGCACGCGCAAACAAGTAAACTTGTGCAGCGTCAAACTGCTGGAAATTTTGAGACAAACTCCACACGTAGTGTGCCACGGTCTGCTTTCTGGGCAGAGAGGAGAAATACTCCTCTGTGTCACACTTCATTTCTTCTTGATTTTCCTTCATGAATTTGTGAACAATTTGGCACATTTGCCATTCTTCCTGACCTCTGTTGAGCATTTCTAACCCAGCATAAACATGCGCAAAAATATGCGGCACTGCCATGGTTGATGACATAGGCGGACAATCAGCACACATGCTGTTGTTCACCTCAAGTCCACGCCCGGCGACCACTTCCCTCAGTTCCTCCATGTCGGTGAAGGCGCGCGCATCTTCTGCGAAGCAGTAGAGCGGATGCACCACGAACATTTCACCAAAATCACAACACCAACAGCAACCAACCGAAACCTAAACACCACAAAACAAAGGAATAACAGTCAACTGTACACATGAAACAAGACAAATTTGATTGCTACTCCTGCAGTCACAATTGTGTCACATGGTCAAATGAGTCGGACTTCTGCATTTCGCAACCCACCTCAAGACAAGTGCGATGCACACAGGGTCTTCACTGTACCACGGCGTCATCGTTGTCGACCATGTCACCCGAACCTGCACAAGAATGCAAAAGTTGAAATCAGTAAGGGCAATTACATGGAAATGAGTATATGGTCACTTTTGCGATGTGCCAACACGTCCACGTTTCATGTCACCTTCGGCATGGTCACTCACCAATGTGAAAGTTCATGTAGCACATCAAAACTCATGAAATTGTGCCAACATTATGAAGACTGTACTCGACTTGACATTTGAGATGACTGTCAATTTCCTTCCTTCCTCACTTGTGTGGATGACTGCCTGTCGCTCTTTTCTCTCTCTCTCACTCACTCACTTCGACAACTCACCCCTAAAATTCTGTCGCCTTGCTGCACGGGTAGACCGGGATGTGTAGATGTGACTTGAACACGAACACGCTGACGTGTAGACATACACAAACACTGAAAAGTGGAAGACGCATGTAGATCTATATCCAGGACAACTGAACATGTCAAGTGACATCGATTTGCGACAATGTGTGCATCTTTTTGTATGTAGATCTACACCCCAAACATAACCACTGTTCAAGTCGGCTCAAATTGAGAATTTTTGTGATCAAATCTCCTGAAAAACCACACTCATTTTGTACCCTGATACTACCACATCATAACTGCTGCATTTTTGGATGTATATTCAGCTAAATATATAGTAAAACTCACGTTTTTCCAACTCGAAAACAAAGCAGTGTCTCGATGGTGCGGCTTCCGGTCTACAAAGAAAATCGTGTGAACCCCATAGCAATGCGTAAAAACACCAGCTACTCCTGCGTTCCCACACGGAATACCCTTTACCACATGTCCACGTCGCACGTACCACGTTTCGCATCTAAACAAGCAACTTGTCCGATGTTTACGTGGTACGTGCGGCGGCATCACACCGCACGTCAGACCGCACGTATAGGCTCGCACGTGTTGCATCTAAAACTCTCTATTGGCTGAGATTCGGCTCCGGTGACACACACAACGGCGAGAAAAGCGACACAAGACGAAATTGCCGAGTTCGTATTGGCCGAGTTTTAATGAGGTGGGACCACGTTTCATTCTGCTCGGTGTTGGCAGTCGCCACCAATCTTCATTATATTCAGCACACCGGAGAGACTTCATCCAACAGATTTCACCAATTTGGCGCACGGAATGCAGCGCCGTCCTCGCAGCTTTGATCGCTGCAACTGTGAAGTTGATCACTGCAAGGATTGCGTTGCACAACACACACATGGTCGCACTGTTGAGACGGCGCTGCAACTTCACCCTCATGTCTGGGCTGTGACAGGTGCTGCTGTGACGTCACAGTCCTGAACTCCAAAGATGGCGCTGCACCCCAGCTTCTGAAGCCTCGATGCCATCCAACGCCCACCCTGCAAGGACGGCGTTTCCACAGACAAAGCACCGCGCAGATCTGCGCATAAAGAAGAGCAAATCGACGCGGTGTCTGGGAATTATGACGCATGTGCCTGATGATGCGCCGAGGGGCCGCGAGGGGGCGGGGCCGCCATCAGTCATGCGCACTGAGAAAAAAGACCTGCGTGAGTCTCACATCCCTGTGGGTGTCGCAAGGGACCTTCCCTGCACGTCAACAAACTGGCATTTATTTCTTTGGGTTGAGTGTCGGTGTCTTTCACTCGCTTGTGAGACACGTTTCGTTTGATCATCTCTTCTAGGTCTGTCCAAGAAGTTGCCGGCTCTTTTGTCTCAAGTCAACAAAACCGTTGGTGTGGTTAATCTGGCCCCACCAGTTGGTGTGGTGGAACTAGCAAGCAAGTTTGCAAGAACTGGGAACGGGAAATTCGTGGACGAACCACGTACACACCCAAAGGAAAGTGGAAGACACAATTGATTTGGGGGGGGGGGGTTGATGGACAGACTCAGAACATCCGCGGGATCCGCCCCTGCACACTGATACTGTGTCGCTTACTCCGCCTCCCTCTCGTCTTCTGCACCGGAAGTCAGGGTCCTGGTCCCGAAACCACGCTGCCGCCAAATTCCCAGAGAGGGATGATAGCAACGCAGTGACTTCAACAGGAATGCGACTTAGCATTCAGCATGAAGCAACCAAAAAAGGAAAAAGCGTGTTTCACCGGAAGGAAGGGCCCTGGTCCAGGAACCACCCAGCGCACAGTGTATTGTTGTTCCCTGAGACTCTGCGACACGAGCAGGGTCAGGCCCGGAAGTCCCTCAACATGTTCAGAGAAACACGCGCAGCGCACCAGTCGCGCGATGCATTTTTCCACGTGACACACTTGAAAGCCTCAGTCCCAGAAGTTCCTCAACATGTTCACAGAACCACGCCACGCATTTTTTCACCGCAAATTTTCTCGACACGCTTGAAAGCCTCAGTCCCGGAAGTCCTTCAACATGTCTACAGAACCACGCGCAGTGGAGCAATCGCCCGCAACTTTTTTCACCACGGTTGTACGCGACACATATGACAGCCTCAGGCCCGGAAGTTCCACCGAATCGTTGCACGGCCTCTCTCACAACACTCAAGTCGCAGGCCCGGAAGTCCCTCAACATGTCCACAACCACGCGAAGCGCTCGCTCGATGCATTTATATTCACGTCGTTTTTACGCGACACACTTGACAGCACAATGGACGCACGAGTGCACAGCCAGGCTCGCAAGGCCCAACAGGCTCAGGCCCGGAAGTTCCTCAACATGTCTACAGAACCACGCACAGTGCGCCATGCCTTCACCGCAGTTTCACTCGACACACTTGCCTTGGTCCCAAAAGACCCACACGATCTCCAGGCACACGATCCCGCAGTGAATCGCAATTTTGATGGGCGAATGCACAGCCTCGCAGGCCCGGAAGTTCCTCAACATGTCCACAGAACCAAGTGCGGTGTGGCAGACGTGCGATGCAGTTTTTACACCGCGGTTTTACGCGGCACAGTTGAAAGCATCAGGACCGCAAGTCCCACACCATCTCTAAATGCACGGCCTCGCAGGCCCGGAAGTTCCTCAGCATGTCCAAGAACCCAGTGCGTTGTAGCAGTCGTGAGAGGCATTGCTTTTTCATCGCAATTTTACAACGCGGCGGACTTGACAGCCTCAGTCCCGGAAGTCCCTCGTCATGTTTTGAGCGGCAGCCGCGCGACTTTGCATTTTGCTGAAGAGCCGCGCGATGTCATGCTTGAAAGCCTCAGGCCCGAAGTCCCTCAACATTTCCAAAGAGCGAGCGGCATGGCAGCCGCGCGATTTGCTTTCTCCGCATTTTGCGAGGCAGGCTCAAGAAACTCTTTTCCACGAAAAAGGTGTCAAGAAATGTTGCAAGTTTGTTGACTCGCACTGCGCGCAAACGAAAAAAGAAAATACTACAAATATATAAAGTTGAGAATCGTACGGCGATGGAGCGATGTGCTGAACATGTTGAGGAACCTCCGGGACTGAGGCTTTGCAGCGCATCCTTCGTGTTTCCACGCACCTCAACCGCGCCTCGCAGAGCGACGCTCCAACATGTTCAACTCCCCGCACGCCGCGACCTGTCAATCACGGCAGCGCGCGACTTTTTGACGCCAATTCTTCCGCGACCTTGCGCGGACGCAGCGAGGCGTTTCGCGCCAACACGTGTCGCGCCAACATTTTTCCCGCCTTTTTCACACAGGCGGCAAAGACCGCGCGGGTGATGCTGATCATGATGAGGGACTTCCGGGCCTGCGAGGCTGCGAAACTTGTAGCGCCAAGTGAACCTGCATGCATGGTCACAGAACCTCGCGGAAACAAAGGGACAACAATTTAAACATGCTGAGGGATTTCCCGGACTGAGACAGCCAAGTGTTGAGTGTCTGTGCGCGGTTGCAGAGAATGCAAACTGCGCGGAACAGTTGCGCCAACGCATGAACATGATGAGGGACTTCCGGGCCTGAGGCAGGAGGCCTTGAATCGCGCACCTCTCACTGGTCGAGGCAAGATCGCGCGGCTGTCACAGCGACACTGCGCTGAACATGATGAGGGACTTCCGGGACTGCGAGGCGGTGAAACTTGTAGCGCCAAGTGAAACTTGCATGCATGGTCACAGAAGCGCTCTGACGAAAAGGGACAACGCGTGAGCATGATGAGGGACTTCCGGGTCTGAGGCAGTGAAACTTGTAGCGCCGAGTGGACAGTCACCGCTCAGCAAAAGGGGCCTTTGCATGAACATGACGAGGGGCTTCTGGGACTGAGAGAGCCAAGCGGTGAGCCAAGCGTTGAGTCTCAAATACAAATGCGCGGTTGCGGAGAGTGGAGACAAACTGCGAGGGACAATGCGACAACACATGAACATGATGAGGGACTTCCGGGCCTGAGGCAGTGTGAGCATGCGAAATTGCAGAAATATCACGCGGTACAGAACACATGAACATGATGAGAGACTTCCGGGACTTTCGCTGACCGCTATGAACATGACGGGAGACTTCTGGGAGACTGGCGAGCGGGGCTTTCAGGTGTTGGGAAACTTCGTGGCGAAGATCGCCCGGAGAACCACGCGTCTGCTGGAGGAGGAACTTACGGGACTGAGGCTCGTGGCAAATCGAATTTGATGAGAATGATTTTTGTCCAGGTTCACAATTTCAATCATTCTCATGCCCAGAACAACCCCAATCATTTTTCCTGGCATGCAACAACATTCTTTATTCTTCGTGGCGCGAACTCCCGAAGTGATGGTTGGGACTTCCGGGACTGAGGCTTCCAAGCGTTTCGCCGCGAAAATCGCGCTGCGCTCAGTGGTGAAACAAACACAACGCGAAATTGCGGGGCCGGCGCTAAACATGACCAGGGACTTCCGGGCCTGAGGCTGCCAAGCGCAGAGCGTTGCGCTGTGCTGTGCCTCTCAGGGACAATTGCGCGACTGTGTTGACGATGCAACCGTGCTGCGAGCAGTCGAGGGACTTCCGGGACTGAGGCAGCAAAGCGTTGAGCGTTGTTGGCAAGTCAGAACTGCCTGGTGTCAAAACTGATTGCTCGTATGATTGCTTGTGTGGAAACTCCCCATGGGTAAATTTCTGCCCTGTCTGAGACAGTCCAAACAGCACACCATTCAGGTTCTGTAAATACTTGAAATGAAAACCTCAGCCGTTTTGCACAGCAAGAGAGTTTTCAAAAAACAATTTCAAATAAAGACATTGCTGTTTTGCAATTCATTTTGTTTGAAACCTCTACTTTCAAAAATCTTCATCGAACCTGAATGGCGTGCTGTTGAGACCATGGTGACCAAACACATGTCAACCTTTCCCGTCACCTTCAGGCAGTTTCCACACGACAATGGTATGAGATTAAACTGCCCTGGGGAAGTTTCAACAGCCGGAGAGTTCTTACACTCCCGCAGCACGTCGCACAGCGCTGCACTGCGCTGTGCCTCTCGCACAGGACAATCGCGCCGCTGTGTTGGGGAACCGCGCTGTGAGCATGTTGAGCGACTTCCGGGACTGAGGCAGCGCAGTCGCCCGTGGAAATCGCGCGGCTCCGAAACAGCGAAATCGAGGGGCGGCGAGACATGATGCAGTGAAGCGTTTCGCCGTGAAAATCGCGCGACGCTCAATAGATAAGCGCCGCGAAATCGCGCGGCTGACGCTGAACATGTTGAGGGACTTCCGGGACGGAGGCAGCGAAGCGTATCCAACAGAGCGCTGCACTGCGCGGCGTCTCTGCGCGGCTGTTGGGGGATGGAACCGCGCTGTGAGCATGTTGAGGGACTTTCGGGACTGAAGGTGAGGTAACACAGCGCTTGTATTGGCATCGTGTTGACCTTGAATGGCGTGTCTTTCGGACTGTTGTCAATCTGCTGTTTCACTAAGAGATTCTACCAAAACTGACACAACTCAAAAACATGGTCTGAAAAGCTTTTTCTTTTCATCCATTCATCCATAACTGCAAGTTTTCTGCACTTACACTTTTTGAAAATCAAAACGGGGGAAGATTTGCAAAAAAACTGCTCAATGTCTCGGACATACCAAAGGACACGTCATTCAGGGTCAGGTGAGGCAGCCAAGTGTTTCGCCTGTGAATATCGTTCCACGCTCGACGGCTGGACAAACTCACCTCGCGAAATCGCGCGTTGACGCTGAACATGACGAGGGACTGCCGGGACTGAGGCAACGAAGTGTGTCGGGCGTCGTCAAAATTAGGACGCCTCGAAATTAGGACGCGACAGGCGCTGCGGGGCTGTTCTACTCACTGATCACTGGTTCGAGCGACGTCACGTGGCGATCATTGCGCGTGAGAAACTGAAGGGCTTTTCACATTGGGTGACGCGCGGTCGTTTTTCGGGTTGACGTCAAAAATTCCACCATTGGGTTCAGTGTTAAATTTTGACGCTGACGTCAAGAAAATGACCGCGC
>JAAUXT010132516.1_pt1:7500-15928 | contig 15928 bp, 21 predicted proteins | sample 7278171 | NCBI WGS metagenome assembly JAAUXT01 (sample SAMN14350112, study PRJNA611818) | marine sediment metagenome | isolation source: surface marine sediment (1.8m) | place: French Polynesia: Moorea | collected 2018-08 | reverse complement strand
GGTGGGGTGGGGTAGGGTGGGGTGGCATTGGGTGGGGTGGTGTGGTGTGGGGTGGGGTGGGGTGGGGTGGGGTGGGGTGGGGTGGCATTGGGTGGGTTGGTGTGGGGTGGTGTGGGGTGGGGAGGGGTGGGGTGGGGTGGGGTGGGGTGGGGTGGGGTTTGGTGGGGAGGAGTGGACCAAGCGAACCACGACACCGAGCTGCGCTGGACCTGGGCTACAGAGTCTGACAATGAAATTTGCTTGTTGTGCCAAAAAGCCCCTCTAGCCACTGGTTCTTTCAAAGCCAAACACACAGATGCTTGTTCTTAGTCGTTTCCAAAACCTGTCGTGTTGAAAATATGTGGTGGCTATCACGGTTGCATGAAGGACAGAAACCAGAGCTTGTGTGATATTTGTCATTGAAAAGTCCACTGGAGGCTGCAGACAATCACACCACAGAAACATGTGCGAAAGAGAATGAACATTGTTGTTGTGCGCTGCAGTCAGTGTCCAGACCTCAGTGCTGAAAAAACGACAGCACTCAGCAACTGATACTTGGTTGCAGAATTTTCCTTGTCTGAACAGTTTGTCTACCATTGAAAACCTGACAGGTAAATGCCTTTGGAATCTATCCCAAAGTTTTTGTTTTTGTTTCTTTTCAAATGTATTAATGTCAACTTTGCCACAAAAACAACAAAATATTTTGGCAGCCAGTCACAACAGGAGAGCCAGGAGGATGTCCTTTTGCCAGTTTTCTTCCTCCATCGTGTAAATTATTGAAAAGAAAAAACCCTCTGAAAATCAATATATTGTCTCAGTTCAAAACATGAAAAACATTTGTTGATGTAAATACATCAATTGGTCTGTTGCCTGAATGATTGTCTCACAAAAACAGACCAGATATATGGTTTTCATTGCATTAGGATGTACAGTGCTGCTGCACATGGCATTAACAACTGTTTTGTCAGTATCAGAACCAGGTCACTTTATTCTGGACCAGGACATGCTGAAGAGCTTTGTCTTTGACCAACAACAGAAACACTGGTTCAGCTTTATTGAGGCCTATCTCCACAACAGGCTGCACAGCATATTCTGTGGGAACATGGTTGGTTTTCACTCACACCAGAGAATGATGGTGATGGAGTTCAAAATGAAGGCCAATCTAGCACCTGGTGGGAAAACACTGACAGTGCACTCAAAACAAATCTTCTTCATCTCAACATTCAAAAGAAGCATTCGGTAAGTTCAGAGTGTGAACAAGCCACAGAAATGCTGGATGAAAGGGGAGGTTCTGATGTTTTTGCTGACTGAAGAGCAGCAAAATATCTGGGACCTATCTGGTCAACTTGTGAGTTCATTTGAGTGTCAAAATCTCACCAGGAACAAGCAAGTTCAGGTCCCCAATGTGTTTCATCTTGCAGTACCATGTCTAAGAATTCTGCAGCATGGTTTGCGTGCTTGAAGACCTGTTTTGAGCTGTTGTATCAGACCTTGTCAAGAAAAGTCAATGCAAAACAATGCTTTTTCTCTGCAGGCACGGCACATGCTTCACTGATTGCAAACGCAACGAATTCACACAAGAGCTGAACATTGTGTACACGTCTGTTGTGAGGCCTTCTGGTATTCTGCCTCAGCTGAAGACACCACACATCATCTATGATTGCCCAGAACAGAACGATACAGAAGAATACATAACCTGCACAAGCAATCAATATCCAACATTCACCTTCAGACTGAATCAGACACTGAGGCTCAATGTAACATTTAGTCAGATCAAATTCTCACAAACTTTCTGTGTACTGAACAAATCGTCCATCATTGTTGACAGCCTTTATCCATCCAGAGTTGAGCGATTGAAATATTGTGGAATTATTCCTGAACTCAATGTGTTTCCCACATCACCTGCTGTTGACATATATTTTTTGCAATTGAGGCACATCTTCCTGCAAACAAAGATGACCTACTATGTATTTGATGAGAAACAGGTGGAAACTTGTCAGACAGTAGGCTTGAACCAACCACACACAGTTTCTGCTTTCAGATTTTTTCTCAAGTACATTTCCTTGTGTGTACACCATATAAAGGTTGCACATCACCAGGTACTCATCATTGCCACTTCAATGGAGCTGGATCCTCAAAACAAAGTGCATGATGGACCTGGTAGAAAGTGTAAATTGTTACAGCCTTTCTCCACAACACAGAACATCAAAGAGTTCAGGGCAAATTCCTTTCAAGTCACAATTCATACTGTGAGAAGTTGGAATGCCAGTCTCACAGTTTTCAATTACAGTGGAACAACACAACTGAAAACTGTCATTTTTCTTCCAACAAATAAATCAGCACATATTATATTTCCAAATCAACCTTTTTGTGGGGTAAAAAGTCATTGTGTTATTGAGTTTATTGCAAAAGACTTGAAGAATATCAATCTACTTAAAGTTGCTCAGTTCACAGGAACTGGAACAAACAACCAAAACTGTGACTTTTCAGCAATCATTTTGCTCAGTGAAGTACAGGGTCAATACAAGAATTTTCACACTGAATGTGTGAGGCAGCACTATGGAAAGGTATATTCCTCAAACTGGTTTATAACTCGGAAAAGAAGAGCATGTGAGTTTGTGCACAACATGACTGACATTGAGTATGTGTACCCACAGTATGATGACAGCAGAACCATCTATTCAGAGTCAAACAACATTGTGGTGGTTTACTACTTTTACAGTGAATATGGGAGGCTTGGCATGTCAGTCCATGTTTCTCCTTTGGAATGTGAGACAATTGTCATTGACACATGTGACTCTGCAATAAATAACCTTGCACAGAGGAAACCTGAGTTTTCTGTTTTCACCATGGGTCGTCGTGGCAGAGTTGGGGTATCCTGGAAGATTTCAATCAGCCACTGCATCATTTTGCAATTTGTTCATATTCCAAGGAAGTGTGCAGAGAGGGTTATGGAAATTGTGTTGATTTCTTCGCCTCTGAGTCTTGTCAATATCAGTCTCTGGGCAATGTTGGAAGGTAACTTGGAACATATATATTCTCTGTGTTGTGAGGTTACCACACCACTTCCTGCAAAAAAGGCTTGATTTTTCAGGCTGCAGGGCGTTTGTTGCATTCTCAAGTGATAAACTGAGCACTGACAAGTTGCTGAAGTCAGACAGATCAAACTTCAGAGATGACTGTTTGTTCTGTGAACATAGCCGAGCACTGTTGCGAGAAACTGTTGCTTCTTCAACGTTTTACAATGCCTCATCAGAAATTATAACTTTTGAACTGTTTGGCACCATGACAAAATCATTTGAACAATTTTCTGTCAGCATAGGTGCAGACAAAGCCAAATTTAGTTGGATAAACCTTGTTATTGTGAGCAAACCTCTCAGCAGAAATTTGGATCACACTGACCTTGAGCAAAAATATATGTCAGAAATTATAAATAGCCTTGGACAAAATAGCACTTACCATGTCTTAAATATACCAAAAGAAAACAGAAGAACACATGTGTTGTTGCTTCAGATTGAGGGTACAAGAAGGAAAAGGCACCAGGTACTGTAAAGACCAGCAGAGAAACAGCACACAAGCAAAAATAAATCAGCAACACACACTTGATTTGTTGTTTGTTCTTTCTTTGTTTCAGGTGAACATGGGACTTACCACTGTGAAAAAAATTTCAGATCCAATTTTTGGCCATTTGAATGCTTTCTTCTGGGGTGAAAATGTGTATCTTGTGAACCAAATTTATTATGGAGAGTGTCACTTTATATCAAACATCTCTGATTGTTCTGTTGCATTGTCTGGAAGATTAAGTATTGTGGAGGTCACAATGCTTTTTCAAACCAATGGTCTGAAAATTATTTGGATACCAAGTTTTTTCACAAAACTCAGTATGAATATGATCAGTCCAACTCACTGCCCTCTGGTGTGGTCACACTTTACCCTTTGTTTGAATTTTAGTGGCTTTAGTTTGCACAAATATTTCCCAGTGTACTACACATTCCACATCATCTACAGACACAAACGGTCAAAAGTATCATGGAATGAATCCTCTAAAATCTGCACTTTGTTGGGTGGAGAGTTGCCTCTGTTTTACAGCAGAAGTGAATACAAAGAGTTTGCAGAGTTCCATGGAAATTCTCTACATATCCCTCCAACAGAGATACTTTGGTTGAAACACCATGGCAAGGTAGTTTGGTCAAAATGGTGTCGATCTGTCAAATTACACAAAAAGACCAATTGATGCCTTTTTCTTTCAGAAAGAACAAGGAATGTCTTATGAAAATTGGAGAAACCACAGCAGAGCACTGCAATTGACATCTGTTTCTTTTGTGGAAGCGCACAAATTAATTCCAACACACTACAAAACATCCAAACCTTACACATTTGAGGAAATAAGCATATTTACCAAAGGTTCTTCAATTCATGGCTGCAAGAAACCAACCCAATGTCCATGGTGCACAGCAGTATACTTATCAAATATCCCCTGGCCAAGGTGGATTCGAGTGAATTGTACCAGAAAGTTTGGAACCACAGTAGCTTGTCAACACAAAAGGAATGGACACACACAGAAGGCAGCTTCCTTGCAAAAGGGAAAAATTAAAGAGTGTCCAAAAGCAACCTTGGTGAAAAATGGGACTTGTTCCAGATTTGAGTGGTCAAATCTTGGACTTTTGTCCAAGAAAATCACAAACTTTCAGGTACAAACTGTGTACTCAGTGCAAATGTTTGAATTTATATTTTGGGCAGTGTCAAGGCAGACATTTCCTCCCTTGTTTTCACATGATCTGACAAAGATAATTGTTCCAAAGAGATATTATTCATTGCTAACATATGAATTTGACCTCGTCTCTGAAGAAAGTGTCAGTGCATACCACGTGTCTTTTGCAACATCCCAAATGCCACTGAATATGAAATCTGGAAACCTGTTTCAGTGCTCAAATGACCAAGTCATTTCATCTTTGAGCCAATGCGATGGGGTGAAGGACTGCTCTGTGTTTGACAACAAAGATGAAGAACATTGTCATTTCCAGAAAAGCAATGAGTCTTCACTGACAAAGCCCACAAAGTGCAAAATATGGTATTACAGTTCACATGAAGGTGAATGCCACATGTATCTTTTTGATTCAGCCACAAAAGTCACAAATTACTTTGTTCAAAGTGTCACACATTCAGAAATTGACAACACAGTTGATACTTATTTATTTGGTAGCATTTTACAAGGAAAAGGTGAATCAAAGGAAGTCCTTGAGGCTAAACAAAGAAACAACTGTGAGAAAGCAGGCCAAATTAAATGTGGGGAAGAATCTTTCCTGTGTTATGATGTGCATGAGATATGCACATACAAACTGAATGAAGATCTCTCAGTTTTCCCTTGTAGACTTGGGGAGAACCTTGAAGAATGCAAAGACTTTGAATGTAACATGATGTTCAAATGCATGGGTTACTATTGTGTGCCATGGAGCTATGTTTGTAATGGGAGATGGGATTGTCCACAAGGAGAAGACAAATTTGCAGTACATCAGTGTCAGAAAATTAGAAACAGAAACTGCCAACATCTGTTCAAATGCAAAACTACACACACTTGTATTAGTTTTGGTGGTGTGTGTGATGGCTCAAAAGACTGTACCTTTGGAGATGATGAATTTGCTTGCTCTCTGGCAGGTATTGGCTGTCCTTCAAACTGTCAGTGCATAATATTTGTCATATCCTGCATGAACATCAGTGCTAACAGGAAAATGAAAGAGCAGATAATTTCATTTTATGTTGTTGTTTTTGAATTTGTTGTGATTCACTTTGACTCTTGGCCTCCATTCAAGAATCTTACCAAAATCACATTAATAAATTGTAAAATTGATTTTATGTTTGGCTTCATCACAGGAGCAAGAAGAATATTATCTGTTGAGGTAACTTCAAGTGAAATTCAGAAATTGGGGAGTTCTTGCTGCAGTGAGTTGGACACACTGATCACTTTGATACTTGCTAAAGATAAAATTCAATATTTAAGCCATGAATCATTTTGTAATCTTCCTTTCTTAAAACTCCTCAATATCTCAGGGAATGCACTCACACAACTTTTTCCTGGAATATTTGTCAATATTTCAAGAAACATTGTCATTGTATTTGAGAACAATACCACTCCACTGGACGATTTTGATTTCTTTGATTCTGTTGGGAAACAAGTTTTCAAAACAGATGATTTTCATATCTGTTGTGTGATTGAAGTGGAAACTGTTTGTTTGTCCCCAATGCCTTGGTTTGTTCTGTGTTCAGGCTTGTTGCCAAACATGTCTGTGAGGATTGGTTTCTACCTGATGTCTGCTACAATTTTGGTTCTGAACCTTTGTTCAATCTTGTGTCAACATCTGTCAAAGAAAATGAACCAACTGGCAAAAAGAACAAGTAATTTCCACCAAATTGTGATTACCATCTCTGCTTTTGATATTTTGTCATCAGTGCCACTTCTTTTGATTTGGAGTGTTGATTTGTACTTTGCAAGCAATTATATTATGAAAGAAAGTAACTGGAGATCAAGTCTCCTTTGCTTCATCACTTTTGGCTTATTTATATTTGTGTCTTTTTTGTCACCTTTCATGCTTTGTTTGTTCTCATTTATGAGGTACAAGGTTGTGAGACATCCAATAAGAACACAATTCAAAGATGATCATTTCACCAAAAAGATTATCTTGCTTTCTGTTTTGTGCATCACTGTTTTGTCTGCAACATCCATTTGTTTACCATCACTTGTGAACAATGAATTTTTGCAAGCTGGCATACCAACAGGTTTGTGCTCTCCCTTTCTAGATCCTGCTGGAAATGCTATTTTTGTCAAAATTTTCACCTGGATCAATTCTGTTCTCAACTTTGGATCACTGGTGTTTATTACATTCAGCAATGTTCTTTTGTTCAGAGCAATTCAAAATTCACAATTTCATGTGAGAAATTTCTCTTCAAAAACCAAAGACCTGACTTCATTGGTATTTCAGCAGTGTGTTATTGTAATGTCAAATACTGTTTGCTGGATCCCAAGTGGAGTTATTTTTCTCACAGCTCTCTATCTGAAGCAGTATCCTGTGGAGATGCCTGTGTGGACAACAATTTGTGTCAGCACAATCAATTCCCTCATCAATCCAATAGTTTTCATTGTGACAACCCTCAGAAAAGTTTTCTGCTGACTTGTCCTTTTTTGTCCTCCTGCAAGTGGCAAGAGCTGAGATTCAAGATTTGAAACTGGAGGGTGTTCTCTTGAAAAAATTATTGATTTGTTTGTGAGCAGTGAGACCCCATTGTCTGCCAATTCTTAAAAACAATGAAACAATAAAGTGTTCTGTTTGTCACCTGAAGCTTCAGGTTTTCACTTTTCCAATTTTGTTGTAAAACGCGGAGCTGTTTGAGCAACATAAAACCAGTGGGTCTGCCATGTCCTGAGTGCTTCTCCCTGCCCTGGTCCTGCCCTGCCTCTCCTCCCTTCATTCACATTGCCCCACCGTCCCGTGACCCACTCTGGTCTACCCCACTCAAAACGGCAGTCAGCACCACCCTTCCTGCCAACCCTGCCTTTCCCTGCCCTGCCTTGTCCACCTGAACCCACGTTACGCTGCCCCACCAACCCTTTCCTGCCCACGCTGCCCTCTTGTATCCAACAGAGTTCCAATCACCCTGACTCAGCCCTTCTCAACTCTGTCCTACCCAACCCACCCTTCCCGTCTCTGTCCTGCCATGCATTGGCTTTTGCCACTTTCTCTGCCTTGCCTCACTTCACCTAGCTGTATCTGTCCCTATCCCCACACTTTCACCGCTGGTGTCTGTGAACTGACGCCCCCATGTCTCTCATCGTCCCCACTGTTGGAATTTTGTATCAGACAATATTTCAATCGCGTCGACAGCTTCATTTCCTTTGTGTCAGGTGGACAGATGGAAAAATCGCTTTGTTTGCGCCTGAGCCTCAACACAAACTTGGTTTCTGGTCTCATCCAGCGTGAAGCGGTTTACACGTTGGTGACGTCGTCATGTTTTCTTGACGTCCACTGCAGCTTTTTTGACGTCAACGTCAAAATTTAACCTGACGCCCAATTGGTGTGCCTCAAAAACGGTCCAGACCATTCTTTGAGGTCGTCAAAAAAGTTGACGCCGCCACCAATGTGAATGAAAACCGATTGATTCGTCTCTTTGCAGTGGTGGACGAGCCTCTTCGCTTCGAGAACTGGGCGCAGGGCCACCCGAAGGCGTTCCTCCATTCACTGCGGGACTGTGTGCGCATGCGCCGCAAGAGCGGGTGGCGCTGGCACGAGACGCCGTGCAGCGCACTGAAGTGGAAGTACAGGTTCATCTGTCAGTACGGTGCGTATCCAGGCAACCAGCATGCGCTTTCTGGGTGGGCAGGCCCAAGCCCTTCGACCCTGGGAAAAATTGGCAAATCCAAAGTTTGCTCGTTCAACCACAAATTTTTGCACCTTCT
>JAAUXT010132516.1_pt1:0-2500 | contig 15928 bp, 21 predicted proteins | sample 7278171 | NCBI WGS metagenome assembly JAAUXT01 (sample SAMN14350112, study PRJNA611818) | marine sediment metagenome | isolation source: surface marine sediment (1.8m) | place: French Polynesia: Moorea | collected 2018-08 | reverse complement strand
CAAGGCCTCAGTCACAGCGGAAAAGGACGAAAGCGCAAGGTTCACATCGAGTGCGTCGTGCTTGACGCACGTGTGGTGCGTAGAAGGACAGATTATTGCGCATTTAGACCCAGTATTCTGCGTTTTTTATGAGCAAACGTGTACACGTGTGTGTGTGTGTGTGTTTGTGTGTGTGTGTGTGTGTGTGTGTGCGCGCCTTCGTTTGCGTACGTGCGAGGGAGCGTGCTTGCGGGTGTATGTGAGGGTGTGCGTGCGAGTGCGAGCGTGCGTGCGAGCGTGAGAGTTTGCGTCTGCCTTCGCGCGTCTTAGGTGCTTATTCGGGTGCTGGAAACCTGCTCGAAAATGATTTTTCTGCAGAAACTCTTTCCTTTGGTTTTGTTTCTCGTGCAAGTTCACAGACGGATTTTGAAACTCGCGTCGTTTTCGTAAATGCTTCGAATGCGTGCATAACTTGCAGAAATTTTTTTTGTTGTACGAGCGCAAGAGTCTACTCATTTGTTCCTTGCAAATCTCTGTTTGCAGTCTTCATTTTGAACAATCACATAAAAGATGTCAATGATGTGTAAATACGTACAAAAACTCGGCTAGTAGAAGTATTTTGTAAGAAAGAGAATAAAAGTGACAGAAAAAGTTTGTATTTGTGAGGTTGGTTTGAGGGGGTCTGGCAGTGCACGGGTGCGTCAACTTGAGCAAATCCAGAGATTCACAGCACATCACAGTCGAGCAAACAAATCTCTTCTTGAATCGGGCTTTTCTCTCCTGGACCCACCTGGGGTGCATCTCTGTTGATTCTTAAAACAACGATTTTGTCGGGGATTGAATAATTCTTCTTCACAAAAATTTTACTGAGTGAACAGTTCATCTGCACTGGGCAAACAGTCTCAACGACATCACAAACGGCGCGGGGGACAATTCGACCCCAGCACAACCGTTCCCAACTTTTACCATTTCTTGCACTTCCGTTGCAAACTGTCAAACTTTTCTTTTGAATGTTTTGTCAGTTGTTGCATCCATATTGGGTGGCGTTAAATTGAACAAATGACACCAGTTGAAGACGGGTTGGTCGAACATCATACCTGAGGGAGTCTGGACTGCTGACGACTGGTAAAAACACTGAAATCGTTCAAAGTATTTTTGCCGGGTCAATGTCAGATCACACGTCAATAGTCAAGCACGCACACCTGATCACACACGCACAGACACACCCACACACCGTGTCATGACATAAAGCACGCACACATGGTCAGATGCACACCACACACACACACGCACACACACACCGCGTCATCACATAAAGCTTGTACGCGCACATGTATGGTCACACGCACACCACACACACACACATTCCGCACATGTACACGCACAGCAAAACACCAACAATGTAGACGGCTGAATTCCATTCCAGGCCACAATGCAGAGTGTGAGGCGAACCTTGCTGCGCCACGTCCGCGCTCGTCGCGTCCGACGCTGTGACGTCACAGTCAGCGCGTGGCGTGACGTCGACGTCAGAATTGCCACGACGTGCGCCGTATACAACGCGTACAGTATGCAGACAGCCGAGAAACCCAGGTTTGTGACGCTGCAATCACTGTGTGTGACTTGAGTGGTCAGGGCGTCCGTGGAGTTAGCCCGGGGGGGGGGGTGGAATTCTGTCGCATGTCGTGGAACAACGCGTGCAACTCCCACATTTACCCTGAAATTGTTCACTGTTGCAGAACGAGCACGAAGAAGATGTCTGCCTGGCAGATACATGGCTTCGGAGGAATCGAGAAACTGAGACTCTCTCACTCTGTCAAGGTGCGCGCACGCACACCTCAACCCACACACGCACAACTCATGCACCTGCAGATAGACAGACAGACAGACAGACAGACAGACAGACAGACACACACACACACACACACACACACACACACACAGGCGCGCGCGCAATCAAAACGTTCACCTCACCCAAACAGCAGAAACACCAGACACACGTGCACGTGCACAGTCCAGCGAGGGGTATGCATGCGTGCACAGAACACCTACGTTGCACACAGTCACGCATCCCAGCTGCAGCTTCGGCTCTCCCAGACTCCACCACCTCGGAGCCCTGTCCCCCCCCCCCCCGCCGCCGCCGCCGGCCTGTGTGTGAAGCCACACTCCCCCCGCACTGCAGGCGCCGCCTCTGCTCGGCCCGAAGGACGTGCTGGTGGAGGTGCGCGGCGCCAGCGTCAACCCGGTGGACGTGCGCATGCTCGGCGGCTACGGACGCGGCGTGTTCAGCATGCTGCGCCGCGTGGACGAGCGCGAGCTCGCCGGGCTCGCCTTCCCACTCACGCTCGGGAGGGACTTCTCCGGCGTCGTCCGCGAGACGGGCAAGGGCGTCAGCAAGGTCAAGGTCGGGGACGAGGTGAGTGCGGGGAGAGGTGAGGTGAGTGCGGGGAGGGGTGAGGTGAGTGCGGGGAGAGGTGAGGTGAGTGCGGGGAGAGGTGAGGTGAGGGCGGGGAGGGGTGAGGTG
>JAAUXT010051257.1_pt1 | contig 15933 bp, 19 predicted proteins | sample 7278171 | NCBI WGS metagenome assembly JAAUXT01 (sample SAMN14350112, study PRJNA611818) | marine sediment metagenome | isolation source: surface marine sediment (1.8m) | place: French Polynesia: Moorea | collected 2018-08 | reverse complement strand
GGTTCAACTCTCTTGCAGAACTGCAACAGGCTGTTGACAAGGAGATTGGTTCCATCGCCTCCTTTGAGTTTGAACAGTGCATCATGAGGGATTGGCCCAAAAGGTGGGCGCAGTGTGTCGACAAGGAAGGCCTGTATTTCGAAGGACTACAATAAAGCAGGTTTTGACAGTGTTGACAATTGTTTGTATTGCCTGCTGAGTCAATTCCCCTCTTTTGTACCCGCCAGAATTTGGTCAATGACGACATAAACAAGGTTAAATACCTTGTCAACATTGCACACCTTGGTATCATGAAAGGCAGAACGGAATCTCTCCTCGTATCTGAACCAGCCAGCACAAACATCCATTTCGACAGCTATACGAGGTTTCCTTCGACTGTTGAGAATTCTGCATCACTACTTTGCGAAATGAGCATTTTGTAAATTGGCAAAGGAAAAGATGTGAGTTGTGGTTGGATTTCTTTGTGAAATAATGATAGAAAAGGTTAATAATGCTATGAACACGGACAAATCTTATTTTGTACGTTTACTACTGAACGATTGACAAGAACGAAAATAAACCACAGCGGTTGACGTGGAACTACGCATTTGTATTTCAATTTCCAAAGCAATGAAAGAAGCAGAAAAGATGCTCAGAACTGCAGATCACTGTGTGAAGTTTTCAGCGTGTGACAGCATCTTTTGGAGCAGCCGAATTGTCTAAACATCGCCGACATTTGCTGGGGAATAAATCCTGTTCATTTGCTTACGAGGTAGATTCAAATAGGTTTGTGTTGTGGACATACGAGGATGAATCACTTGTTCTTGGGAATTATCATGTCTGTGACTGCTCCGAACGTTGCACAACAGACTACAATGCCTGCTGACTCCAAGTTGCAAAAGACATTGAAAACTGTGTCAAATGGCTTCGTCATGATCGTCTTTGAAAGCATGCTAAATCCCAAGAACAAGTATACCAACTGTAGCACAAAATTTGGCGATGGTTTTATCCCTACCCCCATCGCCCAGTGCAATCAATCTCAAAAATTTTGCAAAGTTCTCTTCAAAGTTCTCTTCACCAACAGGCTGCTTTGTCCATTCTGAGTCGATTTGAAAGTTCGGAGGTCGACTCCAGGTAGCATGACGAACAGGCAAATCGACAGCCAGTTCCGTTGCTTGAGGGAAAACAATAACAGTTTGAAAATGTCACGAGTTTGCATTGTGAACACGAAACTCGTATCAACCAGAGAGTGATGGTTGCAAGCACACACCTCAGTGTGTGGATGAAACGAGCTGACACAAACACCACAAGTCACTCGAGGAAGTTAACTGAAGGAATGTTACGACTTAATTGCCAGGCTACATTTTGGTAGGTGTTACATAGATGTATCAGGATGTAGGACTGAAACGAAACACATTCAGCACTGGACTTTGACGCTTGACTGACCTTGTTCGCTCCTTTCCCCTCGGGAGGAACGATTTGCAAAGGCTTTTTGCGAGGAAATTGGGGGCCGACTTGTTTGCTGTTTTCCGCAAAACAAAGGATAAGACAAAATACGAGCGTTGAAGGCACACGAGCACATTGTACGTGCACGTTTTGCCTTGTTTCCTGAGCTGCTGGGATTTCCCAAAATGTGAAACCCAAGCAATAAGCAAGCACACAATAACTGCTGCTCCAATTGAGCGTGCAACTTTGAACGTTGGAGTTGACTGATCAAAGCTTATCGTGTTGCTTGACAGGAGTTTGACGGAACAGTTCAGGTGGAATATATTGAAGGGTTTACATTTTCAGCAAGATTACACTTGGCGCAAGAAGTTTTTGTCACAAGTGCCAATGACCCACTTAAATGTCAGAATGAGGAAATAGAAGGTACAGTATGTGGAATGTTGTTTCTTTGCTCATCGTACTTTTCACACATGTTTACGCACACGCATGATGCAGTTGTGCACGTAACTTGTACATGTATGCAGAGGTCACACAAAATTGTCCCGCGGATGTGACCCGCTCTTGTTTACAGTGGAAATGATCAGTGAAAACTCGCGTGTCAACTGTACTTACGAGTATTATTCAGTGATGAGATTTCCAAAGGATCCAAGCAAGTGCGAGCTCAAGTGTCGTGTTTGCTTCTCGTTGCAAGTGAAAGCGGATTTGTTGTGATGGTCTGAAAAGTATCTCTTGTGGCATTCAAACAACGCAACGATTTTGAAAACATTTGCTGACGAGAATTTCTCAGACACGCTGTGTTCAGATTCGAAAGCACTTTGATGCAACCCAATGCCAAACACAAAACGCATCAGAAGAAAAGGCAAGAAGTTGCAGCCAAAACACATGGTTTGGCTGAAGGGAGGGGGTGTTGGCTGACGTGGAGGGGGCATTGGAATTGTGGTCCACCAGCCGTGATCATCAACCAGTGCAAGTGAAACAAAACCGTGGGTGTGCCTGTCTCGCAACTAATCATTTGGCAAGTTACACAGAAGCCCAGCTGTTGGACTGAAAGAGCACTTGTAAAATAACTGGAACTCAATTGGTCACACATGTACCATTTGCGTACAGCTCTTGGTGGTTGTGACCTCAATGTGTGTGGATCCAGTTCAACGATTCAGAATGAACGCGGTGCAAAGAATTGTTACAGAGATGGATGACCCGAAACTTGAGGCTCCATTTCAGGGGAAAGTACTGCGGGTCCATGCAATCACTCAAAACCTGTGAATGAGAAAAAAACCTTTGTGTGCAACACGCAGCATGAGGTTGTTTTCCGAACAGGTCTGTAGTTGACAAAAAGAAAGGACGGTCACTGTCTTCACCCAACCCCCCAAATGAAAATTCACTGGAAAAAAAACAAAGACCGAATTTGTGCAGCATCTGGTGAAGAACTTCCAAACTTTTCGCGATGCAATTCGTTGTTGGTTCCTGTCGAAGGAAAGAGATTGATCGCCATGTCCCAACCACTGAATGATTTTGGAGCTCACGGTCTTGTTTATTCGCAGAATTCGTCACACCCGCTGACGATGGATGACGAGGATTCCGCGACGCAGGGGCAGGAGGAGCCGCTGGGCGAGTCTCCCCCACCTCCACCGCCTCCCCTGGACGAAGAGGAGTCAGTGGAGGAAGAAGACCACTATGATGTCCCGAAACCTCTGGAAGAAGTAAGTTTTCTTGCCTCTTGCGCGCGCGTGTGTGTATGTGTGTGTGTTTGGGCGCGTGTGTTATTATTTGTCGAGAAAAACTCTCCTTTTGGCCCTCGGGGCTGTTCTGGGGACATGTCACTGGGTAACATTTTGTTGGGTGGGTCACATGTCCCAGGAGCCATCCACCCCTGACACACTGTGTTGATGCCTTTCAGGTCACTTTGGCGGACGCGCTGTCGAACGTTGAAGCTGTGTTGTCCCTTCCCATCGAAGCGTGGGACACGCCAAATGTTGAGGCCCCGAACTACGCCATCTACTACGAGGCCAACACCGACACACACTTCAAAGACAGGGCCGGGTTCAACAACGGACTTGGCAAATTTTCTGAAGAAGCTGCCATTTTGGCAGATTTGGTAGGTTTTCGTCACTGACAGTTCTGCGGTCAAGTGTCTGTTGTAGCCAAGTCCGTGAAAAGGGCTGGTTGTCATTTCTTGTTTGCATGTGGTGATTTGTTTGAGGATGCCTGTTCACTGTGGGCCTCTTGCGTTGGCTCTGGCTTTGCTGCTCTGTTCTGCGTTGTTCTTTTTTCTCAACCTTCTGTTTCCCGAATACAAACCGCAAACGCAACATTGTGTGCGCTCCTTTTGCAGCTGGAACTGCTTGACGAAGCTCACGAGTACGCGGTGCTTCTTTACACGTGGAGATCTTGCTCACTCGGCGTGCCTGTGGTAAGCTTCCCAGTTTGTCTCCGCCGACAGGATCTTTGTTTTTTCAAAGCTGAACAAAGTCACTGAGTGACCACGCATTGACAATTTGTGCGAACTGTTGAGTGAGTGGTCTTGAATTGTTCAAACTTCACTTTCATTGCTTGCATCAATGTTTCGCAGTGGAAGAAAGCCCAAAAGGACTCCATTTCTCCTTTCTTTTTTGTTTCAGATCAAGTCTCATGATCAGCCCAACAGAATGGAAATCTACGAGACAACAGTCGAAGTGATGGAGACACAAATCACCAAACTCAGGAAGCTGCTGCACTTCCAGGTCAGTCGCACACCTCAAGGCTGTCTCGCGGACACTGACGAACGGTGAAGGAAAATTGTGTTTCGTGCCTGACGCAGAGCTGTTAAGCTGTCCCGAGATATCTTTACTTAGGTTTGTCTTTGATTTTCTTCACCTTTATTTTGTCGTGGTTTGCAGAAAGTGTCCATCGATCACTTCTGCAAGGCGGTGAAGCGGCCGTGTCAGAGCCAAGATGCATTTGTGTCGGAGGCGTACCTACTGACTCTCGCCAGATTTCTCAACATGTTCGCCGTGCTCGACGAACTCAAAAACATCAAGGCCAGTGTAAAGAACGACTACGCCACGTACAGAAGGTACACATTTTCAGCGTTTTCTTTCTGTTTGGACACGTGGTGTTTTCCCAAATCCACTAGATTTCTGCAATCGACAAGAAGACGTGGGTCTCATCGCGTTCGTTTGCAGCAGCTAAGTTTCTGTTGTTGTCGCAGGGCGTCTGAGATCACGCGGAAACATGTGGAAGAGGCGCGCGTGCGCGAATCGCAAGAGTTGTCCATTTTCCTGGGAACGCACAACAGCTTCCGCGTCACGCTCAAGAAGCAGCTGGCCAACAACGTGCAGACGCACGAGGACCTCATCTGCGATGTCGTCAACTCTTGCCTGCACATGTATGAAAACAACCAATACTTGCTGCCGGGGGACAAACACATGCTGCTCAAGGTGAATTCCTTCAACGTTTTGTCATTGTTGTCTGAAGGTCCACCCTTTCACTCAATGACATTTGGTGCTCAAAGGCAGTCAATTTCGATGCAGGTGATGGGGTTTGGTTTGCACTTGATAGACAGTGCCGAAGTCAACATCAACAAGCTTGAAGGAAAAAGAAAAATCAACTTGTCCAAGATCGACAAGATTTTCGCGGTAAGTCTCTTGGTGTTGATGCAAAAATTTGCAATTTGCTGTCTTTTTACCGCTACGTCTTTCGGCTGAACAAGACACAGTGTGGCTTTGGTATTCAGAAGGTGGAGGTGGTGCCTTTGTTCGGAGACATGATGGTATCACCGTTCAACCTGGTGCAAGGCATGCCCAACTTCGACGAGAGTAAGTGGTCTCACTGTGTGGAGATGAGCGCGGGCGAGGGGCGGGTCGACATCCCCGCGGCGCGCACACGCATCCGCCAGCAGCACGACCTGCTCTTCTGCCAACTCGCCGCCAGCGACGCCTTCAGGCAGCAGCTTACTCCGAAGCAAAAGGTATTCAGGATTTGCCAATGCAGATGCCATTTCAACAAATATCACATAGATCTTGCCTTTCTCTCCACACACCCGCAAAACCATTGGAGCCCAAGAACATTTGTTCTTGCAGTCGAGTAAAGCTGTGGAGGCAACGAGTCGCGAGTTGTACAACCTGGCGCTGCACACATTGCAGCAGTTATCACACTGGACTTCCACAATCACAGAACTGGTTGGTTTGCATGAACCTGTTCTTTCTTGCAAAGTGTTTGTCCCTGCGCGAAAAATATTCTGTTCCCAATCACAAATTTGCGCTGCAGTCTCACGCACATTTGATCACAATTGCATTTGTTTGGTTGTGTTTCAGTTTTCATGGAAGCTGCAGCACCCGACGAACCCGAAGGAGAACACGTCGTGTCCGCAGGACGCGGAGGAGTACGAGCGAGCGACGCGCTACAACTACACCAACGACGAAAAGTGCGCGCTCACGGAGATCATCGCTTTCATCAAGGGTGTGCAGGTCAGCGCAATCTTCTTTCCACGAACGTTTCGCCAAAAGACTCACAAGTGTGCAGCGCACGAACGGTCCTTGGTCCACAAGGTTGTCTTTTCAGCCGCTCCAGCAAACTGTCGTGACGGAGCGACTGTTCAACCTCGTTGCGTTCTTGTTTTGTTTGACTCGTAACTGCGATATACTTGTCACATGTACGTGAAAATTTTGGCTTTGACTCTTTGCAGCACAAAGTGAATTCAATGAGTCAACAATTCACAGAGGCAATTCACAGATACATTTACCTTTCGCTGCAAGACTTCGTGCAGATTCAGTTGAGGGAACCGCTGAGGAAAACGGTCAAACACAAGCGACAAGTCATAAAGAGGTGCATTACAGTTTACACCATTTCCCAAAGTTGTTTGCAAGCAAACAGTGTGGTGTTTTCCATTTTCTACACGAGTGCCCTTGGTTTTGGTGTTGCAGCATCTTCATCGCGATTCGAGACATTTGTGCCGACTGGATGAAAGGACTGGAACCTCGCGATGATCCCATTCTCCAGGGAAAGAAAGACGTGGAAACGGGATTCCGAGTAGAATTAGGCAAACGGAACATTCCCCCATCCAACACTCAGGTGTGTGGTGTAAATCCAAATGAAAGTTGCGGCCATCCGATTGGAAGGGAACACAAGTGTCCAATCGTGTATCGTTTGCAGCTTTACATGTTGCGGTCCATGTTGGAGTCCCTGGTGGACAAATCGGCTGGGAAGAAAGCGCCGAGAAAAGACCTGGATTCTCAGCACGTGCAGGCCATTGAGAACTTCCTCAAAGTCTCTTTCTACTGGACTCACCTCATTGACTTCACAAGTGTGTATCGTTGTCAAGATTTTCACCAGGAAGATGTGGTTCGGGAGAACCTCGTTCTCACTCTCTCATGCAAATACAATGTTCACGTCTCTGTGTTTGTGATCACAGGCACCTTACAGTCCTGCTGTGATTTGTCTCAGTTCTGGTACAGAGAATTTTACCTGGAGATGACTCTTGGCAAGAGAATACAGGTGAGTGAGCCTTCACGCAAATCCACTTTGGCACAAATTTTGTGTTTGTCTGTTTTGAGTCTGTCAGTTGGAACTTCTCTTCACTTGTAGTTTCCCATCGAAATGTCAATGCCCTGGATTCTGACCGATCACATTCTGGAAAACAAAGAATCATCCTTGATGGAGTGAGTATCGCCACAGCATTTGGTGGAAGCCTCAGACAAACGCGCACCCCCTGGACAAGTTTCAGTAGCGAATCATTCTCTTCAACAGCTACGTCTTGTACCCTCTGGATCTCTACAACGACAGCGCTCAGTGCGCTCTTCACTACTTCAACAAGCAGTATCTGTACGAAGAACTGGAGGCTGAGGTGAGGACAATGCGCTGCACATTTGCAAAGTATTCACGTTGAGATGCATTTTGGTGCGTTTTGTGAACAAAAGTTCTTGAAAGCTTTGTTGAAACCACGGGAAGCGCGCCGCAACATCTTTCTGTGAAAAGCGACTGACGGTCAGTTCTGCAATGTTCAGGTCAATCTGTGCTTCGACCAGCTGATCTACAAACTGAGTGAGCAAGTGTTTAGCTACTACAAACATTTGGCTGGCAGCATCTATCTGGACAAGGCTCTACAGTGGCTTTGCAAGAAGAACAATTTCCAAGTGACCCCGCCACCGTCAGCGCGGTACCACTCGTTGCTAAAGCAGACACAGGCCAAGGTAACAATTGCCATTGTTTTTCATTTTTGCGTTCTCTGTCCAACTTGAAAATGTTGACAAGAAGTTTGCTAAAATTCGATTGGGTTATTGTTTTGAACGGACAAAATGAGAGTGCACTCGCACGTTTGTGGTGGATCTGTCTGATTACGTTCAATTTGCACGTGATCGCAGTGGATCTCTCTTGTCTTCACAGTTGTTGGGTCGAGACGTGGACATCAACAAACTTCTGAGTCAAAGAATGAACGTCGCGCTGCACAGGAGTTTAGATATTGCCATAAGCAGGTTCGAGGACGGAGACATCACTGGAATCATGGTAACGGCCTGAACACCGATTTTCCTTTTGCTGTAAGAACACATGTGTGTTTCAGATGAACAGAATGGATCATGAGTAAAAGTGCGTTGTGAATTGGATTTCAAATGCACGACCAAGAAGTCCTGGCAGACATCTACGCACGCGAAACATCCATTGGTTATCAAACGCCCCTCCCGCTGTTTACCAGTCAGTTGAGATCAGAATTGTCAAACTGCTCTTCGCAGGCGCTGGAAGGTTTGATCGAGGTGAACCGCCTCACGCACAAACTGCTCAGTGAGTACATGGACCTGGACGACTTCGACGCGATGCTGCACGAGGCCAACCGCAGCGTCACGGCGCCGTGCGGCCGAATACCGCTCTTCATCTTCCTCGACCTGAACCACGACTTCCTGCTCCACTATTGCTACAATTCCGCCACCAGCAGGTGCGTTTGGTCTCAGAATAATGGACAGTTTTCTCTGGGAAGTGTTTCAGTTGTCAAAATAGTCGCAAGATACAAAGCTTGATTGTCGAGTGGGCTCATTTCTATTTCCTCAGTCTTTCGCTCTCATCTCTGTCTTTCGCTCTCTTCGCTGTGCTGTATCACTCTTACGCATTCGACAGAAAACAAGTTTCTTCTCGGACAGATTTGTGAGGACGACGTACCCGCTGGTCGAAGTGATCGAGAGGAAGTCGAAGCCTGCCAACGTTTCTCACGCATACCTCTGGGGCACAAAGGTGTGCTGCTCTGTCGTTTGCACATGTTTTGTCAAAATGAAACACCATTTCAAAGACCTTGGTTAGCCAATGGAACTTGTGTGCTTGCAGTCCTTGTCCGTTTGCTTCAACGCCATGTACGAGCAGTTCAGCAACTTTGTGGGGCCTCCTCACATCAACACTTTGGTGCGGCTGTGTGGCTATCAAGATATCGCAGTGCTGATCACCGAACTGCTGGAAGTCGTGAACAATATTGTGAGTCAGACAACTGAGTTTCAAGTTCAGCAAAAATTGAAAGAAAAATCTTGTGGTTTGGTGCTACCAAATACAGCCCTTTGTGCAATGTGGACGCAAAACAGCGCGTTCATCAGGACTGTCGCTTTTCCTCGGGCAGCTGAAGAACAGTCTGCTGCCGTACGTGCGCGCCCTGACGGACGTGATGCCGAAGCGGATCATCCTCCCGCGCTACGAGTACGGCTCGACCGGCGTGCTGCAGTATTACCTCGCACAGCTCAACGACATCAAGAGCTACAGCGACCTGAAACCCAAAGTCTTCCAGAGCCTTCGCGAAATTGGAAATGCCATCATATTCTGCCTCAATCTGACACAAGCGCTGGTAAATCTTTGAATCGGTACACAGCTACAATGGTCACGGGCATCACCAGCTTTCCCTGGGCAATCCAATGTTGAGCAAATTTGACAATGACTTTGCAGGCGCAGAATGAAGTCAATGAACTGAAACATTCTGCACTCTTTCAAAACATCATGCCAAAACCCTTCGTGTCTTCGAAAGGTGAGATTTACACGTGGACAACACTTTTGGCTGCAAGAGATTGCGGTCCACCCCATTGCAGCGTATCCCAAGTTTGCCAGCAAACTGAGACATGTATTTTGATCAACCCTGTTCACAGACAAGAAAAAAGAAGAGAAGGACAAGGAGGTGAAGAAGCTGATGAAGCAAATGGAGCAGACGTACCGACCGTGCCACATCTTGCCAATGATATACAAGCACGGAACCAAACAGCAAGGGATGATCGCGCAGGAGCACGTGCTGTTGTCTCGGGAGAAGCTGTGCTCGGGGTTGTCCGTTTTCGAGGTGATCCTGCATCGCATCAAGTCTTTTCTCACGGATGACATGTGGCACGGCGAGGCCCCGACGAACGGTATCATGAGCGTGGACGACACGAGAGAGTTCCACCGACTGTGGAGTGCTCTCCAGTTCGTTTTCTGCACCCCAGCGCTGAGCGCCGCTGAATACACCATCGAGTGAGTTTCCCAAATACAGCGGAATCCTTCAGGCAGTCTAAGTCAGCATTGTGCCGAATCAGCTCAAACACAATTTTTTCTGCTTTCAGGCAGCTCTTTGGGGAGGGTTTGAACTGGGCTGGTTGCACGCTTGTCTACCTGCTCGGTCAGCAGAGGCGTTACGAGCTGCTCGACTTCACATACCACATGGTCCGAGTTCATCGCGTGGATCAGAAATCCGAAACTCTCAAGGGCGTGGTGAGCAAAGTCAATGGCCGCTTCTGTTAGATATCCCTCTGTGTCACAGAGTTGTCCGTCGCTGTTGATTTGAATCAGCAAAGCCACGCATTCTCTTTTCAGTCGGTGACCAAAATGGTGGACCGAATCCGCAAGTTCCAAATCCTGCACAACCAGATTTTCTCGGTGCTAAGCAAGTACCTGAAGCCGATGCAGACAGCGGAGGAGGCGGTGCTGCTCATCAAACAGATCGAGCCGCCACCGCCCGATCCCGACATGCTGCGCAATGTCAGACCCCTCGAGGAGGGCAAAGGCCAAGCCGAGGAGAAGGAGAAGGAATCCCTCTCTGGTGTGTGATCCACCGTTGTCGCTGGACAGAGCGAAATTATTCTCACGTGACACACACACACACACACACACATTAGGCACCCCGAGTGCACTTGTAGTGTTTTTCCAACAATGGACCAGTGGATTCCATGCAAAACAGATTTTGGCTTTTTCTTGAAACCGCCACCTTGTCATCTCTCTTCTGCAGGAGAGAGCAGGACGGAGGAAAGCGAAGCGGATGCGCCGCCGACACCCATGACACCCGAGCCAGACTACAGTTTCGAAGACGACTTCCCGCAGCAGGCGCCACCCCGAAGCGCGCCGGCCGCCCCGCCTCCACCTCCTGCCACGCCTGGAGTTCCTCCTTCTGCGCCTCCCCCCTCCGCCGCACCCCCACCACCACCTCCGCCTCCACCCATTCCACCAAGTGCAAGAAGCTGAACGAAACGGTCACGAGAAAGAAATATCCACGCCTTATTCTGAAGGCATGAAATATTACGAACCACAACAGCGCATTTTGCAATGTACATTCCACAATCGGTGGCTTCACCTCAGCTCAAAGTGTCCTTGCCACATTCGATGCAACGTGCATCCCAAGCGTAACGTTGTTTGTAAGCGAAAAAATCTCTTGGGAAAGATCCTGGTCTTGTCGACCAGTCAGCCATCTCCTGCCTTGCGATCACATGGTGCTTGGTTGTACATACTCGTCGCGGCGCAACAATAAAAATTGCTTTCAACAAACAAGAGGAATCATGTACTCACTAGTCAAATTGCTGTTATGATGATATACTGGTGCCTTCATTCTTACCGTGTTTATTCATGAATAAACTGATTTGCTCTGAAGAAGAGCAACAAGACACAGCAGTGTTTCTCACCACGTTTCTTGTCAATGCAGAAACGCCGAAACAAGAAAAAGAATCACGTACCGGTGGCCCTAGACCAAACTGTGTGGCAAATGTGATCCACTGTGGAGCAACACCAAACTAGACTTCCTTGAACTGGGAACGTGAGCCAGTGAACATGCCCCCTGGTATTTCCTTGTCGAAGATCAGCAACGACAGAATGGGCTGTTTGAGACTTTCCCACACTGCCTGAACAACGAATTCCACAGGAGTTCGTGCACGAACTATCGGCCCGTCGTCTCTTCGACAGCACTGTCAGAGTCATCGTCAGCGTCTGAACTGTCTTCTTTCGTGTTGTCTGCCACAAGGTCGCCCTCTACTGGGTCACTGGAGTCACTGTGGTCTGAAGAGCCATCTGAATCATCTGAACTTGCGTCCCTCTCTTTCTTCTCACCACTTCCGTCCTCCAGCATGTCGGAAAAGAAGTCATCATTCTTCACAGCAGAAGTTGAACTTTTAGTTTTTCCTTTTTTGACCTTTTTTGAAGCGTCAACTTTGGTGTTGGGTAAGTCCTTGATATCCCAGAACTTGACGCTTTGGTCATGCGAGCAACTGGCCAGGAAGTGTCCACAGTGAGATTTGCTCAGGTTTTCAACTGGGAAGTCTCCGTGCTCACCAACAACTCCCAGAAGGCGATTCGGAAGAATATTGACGGCCCTGAAACGATTTGATGGGGATGAAAATGATGTTTTGTTTCGTTCCTCACACCCGATGTTTGTTTGGAACTGACCCTCGGGGGCAAGAAGACAATTTGTTCAAGATTGGCTTTGTAGTCACCTTATGGTGCCATCCAATGAGCCAGTGCAAACGATGTCGTCAGATATTGGCAGCATACAGTCAATCGACATGGGATGACCAGGAAACCTGTCACTCAAGTTCCCCCACTCTCCCCAATTGAAAATGTTCAACACACCGTCACCTGTTCCACAGACAACTTTGCCTTCTCTCTGAAAATAAAAGATGACCTTCTGTTCACAGAAAAAAAAAAAAAATTCAGTTTCTTGTCATTGACAAATACATCAGATCAACACTGCGTACCTTCATTGAAGCCAAAGAAAGCAGCTCCGAGTCGAAAAGTTCAGATTGCATCTTCATTTTGTGTTTTCTGATGTCAAATGAAGTCAACGTGCCATCTCCACTGCAAGCAAGTCAAAACTACACGCAACCCTGTCTATCAAAGTCTCAAATTGAAATACCGGTATATTTGACAGCATTGAACCTCTCACCTCGTGGCAACCAACAAACGTTTGTTGCTCCCCAATATCATGTCACTGATAAATTCTTCGTTCTCCTTGACGTCCATCACAGCCTTCTGTTGGCGCATGTCCCACACCTATCATGCGAGACAAGCAGCGAACCAAATAAACAGCTGTTTCAAGTGAAGGAGTTGAACTGCTCAATTGCAATGACCAACAGGAGGTGTGGTCATCTTGTCTGTGATCAATATGGCTGACGGACCAACGTATTACTGTTGCAAACACAAACCTTCAGAGCGCCGTCGTCATCACCAGTCACAATAATATTCTCGTCCACCACCAAAAGACTGTAAATAGCACTCCTGCTCAGAAAGTGAAGAAAATCAAAATCACTCAGCCGAATAACAAAATAAAAAATGGTGTTGAATGACGTGCTGATATTTGTTGCAAAAAGCAATAAATTTGTACTTGTGGGCTTTGGCTATTCCTGCTTTCACAGTTCCCGTGTTGAGGTCGACAAGTTGCAGCGACTTGTCCTTCGAAACGGAGCAAAGTAACTGCCCGTCCGGTGAAAAACGTAAAGCTCTGCAGGCCTTTTTATGATGCGTCAAAGTCATCAATTCGTGATTGTTCTCCGTCACGGAATAAGAGTGCCTGCAAGAATGATTCTTGTGTTGATGCCATGCGAGCCAACTCTTTCGGGAATGGCGGTGACAACAACAAAATTGCAAAAAGAACGAGACCTACTTTTCTGCGAATGGATTGTTTGTTGGATTCAAGAGGAAGGAATGCACAAACGTGACATGAACACAAAGTTACGTACAGAAAAATATCTCCATCGATGGTCCCACTAGCTATCACATCTTTCTTTGGATGAAATTCAACATCAACCACTATGCAGTCGAATTTCAAATCATCCGGCTTTTTTCGCACCTGAAACCACAAATTTAATTTTTTTTTCCCCACAGATTTTCAACAAGGTGTGGTGAACAAACCAACCACAGACGTGAATATCTTGCAGGATATGGTCGGGGTTGCTGTTGAATCTTTGTTTTTGTTTTCAATCGATCCTGCGTCAAGACACAAAAGGTGCTTGTCTGACGCACAAAAATTGGCAGGAGGGAGTTGCAGCAACTATTTCCGACGTGGAGATCTGGATTTATCCAGACGCCAATTGACAGGGTGGGTCAATTTCATCGACGGAGGGAACATGTAGATCTAACATCGCCCACTAAATTGTGATTGCATCGAGAAACCGAAACAGCATCTCACAAACAAGCACCATTATCAAACACAACAGGCATATAATTTCCACATCAGAAACTTAGAAAACAAGACGACCAAACCTGTGCTGCCATAGCGCTACGTTCGCAAATGATTCTGCCCCCACACCAATTCAGAACACAAAATAGAGTCTACTAAACAGGCTAAATACACAATTCTCGTGTTGGCAAAACTTCCGGTGCACGTGTACTTGAAACCATTTGCAAACTCATCTTTCCACACCCGTAGAAATGATAAAATCTGGATAAAAAACAAAACGTTTTAGCTGAAAATAGAACTTCTCAGTTGCAGTTTTCAACTGATTCTGCATTTTCATCATTTCTTACGTCCTTCTGTGTGATTTGGTTGATTTATTATGTGAAAACAGAATCTGAAGGAAACGACTGTCACCCAAAAAAGTCCTCAGTTCTGTTCCACTGAAAGTGAACTGCTCGACACCGAACGCTAAGAAAGGCGGGGCTTGCACGATTTTTGGAAAAACTTGAACGAAATGGCATATTAATTGTCATCACCACAATGTGTGCTTGATTTTGAACCGTTGCTTCTCACACACAGAGCTGTAACTGTATGTGCTCTGCTTTCGCTTGGCTTCGGCGCTCCCAGGATGGAAAACACTCAGTTTTGCTTCGATTTCATTTGAGAAATTGTTCAGGCACTGCCACGGAGTCGTCTGGCTCCCTGTGTCTCCTGGATCTACTTCATCACAACACGTGTCTTCCAGTTTGTGCAAGTGAACAAGACATTTTGTCTGGTGAGTACACTCTACGAAGCTGCAGCTTTTTCGTTTGTGGTCCGATTGTAAGAACATCTGTTTCAGTTGACTCCATTGCAGACGACTGGTGTGCTGATAGGTATCTACTGATTGAGCTCTGCAGACCAAATCTCAGAAGATGGGCTGGGGAGCGTCCACGGTTCGGTCGAGGGGCGACGTTGGGCAACAGATTTAATAAGGGAAACCAGTTCAAATTTCGGTGCCCGACGGGCCTACTGTTGGGGTGGTCTGTTAGGTTCCGCCCCTGGGAATGTGAAGTGTTGAGATTGATCACAATTCCCTGTCGACATGTGGATCATACCACTGCAGAGTTCTCCTGATTGATTGGTTGATGTACACTCTCTGTACTGGTGTCGACAACAACAGGTCGCCTGTAATCGCTTTACTGAATCATTCATTCGATACGTTATGAAACTTTGCATCAGGATATGCTCTGACAGAACATCGACCCCCGTTTCGTACGGAGACGAGAAGTTGAAGTGGTCTTTTTTGTTGAAAACTGTTCAATTTCATGTTTGAAGGAAGCGTCATGGAGCAGCACAAAACCAAGCAGTCAAGAACGGGCTGCGGGGAAGAATGCGTCAGTGCCAAGTCGGCGTTGAACAACAACGACATTGCAACTGTGGCTCTGCCGTCAGAAAATGTGCAGAATATACTGTACATGTTGCCCATGAGCACGTTTGCAATTGTGACCGTATCACTACCGCTGTGGTCACTCGTGTTCTGCTTCTGTACGGCTTGCCTCTTTCAACATGACTCGGTGACTGATACGGAGTGTCATGTAAGTCACCGACAGGTTCATTGCTCTGTGCTCATTGTGCTGTTTGTGTTTCCTCTTCTGTCCTTTTCACACACGCCGTCCTCAGGGAGCGGCGTGTTATGCAACGGTGATAGGTTTCGTGGCGTGGTCGGACCCCCACTCCCCCCTCCTCCCTGGTTTTGAAAATTTTCTGTTTTGAGGGACCCCCCCGGTTTTGGACTCAAAAAATTTTTGGTCTTGAGGGACCCCCCCCTTCAGGTTTAGACTAAGACAATTTTTGGTCTTAAGGGACCCCCCCCCAGCTAAAATTTGCTGGGAGATGCAGATCTGAAGTAAAAATAAATTTAATTTTTTAGGGGTTTTGGACTTAGAAAATTTTTGGCCAATGGGACCCCCCCCCCTATATTGCTTTCTGAATACACCATCACCTGTATCTTTACCTCCGTGGAGCACACATCTCAACTGTGACACGATGTGTGTCTTACTGCCAGGTGATCTTGTTCTCTTTTTAGGTGATTCTCACCATCACCATACATTATACATAATGTATGCTTCAAGGTTCAAATCACCTAAAAAGAGAACAAGATCACCTGGCAGTAAGACACACAT
>JAAUXT010122292.1_pt1 | contig 15935 bp, 18 predicted proteins | sample 7278171 | NCBI WGS metagenome assembly JAAUXT01 (sample SAMN14350112, study PRJNA611818) | marine sediment metagenome | isolation source: surface marine sediment (1.8m) | place: French Polynesia: Moorea | collected 2018-08 | reverse complement strand
AGAAGCTGGTAACACCCTCAGCAATGGCAGCTGGTAGTAATGCATGCAAAGTGTGAAAAATGTAGTTTTGATCTTTTCAAAATTTCTGTGAAAGGAGGATGTTCCATAATACACTCTCTTAGCTTTGGAATAAACGTTCAAACGTACGACATCGTTCTTCCTTTAAATCCAAGCTCATCTTCGTGAGACAGGGAGGTGGTGTGCGTGTGTGTGTGCGTGCGTGGCTGTGCGTGTGTGTCGCTGTTATGAAAGGGAACATCCGGCACAGCTGCGTTTGTGCTTGTGTGGGTGTGCGTGTGTGTGCGTGTTTGTTGCTGTGTGAGCGTAAAGGAGGCAATGTGTGTGTGTGTGTGTGTGTGTGTGTGTGTGTGTGTACGTGCGTGCGTGGTTTGTGTCCACTAAAAAATGGAAATCACGTCCACGAAGCTGCTCGATCGAGTTGGGAGGAAGAGAGAATTATTCTCATGAACCCGGAGCTTTTGATTCTGGAGACGCAGTGGTCACACATCCAGTTGACCATGCCAGAGGAATTATAAAAAATCTCCACACAAGGCCACAATATTTTTTAATGGAACCCAAAAACTGAAATGGACCCACGGACGTGGCTCAAAATTCTGCTTCCACATGCATTGAAATTTCCTCGTGAGAAATTCAGTGCGACAGTGAAAATTGCTCCTTTGTCGGGAAAAACTGGCAGAATATCCAGGGGCTGTAGAATGCGTGGGCTGTTCGGGCTCACGCTGCAGGATCGGCTTCGGAGCTGAAAGCATATTTATTGTTTCACCAAGTGCGGAACGATGTACACCAATCTGATCAATCACGACCCGCGCATGCATGAAGATCACAATGCGATCCGGCTCCGCGCCGGGAAATTGTGCATACACCTCTCAAACGGGCGGATGCAGGGCTTCGTCGCCGAATAGAGATCTGACTTTGTGCTTCTGGTAAATCACCCAGGCGTCCTCGAGCGACTGTGGGGGCCCTGTGGTCAGACCCTCCGACCCCTGAGGGGAATTTGCCCCGCTGGAGTCAGACGCTGGGAAGACTAAGAGGGCGAGCCCCTCGCAAAACCACACACACTGAGACCGAAGAAGTTCAACTTGCAATTCTCCTGTATTCTGGAGCCTTTTTCAGCTGATGATGACAAACGACGCGGATCGTTTGATGTGAAGTTCCTGCTACCATTGAGAAGAGGGAAGATGGCGGAAGATTGTGCGACCAAGATGAATCCTCCGCGCAGGGAAAGACCGGAAGCGGGAAGAAGCCGGTGACACTTCGGTGACAGAACCGGCTCGAGATTGATTTATGTTCCAAAGGTGGATCCAGGACTCAGAGGGTCAGGTGGGCCCGACGTCCCAATGGGCGCGATTTGAAGCTGAAAAGAAGCGGGACAAAAAAGAAAACTTTTTACCTGCAACACAAATTTGGTTCCAAGATTCTTGTTGAGAGTCGTGGCCTCCTGCTTGGGCCCAGGGTTCATTGGATCATTCCCTTTCTTTCTGCGTGACAATGATGGATTCATGGGGACCTTGGCGCTTCCTCTTACCTCCGACGGTAGATCTATCCATCTCCCCCGAATTGTTCGATGCAGGTGCAAAAAACATACGTCTTCCTCTCACGCGCCCATTTTTCATGTTGGAGTTGGGGCCCTCCGTAGCATCAGGCTGCTGACCGTGCACGACATGAGATCTCACGTGGATCCAGGGGGCCTCAGTTCGCCCCCCAAAAAATTCACCCTTCCGCGCCAAGTTGCACTGCGGAAGCAAACTATTCAATTCAACAAAACAGATTTTGAGGATTTCGCCCCACCCCCAACCAGACAGGTACAGATCGTCCCAACCATAAAACATCTGCCTGGGCCCGCTGGAGCAGCACCTGTGAGAGCGGATGCGACACTCGCCATGACAGTCGTTTATTCAGTTTACGTTGAGAGCGGCATCGCGTGGGTCCCGCTCACATCCCTTTCTGCCGCGGGAAGCATTACAAATGGAATTCGAAACCGTTGTCGACATTTGCGGCAAATAGCATTGAGCGGGCTCTTCATCATCGATCCGGTCGGGTTCCGGAGCTGCGGGGGGGGGGGGAGAACCCGACTCGACGCTCCCCACGCCCGACGCAGATCCAGGATAATGGGGCGGGGGGAGCTGGCGAATCGGGGTCGAGGTGGTGGGGTTCCCAGGGTGTGACCAGGTGGCGGGAGTCGAGTCCAACGACAAAGGAATGAAACAAGGTGTGAGAGAGGCACGTAGGTGGGTGGATGGATGGGTGCGTGTGTGGTGGACAGATGTGTGTGTGCCAGGTGGGTGAGTGAGTGGGAGTGAATGCGAATGCGCGTGTGAATACTGACCCCTGAATGCAGGCCCCTTCTCGAACTCAAAAGGCGGCGCGCTGACCCTCGGAACCTGTTTTTGTCAACATTGCGCTTTTTCTTGCCATCAGCATCGGTCCACTTCAACCAATCCAGCACTCACCCGTGCAGTCCCAGTCAGCAGGGTTGAATTGCGTGAACATGTGTCACAGAACCTCACATGAACAACTGACAGGGTGTGAGGCAAGGCTTCCTGAACGATGCTGATTTGTGAGCAGGAGACCTCTCGAGAAAAGTGCTCTTGACGCACGCACGTAGGTGTCAACAGATCATTGTGGAGAAAGGTGCCCGACCTCCTCACCATCTCTGCCTGCATGCGCTGTGGAAGAATAGCATTCCCTTTCGCAAGGTTCTGTGAATGAAGGAAATTCCTGGAAGAACTCACGAGAGAACAGAGCCATTCGGTGCACGCACCCATCTCGTACCCACTGTTTATCTCGTATCCCAGCGCGATGTGCGCGATGAACGCAGAATGATGAGCCCGAACTTCCCCGTGGACCTCCCGTACTGCATCCGTGCGGACGGTCAGGGGCGGATCCAGGGGCCCGGCATCTACAGGGGCCGGCATCTGTTGGGGCGATGGGGTCCGGTGGTCCCGTTTCACCGGGTTCGCAGGGCCCAATGAATCCTCCCCAGACAAGCATCATCAGGTCAAGCATTTTCTGGGAATTGCGGGAACCAGGGAGGGTCGCAATATTTGTCAGTGTGTGGTGGTCCAGGGCGGTTCTGGCGCATCCAGGGAGCGCGTTGGGCTCCTGACCCCGCATTCGTCAAATGTTCGTTGCTGACTTCTTTTTTTCAAAACTGGCACCCACCCGCCCTTGGCGGTTGCCCTTCTTGACGTTTTCCTTGATCATGACTGTTGCGCAACACACACGGGGTCCAGTGCTTGGTCGACGTTGTGCGGTCGGATCCAATAAAAAGTGATGGCTCATCGCGACGGGAGCTGACGGGGTCTGACCCCGATACATTATCAGTTGTGAGCAGAGCTCCGTTCTGAATCAGGAATAGAGTCCGCCGGAATTGTCTCTTGATTTCTTTGTGTTGATGTTGTGGAGATGGAGTTGCTGACCCGGTCGATTTGTATTGAAATGTTCAGGATGTAGAGGGGGATCCGAGGGGAGTATCGTGCACATGGGGTCTACATCCCACAGGACAACGGTTTCAATCCGAAGAGCTCTCATTCGTGTCATGGCTGCTCAACATTGTTGCCTTCTTGGAAAAAGACGCCATGGCAGGCGTGTGTGGCAACGCCGAGCTCTTTGGCAGAATCAACCACGCTACAGTGAACCTTCGCTGGTTCTGGGACCCAAGCCAGGTCCACGGATCCAAGTCAGGACTCAAGGCTGGTCTGCAAACCCAACAGAGGTCCTGAGACCCCAAAGGCAGGTTTGAAGAACCCATGCAGGTCCAGCGCACCAAAGGACCAAAGGCAGGTCCATTAATCCAACAGCGTACCCAAACCTTACACCGGCCTTTTCCCTTCAACCAAACTCACAAGCAAATAATCGCTGGTTTGAATTTGGACTTCTGGTTTTGTTTTTCTGATCATCCGGTGGCCAACAAACAGGTGTCTTCGAATCCCAATATTCTAAGACACCAAATTCATGGAAACTCAACTCGTACAACTTCAACATCCAAAAAGCAAAATAGGTTCTCGCTGTGGCTCAAAAGGGGGCAAACTTACTCTTCTTGAGGCCTTGGCCTGATGTCCCCTGGATCTGCTGGAGAGAAAAGGCCTCGATGGCCTCACATTCCGGGTGCCGAGCTCTTGAAGGGCCTCGTCAGATTTATGACCTCCCTGCATCAAGAACTCATTGGAGTTGTTCGCTGCCAATACCAACGAAAAATTCGGTTGATTTAGGGGGCCCCTGGTCAGTGTCGGAGCCCTCGTAAATGTCTCACATTGACAACAATGGAAGAGAAATATGCGGAGTTTTATACGCGATGTTCATGACGGGAATAACCTGGGGCGTGACGCGCGGCTGAGACGTCCAGCGCGGAATGGGAATGGGGCCGGAGCGTCAGGGTGGCCAACTGGGTCCAGGGGAGATCCAGGGGCCGATACAGAGACGGATCCAGGTATCCAGGGAGAGATTCAAGGGGATCCAGGGTGAATCTAGAAACTGGTCCAGGGCAAATCCAGCGACGGATCCAGCGCAAATCTACGGAAGATCCAGGGACGCATCCTGGGACAGATTCTGGAAGAGATTCTCAGGTGAGATCCAGTGGACCCAGGAGCAGATACAAGGAGAGCCAGAGGGCAGATCGTGGATCCATTGGTGGACGCAGGGCAGACCCAGGGCAGGTTTGGTTGCTAGTCCTGGATCCGCTGTGTTATGTCAGGCAAACCAATTTGTCAAACTGAGCTTTGCTTCAGGAACGACATTCTGCTTTGTTGCACCAGGCGAAAAGCGCACGCGTCGCAATGGCTGAAGTTTCCGCTTCCAGCGCAGGTCACAATGGCGTCGTGCGCAGCCTCCGCTGTTTCCGGTGTTGACTTTCACTTTGCTGACAACAGACACATGCTGTCTGTGTGGCGCTCAGTGTTGGTTTTATCAGAAAAGAGTTCAGGTGCGAGTGTCGCAGTCAAAGGATTCCGCTGAAATGCTAAATGAAGCAGACACTGACGCTCACAAAGTTCTCAGGTGACGGGGAGGCTTCCCAAGTCCCCGCAGCTCAGAGTCGGCCTGCTGACCTTCTGAAGGGACAGATGCAGAAGCCATAGACTTGAGCACTTACTGTCATCCTCCCGGGGGACGAAATGACACGTGAGGCGAGTTGAGCGCCTCGTCTCCCCTCAATGGACAGGCTTGTGGGCGACTTTTCGGATCCATGGGGACATCAGGTCTGCTATGTCTGAACCCCCCGCCCCGACAAGATTGTTTCTCCTCTTGTCTTGGTGTCTCGATTACTTTAAGTTTGGGCTTTTTCTCAACACCAAGGGTTGAGCCGGTTGAAAAAAAATCAAATCTAAGAGAACTGACGAACAAAGAAGCAGGTGATGTGGCTGAAACAGGAAACTTTGGAGGCAATTCACACAAGACGGGATGTTGAGAAGATTTACTGATACGAGGTATGTCAATTAAATGATAATCAGCCGAGCGCTTTTCCGTGTTTTTTGCGGTGGATCTTTTCGGCATTTGGAAGGAATGTTCACAACATGGTTGGGCTTCATCTGCACATGCCAAGACACATGTTGAGCAGCGCAAACATCGCTACTCGCTCCACAAGTGCAGAGCAATGAGGTCAGCGCGACGCTCTTGTTCCCTGCTTATCTGTGTGAGAGACATGGTTGTTTCTGGAGCTGTTTTTGGACTTTTGCTGTTGTTCCTGAGCTGTGCCGAATTGGAGGACATGCCTGGAAAGGCCAGAAGAGAAGAGCAACGTGTGGTGATTAAGTTTTTGTGTGCATCTGGGAAGACTCCTGCAGAATGTCACAAGCAGCTGTCTGATGTCTATGGGCCCGATTCCATGAGCAAAGCACAAGTTGGGGTGTGGCATTGGAGGTTCTGTGGTGGTGACACTTCAGTCAAGGACAAGGCAAGATCCGGACGACCTGCCACTACCAACACAGCAGCCAATAGAGCCGAAATCCGGGCCAAACTGGATGAAGATCGCCGCAGCTCCGTGCGCAGCTTGAGTGATTCCACAGGGGTCAACCGCACTACAGTCCACAAGGTGATCAAAAAAACATTCTCCATGTCAAAGGTGGCTCCAAAATTTGTTCCAAGAGTCCTCACCCCCCAGATGAAGAAATCCAGAATGGACATGTGTGCCCAGAACTTGGAGCTGTTCAGGGAGGATCCGGCACTTCTTTCCAAGGTGGTGACTGGCGATGAATCTTACTTTCCTGTCTTTGATGTTGAAACCAAAATCGCCACAATGCAGTGGAAAACTCCGCAAGAGCCCCGCCCCAAAAAGGCCCTCCGGAACAGATCTGAGAAGAAGTCCATGCTCACCTGTTTTTTTGATGAGAAGGGTTCCACTTTAGCAGAATTCCGACCAACAGGCGATGCTGTGACAGCCGAAAATTATGTTGCTTTATTCAAAAGATTGATGGAAAGGTTGTGCAGAAAACACCCTGATTTGTGGGAGAGAACAGACCCTGAGGATTCAACATCTGACAGAACACTTTACCTGCATCATGACAATGCATCTCCCCATACCGCTGTGCCTACTCTTGCTTTTTTGGGTGAGTCCGGACTCCGGATGTTGGCTCACCCACCCTACAGTCTGGATCTTGCGCCGTGTGACTACTTCTTATTTCCTTACTTGAAAAAACAGTTGAGAGGCACAAGGTTCAGGAATGTCCCAGATCTGCAGAAAGCTGTTCTCGAACTCTTGAAGAAAACACCCAAAGACACCTTCCAACAGGCGATCCTGCAACTCCCTGTCCGGTGGAAGAAGTGTCTACTTGCCTCTGGAGAGTACTTTGAAGGAGATCACATTGGTGCCAATCTGGAAGTGGTGGAGATGGATGTCTCTCAGGATGAGGAGGAAACAGAGAATTTTGACTCGGACAGTTCTTAGTTTGGTTCAGTCACTTTGCGCATGTGATCAGTTTTCAAAGTCTTTTGTCCACTTTAGGACTTGTGTTGGCATGTCTGTTGACTGTTTGGCACATTGGTTTTGGCATGTTTTTGACATTCAATAAAGCATTTCCAATTTTAAAGAATTTCCGTCTGAAAAGCGCTCGGCTGATTATCATTTAATTGACATACCTCGTACAAACTGTGATTGAAACTTTGGGTCAATTCAAGTTTCTTTGTGTCCGTGGCAAGGGAATTCCAAACTGACAAATTTGTGCAGACTCCACCAAAGTGTGTGCCGCACGTCCACATGCTTGAGTGGTCTTGTGGGTATCATCAGCAAAGGTTGTGGCTCTGACTGTTCCAGGACAGACAAGGGACCTGACCTCCGTCTCGGTCCAACCATCAGAGATCACGAATGGTCAGTTTGTCAAAAACAACTTTGTCAAAACACTTCCAATTCAGCATCTGATCTGAAAAGACAAACATTTGTGCCTACATGTGAGGCAAAGGAACAGGCGTTTCTTGTTGTTGATGGTGTCAGGTGGTCGGCTTCGAGGCCCCCTGGATCTGCTCGAGGCCGAGTGGTGCTCCCCGTCTCGAGAGGCAGGCGCACCTGCGCCTCGCTTCCTGAGCACGAGCAGGAGACACCTCGACAGCGGTCCACTTGTGACGATGGGACACCATTTGCCATGTCCGACTCAAGATTTACTGCCGCAAGTCACGAATTATGCATGGAATCACTCCGCCACAAATCTTCTTCTTTTCCGTGTCTTTGTTGCAATGAAATGCACAAACGTGTTCTTCCTTTGGTGGATTCGAGGACAGAGCTGTACGGAGCCAAGGGTTGGGCCCAACGAAGCCCTGGGATTGGTTCGCTTGGTTGTGCTGTACTTCTTCAGGTGGGTCTGAGGAAGGAGGCAAGGACTCAACTTCAATTGTTTCCCTGTTTGTTGGAGATGCAGATGCAACCTGTGCAGGTGCAGTCCAGAGTCCACTTTGCATTTTGAATTGGAGAGTCAGAATCCAGCGCATCCAACATCGGAATCAGTGGGGGCTCTGACGGGGTGGGTGGGGCTCTGACATCAACTTTGGGCTCAAAAAGTTGTGACAGGTGACATAAACTGGCATGTGCTGCTGAAAGGTGGTGGAGCAAGCTATTTTTGGGAGACGGGGTTGAGGGGCGGGCAGTCTGCTTCCACTGCGAGTCCCATGCAGCTCCAGGTCTGTTGGTGGATGTGTGAACCTGGCGACGCACCGCTGAGTGCGAAGGTGTCAGACGAGTGGCGCCTCTCGCGCCTTCACCTCACGCCGTCTCAGACGCCGTACATTTTCTGACGACGTGTGGCGTGTCTGGGAAGCACAGCTTTTCTTCTGTCCGCATCTTTCAGCGTGTGTTTCCCACGTTGCACTAAACTCGAGCACATCACACGGAGAAAAGCAAAACCCGAGAAGGTAGTTCCAAGCTCCTGAAAATGCTTTCTGTTGTTAAAATTTGACAAGAAAACACTTGTGATCATGATCTTTCCAGACGGAACATCAGGGCAACCAATTTCCAATCGCATTCGGACAGGCCGACCTTCAGCCGTATAGAATATCAGCATCTGTCCCAACATGGGTTCCTGGAGTGGGCTGGGAAGACTCAGGATTGGGAGACCAAACCAAGGTGGGAAGTAGATTCCATGTTGCAACCTTGACACGTTGATGAAGAGAAATTCAAGCAGATGGCAAACAGGGTGCAGTCAAATTTCCGCGGATCAGGTGTACAATTCATGTCTCTCAAATCTCTCTATTCTCTCTCAAGTCTCTTAACACGATGAAAGGATCCAGCTCATCCAGGGAACTGACCCCGAACCCGGAAATGATCTCCTTATCTTTGGCCGCACACGCAAAATCAATCAAATTTTACGACTTTGTATTCAAGTTTATGAGGTTTGCTCAGTCCGTCCGAGTTGCATGCGCAGGCGAGAAACAAATGATGACGACCCAAGGGAGGGGTGAGTGGTGGGGCAGGTTCTCACCCCCTGGATCCGCTGGAGGGATTCTCGCCGAAAACCTGGTTCCCGCTCGGGGTGGGCCGGGCGAGCGTCGTAAACCCGCGCCTTTCCCTCTGATTTTCTGCGCCGCAGGAAATCAATGCGGTTCATGTCCCAGTGATAACAGGGGTCGCCTTTCTTGAATAACATCCAGAAAGCAATCAGACCCATGTCAATTGAATATGCAATACCCACATGATTCTGCATCATATCTCATTCCACCATTTTCAAGCAAGGAGGTTTTTGTCGTGCTGGTCTATTTTCAATAAAGAAATGATTGTGCATGAGAAGGCGAAAAACTGGATATGAATCTTTGGAAAGTTCCCAGTGGCAGAGCACCAGCAGTTCCTGGTCGCATTTCTTTAGATTGGATCGGGTTCTTCCCTGAACTAAAGTTCTCAGCGCATCCAGGTGGTGAGACTTGACTCCGCCTGCAATCCGAAAAATTCCCCTCCCCCACCACAGGTCCGATTTTTTTTCTTTGTTTGAAATCCAAACACCTTTTTTTTAAAATCCGGGTTTGCCCACCCCCCGTCCCTGGTCAGAGCTCCTGAATCACCAAGGGCTCGTTGCGTGAGGTCAGGTTGACAAGCGGCAGGTGCCAGGAAGAAGCGAACAAGCTGGTTGGTTGCAACTGCACGAAAAGTTCAAGCGCAACTTGCAGGGCCGGATACAGGGCTCGTGTCGAGGTCTGGGCCGCCCGACCACCGACACAATGCCTGTGACCTGTCAGTGTTGAAATGTCACGCCGCAGACACAACTTTGTTTTTCGTATTTACCTGTAAAAATTTCTGAAAGTTAAAATCGCCCCACGAGGAACAGACTGCTCTGGGCACACCCTGGACGCGTACCCAAAAGAGAACATACGTGTGCATGCAGACCGCTCGAACCGAAGAAGTGGTTTCTAAGTGCGCAAGACGTGTGGATCCTCCCCTGATCCTGGCCCATGTGTGGTGACAATGGAGGCAGCCCAGGAATGGGAGTCGAACATTGTTCGGCTTTCTTGTCTGCAGATAAGGTTTTTATCTCCAACTGAAACGGCATCCCCAGCGGATCCAGAGGGACCTCGGGGGCATGGAACCCGTGCCCCCACCATATGAACTCGTTTGTCCTTCACCCTCTTGTTTTCAAGTGAAAGCACCCAGGTTGGAGCGTGTGCTTCCCACGGTTTGGTCCTCACGACTTCAGTCTTGGATCCGCAGGAAGGCACCTTGGTCTGCAGTGCGCCCTGACAATCTGAATTGAAATGTCGTCCGCTGACTCCTTCTGTCATCTTGACGTAGGAGGGACACAAGCGGTGATTTCGGTCCATTGAGATCCCGAATGAAGCTGATCTCAGATCGATCACTCCAGATGCCAGATGCGACGTATCTGAGTTGACGGGAATCAATAGAATCGTCTGGCGGATCCCGGAGGTCGGTCACCGTGGAGGGGGCAGCATGTGCAACTTGGAGGGAGCAGCTTTGAGTGGGAAGTTCTCTGGTAGCTCCAGTGTTGACAAGAGCCTTGCCTTGGGGGCCCCAACACCGACTTCAAAATCTGAAGACCTTTGCATTTTGGATGTTCCACAAACTTTGGAGGTGTGTGAGTACTGGCCTAAAGGCTGAGTCCCGGCCCCTGGATCCATTGGAGCGCCCCAACAACACAACAGATTGAGTATTTCGAAGATAAAATCTGTTCCCGAGGGGTCAGGCCCACTGACCACATTCGGAGTCCACTTCTGGATGTATCTTGGTTTTGTGTCATCAGAAGTGAAATGGGTTGGATCCCGTCGGCGACTTTTTTAAGATGAGAGTTTGAGGTTGAGGGTGAGGCGATCGCTGCAAAAACGAGCAGATCAACAAGACAAAAGTGAGCAGTGTACTGACAGCTCAAAATTGTGGTGTAAAATTCCGTGACTTTCTGGGGGTTGTGGCCGTGGTCGCACGCCTCCCTTGACTCCATTCCTGCGTGCGCAATGGCTGAAGAGTGACACCTGCATCAGCTGTGATCAGCATCTCTTTTTCTCTTTTGCCCTTTGTGTTTTATTTTTTTTCAGACAAAGTTCTTAGTGGGTGCCACGTCTTGTCACAAGTGTGGACCTGTCTTCTACATGGTGACAATGGCGGCTATTGAATAGCCTCACTCAAGTCGCCTCCAGCTGAGACACAACTGGGGCGGATCCTGGGGTTGCACCCAAGGGAGGAACCCAACCTTGATTTTGAAAACTTTGAAGGAAGAAATTGTTGCGCATAACTTGGAGTCAATATTTTCTCAGCATTCTTTGGGGAGTCTGCCGCCCCTGGACCCGCCCCTGCGCAGTTTGTCGGGAGGAGGAGTAATTATCTCTCCTCGCGCAGGAAACCTTTCAAAAGTGACTGGCGGACAGACGCAATTGCGCTTTCACGGGGGACATCTCGACTCGCAACGAGTGCGTCGGTTTCAATCGCGATCCGGGTCTTCTGCTCGTTGCTTTCCGAGGAGACTATTTTTGTGGTCTTTGGATGGATACTCCGGTGAAGAACGGCTAGCAGTTCTGTGTGTCCAGAATCCAGGCAAACTTGTGAATTAGATGACTCCTCGTCCGCACAAACCTTTCCATTGCAGAGCAAGTTGGATCAAGGCAGGAGAACCCATACCAAAACCAAGTTCAGCATGAAGGAAACTGTTGTGCTAGATGAGAATTTGGGGAGGGGTGGTGGCAGGCACCAACATGTAGGAGCCCTGGAGTCAACCCTTGGACATCAGCACGGTGTGACCCTGCGGAATGAAAAGAAGTTTTGTCCGGACAGAGTGCCTGGTCATTCCAGGTTGGGACTTTAGACGGCCAAATACCCGCCCATGTTCCTTGGTTCAGGGTGTGTGGCCTATTCGTTGCACCGGGCCCGCTGGATCCACCCCTGAAGACAGAAGGCCAAGACCCAAGTCTCTGGTTCCAGACAGGTTGGACCCAGACACCCTGGCTCCACCCCTGGAGCACGTGTTTGGTCAGTGTTGGCGTGCCTGGTCACATTTGCCGTGTAATCCAATCGCGGTCCTTGGTCTGCAGCCGGAAGCCGTGCCAAGGCCCCGTGTTCCCCCGGAGAATTAAAGCGCGGCGTCCCCGCTGCCTGACCGTGGAGACGCGCGACGCTCGCCTCAACGAATCAGGGGGCAGGACACGGACCACCTGTCTCAGTCGACAAAGGGGGTGCTTTCTGTATTTTGTGCCACGCCTTTTGGTTCCGCTGGAGCTTTGTGCCTGAAGAGATTCAGAACGGACCAGTCTGAGTCGGACTCAGCGTTTCCAGCTCTTCTTGTTGTTGCGCTGCTGGTTGTCTTTCTGGTTTTCTTCTTTTGAAAACAGAGAATCGGCTCCAGGTAGGTACCCTGCGTGCAGACACAGTAATCCCCAGGTCCCCCGGGCAGGACTGTTTCCGGAGAGTTGTCGACAGTTGTGCATCCGAAAAGGAACTTTTGTGTCCGACATGTGGGACGGAACAACTGACGTGCTGACAGCGAAAAGCCTGACACGGCGACTCTGCATCCACAACGCGTTTCCCGCTGTCATGGCTTCCTGACAACCCGGGGCAACGAGCAACACGAAGCATTGTTGCTTTTTCCTAATGCTTCGGTTGTACACCCAATTGCTTTCCCCGTAGCTTTCGTAGCCCGCGGGGAACGCAAACCTTTACATTTACTCCCCTCAATCAGACAGAGACGATTTTATTTCCCGCCAAAAATTCTCAGACAGAAGAATTCCATTTTTGACTCCACAGACACATCTGAATCTCAAATATGTTGCGCAACTTGCCAACGGGAGAGACGTTTTGACAGAAAACGTTCTTTTTTGCAAACTTGTATGCCCGAGGAAAGAACAGCCTTGCGTACTGTCAGTGGTGACGAAGTTCCTTCTTGCGACGTGCTCTCCTTTCCTGACACAGACCACAAGAGATGAACTTCACGTGACGTCAAGCGGGAGAAGTTTCTGAAGTTTTTAGAGTCCAAGGCAGGTCTGGGATTGAGGAAGGGTGGGGCCAAACAAGTCTCAACCAATTTTCTTCCTCAGGTTCTTTCAGGCAGAGAGGGCAATTTCAACTTCAGAACAAGCACAAACAGAAAGCAAAGGGCCTTTGTGCTTGTGGCGGAAAACAAAGAAGGACCCACCGCCTTCCCCTTGGATCCGCTGGAAGTCAGGTCAACACTATCCCCACCCTGATCCCCAACACCTTTGTCCCTTGAACTTTTTCCCCATTGGCTGAACATGAAACCTCAGTGGGAATGGAAAGAAAGCCGCGGTCGCTGCTAATCTCATTGCAGCCGCGAATTAATGCAATAGACTGCAATGTTGCCAGAGCTGTATCAAATTATAATCCCCATTTGCCTCGCTGAATGGAACCTAATGGCTTCCTTCCAGGATTTCCAGTCTCTCCGTGTCTGATTTCCAACGCAAGTGAACCGCGCTGCTGGCCGCGTCCAGTTAATGCAGGACGGAACTGCAGTGAGCAGGTCTGGGATTCAGTCAAAAGGTCCGGGCCCCCAAGGGAGGGGATTCAAGTCAGACTTGGCGTGCAGGAAGTTTTGCCCCTGCAGCGAAAAATTACACGCACAAGGGTCTGCCATCTGAAACTTGTCGCCGCGGTGTTGGTGTCGCAACTCTCGGAAGTTGTGTGAGCGGCTGGTCCCTGCAGGGGATGAGAGAAGTTCTCAACGGGGCGTCAGAAGCGCAAGTTCCTTTCGCCAAAATGTTCAGACATGACCAAAAGGGGACAGAATCCTGGCAAAATGGCTTCGCTTCGCTTCTCACCTGGTCCCTTCCAGAAACAACACGCATACCGGTGAGTCACGTCGCACACACCTGAAAACGGTCTCTGGCAGATCCAGAGGGACCGGGTCCGGACCCCTGGTCTTCCAAACAAACCTTCACCACGCTCTGCTCCGGGTCACACCGTGCAATGTCCGAACCGGAACTTTAAACTTCTTGGCAAGGAAAAGTGTCACATTTTGAGCCTGCACAGGTGCCTGTGTCCGCAAGAACATGGAATTCAACAGACCTGCTTGAGGCATTCGACCTGAGAATTTGAGCGTCAAGGCCCAAAGCTGAGCGGTGAGTTCCCTGACTCCAGCCTTGGTGTTTTCTCCGTGGGTTCAGCTCCTCGTATCGGACACGAGTACACAGATGTACGGCATCAGATTGCCGTTTAATCGAGGAATTCAGTTGAACAGGGAGCGTCGTTTCCTCCAAATCAATCACAAAGCACGCGCAGTGCTGTTTGTGGATTGCATTAGCGTCAGGCCCGGTTCACACTGAAAGCGCCATGTCTCGCGTTCCTGTGCAAGTCAGACGTGGATCTCACTGGAGAATACAACCACCAAAGCAACAATGGACAAGTCAGGCCTGGCCTGCAACAATGAGTTACAATAAATGCGTCTCACGTGCAACAGGGAGACAAGGCGTGACGCATCCCGTGTGAACTGGGCGCGTCCTATTCTTCTCCGAGCCTCTTGTTCAAGCTGCGTCTGTTGAGTGTCAGATGGGGCTGATGCATGTCAAAGCGATGCGGCATCTCGGAGAATGGGACGACACAGAGGACAGATTCTCTGGTGAATCCAGAGGAAGGGGCAGGGTTCAGGCTCCATCTTATCTCTAAAGGTCATTTACTTTCCTTTTTGCGACTCAGGCACACCTGTTTCATCTTTTTACATCACTTGTTGAAGCCAGGGCAATTACTTCCCCCGAGGAGATCGTGCCCCCGAGGGTTGGAACCTCCACCCTCCCCGACCCTGGATTTACTCTGCGGAGAGATTGAGAGTTGTCACGCTCGAAGACAGGGTGACTCGAATGCCAACAGCTCCGGATGCCCCAGTTCCAGGCTCAATTACCTTTCTGCCATGTGCAGGATATTCCGGTGCAGAAGTGGGTCGCGCGGGTTGCGTGTGTCCGTCGAGTCGAGTCCTCATTAGGGAGAATAGCGCGCAATGTGTACGCATCCCTCACTCGGTGTCATCTTCTCGTTCAGCCTCACTCTTCTGGGGCGGAGCCCAGATTTGGTGGTGGACGTATTCTGCTGAGGACCGATTTTACTCTGGCAAATTTGCTGCACAAAAGGAAATGTTTTGCGCAGATCTGCAGTGCAGACGTCGTCGGAGGCAGATGAGAAAGGTCTTCGTGGAGCCAAGGAGAGTGAAAAACAGGGGCAGGAGGTCTTCAACGCTTCCCTTCTGTCGCCCTTTTCCGTTTGCCTGTGTCGTTCAGCTTTTGTTTTCACGTGGAATATAATTGTTCAGGACAATCCGCTTTGTTAGCTCATTCTTCCCACGCGTGCAGGGTTCAACGTCCGCAGACCTCTCCGAAGAGTGCCCGGCCCAACAGACCAGTCAACAGGCTTCTTCTCAGTTCTGTTTCACACTGGCATCATCTCATGTTCGTCGAACACCATTTCTGCGGAGAGGAGAACAGGATCCACCAATCCCCTATGTCCAGCACCTGACCCAGAGGGGTCGGACCGCCTGACCTCGAAAACTCAGCTTCCCCTCTGCGCACTGCCATATTCACGAGTGTATGAATCGCATTGAAGTAAAGGACGGACCCCAAGCATTTGCCTTTGTTCTTGGTGGCATTGAAACTCTCAGACGCACCCTTCGTTTGGTGCTCGCAGTCAGAGTGCGCCCCGCCTGCTCGACCGTCGGAGCCTCCGCCGCCCGAACGTGGTCAGAGCCGAGTCAGCCTGCTGCCTCGTCTGCTCTCCGCGTGTTCATCAGTGCTGACTGCTGCGAGACAAGCCCGCGCTCCCAAAACACATTCGGCATGCAAAGCACAACACGTTCTCGCGTTTCTCCGGCGGATCTGCGCAGATTGAGGTCAGGCGACCCAAGGCTGCAGGGGCAGGCACTTGAAAAACTTAAAAAAAAAAAAAGCTCCACGGAGCTCGCGGTGATTTGAGGAAATTTCAGTTGCTCTGATTTGGCTTGCTCTGATTTGGCTTGCTCTGATTTGGCTCACTCTGATTTGGCTCACTCTGATTTGGCTCACTCTGATTT
>JAAUXT010049408.1_pt1 | contig 15936 bp, 18 predicted proteins | sample 7278171 | NCBI WGS metagenome assembly JAAUXT01 (sample SAMN14350112, study PRJNA611818) | marine sediment metagenome | isolation source: surface marine sediment (1.8m) | place: French Polynesia: Moorea | collected 2018-08 | reverse complement strand
TGCCCGCCCGGGAAGGGTGCAGTGTGTTGGGTGCCCCGGGCGCACGCCAGGGGAAGGGTTCAGGGTGTTGGGTGCCCTGGGCGCACGCCAGGGGAAGGGTACCGGGTGTTGGGTGCCCTGGGCACACGCCAGCCTGCGGGGTGCCTTTCACACCAGACGCTCAGGGACCAACGGAATACGTCAAGCGCAATGTCCCTGTGCACGTCAGTGTGTCGTGCAAGCTGGTGTGAACTCTTGGGTTTCGCACAGCTGGTTTCAGCTAAAACGAACACAACTTTCCAAGTGAATCAGTTCGAAGTTGAAGGGAAGTGGTTCTGCCTGTTGTCAATGAGTCTTCGACCAAGCCTGGATCTGTGGCCAATTCTGCCGGTTCGAATTGGGTTGGGTTGGATAAGGGTTCCACGTCCAGCACTTTCATACGAGTGTTTTACCTGATGCCCGGTGCCCTGAACGCCCAAGCACAGTTCTTTTGAACAGGAAGCCGCCTGCAGATTTTCCTGCAGTTCAATTCCTTCTGGGTCAGAAGGGCACACGCTGGATCCCCAGAAGTGGAAACAGGTGATGACCTCCGTCTCCAGGGCGACCTGCAGCTTCCGCTGAAAGAGAACCACAGGTTTCCATGGAAACGAGAATCAGACCACGAAACTGACCTCAAACTTACATTCTTTTGTTCTTCCCTACGTTTGTTCGTTCTCCACTCCTTTCTTTTGTACTCCTTTCCAACTGGCTTTTGCACATTGCGCTGTTGATGCAGGAACTGGTTCTTTGAGAACTGGAATTTTCTGCCGACAGTTTCCACGAATCTGGGTCGATTCCCGCCCATCAGCTTTTCTCGTAAACCCGTCCAGTTTTACAACAACGAAAAAAAACAGAAAGCAATGGAAGCAGAGCCACGATAGATCTCACAGGAACCGACACCTGACAAGTTGAGAAAGAGATTCATGCTTGGGCCTAACGTTTTGTTCTTTTGGCTGAGGGGGAAGAATAGCCCTCTGGGAGGGTCATGGTGCGTCTCAAAGTTTGTAGTTGGGCAGCAGCATGCAGTTGTCAGTTTTCGTGGGCAGGTCCAAGAGAACCCCCATCTTGAATAAATTTCTTGGTCCCTTCCCCAATGCCCCATTATAACTGTTGCGCCGCGCCCACGGCGCAAGTTGTTCCAGACAATTCAGGGTCAAAATTTTCAAAGTGGCAATCCGCTCATTTCAAGGGTATGCCCCCCTGACTTCAGTGGAGATCCATCCGCCCCTGGTTGATCTCACACTGAGACTGAACGGGATAAATTCAGCCTCTGAGGCAGTGCGGATCAAATCAAACCGGACGTGACCTTCACGAGATCAGCTCGCGCTGTGATTGGCTGCAGACGCCGCGTCACTTAACGTCGCTCGCGTGACGCGCGGCGCGGCGTCCCTAATGCGCTCCTGTCGACGCCTCACACGCAAATTGCAGGGGCGGCCTTGACACTTGATCGAACGCCAGTCAGTCAGTCGAGTCAAGAAACGGATTCTTTTCCCAGAGCTGAGGAGATTTTCTGATATCAGTGAAACTTGGATGTCGGTGATTGGAAGAAAAATGGCGGGGTTTGCGATGTGTCTTGATTCATGATTCTCAAGTGCCTGGGACCCAGAACACGGGCACCAGCCAAAGTTGCTCCACCAAAACAAAGATCGGGTTCACAGCTCTCGGAAAAGTCACGTTTCGTCCTTGCTGCGTCGTTCTTTTTCCGAATGGCATCGCAAATTTCAGCAAAAACTCTGTTTCCGTTGTGCAGGCTGAGGCGTTTTCGCTCATTGTAGTTTCCTGTATCCGCAATTAGGAAATGAACAATCAGAGGCAGATCCGACCGAGGCGAGTGAGGCCCGCCTGATTCCCAGGGATATTTGTTTGGTCTGCTCGTCCGCGAGGTGGCGCAAAGAAGCTTTACATTGCCCTGCAATGTATGGAAGGAGTGGGGAAGGGCGTGGGGATGGGGCGGGTTCAGACCCGACCTCACCCTGGGTCCGCCCCTGCCCGGGAACTTCCTCCTCAGTTGATGGGAGACGGAGACATCGCATCGCGCTGCAGGATCCGGAACGACAGGAACAATGGAAAAAAAACCCAAAAAGTGCGGTGCGTGGATGGGAAGATTTCACGTCACTTGTGCACACTCGCGTGTGATGTTGTGAGCGTCGTCTCACCGATTTCGAACGCGCCCAGTTCACAATCCTGAGGTTCTTTTCATAAATTGACTGATCTAAAGTGGGTGGGGTTTCACGTTGAGTGACGCTTTGTTGGGTTGACGTCTTTTCCACCATTGGGCTCTGTGAAAATTTGACGCCGACGTCAAACAACGACCACACGTCATCAGTGTGAAAACCGCTCAAGAACAGACGACGTTCTTCAATGAATCCCTGTACATTCGAACTGATGTCAGTTCCATAGATGTAAATGTTTGGATTCGCTGGGGGCAGGTGTGTGTAGAATGGAACTCGGATTGAGCCGAGTGAGTTGAACTCGCTTCGTGTTTCTCTGTGTTGCGCTGCGCACCTGTTCCAGCGAAACCCAGTATCTCCCGCCTGACGTGGATGGATCCGGGCACCCGCCCTGGATCAGTGCAGGGAAGGTGGAACCAGGGAGAGGGGATCAACTGAGGGGTGGAGCCAGCGCTCTGATCCCCCAACAAACAGGGAGGCACCTGTCATTCGGGTCAGATCAGAGGTCGGTGGTGGGTCCAGGGGGAACAAACCTCAAGGGGCTTTCTGACCCTTACAAGGAAGACATTCTGATCAAGGAGGCTCCCATCCCTTTGCCAGTTCTTGGACAGACTGGAGCACCTGGGGGCCAAGGCACCCGGGGCTCAGCCACATGACCCCGAATCAAATCTGAGTCTGCCTGGGGGAGGAGGGTGGGCACGCCCCTGGATCCTCCCTGCAACTCAGGGGAACCCGAGTCCTCGCCAGGAATCCGAGCCATTATCAGCAGATAGGCTCGCTGTGAGTACGGGATGCCAGGAGAGGTTAGAGAAGATGAGTAATTGGCAGCGCCAATCAGAGAACCACTCATAATTACTCAAGACACGAAACAGTAGTGGACGCAACGTGGGTTCGGTCGTGGCCATGTGGAACAACCGGACATTCCCCCCCCCCCCAAAAAAAAAAAAAAAAAATAGAACACCGATGACAGAACAGTGCATGACTGGACCACTGTATCGTGACACTGTTCAGCGGGTTCTGGCACCAAAGGGGCCACGAAAATGTGTTTTCCCTCAACTTCGTGCGTGACGCAAAATGTGTTTTCCAACAAGTGCTATTGTGTGGTTGGTTTGTTCAGCCACAAAATTGGCCACCAAACCCAAATCCTGGAACCCTTGCAGGAATGTGCGAATGTTCTGTGTGATGTACTCGAAAAAACATGATTCTCTCTTGTTATTTCTGCAGTTGCAGAGTGATGCCCAGAATACTCAGAGACATGAGTAATTGGCTGGGCCAATCAGTGCTCAGTGTGGAATTACTCGCAGATCATGTGATGCAGGGACTGCGGGCTCCGGACTGGAGCTGTAGATCCAGAATCCTAATGAAGATGGATCGAGCCGTTCTGCGGATGTTTGACTCGCTGATGAGTTCGCTTTGTAGTCTGCGGGCTCAGCTGATAGTCAGTACAGAGGGACCTGGTGCATGGGGTGGGAGAGAGACTGAGGGGTTGAGAGGGACAAGAGAGAGAGAGACCAAGAGTGAAAAGAGAGGCAGACTGGGGAAGACAAGAGGGAGGGAGAGAGAATGCAGGAGAAAACACACACACACACACAGAGGAGAGAGAGAGAGAGAGAGAGAGAGAGAGAGAGAGAGAGAGAGAGAGAGAGAGAGAGAGAGAGAGAGCACAGATGCTATGGAGAAGGTGACAGAGACTTGTCTTCGGACGCAGCGCCCAACACATCAAGTGCAACACAAGCCTGACATGTCAACCCCAATCATACCCTGGGCTGTGCATATGTGATGCGAGGCTGTATCAAGAAATGGAACTGCAGTTCTGGACCTGGAACCACGGATGCCTTGCGTTCCCGCACTCCAAGACTGATGGCTTCAAATTCTGGGGCAGTACACCCAGTGCGCAGTCAGTACGCAGTCAGTACTCACTCAATCTAATGAGGAGTATGTAGATCTCCCCACCTAATGAGCAGGTACCCAGTGAACAGCGGTGAAACCCCTTTGATCCTGTGTTTCAAGGGCCTCTCAAAACTTCGGTGGTTCACACGTTCAAGCAGCTCTTGGCCAGATAATCGTCCTGCCTTTGGTGCAGCTCATCACTTTGACGCGTCACGCGTTGCGTTGAGTGCCCGCCTGGGGGCGTGGTGTTGTCATGAACCCAATCTGATGTGTGCAGGACGCAGCAAAAGACACTTACGGTGAGGAACCGTTGAGGTTTCTCATCACCTTGTCTGCAAGGGTCTTCTGGAGTGATTCAGTCCCCGCGCGTGACCTTGTGCACACACACACACACACACACACACACACACACACACACACACCAAGACTCCCACACCCTTCTGGACCCCTTCTTGTTTCCCGGAACCCAACCTTTGCCGTGCCGAGAGATCAAGATCCTTCACAAACAGAACTTCCTGAGAGTGCACGGGCGCACTGTCTTCAGCGCTGCATCAGTACACGGCCCGGAGCACTTGGTGAATGAGCGCGTCTTCAGTACACGCCAATGAGTACGTGATGAGTGCTGAGTCTCCATGGAGATTGTTGTTGCCGTAAATCACTGACTGAAACCGTAGAATCGGGTCAGAAAACAACCTAATCAGCCGGGTTGAACGCACCGTTCTGTGGCTCGTGAGTGCGTCAGATTCAGTTTGCGAAGGGTGTTTGTGTCACAGTTTTCGTCCCAGTATGAAGGTGGTGGGGGCGAGAGTCGGATGTGTCTGAGAGACAGAAGTTTTCACGAGAGAGTTTGTTGGGGGGGGGGGGCGGCGAGAGGAAAGAGGAGACAGCTTTGTCAGCTTCAAAGTGGACGTTCGTTGTCAACACGACCACTGATCGTTTCGCAGCCTCTACGTATTCTCACCCATCTGTTCAGACGACGCCGCGCCCATTCAGGAGATCTATCTGGGAATCGCGCAGGGCGTCCGATGACGCCCATTCAAAAGACCCTGCAATGGTGGACTCGCGTGATCTTGCATTTCAGGGAGTCACGTGACGCACCAGGTGTGAAGAAGCCTTGGTGTTGATCAGTTGCGTTGTTTTCTGACTGCAGGTCGGCGGAAGGACGGCGACAAGGAGGAGGGCGACGCGAGCAGTACGAGCGAGCCGGGGTCGCGCCCGTCGAGCCGCGGGTCGAGCCCCGCCGCCCCGGGAGCCGCCCCCGCGCCCGTCCCGCCCGGGGACCCCGCAGCCTCGCCGCCCAAGGAGCCCAAGACCATCCAGCTGCAGCCGGGCCAGGTCAGTAGGGAGGTTTAGCACGCCTAAAGTTTCACAAGCGCGGTGCCCCAATTACGAGATCAGTGACACAGACACCAAACCAGGTTTCGTTTCCAAATTCAAAAGAGAGCCAATGACAAGTGAGCAAATGGTGTCTGTATCACGTATCACTGATCTTTCAATTGGGGCACATCGGAAAAGGAGCAGATGTGTTTTCTCAACATCTGTGGGGTGAGTCCGCCACCCCCGCCGCTGCCCTTCCCTCCCTGCCTCCCCCAACCCTCCCCACGCAGTGTCCCAAACGTTGACCACCCAGCGTCCATCTCCTACCCCTGTCCCTCTTATCCCTGCCCCCTGTCTACAAGGCTGAAATGTACTCTCATTCCTCACATTTTTCATTCTCGCACCACCCTCAACATCCCACTCCTCACACCACGTTGAAACGTTCAAGTCACGTGACGACGTGAGGAGCGCCCGAGCGCGCTGACCTTCACCTTCACCTCACGTGTCACTGTGTGTTGCAGGCGCCACCTGTGAAGGAGCCCCCGCAGGCGCTGACACCAGAGGGCGAGAAGGTGGACCCCGTGACCCAGGCCATTTACGACAACATGATGGGGAAGCTGCCCAAGAAGCGGAAGTTGGAAATCCCCTGCGCCGCCTGCGACATGGTCTTCAACTCCGAGGTCAGAACGAGGCGCCAACCGGAAGTCGCCTGTGGCGCTCTCAAGTGGAGAAGTACCTGTCAGAAACAACCTGTTTTCAATTAAACATTCTTTGTGTCTGTGATTCACACGTGAGAACAGCCAAATCCAACCAAACATCACAACAGTTTGGTCACGAATTTGCTGAAGACCAACCTGAAAGCTGCTGATTCAAATCACTGTGCATGTTGGTTAAAAACATGTGTTTCAAGTTGTCTTGTGGCGGGGGAGGGGAGCCAGTGATGGTTGTTCCTTCGCCATCTGGATGAGTTTTCTCCAGCGAAACAGGGGGACTCATTCAGTGTGGGCCCGCAAAACTTCCGTGCGTAGACGTCTACGTGATAAGATTGGGCGCGTTCGATTCACGTGTGCCGGCTGGCCGAGTGGGCCCACACGGCTCATCTCCAAGCCAGGGACTAAGTGGTGCCACGTCGCTGTCGGCCATCCGCACGCGTGAATCGAACACTGCCATTGAACGACAGAAACAGACGTTTGGGGTTTCTGCTCCAGCGGTCTGGTGGAAGCGTCAAAATCTTGAAACCGTCTCACGGGTTCGATTCCCGCTCTGGTTGCAGGTTCACGCGGAGCAGCATTTCAAGGGTTTACGTCACGCGAAACGTCTCAAGCTGCTGGACCCCGCTCCACACCAGCCGCTCCACTCCACAGGTGCGACGTCACACCTTTTGACCTTTTTGACCTCAGATTTGACCCCTGCCTTCCCCTCTGTAGGTCCAGGCTGAACAGCACTTCAGGGGTTTGAGACACTCGAAACGCATCAAGATGCTCGAGGAGGGTTCCCGCAGTCCTGCAGGTCAGGGACGCACGGTTGCAGTCAGAGGCTGCGGACTACCCTGGATGCTTCACGCGTTACTGCGCACGTCAATGGACGCTGCGTTGTTGAAGCGTCCATTGACTACAACAGTGATGCAGTGAAATGGGTTCCGCTCGGTTGCAATTGCGTTGAGTTTGGGATTTGTTGCAATCTGAATCAATTGTTGTCTCTGATTGCAAGACGGAATTACAATTTTTTCGCACTCGCTGAAACTCAAGGCTGGATTCACGCTGGTTGCGTCTTGTGTTGCGTTGAGTGAAGACGCCGCGTCGTAGCGGAGTCTCACTCGGGGATGCAGTGCATGACGCTTCCGGTGCGAACCCGGCCTGAGAGCCGCACAGGGCACCGCTCTCTGAAATCCGGATGGATTTCAAACTGCAAATCTGGCAAGAATGGGCGTGTTCCATTCGCTAAGCACTTGACTCGTAACTTTGGAGTTTGCCATGCAGGCGTTGCGTTTTGTCACGTGTCTCGGGTTCCAGTGCGCATGTCACTTTCTCTGGTTCCCGCTTCCGGTTTGCGCTGCCTGCTCGGGCGAGAGTTTTTGTTCCGTGCACAAAAACACGAAGTGAAGTGAAAATTAAACGGAGCGCGTGATGTTGTCATGGAAACACGCATGTGCGTACCTGGGCGTTTATTGGTCCGCAGTGTCCCATGCTCAGGGAGGGGGTCCAAGTGCAGACCCAAGTCCAGTACTGAATGCGCCATTCGCAAGCGCACGTCTCAAAAGGACACAGCGCCTGGTGCGATGCGTCATACCGGATACATCCGGTGTGAAACAGCTCGAGTATCACGCGGTGATGCTCACAATGGAAAACTGAACACGAAGCCCATGTGCACTGCTCCGAAGATCACGAAATAAATTTATGTGCGTTAACGCCAACAAATCAAAAAATGTCCAAAAAAGTTTTATTGACAAAATGATGCTGGTCCGAAAAAGACGCGTTTCTTTCCAAAAGCCGCTCCGAAGCAAGAAGTGGTCCGAGCTGCGGCGTGTCCTGTTTCCCGGGCGTGACTCCGCGAAGGCGCCTCCAATTCCCCCATCGATTGGGATATTGGATCGTGATCACCGCTCCGCCGCCGGGAACAATTGCTCCGCTTCCGTCTCTGTGGAAAATGGAGTCCCCCTCACCTGCCCCCCTCACCCCATGCAGTCCCAACTCGACTGTTGCATTTCCAGGGCTACTTCTCACACTCGCTCATTGTCATAAAGGATGGAAAAAAATTCTCTTGAGATAACGTGCCGTCACCCGTGTGTGTGTGTGCGTGTGCGTGAGGGGGACCTTGCGTCCAGCTTCATCGTGACGCCACCACCTATTTGAAGAACAATTTTCTCTGATGATTGATTGAAAAAATCATTCCTCATCACACAGATGGAAAGAAGGAAGAAGAGGGTTCGGCGGACGACACGGCCTTCAAGTGTCAACACTGCGGTGTCTCCATGGCGACGCAGAAACTCCTCGACCAACACAACAACAGTGAGTAACGTTTCCTAGCAACACTTTTCCATTGACAAATTTTGTGCCTTTGATTCGTCCCCATTTCTTTTGTTGCTCACGTTTGACCTTCTTCGCTGTCGCCAAGTCTGTTCATTTCTCCTCTTTTCTTCATCCATTGTCAGTGTAGATCAAGATCTGATACTTTTCTACCTGTTGTTTGCTTCTCCCCAACGGTGCGATCACAGGGACAGACCCAGGGGCCGGCAATCCCAAGTGACAGCAAAGCAAAATGCAGCCTTTTGTGGTTCAACGACCCAACGTTCAGGTTCACACAAATTTGTGTTTTTCTGGGAGAGAGGTTGAGCCTGGGATCTGACTCCCCTGGATACGTCTCTGAAAACCAGCCCGCTCCACCAATGCCGACTCGACGCATTGGAATTTTGTGCAACTTTGTTTTTGCATTTTTCAGCTTTTCGCTTACGAAACTCGAACGAGTATTATGAATTTTACGGTTGTGTGTTTTCGCCGATAACAACGTTGTTTCCACCGATCTAGGTGCGCGCCATCTGTGAACACGTGCGCCGGAAGTGAAGGGGTAAATACAGACAAAATCACAAACCAACTTGCCTGAACGAAAATGTGAAAAAATGACTGAATTTTTTCAATTTTAGTAGAAGCCGCAGTTTGTAAGGAGCTCTGTACCGTTGCAGATGAAATTTTTTTCGAGCGCACAAAAATTTCATTCTCTCACATCTCTCTAGTTGTGATTGTCATTAATTCGAACACACCGCGGTGACGCCCTCTGGTGCTGAGGGGCGGAGGCGTGTGCGCGGGAGCGGGCGTGTTCGATTCATACCCCCAGTCCCCACCCAAGTGCACTTCCGGTGAAATTCCTGCAGGGTGTATCCTCGGAAAGTACACCATTCCTCACTTTGGAGTGCACCCTCGTCATCTCAATGTGGTACACTTTTCACACATCCAGTCCAGAATCCACCCTCCAAGCTTGGAACAGCGTGTGCCCTGCTCAGCGTTGTCAGAGTGTTTCCTTGACACACTCCAGCACAGCGCGCCCTCCCAGCACGAAGAAAAGAAAAGTACACCTCTGCTGTGCTGAACCAAAGTGCATCCTCCACAATTCTGGTTGGCGCACCCTCAACCCTACAGCCACTGCAAACCGCCCCTGTCAGTCTTTCCTCAGCAGAGTACACCTTACACCTCATCCAAACTTGTGGCCAGTTGCATCCCAACCTGGAACCCTAAAGTGCACCACCCTCATTCCTCTGAGTGCACCCTCTGTACCCCATCCCATCAGGGTACACCCTGCACCAGGGAACATCCTGCACACCCCACTGAGTGCACCTCCCACACGCCACCAGAGTGCACCCTCTTTGACAGTGCTGCACCCATCCCACCCCATCTAGGCACACCCTCAACCAGGGAACATCCTGCACACCCGACAGAGTGCACCTTCCAACCCCACCAGGGTGCACCCTCCTTGACAGTGCTGCACCCTGGGATCGGACGTGCCCGCTGCCCCCTGGCGGATCACAGCGCCCCGTCTCTCAGCTTCCGCCGCCACACGCCGAATCAGCCGATTCACGTCTCTTTCATTCACTCCATTATCGCTCACTGCAGTGACAGCTGTATTCTCTCTGTTGAGCGACCGCTTGTTGACAAGGGTCACCTTGACTCGAACGCGACTGACTCAAAATGTCGCCTTTTGGAACAGAAGCAGCAGACGTGTCGCAAAATACAGGTTTTCACTGCAGGTGCGGCTCGCGCCTTCGTGGGGTCAAAGTTTTGAAACTTCTTCAAAATTCTTTCAACTGCTTTGAGTCTCCGACTGGATCTCTGAGAATTTTTGAAGAAGTGTTACTCGTGGAAGCGTTACACGTGAAGGCGCTACACGTGGAGGCGTTACACGTGGAGGCGTTACACGTGGAAGCGTTACGTACACGTCTCTGAGGCCCCGATTCAGACAATGCAGTGATGGTGAAATGCATTGTTACCAACAGCGGTTTTCACACTGGTGACGCGCGGTCGTTTTTTGACGTCGGCGTCAAAATTTAACATTGAACCCAATGGTGGACTTTTTGACGTCAGTTCTTCAAACAACCGCGCGTCACACAGTGTGATCCCCCCTGATCATTGTCAAACCGTGCGGTAGAAATTGACTTGAATCAGAAGGGTTTTCACGTGGGGGTCGCACTCGCAGATTTTCCGCACCTCGCTTCGGACCTTCACCGCACGCCACGTCAAAATTTGCCCACGTCCACGGGATATGAGCAACGGGTGTTGAAAACTGGTGCGCTGGTTCGCTTGCTTGAACTGCCCGTCGTGCATTCTCGTGCACGAAGTTTCGTCGGAACTATTTTTCGAGGCCGTGCGAAATTGGAAAGAACCGGGTGCAGTGTTGTTGGTGCGTTCTCGACGTGAAAACCACTTGAATTGTACATAAAACTGTGTTTTCTGTCTTGCAGCCTTCAGCCCTTTTGCCCTTGATTCTGGCCCGATGGTTTCGTAGCGAGTTTCAGCAGGTCGCTCTCGTGGCACGTGGGTTGGGACCTTTAATGGTGATCAGAGCCGCAGCTCACGGGCCACGGGGCGAGGTGCTGAAACTGCCGAGTGATCTCCCCGATTCTGTCTGTTGTCATTGCCAATCTGAGCTGAAGCAAGCCGTTTGGTTGGTCTGTGTTCTATTCGTGCTGGTCCTTTTGTGTCTCCTGGAAGCCGTCCACAGATAGTGGGCCGTTTCAGCAACTTAAGGCCGCGTTGTTTTTGGTAACCCGAACAACCCTGATTGCTGAAATTTGTCTTCCCATTAGCTTACAAAATTGACCAGCCAATGAGAAGACAGAATTCAGCGATCCGGGTTGTTCGGGTTGCCAAATCGAACGCGGCCTCGGTGTCCCGTGCCCGCTACACGTGCACGCAGCTTCTGGGGAGACAGGGTACATTGACGTGCACGTGGGGCGAGTACGAGCGCGTTGCTTTGTCTCGTCAGTGATCCCAAGGTTCCCAACCCATTGACTGACCCGTGGAAACGTGACGTTCGTCTCCTAGTAGCTACTCATGTTGTCAATAGGGAGGTTCAGCAAAGCGCCTTTGCGCGCCGCGTGTACGTGGCGCGTCGCGTTTCACGTTCAGGTTCTCCGTCATAGCAAAGCGACGCGCGGCAGGCAGCGCGCACGGGGCGCGTGGCTTGACCTCCCCAGTGTTCTTGTTTGTAGGTTGCACTTGTGTTGTAGAACGTTGAACGCACACACATCTCTCGCTTTTGGTGTTTGACTACAGTGTTGGTTTTCATAACATCTGAAATACGTCAAACTGGAATGGTCTGCTAAAAGCAGTCGAAAGGGGTTTTCACATTGTGTGACGCACTCATTTCTTCGGCTGACGCCACAAATTCTATCATTGGGTTCAACGCAAAATTTTGACGCCGACGTCACAAAAACGACCGCGCGTCACCGCTGAAGTCCACGTCCTCGACCGGAAGGAGGGTGTTGAGACCAGGTTCCCGCTGAACACCTCACTCGCTCGAGGTGCCGCTCAACCCATCGACATGAAATGAGCCACCAAAACCCAAGTGGTGTTCCTTCCATTCAAGTCTCACCACATCATCGTGATGCAGCACTCACTGAGTTGCGCAGAAACGCGACGCGTGACGCGACCAGGGTGAACGCGGTCCAAACCCACGACGTGTAAACGAGGTGCGAATTCCTGGAACAGCCCGAACGTACCTGGGGTACTGCAGCCCACATACTGCGGGGTATTGTGAAGCCTGCTCTGAGGTGCGGCAAGGGTTCAGGTGTAAGACAATAGGGACTCGTCTTATCTCCCTTATCTCGGCCTATCTCTGTTGGCTCCGGTTCCGCGGATAGAGCCGCAGCCGCCGAGGCCCGATCCCCCCGGATCATCGCCGGATGTGGGGGAGATGAGATGAGATGAGACGGCGCAGAAAAAAAGTGGTCCCTGCAAAGATTAACCAGAGCTGCTCAAAGGGAACAGATGTTGGGGGTGGACTGGTGTGGCCCGTTTCATGCCTCACACACACACACGCACACACATATACACACACACACACACACTACTGGATGCAGTGATTTTGGGTTGAGTCAAACAGACAACATGCCTGCAGCTAGAGACTCGAGCAAGCGTTAGCAACATGAAAAAGATCGTCACTCATTGAGTGTCACCTTGGATGCGCGGTGCGATGCGGGCATCCCTGCCAAACACACGCAGCAGACGCTGTGTCAGCGCACTGTGCGGAGCAGACCAACGCACCTCGTGACGGACGCCACTCGGAATTCAACGTAAAAATGAAAACTAAAGAGAGCTGCGCTTTCACGTTTGCGTGCGCTCGCGCCGTGTTGAGTTCGTTCGAAGTTTGCGAACAGATCCTCGCGTTCACTGCATATATATACTGGAGACTTTATGCAACGACATTTCAGTGAACGCCGCATCAATGCCAACGTCAAAAGAGCACTGTTTCCATGGCATTGGCCAATCACGAAACACCATTCAACATTTGGCGTTGACGCGACATTCAGTGAAACGTTGCATGAAGTCCCTACTCTCTGTTGTTCGCGCGTGCGTGTACATGAGACGTACCGGTAAGAGCCAGGCAGGAACACGTGTACGGTAGACCCTCTAATGCGCCGTCATCAGACGCGTCAGAGATGGAAACTGCGTCTCCATGTCCACACCATCAGCATCAGTTTCCCGGGCAACACGAAACCAAGAGGACGGGAACGCAACGCGATCAGGGACTTCCGTGCGCAGAGTGGCTGACGAGAGCTTTGCACTGAAGAGCATGCAGCCTGAAGCGACGACCCAGGGGTTGGACCAACACTGAAGGAATTGTTCCAGGGGCTGGGGCTACATTGCAGGACCTGGTCCAGGGGTTGGGCTACACCTGTGGAACTGTTCCAGGGGCTGGGGCTACACTGTAGGAACCGAACCAGGGCTTGGATCCGTGCTGCACAAACTGATCCAGAGGTTGTGGCTTCACTGCAGGAACTGATCACGGGGGCAGTCCAGGGGGCACCTGAACTCAGGGGTTGAGGGTTCCCTACACCTCAAGTTGCTCCTTCTCAAAGTTGAAATTGAAGACAGGTTTTAATTTGAGATCGGATACCTTTGAACACCCCCCTGACAAAATCGTGGTTCCGCTAAACTTGTTTCTACCGACAGACTCCTGGAGAAAAATCACGCTCACTCATTTTGTTCGCACATAGCCGTCGCAGCCGTTTGTTTTCCTGCAGAACAAACATTTACGCGCAGCACGTAACGCTGCACGGGTCTCCTTCTCACAGGGAGTCGGGTTCCCGATACTGGACCCTCTGTTTGTAAGCGTTAGATCTATGCAATGGAGCCGGTGTGAGTAAACCGAGCGGGGCAAACAAACAGCGACTTGAGGCCTGGTTCACACTGGATGTGTGGTTGATTGCGTCTTTCTTATTGTGTGTGCGCGCTGCGTTGGCGCTTCGTGCAACACTTGTGTTTGCTGCAGCCAGGGGGAAAAGGCCTGAGAGTGCAAGCGGAGGGAGCGCATTTGTCTAGCAAAATTTGTCAGTGCGTGTTTCACACCGGTTGTGTCAGCGTCACGTCGCGTCGCGTCGCGTCGCGTCGCAGGACTGGCAGAGGTTCAGACAGATTCAAGATCGTTCACTTGAGCTCCCTGTTAATTACATTGGTTTTCGTTGTGACGTTTGCTGTCATCAGGGAACCACGCCCCTTTCTCGTGTCACTCGCAGGGAACAATTCCCCTTTTCTCCCGTCTGTCTAAACTCTGAGCAAAAACTGGTGTTTCTGACGACCGACCGACGGCTCTTTTGTCTAACCAGCTTCGACGTGAGTGTGCGTGAACGTGCGCCTGTGTGCGTGGATGTGCGCGTGTGTGCGTGGATGTGCGCGTGTGTGCGTGGACGTGTGCGTGTGTGGATCACTGCACCTCACGCACACATCAGCCGCCGCTGAACCGCGGTATCCTGGACTTCGCACGTGGAATCTGTTTTCTTCATCCGGACCGCTCGAGTCCATCCAGGATCATCCAGCAGCACCACACTCAACAGGAGCCTCTCCCGTGCTGCTGTCATCCTCTATATTGGGTTCACTCCGGATGCGACGTTCTTCACGTGTTGTGTATCGGGACGAGAGAATGTCGCGGCTTGGGAGTGTCACCCGGTGAGCCCTTTGTATCACACCTGCGTGTACGTGTTGTTCTGAAGCCTGTTTCCGGTTCCAGGCATTGAGCACAAGACCCGGATGGGCCGCGTCGCGGCGGTGACGTCTTCCTCTCCAGGCGAGTCGGAGAACACCGGAAGTGCTTCCACCGGAAATGGAACCTCCAGCGGAAGTGACAAGTCCCCTGGCAACCAGCTGCTCCAGCACAGTTCCGGAGGTGAGATTTGAACCAACAGAAACTGACAGATCGGTCTGGTTCATTGTATTGCGTGAGGTAGTCTGGCGCTTGGACATTGGCCTTCTCTTGATTCCCCAAGAATTGGTATCTGCATTTTGGAGCCTTGAGCCGTGTTGGTACAGGTTCCTATGTGGAACATGACCATGCCACGCGGAAACCAATTCCGTACACTGTCAATAACAGCGAGGCGTCACACGGGGCGAAAACCAACTCGGCTTCAACAGCTGGTTCTGTGTTTGCAGGTGGACATGGAGGAAGCCCGGGCGGCGAGGGTCAGCGGGACCCGGAGGCTCTGGGCGGGAGCCCGGGGGGCGGCGGCGGGGGCGCCCGGCCCAGGATCACCCTCCACCCGAGGAAAACGGACAAACAGGTGGGTGCGGCAGGCAAACGGCTCCGGCTCAAGAGCATCGCATTGCAAAGACGCAAGTCTGCGTCCAAAAGGCCTGTACAGCTCAGACAGAAAGAACGTGAGGTGGCATTTGCTGGACCAAAAGGAGCGTGGGCTGGCTCTCACAAAGTGCAGAAGTGTACAGACACCGTTCCAAAATGTCAACGGAAGCAGAGTGGCTCAGTGCGAGTGCGAAGGTTTTATGCTGGGGCCGTGTATAACCTGCAAATTGGGGTGCCTTCACTAGGATAATTTTGAGTGGCGTACTTCTGTCCAAGTTCTGATGCTGAGCGTCAAAGCATCAAGAATTACAAAAGGGGCGATGGAGGGACAGCAATTGGTCAATGTTGTGCCTCCGCAATTCTTGATTCCCATGCCAAGGACTTGTGTCATGACGGTCAGACAGAGTATTGAACAGATCAATTCCAAATGCACAACCATAGTCCATAAGACACAACAGGTCAGTGTAAAATGGGGCTAGGTCAAAAACAGTAGTTATTTGAAAGTTGGAGAGGGACAGACAGACTTGTTCCAAAGGTTCAAAAATAATGGGGTCGATCTCACCGTCTTTCATGGTGTTGTTGACTGGGGGTCGGGTGAAAGGAACTGCACTCTCCAGCTGCAGCGGCGTTTCAGACCATTCTGTCATCGTGGGTATGGTCATGGGACTGGAGGAGATCTGTGCGAATACAGCTAGGGGTATGGAGAAAACGGCAAAGGCTACAAAGAGGAGCGTCGAAGTCCCCATGGTAGTATCCT